>Ga0335085_10000217_pt1 | contig 180172 bp, 172 predicted proteins | sample Lox_Sample_45_FD_206712 | JGI IMG/M metagenome (GOLD analysis project Ga0335085, IMG submission 206712) | Soil microbial communities from Loxahatchee National Wildlife Refuge, Florida, United States - Lox_Sample_4.5 | ecosystem: Environmental > Terrestrial > Soil > Wetlands | place: USA... | reverse complement strand
CCCAATGATCCTGAATCCGGTGCAAATGTTCGATCAGCAGCTCGCGCCCGCGCGGCGCCGCCCCAAGCAGCGCACGCACTTCGCCCAGCGCCTTGGCATCGGCGATGCGCCCCTTGAGCTTGCCGCGGCTCACGGGCTGGACGGGAATAACGAGTCGATTCACAAATGTCCTCTTTATAAAACGCGTCTGCGTTCAAGACACTTGCGATCTGCCTGGCTGCAAATCACATCGGCCGCGGGCTCCTGGATGGCACAGGCCCTCCCGCCGCCGTTCCTGCGACGATTCAGATGCCGCTGTCTGCTATTTCAGTATCGCCTTCAGCGTCTTGCCCATTTCGGCCGGATTGCGCGTCACCTTGATGCCGCAGGCTTCCATGACCGCGAGCTTCTCCTGTGCCGTGCCCTTGCCGCCGGAGATGATCGCGCCGGCGTGGCCCATGCGCTTGCCCGGGGGCGCCGTGACGCCCGCGATGAAGCCGACCACGGGCTTCTTCATGTTGTCCTTGATCCACTGGGCCGCAGTCTCTTCATCCGAGCCGCCGATCTCGCCGACCATGATCACCGCATCGGTTTCCGGGTCGTCGTTGAACATCTTCATCACGTCAATGTGCTTCATGCCGTTCACCGGATCGCCGCCTATGCCGACGCAGGAGGACTGCCCCAGGCCGAGATCCATCAGCTGGCCCACGGCCTCGTAGGTCAGGGTGCCCGAGCGCGACACCACGCCGATGCGGCCCTTCTTGTGGATGTGCCCGGGCATGATGCCAATCTTGATTTCGTCCGGCGTGATCACGCCGGGACAGTTCGGCCCGACCAGGACGGTCTTCTTGCCGTATTGGCGCATGCGGTTCCTGACTTCGACCATGTCGCGCACCGGGATGCCTTCGGTGATGCAGATCACCAAGTCGAGGTCGGCGTCGACCGCTTCCCAGATCGCCGCCGCGGCGAAAGGCGGCGGCACGTAGATCACCGAGGTGTTCACGCCGGCCTTGGCTTTCGCATCCTTGACGCTCGCGTAGATCGGAATGCCCTCGAAGTCCTCGCCCGCCTTCTTCGGATTGACGCCGGCGACAAAGCACGCCTTGCCATTGGCGTAGGCGCGCGAAGTGCGTGTGTGAAATTGTCCGGTCTTGCCGGTGATGCCCTGGGTGACGACGCGGGTGTTCTTGTTGATCAGGATGGACATTTGAACGGTTCCTTTACTTGCCTGCGACAGCGGCGACGATTTTCTGCGCCGCGTCGGCCATGTTGTCGGCCGAGATGATCGGCAGTCCCGAATCCTTCAGGATCTTGCGTCCGATCTCCTCGTTGGTGCCCCGCATCCGCACCACCAGCGGCACGGCGAGATGCACTTCGCGCGCCGCCGCCACCACGCCGCTGGCGATGGTGTCGCACTGCATGATGCCGCCGAATATATTGACCAGAATTCCCTTGACCTTGGGGTTCTTCAGCATGATCTTGAACGCCTCGGTCACCTTTTCCGCGGTAGCGCCGCCGCCCACGTCGAGGAAGTTGGCCGGCTCCGCGCCGTAGAGCTTGATCGTGTCCATGGTCGCCATCGCGAGGCCGGCGCCGTTCACCAGGCAGCCGATGTTGCCGTCGAGCGAAATGTAGGACAGGTCGAACTTGGACGCCTCGATCTCGGCCGCGTCCTCCTCGTCGAGGTCGCGCAGCGCGACCAGGTCCGGATGGCGGAACAGCGCGTTCGAATCGAAATTGATTTTCGCGTCGAGCGCCACCACGCGACCGTCGCCGGTCAACACCAGCGGGTTGATTTCGGCCAGGCTCGCGTCGGTATCCCAGAACGCCTTGTACAGCGCCTGCAGCACGGCGCGCGCCTGCGGCACCGACGCTGCCGGTATGCCGATTTTCGCCGCAACCTCGTCCGCCTCGGCATCCTTCAATCCGGTTTGCGGGTCGACGAACACCTTGTGGATCTTCTCCGGCGTGTGCGCGGCAACTTCCTCGATATCCATGCCGCCTTCACTCGATGCCATCAGGCACACGCGCTGGGTGACGCGGTCGACCACCATGCCGACATAGAGTTCCTTCTTGATGTCGGCCCCCTCCTCGATCAGCAGCCGCCGCACCTTCTGCCCGTCGGGGCCGGTCTGGTGGGTCTTCAGCTGCATGCCGAGGATCTGTCCGGCGTAGCTCTTCACCTCGTCCAGCGATTTCGCGAGTTTCACGCCGCCGCCCTTGCCGCGGCCGCCGGCGTGGATCTGCGCCTTCACCACCCACACTTTGCCTGGTATGGACTGCGCCGCCTTGACTGCCTCGTCGACGGAGAAGCAAGGCACACCCCTGGGCGTGGGCACGCCGTATTTGCGCAGCACTTCCTTGGCCTGGTATTCGTGGATTTTCATGTCTAGCTTCCTGGTTGAATCGCAATCGGATGATGGTCCAGACCGGCGGACGGGCGCATTGACCCAGGTCAATCGCCGCTAATCGGTGCCGGTCTTCGCTTCTTGCTGCCAGCGCGGATAGAACAGGCGCACCGCCTCGCCACCGGTATCAAGCGCATGGCAGCGGTCGAGCTGGAACGGCTTCCTGCCGTCGTCATGGTTGTCGCGCTGCTCGCCTGCGAGCACCTGTACTGCCGCGGAGGGAAACTGCGCCAGCAGCTCGGTCAGGTGGGTGCAGCCGTTCACGCTGCCGAAGCGCTCGTACAAGGCCTTGCGGAATCCGCGCATCAGGTTCAATCCCGCCAGCGCGGCATAATCCGGCGCGATCGCCGCGCAATACGGCGGATAGGGCATGGCCTCGGTGGACGCCTCCGCGCTGACCACGTTCATGCGCCGGTCTATGCTGAGGCGGATCCACATCTCGTGCACCGGGCTGCCGGCCGGCCGCAGGCCAGGCGCAAGCATATAGTCCTCGGGTTTGATGTCGGTCAGGTGGGCTTCGATGTCCCACAAACCGTCGGCGCGCGCATAACCCTCGAAGCGGACGCTGCGGGTGTGTTTGAGGACGCGGTGGGCGGGATCTGCGGACAGCGGCATTGCGAATGCGCAAGATTTAGACGAAACAAGCCGCAAATGGTAACACAATCGCCTACCCCGGACCGCCTGTGCCCAGGGGCAAGCCGCGCGCTGCGGGCATACGCGCACTCGCCGACTCCATTAGAATCCGTCTCATGCGCCAGGACAGAATTCCATGAAACACGTCCTTGCCCTGGACCAGGGCACCACCAGTTCACGCGCCATCGTGTTCGCCGAGGACGGGTCGGTGCGCACACAGGCGCAGCAGGAATTCCGCCAGATCTTCCCGCATCCGGGTTGGGTCGAGCACGATCCGGAGGACATCTGGTCCTCGCAGCTCTCGGTCGCCCGGCGCGCGCTCGCCCAAGCGGGGCTGAAGGCGAAGGACATCAGCGCGATCGGCATTGCCAACCAGCGCGAAACCACGCTGCTGTGGGAGCGCAAATCCGGGCATCCGGTGCACAACGCCATCGTCTGGCAGGACCGGCGCACTGCCGGCGCCTGCGCCAGCCTGAAGCGGCGCGGCAAGACCGGCATCGTGCGCAGCAAGAGCGGCCTGGTGCTCGACCCGTATTTCTCCGCCACCAAGCTCGCCTGGCTGCTGGACAGCATCCCCGGCCTGAGGCTGCACGCGGAGCGCGGCGAACTCGCCTTCGGCACGGTCGACAGCTGGCTCGCGTGGAAGCTCAGCGGCGGCGCACTGCACATTACCGACGTGTCGAACGCCTCGCGCACCATGCTCTATGACATCCACGCCGGCGACTGGGACGAGAAGCTGCTCGCGCTGTTCCGCATCCCGCGCGCGCTGCTGCCGCGCGTGCTGCCGTCCTCGCGCGTCTACGGCGAGAGCAGCAAGGAGATTTTCGGCGTCCCGATCCCGATCGCCGGCATCGGCGGCGACCAGCAGGCTGCCCTGTTCGGCCAGGCCTGCCACGAAGCCGGCATGGCCAAGAACACCTATGGCACCGGCTGCTTCATGCTGCTGCACACCGGCGCCAAGGCGATGCCCTCCAGGCACGGCCTGCTCACCACGCGCTGCGCCCAGCGCGGCGCGAAGGCGCAGTACGCGCTGGAAGGCGGGGTATTCATCGGCGGCGCAGTGGTGCAGTGGCTGCGCGACGGCCTCGGCTTCATCCGCTCCTCGGGCGAAATCGAGGCGCTCGCGGCGAGCGTCCAGGATACCGGCGGCGTCTACCTGGTGCCGGCCTTCGCCGGCCTGGGCGCGCCGCACTGGGATGCCTATGCGCGCGGCGCCATGCTCGGCCTCACGCGCGGCACCACGCGCGCCCACATCGCGCGCGCAGCGCTCGAGGCCATCGCCTACCAGTCGGCGGAAGTGCTGCACGCGATGCAAAAGGACGCGGACATACAACTGAAGGAATTGCGCGTGGACGGCGGCGCCGCGGCCAACGATATGCTGATGCAGTTCCAGGCCGACATCCTCGGCGTGCCGGTGCTGCGTCCCAAAGTGCTCGAAACCACCGCGCTCGGCGCGGCCTATCTCGCCGGTCTCGCCACCGGCGTGTGGAAAGACGGCGCCGCCATCCGGCGCCAGTGGGCGGTGGGGCGCCGCTTCGAGCCGGACATGAGCCGCGGCGAAGCGCGCGAGCGCATGTCCGGCTGGACGCGCGCGCTGCGGCGCTCGAAGGAATGGGCCAGCCGCTAGCGGATTGATGCGGATCCGCATTTGCTTCTATCAATAACCGTGTTTTCCGTACGGATGCGCTTTCCATCCGTACGGAAAACACGGTTGGCGCGCAGGGCGCGCAATGGGCGATCCTCCACCTCGGTCGACGCCCGCCCATGCCTCGAGCAGCAGCGTCCGCGCTTGCGCGGACGGCGTCCCGTCCGCGCGGATCACCGACTGCGTACGGACGAGAACCACGTCCGTACGCAATCGGCGATCTTGTATAAAACCCTAGGCCGTGCCACCCACGGTGAGTCCATCTATCTTGAGCGTGGGCTGTCCCACGCCCACCGGCACGCTCTGGCCGTCCTTGCCGCAGGTGCCGACGCCGGTGTCGAGGCGCATGTCGTTGCCTATCATGCTCACGTGCTTGAGCGCTTCCGGGCCGTTGCCGATCAGCGTGGCGCCTTTCACCGGATGCGTGACCTTGCCGTTCTCGATCATGTAGGCCTCGGAAGCCGAGAACACGAACTTGCCGCTGGTGATGTCGACCTGGCCACCGCCGAAATTCACCGCGTACAGGCCGCGCTTGACCGAGGCGATGATCTCCTGCGGGTCGCGGGCGCCGTTGAGCATGTAGGTGTTGGTCATGCGCGGCAGCGTCGTATGCGCATAGGACTCGCGCCGGCCGTTGCCGGTGACCGGCACGCCCATCAGGCGCGCGTTGAGGCTGTCCTGCATATAGCCGCGCAGGATGCCGTCCTCGATCAGCACCGTGCGCTGGCTGGGATTGCCCTCGTCGTCGATATTGAGCGAGCCGCGCCGGTCGGGTATGGTGCCGTCGTCGACCACGGTGACGCCCTTGGCCGCAACGCGCTTGCCGATGCGCCCGGCGAAGGCGGAGCTGCCCTTGCGGTTGAAGTCGCCCTCCAGGCCATGGCCGATCGCCTCGTGCAGGAGTATCCCGGGCCAGCCCGGCCCGAGCACCACGGTCATATTGCCCGCCGGCGCCGGCCGCGCGCGCAGATTCACCAGCGCCTGGTCAACCGCCATGCCGGCAAACTGGCGCAGGCGCGCGTCATCGAAATAGGCGTAGTCGAAGCGCCCGCCGCCGCCGGCGCTGCCTTGCTCGCGCCGGCCGCTCTCTTCGGCAATCACGGTGAGCGAGACGCGCACCAGCGGGCGCACGTCGGCGGCCATCAGGCCGTCAGAGCGCGCCACCAGCACCACCTCGTATTCGCCCGCCAGCCCCGCCATCACCTGCACCACGCGCGGATCGAGCGCGCGCGCATGCGCTTCGAGGCGCTCGAGCAGGCGCACCTTGTCCGCATCGACGAGCGAAGCGAGCGGATCGGCCGGGCGGTAGAGGTCGCGCGCGGCGCCGCGGCGCGCAACCGCGCTGCGGCCATGCGCGCGCACGCGGCCGTTCTGGCCGCGTTGCGCGATGGCGCGCGTGGCCTTGGCCGCGTCTTCGAGCGCGACCAGGCTGATGTCGTCGGAAAACGCGAACGCGGTCTTCTCGCCCGAAATCGCGCGCACGCCCACGCCCTGCTCGATGTTGAAGCTGCCGGCCTTGACAATGCCCTCCTCCAGGCTCCAGCCCTCGGAGCGCACATACTGGAAGTACAAATCCGCGTAGTCGATCTTGTGCGCCATGATCGAGCCGAACACATGCTCGAGCTTGCCCGCGCCCAGGTCGTAGGGCGCGAGCAGGCAGGATTCGGCGGTGTTGAACAACTGCGTCTGTGACGGCGTTGCGGAAGTCTGCATGGTGACGTCGGGCTCCTGGGCAAGAGTGCGCATTCTACGCTGTTGGACCGGCGCGCCGGCCTTGCGTTCGCGCTCGCCTGATCAGGGCGCATCCCGGGGTGTCCGCCGGGGCGACGTCCACAGGTTGCAGCCTGCTGGAACGAAAGGATTAATCCCTAAGGGCCGGGCATTACGGCTAGGCGGGTGGGCCGTGATCCGATAGAGTAAGGCTGGGCTCGGCGGGAGGCCGGCTGCCCGAGCCTGCGGTAAGTCGAGCCCCACGCGCCGCTGCCGCTTTTCGTCAGCCCTAATACATGGTAGCCAGCCTTGTCCGCCACAGTCCTTATCCTTCCCGGCATCGGCAACTCGGGCCCACAGCACTGGCAATCCCTGTGGGAATATGCGCATCCGGAATTCGCGCGCGTCCAGCAGCGTGATTGGGACAATCCGGTCTGCGCGGAGTGGGCTGCAGCCATCGAGGAGGCGGTGAAGCGCGCCGGGCCTGACGTTGCGCTGGTCGCGCACAGCCTGGCCTGTCTCGCGCTGGCCCATTGGGCCGCCACAGCGCACTCGCCGGTCAGGGGCGCTCTATTGGTCGCGGTGCCGGACCCCAGGGGGCCCAACTTTCCCAAGGAGGCAATCGGTTTTTCCGAAACGCCCGCGCTGCCGTTTTCGTTTCGCTCCATTGTCGTCGTCAGTGCGGATGATCCGTACGGATCGAAGGAACACGCCGAAGGTCTTGCAAAGGCATGGGGAAGCCGCGTCGTACATATCGGGAACCGCGGCCACATCAACGCGAGCAGCGGACTCGGCGGCTGGGCGCAGGGCTATGAATTACTCGAGCAGGTTCGCTGCTAGACTGGCGTCTGGGGAAACATCCCGTCCATTCCGGCAAGCCGGCCGCGCCGCCAGGAATGGGCATATCGGCGGGAGCCCGCATGCGTAAATTAAATCTGAGCAAGGCCTTCACCCTGCTGGAGCCGGGACCCGTCGTCCTGGTGACGACCCATGACGGGACGAAGAACAACATCATGACCATCTCGTGGACCATGGTGCTGGATTTCACCCCCGCATTCGCCATCACCACGGGCGAGTGGAACTACTCCTACGCGGCGCTGCGCAAGAACCGCGAGTGCGTCATCGCCATTCCCACGGTCGACCTGCTCGACCAGGTGGTCGGAATCGGCACCTGCTCGGGCGCCGACACCGACAAGTTCGCGCGGTTCGGGCTCACGCCGGTGCTGGGCAAATTCGTGCAGGCGCCGCTGATCAAGGAGTGCCTGGCCAACATCGAATGCAGGGTCGTCGACATCGTCGGCAAGCATAATATCGTCGTGCTGCAGGCCGTCGCCGCATACACGGATAGCGCGCGCAGGGAGCGGCGTACGCTGCACGCCGTAGGCGACGGCACGTTCATCGTCGACGGGCGCAGGATGGAGCGGAAGAAGATGATGGCCTCGAAGATTCCGGACGGGGTCTAGGGTCTGTTGAGATTCACCGCATGAGACGCGTTGCCTCCAAATGCGGATGACTGCAAGGCGCGCGATGAAGCCAAGGGTGGTTCCCTTGGCGAGGAGCGCAACGCCGCAGGCGCCGCATTTGGAGACAACCCGAAGGGATGGGGGATAATTTTTTGGGCGCAGCGCTGCGTTGCTCGTCGCTTGTTTGGAAAAACCAAACTGCACCCGAGGAGGGGTTGGGGCCCCTCCGCCCCAACACTGGCGCGCCTTGCGCTGCATCCCAAATTACCCCCGTCGCGCTCATGTGCTGAATGTCAACAGACCCTAGCGCCACCATGAAACCGGTGATCCAGCTCGAGCCGACCGGCTGCGGCATCGCCAGCGCCGCGGCCATTGCCGGCATACCTTACGCGCGCGCGAAGGCACTGGCGAACTCGCTTGACATTTACGCCGACGATCCCGGGCTGTGGTCGGGGACCGGCCACATGCGCACGTTGCTGCGCCATCTGGGCGTGCGCGCAGGCGCGACCCAGATTCCCTTTCGTTCCTGGGAAACGCTGCCGAACCTGGCCCTGCTCGCGATCAAGTGGCATCGCGAACAGGGGAAACCGTGCTGGCATTGGGTCGTGTTCGTGCGCGACGCGCACCGGGCCTATGTGCTCGACCCGAAACGAAGCCTGCAGCGGCACGTGCGCACCGATTTCGGCCGGATGAAGCCGAAGTGGTATATCGCCGTCCGCGCGCCGCGCTGATGCGCCGCACCGTTTGACCGCCGTTTGCCTTGGCTATCGGAATCCCTTAACCTTCATCTGCGCCGGACGTTTGCGCGCGCATGCCGAATCGAAGCCTTGGGCGCCTGGAACCTCGATGCAATTTCTACCGGAACTGTTCGCCAAAAATCGGGAATGGGCGGCGCAGCAGGCGGAGCGCGATCCGGCATTCTTCGACCGTCTGTGCGCCATCCAGCGCCCGGACCATTTGTGGATCGGTTGCTCCGACAGCCGTGTGCCGGCCAACACCATCGTCGGCCTGGCCCCGGGCGAAGTATTCGTGCACCGCAACGTCGGCAACATCGTGCGCCCGGACGATCCGAACTGCCTGTCGGTGGTGCAGTATGCCGTGGACGTGCTGCGCATTTCGCACATCATCGTCTGCGGCCATTACCGCTGCGGCGGAATTCAGGCGGCGATGGGCCCGGCCACCGCGGAGCCGCTCGAAGGCTGGCTCGCGCCGGTGCGCCGCCTGTGCCGGGAGCACCAGGACGAACTCGCCGCCATGGCGGACGGCGACAGCCGCTGGGATCGCCTGTGCGAGCTGAGCGTCAGATCGCAGGTGCGCGTGCTCAGCCGCCTGCCGACCATCGCCAATGCCTGGGCAGCCGGGCGCAGGCTGGTCATCCACGGCTGGATCTACGACCTGCACGACGGGCTGCTGCGCGATCTCGAGGTCAGCGTGGACCGGCCGGCGTCATGAGCAGGATCGGGCGGCTCGTGCCTTTCCTGCTGGCGGCGCTGGCCGCGGCCGGGCTGCTTGCATGCACGCCGGCACGGGTGCAGGGCCCGGACGAACTGGCGCGCCTGCTGGCCGCGCCGCAGCGCTCAGCCGCCAATGTGGAGCGCGACGGCTACCGCCATCCGCTCGAAGTGCTGCGCTTCTTCGGCGTCAGGCCGGACAGCACGGTGGTGGAAATCCTGCCGGGCAGCGGCGGCTATTACATGGAAATCCTCGCGCCCTATCTGCGCGACCGGGGCCTGTACATCGCCGCGAACCGCGACGCCGCGGCGCCGCCGCCGTATCTCGCCGACCACCAGAAGCTGCTCGCGCGGCTCAAGGCCGAGCCGGCGCTGTACGACAGGGTAATGGTGACGCAATTCAATGCAGACCTGCACCCGATCGCGCCGCCGGGCAGCGCCGATTTCGTGCTCACTTTCCGCAACCTGCACAACTGGATCGAGCGCGGCGAGATCGAAGGCGCGCTGCGCGCGTTTGGCACGGCGCTGAAGCCGGGCGGCGTGCTCGGCGTGGTCGACCATCGCGGTCGCGCCGATCTGCCGCAGGAGGCGCAGACCAAGTCGGGCTATATACGCGAGGACTATGCAATCGCGCTGATCGAACAGGCCGGGTTCAGGCTGGCCGGCGCATCCGAGGTCAACGCCAATCCCAGGGACACCAAGGACCATCCCGCCGGCGTGTGGACGCTGCCGCCGACCTACCGCCTGAAGGACCGGGATCGCGCCAAATACGCGGCGATCGGCGAGTCCGATCGCTTCACGCTCAAATTCATCAAACAGTGAATGCGCTGTTGAACGCATCCCGGACCGAAAGGCAAAAGGCATGAGCACAGCGGCGGCCGTCACCTGCCCCAAATGCGGCTACCTGCGCAAGCCAAGCGACACCGCGCCGGACTGGCAGTGCCCGGCCTGCGGCATCGCCTATAGCAAATTCCAGCCCCCGCTCGAACGCGCGCGCCGGCTGGTGGCGCCGCCGCGCGCGGGCGAGCTCGCGCCGCATTGGTCGATCGATGCGTCGGTGTGGTCGCTCGTCGGCACCAACCTGCTCGCGCTCGGCATCGCCTACTACCAGGACTGGAGCACCGTGTCGCTGATGCTGCTCTACTGGGGGCAAAGCGTGGTCATCGGCATCGCCAATGTGTTTCGCATGCTCGCGCTCGACCGCTTCTCGACCGAGGACTTCACCATGAACAACCAGCCGGTGGATCCGACGCCGGAAACCAAGCGCAAGGTCGCGGCATTCTTTGCGCTGCACTATGGCATTTTTCACCTCGTCTATTTCGGCTTCCTCGCATCCGAATCGCATGGCGCGCAGCTGTTCGCGCCCTGGTACTGGTTGTGCATCGCCGGCTTCGCGGCGAACCACTTCTGGTCCTACCGCTACAACCGCGACCTCGACCGGCAGGGAACGCCCAACATCGGCACGCTCATGTTCACGCCCTACATCCGCATCGTGCCCATGCACCTGACCATCATCTTCGGCGGCGCGCTGGCGATCAGCGGCACGCATGCCGGCCTGCTCCTGTTCGGCGCGCTCAAGACGGTCGCCGATGTCGCCATGCACGCGGTGGAGCACAGGCAGCTGGCCTTGGTCAGCGGCAACTGAGCGCCCCTGACAATCCAAGCCTTGCCAGAGCCTGCAACACGGCGCCCGGCGCCGAAGTGCTGCAAGGCATTCTTTTGCCTTACAATAGCTTGCATAAACAAGCTGAATAATCCGGCTCGAACCCGCTTGCGGCTTTCCGGACCAACTACCGCGATAAAGGGAGTCAGAAATGGCGCTTAATCTTCCCAAGCTCAATGTTCCCAAGCTCGCGCTGCCGAAGCTCGAATTGAACAAGAAGCAGCTCCCGCTCATCGTCGGTGGCGTCGTCGTGCTGGCGGCAGCCGGCTGGTTCGGCTGGGACTACTTCGCCGAAGCGCCTGCGCCGCCCCCGCCGCCGGCGAAACCGGTCACCAAACCCGCGGCGCCCAAGCCGCAGTCGCCCGCCGAAGCCGCAAAGTCGCAGGACAAGCTGATCGAAGAAGTGCTCGCGGCCACCGGACTGAAGCAGCAGCTGGAGCGGCTGCCGCAGCGCCTGGTGGCCGGCATCGCACAGGCCGGGAAGCAGCAAAAGAAGGCGTCGGCCGCGACCATCCAGGCGATCGAGGGCGCGATGGCGAAGTCGTTCACCGCCGAAGGCTTCCAGGACCGGGTCAATGCCGAGCTGAAGAAGAATTTCGACCAGAAGCACATGCAGGCGCTGCTGAAGGCGTTCTCCACGCCTGCGGCCAAGGCCATGGTCGAGCAGGAACAGGCCGAGCAGCAGCCGAACGATCTGGCGAAATTCGCGATCACCCCTGCGGCGACCAAACCGGAGCGCGCGGCGCTGGTGCAGCGCATCGACGCAGCGACCAGGGCGAGCGAGCTCGCGGTCGAGACCGCCTTCGTTTCGATGAAAGCGCTGTCGCAGGGCATCGCCGGCGAAGGCTCGGCCAAGGCGGCCGCCATGGACAAGTCGATCGAAAAGCAGCGCGAGGCCGAGACGCGCAGGATCCGCGACGCGACCCAGATCAGCCTCGCCTACAGCTACAAGGACGCGAGCGATGCCGACCTGCAGAAATACGCCGCGCTGTACGAGACTGCGGACGCCAAGTGGTTCTACGGCCTGGTGTACGACGCGCTGCTCGCTGAAATCAAGGACGCGTCGGCCGCGGCCGCGGAGCAGCTGGCCGAATTGAAGACCCGGCCGGCGGCGGGCGGCGCGAAAGCCGGGGGAGCGAAATCCGGCGCCGATGCGCGCGCCTGCCTCAAGCTCGCCACCAACGCCGAAATCGCCAAGTGCGCCGAGGCGTATCGCTGAGCCGCGCCCGCCTCTCCCGACTCAGCCGGCCGCCGCAGCGATAGCGGAAGGCCGGTCTTACATCACGCGGTGAGTCAGCGCCGGCAGGCTGCGGCGCACGCGCGCGATCTCGGCGTGGTCGAGTTCCGCGCTGACCACGCCCGGGCCGCTGGGCAGATCCGCCAGCACCTCGCCCCAGGGATCGATGATCATGCTGTGGCCCCAGGTATCACGGCCGTTCTTGTGGTGCCCGCCCTGCGCCGGCGCAAGCACATAAGCCTGGTTCTCGACCGCGCGCGCGCGCAGCAACATTTCCCAGTGCGCCTTGCCGGTGGTGGCGGTAAATGACGATGGCACCAGAATCAGATCCACCGCCCCCATCCGGCGATACATCTCCGGAAAGCGCAGGTCGTAGCAGATCGACAGTCCCAGCCTCGCGAACGGCGTGTCTACCGTCACCACTTCGCTGCCAGGCTCGATGCTGCGCGATTCCTGGAAGCGCTCCTTGCCCAGATCGAATCCGAACAAGTGGATCTTGTCGTAGCGCGCGACGCGCTTGCCGGCATCATCGAACACGAGGCAGCTGTTCCTGACCTTGTCCGGGTCGGCGCAGGCAAGGGGCGCCGAGCCGCCGACCAGCCACACCTTGTTCTTCGCCGCCGCCGCGGCGAGGAAATCCTGTATCGGCCCGTGACCGTAGTCCTCGCGCACGTCCACCTTGTCGCGCTCGCGCAGTCCGAGGATGCAGAAATACTCGGGCAGCGCCACCAGGCGCGCGCCTTCGCCCGCCGCGCGCGCGATCAGCTCCGCGGCGACGGCGAGATTCTCCGCGACCCTGGGCTCGGACACCATTTGCACTGCCGCAACTCTGAACCTGCCTTCAGCCATGGCTGCACGTTCCCCTGTTTGCCCGGCGACGCCCGGTGACGCTCATTTTACTTCGCCGGGCAGCACGTCCGGCTGGGCGCGCGAGGTTCCGGCCGGCGTTTCGCGCGCGAGCTTCGCCACCTTGGGATCTTCCCAGGTGCCGGTCACCGAATACTCGTAGGCGAACGCCCGGCCCAGCGGATCCTTGAACACGCGCTGCGCCAGGAATGCGGCAGCGCCGGCGATCGGATGGGCGAGCATGATGCCCGCCACCGACAGGCTGTCGCCCACGCTGGGCACCACGCGCACGCGCAGGACCTGCGTTTCCCGGGCTAGATCGATATCGCCGGACATGGCCACCTGCGCCGACGGACCGTGCATGATGAAGTCCTTGGTGTGCAACACGCCCTTGCTGATCGCGGCGGTGCCGGTGATGTTGTCGAAAGCGAAGCCTTCGCTGAAGATATCGCGGAAGTCCAGCGTGATGCGCCGCGGCAGCGCCTGCAGGCTGAGGATGCCGAGCAGCTTGCCTATGCCCGGCTCGATCTTGAGAAATTGCCCTTTCTCCGCGATCAGCGACAGGTCTCCGGACAGGCTGGGGAAGTCGATGCTCTGCGGATTGCCCGCCCAGTTGAGCTTGCCCAAGAGTCTGGCGCTGCCGCGCTGCATCGTTCCGGGATAGCCCATGCGCTGCAGGAACTTGCCCACGTCGCTGATGTCGAGCTTGAGGTTGACGCTGGTGCGCTGCTGCGCCGCCACGCCCTGCCACAGGCCGTCCGCGGAGAGGCGCGCCTCCGGTGCGGTGAGCGTCAGCTTCTCGATGCGCCAGTCCAGCCCGGCATTGGCCGCGGTCAGCTCCAGCCGCCCGAGTTTCTTGTCCTGCACCACCAGGTTGTCGGCGACGATGTCCAGCCCGGGCAGTTCCTTCGGCGGCATCTGCTCCGCGATCCTGCCCGGCGTCGGCTGCGGAAAGGTGAAATGCGACAGCGTCGCGCTCACGCGCCCCTTGCCCTGCGAGCGCCAGCGCACCTCGCCCTCGAGTTCGCGCGCGTCGACTTCGGCGAGCCAGTCGCTGCCGCGAAAGCCCGCGCGCAGGGAAACATCGTTGATGCGTTTGCCGTACACGTCGAGCGCGCCGACTTTGAGGTTGAGCGCAGTCAGCGGCAGCGGCGTTCCGCCCGAACCGCCGAGCACGCGCAGCCACTGGTCCAGGTCGAGTTCGGCGGCGTTGCCGCTGAGCACGATGCCGGTCAGCGGCAGTTTCGGCGCCTCGTTGAGGCCGATCGCGCCGCGCTCGATCACCATTTTGCCGCTGTCGCGGCGGCGCTGCACTTCCATGCGCAGGATCTTTCCCAGATCGAGCGTACTGCGATCGGACGTAGGCGCGCCGCTCCAGCCGCCGTTGCGCTCCTCGGTGCTGACCGTGTGCTCGAAGCGCAGCGGCAGCAGCTCGGCGCGCGACTTCGCCAGCGGCGCCGGCAGCGTCGAGCCCAGGCCCTGCAGGCTGGATTCGGCCACGATGCTGACGCTGCGCCGGCGGAAATTCATGCTCGAACTCCACGCGGTGCCGCCGTTGAGTTCGCGCAGCATCGGCTGGTCCAGCGCCGCTTGCAGCGCCGCCGCGCTGAGCGTTCCGCGTGCGTTCACGGCGATGCTGCCGTCGCGCTGGCTGGAGATTGCGACTGCGACCGGGCCGCCGAGGAACTGCGCGTTGACCGCGCGCATGCTCACGCTGTTTTCGGTAAATTCAAGCCGCCCGCTCAGCTGCGACACCGGCGGCCAGTCCGGATCGATGCGCACCTGGTTCGCGCTTATCTGGTAACTCCCCGCCACCTTGACCTCGGTCGGTTGCGACAGCGGCAGTTCCAGCTTGAGCTGCAGCTTGCCGCTGCCCACGGCGCTCATGCTCGCGGTAACCCCGCCGATCAGTCCGCTCACCGGGCTTTGCGCCACGAACTTGAGGAATTCGGCGGTCGACCCCTCGGCCTGCCCGCTTACCGCGAGCACCCGCTCGGGGGTGAACAGGTCGGGAAGGACCACGTGCGCAGCGCTCACTTTCGCGCCGAGCACATGCGCCTTGCGGCTGGTGATTTCCATGCGCCGGCCATCGAAGCGCAGGTCCGCATCGATGCCCTCTATGTGGGGCCAGCCCGGGGCGTAGGCCAGCGTGCCGTTCTGCACCCGCCCTGCGATCTGGAAGGTGCCGGCTTTGCTGTCCGGGAACGGGAAGTCCTTGAGGTCGCCGCGGAGGCGCAGGCCGACATCCTGCGCGCGCCCCGCAAGCAGGGCGTGGTCGAGCCAGTCGATCACGGGCTTCTTCAGCAACGGGATATAGCGCGTGACCCGTTGCGCCTCGACGCGGTTCAGGCGCGCCGTGAGATCGATGAGGCCCGGCCCATCGGCCGCCGTGGTGTATGTGCCGAAGGCGGTGCCGGCGAGGTCGGCATTGGCAAAGGCGATATTGGACAACTTGAGTTGCAGCTCGTCGCGCACCCGCGTCCACGCGAGCTGTGCAGTGAGGCTGTCGAACGCATGCTCGGACTCGGCAAACGCTTGCGCCAGGTCGACCCTCACCTTGTCCGAATTGAGCAGCACGCTGCCGCCCTTTTCGTTGCCGTCGATGTTGCCGCTGATGCCCGAGAATCCGGGCAGCCTGGCATAGGCGCGCATGCCCAGGCGATCGAAATGTCCGCGCGCGCTGTATTGCAGCGGCGCCTGCAGCGGGCCCTTCCAGTCGAACTGCATGTCGGAGAGGCTGCCCCGGGGCGCGGCTTCGGCGAGGAACTTGCGCAGCTCCTGCGGCAGCGGCAGGTACTCGCCCAGCAGCGCCAGCGGCTGCAGCTCGAGCGCGTCGATGCGCGCTTCGCCCTGTTCGGCGCGTCCGCCGGCCGCCGGCTGCCATTGCAGCGCAAACTGCGCCGGCGGCAGCGTCGCGCCGGATTGCAGCTCCAGCGCCACCTGTCTGCCGGAGAATTCGTAGCCGCCGCGCGCGCGCTTCGCCGACAGCCGCCCCTGCAGCGAGCGCATTTCCAGCGGCGGCAGCTCCGGCGCAAGGCGCGCGCTGATGCCGGCCAGCGCCACGTCGGCGGTGGCCTCTTCGAGCTGCTTGCCGGCAAAGCCCAGCCACAGCCTTAGCCCGCCCTGCCCGTGCCGGATCTCCAGCGGATAGTCGATCCAGGCGCGCCAGGCGGCGAGGTCGGTATAGGCAAGCTCGGCGTATAGCCTGCCGGTCCAGTTCTGCAACTGCTCCAGCGTGCCGCCCTCGAGCTCGCCGCGCAGTTCGAGCGCCGCGGAGAGCTCGCGCGCCGGCTGCGCGCGCAGCGCGAAACGGTGACGGCTGCCGCGGTTGCGCATGACGAAATTCAGGTCGGCCAGGGACAGCGTCGGCGCCTGGCGCAGCTCGTCTTCCCAGCTGACCTGGGCTTCGCGCACGATGATTTCGCGCTGCGCCAGCAGCCACTCGGAGAAGCCTGCGCCCGCATTCTCGGTCTTGAGCCTGATACCGGCGACATAAAGCGTTCCCTGCGCATCGCGGCGGATGTTCAGGTGCGGCTTGTCCAGCGCCAGCGAGTTGAAGCGCAGGGCGCCGAAAACGAAGGAGTCCCAGGACAGGGTGCAGCTCACCGCGGGCAGCGACAGCGCAACGCGGCCCTCGCTGTCGTACAGGCGTAGATCGGTGAGCGCGAGGAAGGGCCGCAGGCCCTGCCAGCCGGAGTCGACGCTGCCGACGCTGACGCGCTGGCCGATACTGCGCGAAATCGCCTGCGTGATCAGCTCCGGGTGTTCCTCGATCTGCGGCAGGATCCAGAAACGCAGCGCGAGCACGACCGCGGCGAAGCCGAAATACAGGACCATCAGGCCGATGCCGGCGTAGTGCAGCAGATGGCGCACCAGGCTGCGCTGTGCCGGGGCGACACCAAGCTCTGCCAGCGGCGAATACACCTCTTCGGCGGATGCAGGGGAATCGGGTTCGGTTTGGCCGGATTGAACCATCCGCAGGCGGGTATCCCGTAATGGTTGAGCGCGTCCTGGCGAAAGCCCTACAATGAAGGCGCGCGCGAAAAAAACAGACAAAGCAACGTGGCATTTTACCTGCAAACCACGGCCCCATGACTCCGGATACGGGTATTCCATTAGACCTGCGGGACTATTCGCGCTACGCGCGGCGCCTGGCGCAGGCGCGCCCCGAAATATTCCAGGCCGCGCTGGACGCGATCGAGCAGCCCTATTCTGCAGACGCCATGCGCAGCTTCATCGAGCGGCAGGCCCCGCAGGGGGAGGACGAGCTCAAGCGCACGCTGCGCCAGTTGCGCCAGCAGGTGATGCTGCGCGTCATGCTGCGCGACCTTTCCGGGCGCGCGCCGCTGGCCGAGGTGGTCGCCTGCATGAGCGACCTGGCGGAAATCAGCCTGGCCTATGCGCTGGCGCAGCTCGCCGCCTGGCTGGAGCAGCAGCACGGGGTGCCGATGGCGCATGGCCGGCGCCAGCAGCTGATCGTGGTCGGCATGGGCAAGCTCGGCGGGCGCGAGCTCAACGTCTCCTCCGACATCGACCTCATTTTCGTCTACCCGGAGGAGGGCGAGACCGCAAGCCCCGCCGCCGCGGCCGATGGCGCGGCGGCGCCGCGCCTGCTGTCAAACCATGAGTACTTCACCCGCCTCGGGCGCAAGCTGATCAATGTCATGTCCGACATCACCGAGGACGGGCAGGTTTTCCGCGTCGACATGCGCCTGCGCCCGAACGGGGATTCCGGGCCGCTCGTCTGCAGCCTGGACGCGCTGGAGAACTATTTCATCGCCGAGGGGCGCGAGTGGGAGCGCTACGCCTGGATCAAGGCGCGCATTGTTGCTACGAGCAGCGACGCGTGCGTCGCTGCAGGCGCCACGAGTGGCGACCCCGGCGTCTCTGCCACGCGCAGCAACGCCGACGGCGGCGAGCTGGCGCGCCAGCTCGCCGCGGTCGCGCGCCCCTTCGTGTTCCGCAAGTACCTCGACTTCGGCGCATTCGCCGCGATGCGCTCGCTGCACGCACAGATCCGCGCCGAAGTTGCGCGGCGCGACTTCGCCGGGCACGTCAAGCTCGGCCCCGGGGGCATACGCGAAATCGAATTCATCGCCCAGGCATTCCAGCTGATACGCGGCGGGCGCGACGCGGAACTGCAGCTGCGGCCGACGCTGCAGGTACTGGCGCTGCTGCAGAGGAAGGGGCTGCTGCCGGCGGCGGCGGTGGACGAACTCGACGCCGCCTACGATTTCCTGCGCCGCGTGGAGCATCGCCTGCAGTACCTGGACGACGCGCAAACCCATGAACTGCCGGAGAGCGCCGAGGACCAGACCTTGATCGCGCGCGCCATGGGCTGCGAGGACTACGCCGCATTCATGCGCCGCCTGGACGCGCACCGCGAGCGGGTGTCGCGCCAATTCGACGACGTGTTCGCCGGTCCGTCGCAGGACGAGCACGCGTGCGCGCCGCTGTGGAACGGGGGGCTGGACGCGCGCACGCTGGAGGAGCAGCTCTATACCCTGGGATTCGCCGATGCCGGCGCCGCGCGCGCGCGGCTCGAGGGCGCGCGCGCCTCGCAACGCTACGCGCAGCTGTCGGAAACCAGCCGCGAGCGCTACGACGCGCTGCTGCCGCGCGTGATCGAACTCTCGGCCAGGGCGAGCGCGCCCGGTGCCGCGCTGGGGCGCATGCTGGACCTGCTCGAAGCCATCAGCCGGCGCAGCTCCTACCTCGCGCTGCTTTACGAATACCCGCAGGCGCTGGAAAAGGTGGTGCAGCTGCTCGCCGCATCGGGCTGGGCTGCAGCCTACGTCACGCGCCATCCGCTGCTGCTGGACGAGCTGCTCGATGTGCGCACCCTGTACGCGGCGCCCGACTGGAAGGAATTCGCCGCGCTGCTGCGCCGGCAGCTGGCGCAGCACGAGGGCGACGCCGAGCGGCAGATGGACGTGCTGCGCGAGGCGCACCATGCCCAGGTATTCCGCCTGCTCGCGCAGGACCTCGCCGGACAGCTCACGGTGGAGGTGCTGGCCGATCACCTGTCGGCGCTTGCCGACCTGATGCTCGCGGTCACCCTCGAGCTGTGCTGGGCGCAGCTGCGCAACCGCCACCGCGAAACGCCGCGCTTCGCCATCGTCGCCTACGGCAAGCTCGGCGGCAAGGAACTCGGCTACGCCTCGGACCTGGACATCATTTTCCTGCATGACGATGAGGATGCGCGCGCGCCAGAGCTGTATGCGCGGCTGGCGCAGCGCATCAACAGCTGGCTTACCAGCGCCACCGCCTCGGGCGTGCTGTTCGAGACTGACCTGCGCCTGCGGCCCAACGGCGAGGGCGGGCTGATGGTGAGCTCCTTGGACGCGTTTCGCGAATACCAGGAAAAAGACGCCTGGGTGTGGGAGCACCAGGCATTGACGCGGGCGCGCTACTGCGCCGGGGATGCCGCGGTGGGCGCGGCGTTCGAGGCCGAGCGCGTCGCCATCCTGCGCCGCGGGCGCGATCCCGAAGCGCTGCGGCGCGAGGTCGTCGCCATGCGCACGACCATGCTCGAGGCGCATCCGAACACCAGCGAACTGTTCGACCTCAAGCATGACCGCGGCGGCATGATAGACATCGAATTCATCGTTCAGTACCTGGTGCTCGCGCACGCGCAGCGCTACGCGCAGCTGACCGGCAACCTCGGCAATATCGCCCTGCTCAAGATGACCGGGGAACTCGGCCTGATTCCGCTGGAGACGGCGATGAGGGTGCGCGACGGCTACCGCGAATACCGCAGGCTCCAGCATGCGGAGCGGCTCAACGGCGCGCAGTACGCGCGCGTCGAGCGCGGGCCGCTGAGCGCTTACATCGGGGCCACGCAGGAGCTGTGGAACAGCGTGCTCGGCGCCGAGTCGGGCGAATTGGCGCCGGTGCGGCGCTGATGCACCTGCATGCAGCTGCTGCCGCAAAACCGCGCCCCGGCCGGCAGAAACCGATACGATGCGCCAAAATTGACCGCGGTCAATGATGGAGGCCGGTCCGGCTCGCTACGATGGGGCATCAAATCGGCCGGCAGCCACGCCTGGCGCCCTCGCCCGAATACGCAATACCTAGGAGAAAACATGTCGACAGCAATGGACCAAGCCGCCACGACTGCGGCGGGCGACTCCGCGCAAATGACTGACGGGTTCCATCTCGTCATCGATGCCCTGAAGGCCAACGACATCGACACCATCTTCGGCCTGGTCGGCATCCCGATTACGGACCTCGCGCGCCTGGCCCAGGCACAGGGCATGCGCTTCATCGGCTTTCGCCACGAACAGAATGCCGGCAACGCCGCCGCCATCGCCGGCTACATGACGCAGAAGCCGGGGATCTGCCTCACCGTGTCGGCGCCGGGCTTCCTGAATGGCCTCGCGGCATTGGCCAACGCGACCACCAACTGCTTCCCGATGATCCTGATCAGCGGCTCGAGCGAGCGCGAAATCGTCGACCTGCAGCAGGGCGACTACGAGGAGATGGACCAGCTGAATGCGGCCAAGCCCTTCGCCAAGGCGGCTTACCGCATCAACAAGGCGGCGGATATCGGCATCGGCGTCGCACGCGCGATTCGCGCGGCGGTGTCGGGCCGCCCCGGCGGCGTCTATCTGGACTTGCCGGCGCAGCTGCTGAGCCAGACGCTGGACGCGGAACAAGGCAGGAAGTCGCTGGTGCGCGTGGTCGACCCGGTGCCGCGCCAGATCCCCGCGCCGGACGCGGTGCAGCGCGCGCTCGAACTGCTCAAGGGCGCCAAGCGCCCGTTGATCCTGCTCGGCAAGGGCGCCGCCTACGCGCAGGCCGACGCCGACATCCGCGCGCTGGTCGAAAAGACCGGCATTCCCTACCTGCCGATGTCCATGGCCAAGGGCCTGCTGCCCGACACCCATCCGCAGTCGGCTTCGGCCTGCCGCTCCTTCGTCCTGGCCGAAGCCGACGTGGTGATGCTGATCGGCGCGCGCCTGAACTGGCTGCTCTCGCATGGCAAGGGCAAGACCTGGGGCGGGCCGAAGCAATTCATCCAGATCGACATCGCGCCGACGGAAATCGACAGCAACGTGGCGATCGCCGCGCCGCTGATCGGCGACATCGGCTCCTGCGTGTCGGCCCTGCTCGCGGGCATGGGTTCGGGCTTCGCCAAGCCGGGCGCCGAGTGGACCGGCGCCATTGCCGAGCGCCGGGAAAAGAACATGGCGAAGATGGCGGCGACCCTGGAAAAGAATCCGTCGCCGATGAACTACCACAGCGCGCTGCGCGCGATCCGCGACGTGCTCAAGACGCGGCCGGACATCAACGTGGTCAACGAAGGCGCCAACGCGCTCGATTTCACCCGCAGCATCGTCGACATGTACCAGCCGCGCAAGCGTTTCGACGCCGGCACCTGGGGCATCATGGGCATAGGCATGGGTTATTCCATCGGTGCGGCGGTGATGAGCGGCCTGCCGGTGGTGGCCATCGAAGGCGACAGCGCGTTCGGCTTTTCCGGCATGGAACTCGAGACCATCTGCCGCTACCGCCTGCCGGTGACCACCATCATTTTCAACAACAACGGCGTCTACAAAGGCAGCGACCCCAACCTCAATCCCAACGGTCCCGATGTTCCGGTGACCGCTTTCGTCAAGGGCGCGCGCTACGACAAGATGATCGAAGCCTTCGGCGGCGTCGGCTACAACGCCACCACGCCGGCGGAACTGGGCAAGGCGCTGAGCGAAGCGATCGCCGCGGGCAAGCCGGCGCTGATCAATGCCGTCATCGACGAAGCGGCGGGCACCGAGAGCGGTCGCCTGATCAACCTGAACCCGAAGGCCGGCGCAGCCAAGAAGTAGGCGGCGGCGCGCCACGGCGGGCACAGCGCAGCCTGCGGCTGCACGCGGGCGCGCGCGACCATGTCTGCAGGCGCCCTCAGTCCTCGTCCCCGGACGCGGTGTCACCGCGATTGCGGAACTGCAGGTAAAGCAGCGCCGCGCCCCAGGCGCAGGCGAGCAGCATCACCAGCAGGCCGAGCTGGTGCGCAATCTCGCCGATCAGATGCGCGCGCCGGATCAGGCCGAGGTCGCCGAGGATGTTCTGCCAGTCGTGGCCGTCGGATTCGGCACCGGTGGCGCCGCCGAGCAGCATCAGCTTCGGGTCATATGCGTCCCAGATGTAAGGCGCGACGTCGATGATGGACATCGCCGCCCACCACAGCATCAGCGCGGCGGCGAAATTGTCGCGCCGGCTGCCGCCCAGGCCGAACACGAAGGCGAACATCAGCGCCAGCGGCAACAGCAGCTGGAACAGGCTGCCGCCGAGCACGGTCATGAAGCGCCCGAAGGGAATGAACAGCACATGGCCTGCCTCGTGGATCGGCAGCACGATCAGGTGCATGAAGGAGTTCATGACGTCCGCAGCACCGACGTCCATCGCGTACAGGCGCCAGCCCCAAATGAAGCAGAAGGCGTAGGCGGCGCAGCGGCCGTAGAAATTCAGGCTGGCCACACGTGGCGGCACGTACAAGAGGCGCTCCAGCAAAGCCGAGCGCTCCGGCGCCGCCTCGGCCGTCGGCGCGCGCAACGGTCTGCCCTGCTGCGCCTGCAGGTACTTGGCGAATACCAGTCCGCAGGCCGGGCAGCGCGTGCCGGATCGCGGCTCCGCCGGCGGAATGTCGCAGCCGCATTTCGGGCATTTCTCGTACACCTGGCTGCACTCCCTGTCGCGGCGCGCTGCTCAAATGCGCCGCTTTCCGCTAAAATACCACCTCCCTGCATTGCGCAACATTTTCAGATTGTTCTGAAGGAGCTGGCAACGATGTCGATGGCCGACCGCGACGGTTACATCTGGTACGACGGCAAGCTTGTGCCCTGGCGCTCGGCGACGACGCACGTACTCACCCACTCGCTGCACTACGGGCTCGCCGTATTCGAGGGCATCCGCGCCTACAACACCGTGGGCGGCACGGCCGTGTTCCGCCTGACGGAGCACATCGAGCGCCTGTACAACTCGGCGCATATCTACATGATGAACATCCCCTATGCACGGGAAGTCATCATCGAAGCGCACAAGGAAGTGGTGCGCGCGAACAAGCTCAGCGAATGCTACTTGCGCCCGATCGCGTTCTACGGCTCGGAGAAAATGGGGGTTTCGCCCAAGGGCGCCACGGTGCATGTCGCCATCGCCGCCTGGCCCTGGGGCGCCTACCTCGGCGCCGATGGCCTGGAGAAGGGCATCCGCGTGAAGACTTCCTCGTTCGCGCGCCACCACGTGAACGTCTCCATGTGCCGCGCGAAGTATTCCGGCACTTACGCCAATTCCATCCTCGCCAACCAGGAGGCGCTGGACAACGGCTACGATGAAGGCCTGCTGCTCGACGTCGACGGCTTCGTCGCCGAGGGCGCCGGCGAGAACCTGTTCATCGTCAAGAACGGCTGCATTTACGAACCGGAATTGACTTCGGCGCTGATGGGCATCACCCGCGACAGCGTGATCACGCTCGCCTCGGAACTCGGCTACACGGTCACGCCGCGGCGCGTCACGCGCGACGATCTTTACATCGCTGACGAAGCCTTCTTCACCGGCACCGCGGCCGAAGTCACGCCGATACGCGAAGTCGACGGGCGCAAGATCGGCGCCGGGCACCGCGGCCCGGTCACCGCCAAGCTGCAGAAGGCGTTCTTCGAAGTCGTCAACGGCAGAGACAAGCGGCACAAGGCCTGGCTCACGCCGGTTGCAAACGGCAAGCCCAAATCCGCCGCATCCAGCTCGAAAGCAAAGGGGAAGCGCTGATGTCCGCCACCGCACAGCAACTGCCGCGCACGGTCGAAGTCACCGAAAAAGACCTGCCGCTGGAATGTCCGATGCCCTCGACCCCGGTGTGGAACCTGCATCCGCGCGTGTTCCTCGACGTGGCCAAGACGGGCGAACTGCTCTGCCCCTACTGCGGCACGCGCTACGTGTACAAGGGTGCCCCGCCCAAGGGGCACTGACACGCTCCCGGAATGAGCCGTGGGGAGTGAAGAAGACCGGGCGCCTCTCTCCGCGCCCGCTTCGCTCCTCGCGTCTCAGCCGATGCCGCGCATACTCGTCATCGCCCCGTCCTGGATCGGCGACGCCCTCCTCGCCCAGCCGCTGCTGCGGCGCCTGCATGACAAACTCGGACGGGTGCGCATAGACGCGCTGGCGCCGCCCTGGTGCGGCCCGCTGCTCCAGCGCATGCCCGAAATCGAAGAGGTGATCGCTTCGCCGTTCGCGCACGGCGAGTTGAAGCTGCGCGAGCGCTGGAAGCTCGGGCGCGAGCTGGCCGCGCGGCACTACGACCAGGCGATCGTGCTGCCCAATAGCTTCAAATCGGCGCTGATACCGTTTTTCGCCGACATCCCGCTGCGCGCGGGCTACGCCGGCGAATTCCGCTACGGCCTGCTCAACCTGATGCACAAGCTCGACCCGGCGAAGCTGCCGCTGATGGCCGAACGCTACGCCCAGCTTGCGGAAACGCCCGGCGCGGAATTGCAGCGGCCGCTGCCGCGCGTGTGGCTGCAGTCCGATCCGGTGAACACCGCGCGCACCACGGCGCGCCTCGGGCTGGAGCGCTCGCGCCCGGTCGCCGTGTTCTGCCCCGGCGCCGAATACGGCCCGGCCAAGCGCTGGCCCGCGCGCCATTTCGCCGCGCTCGCGCGCGCGCTCGCTGCGCGCAATTACGCCGTGTGGCTGATCGGCTCCGGCAAGGACAGCGGGATCGGGGAGGAGATCCGCGCACAGTCGGGCGATGCCTGCGCCAATCTGTGCGGCCAGACCGACCTCGCCGCCGCAGTCGATCTCATATCCTGCGCCAAACTGGTGGTAAGCAACGATTCCGGGCTGATGCACGTCGCCGCTGCCCTGGGCAAGCCGCTGGTCGCGCTGTACGGCTCCTCCAGCCCGGAGCACACGCCGCCGCTGTCGCTGTCGGCGCAGCCCGGATCGGCGCGCATCGCCCGGATAGCCATCGAGTGCAGCCCCTGCTTCAAGCGCGATTGCCCGCTGGGGCATTTCAAGTGCATGAACGATCTGCTGCCCGAGCGCGTGCTCGCCGAACTGGACGCGCTCGCGGCCTAGCGCCGCTATTTCTTCCCGAGCGGATTCGACACCAGCCGGTCCCAACCTGCCTGACCCAGGCTGCGCAGCGTCTCGATGTTCTGTTGCGGGATCCGGTCGATGTCCGGATGCGCGGCGACGGCGCGCTCCACGCTCGCTTTATAGCGGATGCGCTTGCCCGCGTGCGCACCGCGCGCGAACGGGCACAGATCGAGGTCTATCACCGCCGCTTCCAGCCAGGCCACGGTGGCTGCGGTTACGGCCTCTGCGCCGGCTTCGATTGCGCGCGCCTGCATGTTCTATTTTCCGGCCGGTGCGCGTTCTTCGGCCGCGTCCAGCATCGCCCGGCGCGTGTCCGGCGTCTCCAGGCTGATGCGGCCCAGCGTGCCGTCGCGGTAGTCCTGCAGCAGGATCAGCGCGGCACGTTCCCGGTCGAGCTCGCCGCCGCGCCCCTTCACGATGCAGCCGCGCCGGTGCGCCACCGCCTCGATCACGCCCGGGGCGTCCATTCCCCGCGGCTCGAAGCCGTAACGCGCGGCGAGCCTGTCCGGATAGCGCTCGAGCAGGATGCGCGCGAGAAAGACGGCCACTTCCTCGTCGATGACGGCATTGCGGCCGATCGCGTGGCTCGCGGCGAGCATCATGCCGTCGGAGTCGTGCGCAATGCGCGGCCACATCAGCCCCGGCGTGTCGGTGATGGTCATGTGCCTGCCCAGGTCCAGGCTCAGCTGCGACTTGGTGACTGCCGGCTCGTCGCCGACCTTCGCCACCCTGCGCTTGAGCAGCGCATTCATCAGCGTCGATTTGCCCACATTGGGTATTCCCATGATCAGCATGCGCAGCGGCTTGGTGCCCTCGTTGCGGTGCGGAGCGAGCTGCTGGCACAGCGCCGGCACCCTGGCCGCATCGCCGGGCTTCTTGCAGGAAATCGCGACCGCCTTGACACCGTCCTGCCGGTTGTAGAAGGCGAGCCAGGCCCGGGTCGCCTCCGGATCGGCCAGGTCCGCCTTGTTGAGCAGCTTCAGACAGGGCCGCTGGCGCTGCAGGCGCAACTCCCGGATCATCGGATTGCTGCTCGCCTCGGGGCAGCGCGCATCGAGCACTTCGATCACCACATCCATGCGCTCCATGGTTTCCGCGGCCTTGTCGCGGGCGATGGTCATGTGACCGGGGAACCATTGAATCGCCATGTCGGATTGCGCTTGCGCCTGGGGAACGCGCGCATTATCGCCTGTATCGGCTCAGGCGCCGGCGGGCACGCAGAAAAATACCGGAGCCGCGGGCAAGCTGACGTAAAATGGGCGCCGCTTGCCTTCCCATCCGCCTTCCCCGTCGCGCGCCCGAGCCGCGCCGAAAGATTCCCATGAAAACCCCTGCAAGACTGCTGCCGCTGGTCGAAGAGGGCCTCGTCGAAGAGGTTGTGCGCCAGCTCATGAGCGGCAAGGAGGCGACGGTGTACGTCGTGCGCTGCGGCGGCGCGGTGCGCTGCGCCAAGGTGTACAAGGAGGCGAACAAGCGCAGCTTCCGCCAGGCGGTGCAATACACCGAAGGCCGCAGGGTGAAAAACAGCCGGCGCGCGCGCGCCATGGAAAAGGGCTCGCGCTACGGCCGCCAGGAGCAGGAGCAGGCCTGGCAGCATGCCGAAGTCGACGCCCTGCGCCGGCTTGCGGCGGCCGGGGTGCGCGTACCCGAGCCCTACAACTTCCTCGAAGGCGTGCTGCTGATGGAACTGATCACCGACGCCGAGGGCCATGCCGCGCCGAGGCTCAACGACCTGGAGCCGAGCGCAGCGCAGGCGCTGGCCTGGCACCAGATGCTGATCATGCAGATCGTGCGCATGCTGTGCGCAGGCCTGGTGCACGGCGACCTGTCCGAGTACAACGTGCTCGTCGGCGCCGACGGGCCGGTGATCATCGACTTGCCGCAGGCGGTGGATGCCGCAGGCAACAACAGCGCGGCATTCATGCTGCTGCGCGACGTCGGCAATCTCAGCGCCTGGTTCGGCCGCTACGCACCGGATCTGCTCGCCACCGACTACGGCCGTGAGATCTGGTCGATCTACCTGAGCGGCGAGCTGCACCCCGAAATCGCGCTCACCGGGCGCTTCGAGCGCAACGAGCAGCCGGCCGACGTGCAGGGCCTGATGCGGGAAATCGATGAAGTGATCAAGGAAGAGGCCGCGCGCCAGCGCTACAGGCAGTCGCTGGAACAGTAGCGGCGTTGCGCGCATCGCGCGCACCTGGCAGCGCGTTCAACCGGTGAAAATGTGAAGCCAGCCGGTAAGCCGGGTTCTGTTACGGGGATCGCTCCCTATGACGGTCATTCCTCTAGGCCCTGGGTTGCCCCAGGGCTCCAGCCACCTACCCGCGGACTCAGCGAGCAGCATCATAGTCCGCCTATTTGGTGTTGCTCCGGGTGGAGGTTGCCGCGTTTCACCCGCCGCGCCTCCTTGCGAAAGCGCGGCGACTCGTCTCTGTGGCCCTATTCCTCGTCTTCGCCGTAGGCAAGCCTTCGACTAGTACGTACGGCCGTTAGCCGTCACCCTGCTCTGTGGAGCCCGGACTTTCCTCTCCGTGCTTGCGCACGCAGCGACCGTCTGGCCGGCTTCACGGGGGAATTTTAACACCTGCGCCCGAATCACCCTCGATGACAGCGCCCCACCCGGCCTGCGCTCACTGCACCGCGTCTATGCCCACCACGCTGGCGTCCTTGGCGCCATGTCCCGCTGCGATGAGCTGATCCATGCGCGCCGCGATGGCGGGCAGTACGGCCAGCGGCCGTGCGCCGGCGGTTTCGAGCATCAGGCGCACATCCTTGCGCGCCATGCTCAGCTCGAAACTCGCGGTGAAGTTGCCTTTTGCCATGTTCAGCCCGCGCGTCGCGATCATCGCATTCACGTCGAACAGGCCGAGCAACTTGATCGCGTCCGCGCCGGCGACCCCGCTCGCCTTGGCCAGCGTAAGGACGTCGGCCATGGTCGAAGACATGCCGATGATCATCGCATTGCCGAACAGCTTGTTGACCGCGGCGAGGTCGGCGCGCTCGCCCAGGTATTCGAGCCGCCCGGTCATCCGGGCGAGTTCCGCCTTGACGCTCTCGAACAGCGTTTTCGGCCCCGAGGCCAGCATCGAACCCTGCGCAGTGCGCGCGGCCTGCGGCATCATGAATACCGGGCAATGCAGATATTTCAGCCCCTGCGCGGCAAGCCGCTGCGCGCGCTCTGCGGTCAGCGCCGGCAGGGTCGTGGTGTGATCGATCAGGATCGCGCCGGCGTCGAGTCCGGGGCGCGCCGCCGCGATCACTTCGTCGACCACCGCGTCATCCTTGAGCACGAAATGCACCCTGCTTGCGCCCTTGACCGCTGCGGCCGGCGTCGCCGCCGCCTTGACGCCGAACTGCGCCAAAGCGAGAACCTTGTCGGCGGAGCGGTTCCACGCCGCCACCGCATCGCCGCGCCTGGCGCAGGCTTCCGCAAATGCGCCGCCCAATAGTCCGGTACCGAGAAATGCAATATTTGCCATGGTCATCATCCTGAATGGTTATGCGTCCCGCGGGACGCTGCCGGGCTGCGGCGGGAAATTTCGATCCAAGCGCGCATTGTAACCCCGGACGCCGGGCGCGCACGCTCACTCGCTCCTCAGTGCGGCGTACTCCCACGCGAGCACCAGCAGGAGTATCGACGTGGTCGCGATGCCCAGGCCGAGCGCCGACAGCCAGTGCAGCAGCGCCACGGGAATCAGAGCCAGCAACAGCAGCAGGCCCAGGCTGTGCGACAAGGGCGGCCAGCGGCGCTCATACACCACCCACTTGAACAGCATGGTCCCGATCAGGAACAGCGCGGGGCCCAGCAGTATCACCGTGATCGCAGCGGGGCGGAGGTGCGCGGGGCGTGCCAGGATCTCCTCATCGGCGACGGCGCAGACGATGATGCCGGCAACGATCAACAGGTGGATGGCGGTATAGGCCGCGCGCGCCTTTTCTCCCGGGTGCTCCGACTGGCTGATCACCTGGGCTGCGTGCTCGGCGCCACGGTCGAAATAGATCCACCACAGGGCGAGGCTGCCGACCGCCGCGGCGGCGAAGGCCCAGAGCGTGCTTGCGCTCCAGGCAACCTGCGAAAACGTGGCCCCGGTGATGAGCAGCGATTCGCCCAGCGCGATGATCACGAACAGGCCGCAGCGTTCGGCGACGTGCTTGCCGTCGATGTCCCAGTCGCTCACATCGGACTTGCCCATGCCCGGCACCCAGAAATTGATCCAGGGCGAGATGAAGCCGAGCGCAATTGCGGCACTCCAGCACGCCAGGCGCGCCTCCGGCCCGGACCAGGCGCCGGCCAGCCAGATCGCTCCGCGGAACAGCTCCCAGGCGAGAATGCGCTGCGCATTGCGCGCCAGGTTCGCGCGCTCGTGCCGCAGCGCCCAGCAAAGAAAGCCCGAGCGCGCGACCTGCATGGTCACGTAGGCGCAGGCGAAGGCCCGGCCGTATTCCGCGAACGCCCTGGGAATGCTCGCCGACATCACCAGCCCGACCAGCATCATCGCGAACAGGAACAGGCGCACCGGAACGCGGTCCGGGTCGAGCCAGTTGGTGACCCATGCGGTGTACAGCCACACTCCCCACACTGCGATCAGCAGGACGCCGACCTGCGACGCGTTGTGCAGGCTTAGATCGGCGAGCAGCGTGTGCGAGAGCTGGGTGACCGCGAACACGAACACCAGGTCGAACAGCAGCTCGACCATGGTGACTTTGGCACCGTCGCGGGCGTCCTTCGGGCGAAGGTATGAACGGCGTTTATTCATCGAGTGCCTGCGCGTGCTGGCGCGCGTACATGGTGAACGTGGCGCAAGCGAACCGCCGTCGCCGCAAACAACGCTACTTGTTCCTGCCCTTGCGCTTGTGGCCGGAACCCGGTTTCGGCTCCGCCGCGACCTGCTCCTGCGGCTTTTCGCGCTCGCGCGCCCGCCCCGGGCGGAACTGCTGCGTGTCTTCGTAGTAGCGTTCCGACTCGTTGTCCGCGGTCCAGCCGGGCACGCCCAGGATCGGCAGCGGCGCGTAGTCGTCGGTCGCGCCGAAGGAGCGCAGGTCGGCGAACGCGCGTGCGAGCTGGGCATCGAGCGAAGCAAGCTGCTGCGGCAGCGGCCGCTCCAGCTCCTTCGCCGCGACGTCGATGATGACGCTCTTGCCGGTGATGCCCTTGTAGGGCGCCAGCGCCTTCTCGTACAGCGCGTGGCCGAACAGGTGGAAGCGCATGTCGCGCACCACGTCCTCGCGCCGGCTCCAGAACAGCTCTTTCCACTGGAAGCCGGTGAGCAGCTGCGCCAAATCGGCATCGCTCGAAGCGACGATCACGCCCGACTCGTCGAACAGGGTGAGGGCATCGCGCACCGGCCCGCGCGCCTCGCCGCCCTCGCGCGCCTGCATTTCGCGGTAGTGGTGGCGGTTGATCGCCGCCTTGGTCCGCGGAAAGCTGATCCATACCAGCGCGTTGAACAGGTCGTGCCAGTTGCGGTTGCGCGTCAGCACCTTGCCGTAGGCGAACACGCGCTTCTCGTAGGGTTCGCCGGTCTTCGCCTCCTGCGGCACGAATTCGAGCGGCTCGCCGCCACCGCTCACCACCTCGCGCTCCTCGCACAGGCGGTTCAGCTCGGCCAGCGTCGGAAAGTGGTCCTCCGGCAGGCGCTCGATCAGCGGCGCCAGCGTCGCGAACATCGGCGAAGCCAGCAATTTCCAGCGGTCCCAGTCAGGTTCGGTCGTAGTGGCCATGACAATCTACTGCAGGCGCCAGGCGAGCGGCTCGCCGGCGCGCAGCGGCACCAGCTCCTCATCGCCCAGCGCGAACGCCGCTTGCACCTGCCAGCGCTCGCGCCGCAGGGTGATGGTTTCGGTATTGCGCGGCAGGCGATAGAAATCGGCGCCGTTGAAGCTGGCGAAGGCTTCCAGCCGCTCGAGCGCGCCGGCCGCCTCGAAGGCCTCGGCGTAGAGTTCGATCGCCGCGTGCGCGCTGTAGATGCCGGCGTGCCCGCAGCTCGACTCCTTGTCGCGGCGCGCGTGCGGCGCGCTGTCCGTGCCGAGGAAGAACTTCGGGCTGCCGCCGGTCGCCGCCTGCAGCAGCGCGCGCCGGTGCGCCTCGCGCTTGAGCAGCGGCAGGCAGTAGTGATGCGCGCGCAGGCCGCCCGCGAACATCGCGTTGCGGTTCAGCAGCAGGTGATGCGCGGTGACCGTGGCGGCCACGTTGGCCGGCGCGCCGGCGACATACTCGGCCGCTTCGCGCGTGGTGACGTGCTCCAGCACCAGCCGCAGCGCGGGGAAGCGCCGCGTGATCTGCGGCAGCACCGTGTCGACGAACACCCGCTCGCGGTCGAACGCGTCCACGTCGGCGGCGGTCACCTCGCCGTGCAGCAGCAAGGGCAGATCCGCCTTCTGCATCGCTTCCAGCGCCGGGAAGCAGCGCTCGAGCCGCGTCACGCCGGAATCGGAATTGGTGGTGGCGCCGGCCGGGTAATACTTGACCGCATGCACCACGCAGCTCGCCCTGGCCAGCGCGATCTCCGACGCGGCGGTATTGTCGGTCAGGTACAGCGTCATCAGCGGCTCGAAGCGCGATCCGGCGGGCAGCGCCTCGAGGATGCGCTCGCGGTAGGCCAGCGCCAGCGCCACCGTGGTCACCGGCGGGCGCAGGTTCGGCATGACGATGGCGCGCGCGAATTGCCTCGCGCTGTGCGGCAGCACCGCGGCGAGCGCCGCGCCGTCGCGCAGATGCAGGTGCCAGTCATCCGGGCGGACGAGCGTAAGCGACTGGGCGGAGGAAGTGTGCATGGCAGGCGCGATTATACCCGCCGGCCGGTCCGGCCTTGCGCGGCGCGCGGCGGACCGCGGCATCGCCACGGGTATAATCGGCCTTCCTCCGCTACCGGCGATTGCCGATGGATTCCCGCAGCAGCGCGCAAGATTCGAACTGGACGCTGGTGTTCGTGTGCTGGCTGATCGCCTGCGTCTCCACGCTTGGCAGCCTGTTCTTCAGCGAAGTCATGGGGTTCCCGCCCTGCGTGCTGTGCTGGTACCAGCGCATCTGCATGTACCCGCTGGTGCTGATGCTGCCGGCGGCGCTGTTTCCGTTCGATCGCGGCGTGGTGCGCTATGCGCTTCCGCTGTCGCTGCTCGGCACGCTGATCGCCGTCTTCCATCTGCTGCTGGTCGCGGGCTACATCCCCGAGAGCATCAAGCCCTGCGTGCAGGGCGTGCCCTGCAGCGAAGTGCAGATCGAATGGTTCGGCTTCGTCACGATTCCGCTGCTGTCGGGACTGGCGTTCCTGGCAATTTCCGCGCTGCTGATGCTGGCGCATAGGAGGAGCTCGAAGTGAAACAGAAAACCCTCGTGATCATTTCCGCGGTCTTTCTGCTGATCGCCTTCGTCGCCGGCGCGATGTACTACCAGAGCCGGAAGGCCGCCGCCGGAGCGGAAGCCTACTTGCGCGACCGGTCGACTTTCGTGCGCGACTGGTCCCCCACGCGCGGCAACCCGGCGGCGAAGGTAGAAATCGTCGAATTCTTCGATCCCGCCTGCGATACCTGCAAGGAGTTCGCGCCGCTGGTGAAAAAGCTGATGGACGCGCATCCGGACAAGATTCGCCTGATCGCCCGCTATTCCCCGTTTCACCCCAACTCAGACCAGGTGGTGAAACTGCTCGCGGCGGCGCAGCTGCAGGGGAAGTTCTGGGAAACCCTGGATGCGGTGTTCGCGGCCCAGTCCCTATGGGCGCCGCAGCACCGGCCGCAGCCGGAACTGGTGTGGAACTATATCGGCGGCGCGGGCCTGGACATACGCCGGCTCAGGCATGACATGGAGTCGCCGGAGATGGACAAGATCATCCAGCAGGACCTCGCCGACGGGAAGACACTGAACGTCAAGGCGACGCCGGAGTTTTTCGTCAACGGCAAACCGCTGCCCGGCTTCGGCTACGAGCAGCTGAAAACCCTGGTGGACGACGCAGTCAGCAACGCTTACTAGAGGTCCGGCGGCGCCGTCTTGCCGCCCAGGCGGCCGCTGCGGCGCAGGCAGCCTTCGACCGCGGAGAGCAGGTCGTCCTGCGTCACCGGCTTTGCCAGAAAATCCGCGGCGCCCAGGGCCATCGCCTTGGCCAGGACATCGTTGTCTCGGCTTCCCGTCAGCAATATCACCGGGATCGACGCAGTCGCGGCATCCTGCTTGAGCAGCGTCAGCAGGTCGAAGCCGTTGAGGAAGGGCATGTTGAGATCGGACAGAATCAGATCCGGCGGCTGCGCCAGCAAGGCCTTGCCGCCATCGACGCCGTCTTCGGCGACGCGCACCTCGTAGCCCGCCTGTGTCAGATGCATTCGCAGCAGGAAGCGGAAATATTCGTCGTCTTCGATGACAAGAATGCGGTTCTTTTTCCGCAAATCCATGTTTTCTGTGTATTGACGCTGCATTTGCTGCACCCGGCGCCCCGCATTCGGCCTAGCGGTGCATGATCGTGCCTGGTCTGTCCGAAGGAAATGGACCGGACGACACGGGTCATTCGGTCCAGTGTTTCATGCTAGGGCGAAGAAGCTGAAACTGTTGCCCAGGCGCTTGGCCTTGTACATGGCGGAATCCGCGGCCTTGAACAAGGTGTCCAGGTCCGCGCCGTCGCGCGGATAGACGGCAATGCCGACGCTCGCCCCGATTGCTATCCGGTCGCTCCCGGATTCGCCCAGCGCAAAGTTCGCGCGCATGGCGTCGATGACCTTGTTGGCGACGATGGCCGCATCCTCGGCGGCCGCGATCCTCGGCAGGATGATCGCGAACTCGTCGCCGCCGATGCGCGCGACCGTATCGGATTCGCGCACTTGGGCCTGGATGCGGCCGGCCGCGTCTTTGAGCACCGCATCACCCGCATCGTGCCCGCGCGTATCGTTCACCGACTTGAACCGGTCCAGGTCGAGGTACAGCAGCGCCAGTTCGTTGCGGTTGCGCTGCGCCAGGTTGATTGCCTGGCTCAGGCGGTCGTAGAACAGCGCGCGGTTGGGCAGCGCGGTAAGGCTGTCGTAATTGGCCAGGCGGCGGATGCGCTCCTCGAACTGCTTGCGCTCGGTGACATCCCTGACGATGCAGATGGTGTGCCATTTCTGCCCGATGTTCACCCCGGAAATCGAGTGTTCGGTGACAATCTCGGTCCCGTCCTTGCGCATCCCGGCAAGCTCCAGCGTCTTGCCGATGACATTGGTCCCGGCCGCGCCGCCGGCGACATCCAGCCTCTTCTCGAAATCGGCGCGATAGGGTTCGGGAACGATCAGTTCGTGCAGTTTCCGGCCGCGCGCCTCGTCCCCGGAATAGCCGAATATCCGCTGCGCCGCCTCGTTCCAGAAGGCGATGCTGCTGCCCTGGTCCGTCATGATGATGGCATCCTGCGCGGCGGCGCCGATGACGCGCAGCCGCTCTTCCGCCAGGCGGTGCCGCGCGAATACCTCGCGCATCATGTGCATGGAGCCGACGATAAGCAGCGAAAATCCCAGGCCCATCCAGTCGTTCACGACGGAGTATGTCGCGGGGTCCACGCCGCCGTGCTCGATGAAATAGCTCAGCATGCTGCGAAAGCCCTGCAGCAGCAGCGCGCCGGTAAGCAGTATCCAGCCCATAACCCAGCCCGACAGGCGAACCCCGGCGAATGCGAGCGCGATGCCCAGCAGCAACAGGGCAATCGACAGCGACTGAATCGACAGCAGAAAATCCATCAAGATCGACGACTCCCGGCGCGGGCGCTGCCCGACTGACGCTTCCCTCGAGGAACAGCACCCTGCTATTGCTGCTGCAGCCCAGTTTACCCCTTATCGGACGCCGTGCCTGCGAATTCGCCCGCATCGCGCAAAGCGAGCGCCCGCGCATACAGCTCGTTCCTGCGCGCGCCGGTGATCGCCGCCGCAAGCGCGGCCGCCTGCTTCAGCGGCAGCTGCGCGAGCAGCAGGCGCAGCACGCGCTCCGCCTCCGCCGGCAAACCTTCCTGTGCCTCGGCCCGCGCGCCGGAGACGATCAGCACGAATTCGCCGCGCTGCCGATTGGCATCGGCTGCGAGCCAGGCTTCGGCCTGGTCCAGCGTGCAGCTGTGCATGCTCTCGAACACCTTGGTCAGCTCGCGCGCAATCACGATTTCGCGCGCGCCGCCGAGGACTGCGGCGAGCGCGGCCACGCATTCGACCACCCGGTGCGGCGCTTCGTAGAACACCAGCACGTAGGGGAATTCGCGCAGCCGTTCCAGCTCGGCGCGCCGCGCGGCGGGCTTGACCGGCAGAAACCCGTAGAACAGGAAATGCGGCGCCGCCAGGCCCGCGGCCGACAGCGCCGCAATGGCCGCGTTGGCGCCGGGTATCGGGCATACCGCAATGCCTGCCGCGCGTGCGCGCGCCACCAGCAGCGCGCCCGGATCGGAGATCGCGGGCGTTCCCGCGTCGCTCACCAGCGCGATGCTGGCGCCCGCCGCCATGCGCGCGACCAGCTCCGCCGCGCGCTGCATCTCGTTGTGCTCGTGCAGCGCCACCAGCTTGGCGCGTATGCCGTGGTGCGCAAGCAGGTGCGCGGTGTTGCGCGTGTCCTCGGCGGCGATCAGGTCCGCCCGCGCCAGTATTGCAAGCGCGCGCGCGCTGATGTCCGCCAGGTTTCCAATCGGGGTCGCCACGACATATAATTTTCCGGCACCCTCCGAGGCTTGCTCCCCATGGCCCTGCGGCTCCCTTCGCGACTCCGCCTGCGCGCCCTTCCCGCCGCTGTTGTGGTGCTGCTTCATGGCATGGGATTGTGCGTTGCGCCCGGCAATGTAGCAAGCACGGCCTGCGCGCCGGCAGGCGCGGGCTGCATCCCATGACGCGCCGCGCCGGCGCCGGCGGCGCGCAGGCCGAGGCGCTCGCCGCCGCTTATCTGCAGGGCCAGGGCCTGCGCCTGCTGCAGCGCAACTACCGCTGCCGCCTCGGCGAAATCGACCTGGTCATGGCGGACGGCCCGGTGCTGGTGTTCGTCGAAGTGCGCCTGCGGCGCAATGCCGATTTCGGCGGAGCCGCGGCGAGCATCACCGCGGCCAAGCGTCAACGCATACTGAGGGCCGCGCGTCATTACCTTTCGGGCAGGCCGGAACCCGCCTGCCGTTTCGATGTCGTACTGCTCGACGCCTTGGCCGCGGACCGTATCGAATGGATCAGGGATGCCTTCGGTGAATGATGGCTTGAAGCTGTGCCTCGCGCTGCTCGCCTGCGCCTGCCTGCTGCAGCAGCCCGCGGCGGCGCAGCAGGTGCGCATGCTGGTGCAAAGCTCGCCGCTGGCCGGCTTCAACTACCACCAGGCGCCGGAAGTGTGGCGCGAGCTGCGCGTCGGCGATGCGCTGCGCCTCGCGCGCGAGCCCGACAATGCCTACGACGCGCGCGCGGTGCGCGTCGAATGGCGCGGGCACATGCTCGGCTACGTGCCGCGCGCGCACAATGCCGCGCTCGCCTGGGCCATGGACCGCGGGGAAACGCTCGAGGCGCGCATCAGCCGGCTGCGGCCGCAGCGCAGCCCGCGCAAGCGCGTGGAGTTCGAGGTGTACGTCGAATGAGCGCATGAGCGCCGCGCACCTGCTGCGCCAATATCGGGACGCAGGCGCGGAGGTTCCCGGGGGGATTGTTCCGCCGAGCGCGAACATGAACTGCTGGGCGCAATGCTTAATTCCGCAATAAACTCTAAGGTAGAATGCTGTTTTGGAAATTCCGGAGCATCGATGGATCTCGTTGCGCGCGTCAGTCAGCATTTCGCCGACAGCGTCCAGATCAAGCAGAAGTCGGCGGAGCTGCTGTCCGCGCCGATCGCGCAGGCGGCCGAATTGATGGTGAAATGCCTGCTCGCCAACGGCAAGATTCTCGCCTGCGGCAACGGCGGTTCGGCCGCGGATTCGCAGCACTTCGCCGCGGAGCTGCTCGGGCGCTTCGAGCGCGAGCGTCCCGGGCTGGCGGCGATCGCGCTGACCACCGACAGTTCGACCCTCACCGCGATCGCCAACGACTACGCCTACGAGCAGGTATTTTCCAAGCAGGTGCAGGCGCTGGGTCAGGCGAACGACGTGCTGCTCGCGATATCCACCAGCGGCGACTCGAAGAACGTCATCGCCGCAATCCATGCCGCGCACGAGCGCGACATGCAGGTGGTGGCGTTGACCGGCAAGGCCGGTGGCAAGATCGCCGGGCTGCTGGCGAAGGAGGACGTGCATATCTGCGCCCCCTCGAACCGGACCGCCCGCATCCAGGAGGTGCATCTGCTGACGCTGCACTGCCTGTGCGATGGCATCGACACGTTGTTACTAGGAGCCGAATCATGACTGCATTGAACAAGCTGGTCCCGCCGGTGCGCACCATGGCGCTGCTCGCGCTGCTCGGACTGCTGCCGCAGTTGCAGGGCTGCGTCGAAATGGCCGTGGTCGGCGCGGGCGCGGCGGCGCTGGCCTCAGACGACCGGCGCTCGCTCGGCGCGCAGACCGAGGACAAGGAAATCGACCTGAACGGCGGCAACCGCGTCAGCGCCCGCTTCGGCGACACGGTGCACATCAACGTCACCAGCTACAACCGCAATGTGCTGCTCACCGGCGAAGCGCCCGATGCCGCCACCAAGACGCAGATCGAGCGCATCGTGCGCGAGATCCCCAACGTGCGCGGCGTGGTCAACGAAATCCAGATCGCCGGCGTCAGCTCCTACAGCGCAAGGGCCAACGACAGCTACCTCACCTCCAAGGTCAAGGCGCGCTTCGTCGACAACGGCGGCAGCTTTTCGGTCAACCAGGTGAAGGTGGTGACCGAAAACGGCGTGGTCTACCTGCTCGGCCTGGTCACGCGCAAGGAAGCCGAGGCGGCGGTCGAAATCACGCGCACCACCGGCGGCGTGCAGAAAGTGGTGCGCGTGTTCGAGTACATCGAAGCGCCGCCGGCGAAGTAGCCCGGGCGCGCGGCGGGAACCCACGCGCCCGGCGCCGACCATCCCAGAACCGAATGCAAGACCGGCCCGAATTCGAGGCGAAACTGTGCGAGCCGGCGCAGCTCGCGCAGCGCGTCGCCGTCCTCGCCCGGCCGCTGGTGTTCACCAACGGCGTATTCGACATCCTGCACCGCGGCCATGTCACCTATCTCGCGCAGGCGCGCGCGCTCGGCGCGAGCCTGGTGGTCGCGGCCAACAGCGACGCCTCCGCGCGCCGCCTGGGCAAGGGCGAGGACCGGCCGATCAACCGGCTCGAGGACCGCGCCGCCGTCCTCGCTGCGCTGCAGGCGGTGGACCTGGTGACCTGGTTCGACGAGGACACGCCGCTCACGCTGATCCTGGCCTGCCGGCCCGAGGTGCTGGTAAAAGGCGGCGACTGGAAACCCGAGTCCATCGTCGGCGCCAGCGAGGTCGCCGCCTGGGGCGGCAGCGTGCATTCGATCCCGTTCCGCTTCGAGCGCTCGACCACCGCGACCCTGAACCGGATCCGCGGCGGCAGCTAGACTGCGGACGCGCGCCCCGCGCCGCGGCGACTGGCGCCGAACCTAGAGCAGCAGTTCCATGTACACGACGCCCTGCAGCGGGTTGTCGTAGTAGGGCGCAATCTCGACGAAGCCGAGCTTGCGGTACAGCGCCGCGGCTGCGTGCATGAACGCCAGCGTGTCCAGGCGCAGGCGCGCATAGCCGATGGCGCGCGCCGCCGCCACGATTTCCCCGGCGAGCATTCCGGCGATGCCCCGGCCGCGGAACGCGGGCCGCACGTACAGGCGCTTCACTTCACCGATGCCGGCCGCCAGCGGCCGCAGCGCGATGCACCCGGCCGCTTCACCGTCCGCCCGTGCCAGCAGCAGGCGCCCCTGCGGCGGCACGTAAGCGCCAGGCAGCGCGGCGAGTTCCTCCTCGAAACCCTGAAAGCACAGATCCACCTCGAGCCAGGCGGCGTATTCGAGGAACAGCGCGCGCGCCTGCCCGATGTCGGCCGGGCCGGCGGCACTGCGGATCTGCAGGTTCATCGCGGATTGCCTGCCGCGGCGCCGGCTAGGACCTGGGGTTGTGCTCGCGCATCAGGCGCGCAGTTTCGGCGGCGACGCTGTCGCCGCCGGCTTCGAGCTCGCGCTCGATGCGCTCGCGCTCGGCCGACTTGCGATCCTGCGACAGCTTGTAGCGCGCATCGATGCGCGTCACCTCGAGCGAGAACGAAGCGATGGCGGCGAGCTTGCCGTCGAGATAGCTCGGGGGCAGGGCGTCCATCTGCGCGAGATAGGCGCTGTCGTGCTGGCGGATGAGTTTCTTCTGCAGTTCGATCTTGGCCGCGCGCTCCTCGATCAGCACCGGACGCCCGTAGGCGTGCACGGCGACGTAGTTCCAGGTGGGCACGTTCTGCGCGCCGTCGTAGTGCCGCGGCGAAACGTAGGCATGCGGCTGCATGAAGATCACCATGGCCTCCGTCCCGGTTGCGAATTCGCGCCACTGCGGATTGGCCTTCGCCATGTGCGCGAGCAGCGTGATGCGGCCGTCGCTGTCCTCGATGACGAAGGGCAGATGCGTCGCCATGAGGCCGCCCGGGCCCGCCGTGGCCATCGCCGCAAAGGAATAGGCGCGCATATAGGCAAGCAGCGCGTCGCGGTCTTCGATCTGGTTGTGCCTGGGCACGTACATGGCAGCGCTATCCTTTCTTCTCGTCCACGGCGCAATCGCGCACGTCGCTTCCGGGGTAAGCCTGTTTCAGCTCGCCCAGCTTCGCCGCTACAGCCGGGCTGACGTCATGCACCTGGAGCCAGTTCTTGCCCGGCTGCGTCTCGCGCGCGCCGACCGTTGCGGACTTTACGCCCTTGGTGCGCAGTGCGGCGAGGCGCGCCTTCGCCGCGTCTTCGGTCTTGAATATTCCCAGCGAAACCGCATTGCGCCATTTCGTGTCCTCGGACACGATGAAATAATCCTCCACGCCCAGGCGCTTCAGCTCGCCCGCCTTCTGCACCGCCGACTGGCGGCTCGCAAGCGGCCCGATGTAGACCCAGTATCCGGACACATCCTCCTGCCGGCGCTGCGTCAGCTTCGCGCCCAATCCCAGCGGCTCCAGCGCCTGGCGCGCGCGCGCCGCGTCGGCCTCGGCGAATCCGCCCCATTCGAGGCAGGCGATGCTCGCCGCCGGCGCGGGGGCCGGCGCTTTCGGCGGCTCCGCCTTGCGCGTCAGCGCCGTCACCTGTTCGGGTGCAAGCAGGCGGATCTTGTTGGGCTCGAGCTGCTGGCCGATGATCTCGCCCTCGCCTCCCGCCAGGGCGCCCGGCCCGAACCAGGCATAGGCGAGGAACACCACATTGGCCAGCAGCAGGATGAAGAATAGCAGGCGCATCGCCTACGCCTTCCGCGCCACGGACTGCACCTCGCAGCCCTCGCGCGCGCTCGCGCGGCTGATGCAGTGCAGCCCTTCCAGGACCAGATTGTCGTGATAGCGGAACACGATGGCGAGGTGCGGCGTCAGCGCCTTGGCGGCGCCGCCGGACACCAGACACAGCAGATCCGGATGGTCGCGCCGGTACAGGTCGTAGACGCGTTCCACCGCCCCGGCCTGGGCGTGCTGGCAGCCGCTGACGATGGCGTCGACCGTCTGCACCGGGTATTCGGTATATACGCCGTCGGCATCGGGCAGCGCGGCGGTCTTCTCGTGCAGCGAGCGCAGCATGGTGCCGACCCCGGGCATGATGCAGCCGCCGGCGAAGCGGCCCTGCGCGGTCAGCAGGTCGATGGTGGTGGCGGTGCCGCAGCACACCACCAGCACGGGCCGTGCCCCATGCAGCGCGCGCGCCCCGATCAAGGCGGCCCAGCGATCGCTGCCGAGCTGCGCCGGATTGCGGTAGCCGTTGCTGACCCCGCATTGCTCGTCCTTGGGAATTACCCAGCACGGCGGCGGCGCATCGGGCCAGATTTCGAGCAGGCGCAGCATGCTCGCGCGCACGCGCGTGCCGGCGACATTCGAGATGACGATCCGCTGCGGCGCCGGGTGCTTGCGCAGCTGCAGCGCCAGCGAGGGGATTTCCTCCAGCAGCGCGTGGCCGGAATCGAGGCAGCACTCGTGCGCGCTCGCGTTCGAATTGGCGCGGTAGCGGCCCCACTTGACGAAGGTGTTGCCGATGTCGACCAGCAGATTGTAGGGTTCGTTCATCGCACAATGACGAAAAAGAGGCGTTAATTCTACGGTGAATCGGCCTTAAATGGGATCCAGCGGATAAATCGGCCGCACCAGCTTGCGATAGTCATAGACCGAAAGATCCGCGTTGGTGACGCCCGCGCCGGCGCATTCGACGATGTGCGCGGCGATCGGCTTGAAACCGGCGCGATAGTGAATGCGCGACTTGAGCATGAGGTAGCGTTTCTTCGTCGGCTCGATACCGCAATGGCGGAAGATCACCAGGTCGAAAGGCTCGTGGTGGCGCTCGGTGACCACGATCTGCGCCTGTCCGGTGTCGAGCACCGCGGTGCGCCCGAGGTGGCTTTTCAGTCCGGTATACATCGGCCCGGTAAACACGATCTCGCCGTCGGTGATGGTGCGCACGCGCCCGGCGAGTTCGAGCGGCCTGCCCGCGAGGCCGATCGAAGGCATGTCGGTCTTGCCGCCGAGCTTCAGCGTGAGCGTGTTGCCGATGCCGGTTGCGACCATCTGCGCCACCGCCTGCGGATCGCGGATGGGCGCGATGGCGACGTCGTCGAGCTTCTGCCTGAGGATTTCCTCCACCACCAGCATCACGTCCTGCGCACCGCCCGAACCGCAATTGTCGCAGTGATCGATCAGCAGCACCGGGCCGTTCTGCCGGCTCGCGCCGAGCACGCGCGCGCGCGCCACCGACTGCTCGAGCGGCACCGGATGGAACACGTATTCGGCGCGCCGCTCCCAGGCGATCGCGAGCATGCGCTCGCACACCGCCTGCGCCGCAACCTGGCCATCGGCGGCGGCATCGGCCACGACCACGGCGGATACGCCGGTGTAGGGCGTATCCGCATGCGCAAAGCCCGGCAGCAGCGTCGCCGCGAGCACGCGGCCGCTGTTCTCCATGCTGCGCGCGTAGTCGAGGATCTCCCCCGAGGGGCCGTCCTCGGGCGCGTGGCGCATGATCGAGGACAGCAGCGGCAGCCAGCCCCAGGCCATCACCGGCCGTATCTGGCCGCGCAATGCGCGCGCCAGGATGTCGCCGGCGCGCAGCCCGGCCTCGTACATGTCGACATGCGGATAGGTCTTGTAGCCGGTGATCACCGTGGCGTTGGCGACGGTCTCGGGCGACAGATTGGTGTGATAGTCGAAGCACACCGCGATCGGCAGATCGGCGCGGATGCGGCGCAGGCGCTTGAGGATCTCGCCTTCCGCGTCATCGATGCCCTCGACCACCATGGCGCCGTGCAGATCGAGGAAACAGGCATCGCAGCCGGCGCGCACCGCCGCTTCCAGCGGCGCGAGCAGCGCTTCGAAGGTGTCGCGGCTGGCCGCATTCGAGGGCCAGGATTCGGCCGCCACCGGCGTCACCGCCTCGGCACCCTCGCGCCGCGCGATGTCGAGGAATGCGGCGAACGGCGTGTTCGAGCCGGCGAACGCCGCTTTCGCATCTTCGCCGTAGGCGGGCCCGTTGCCGTGGCCGAACGCCGACAGCGGCGTCGCAATGGGCGAGAACGTATTGGTCTCGTGCTTGATCAGCGCGATGACGAAACGCTTGTTCATGCGTGTTTGTCCGCGGGCTTGAACGCCGGCCCCAGCGCACCGAGGCGCAGGCCCGGGCGAAGCCTGGTCCAGCGGAAGTCCGCCGGGTCCGCCAGCGCCGGGCCGGGGGCGCGCACCACCAGCACTTCGCGCGCGATCGGCTGGAAGTCGGCGCGAAAATGCACCGAACTCTTCAACCCGATCAGGCGCTGCGTTTTCGGCTCCACGCCCAGGTGGCGAAACATCTCCTGGTCGGCGGTCTGGCATTTCTTCGACGCCAGCAGCACGCGCACGCCCGGCGCCTCGCGGCTGCGCAACAGCGCCATCGGGCCGAGTTGCATGCGTATGCCGCGATAGAACGGGCCGGTGCCGGTGAATTCGCCGTCGCCCAGCGCCTCGACCGAGAATTCGCCCACGAGCGGCGCGTGTCCGGGCAGCCCGGATATCGCCCCCAGCGCGAAACGCGCGCGCTTGCCGCGCCCGAGCGCGTGCGCCGCGCCGGCGGAAGGCGCATCGATCAGCATGCCCAGCACCGCGTCCTCGGCGCGCAGGCGGATCATCGCCGCGAGCAGGCCGGTGGTGTCGCCGTTGCCGCCCGCCCCCGGGTTGTCCTGGGTATCGGCCAGCACTACCGGCGCCCCCGGCGCGCCGCGCTGCATCGCGCGCCTGACCGCGTCCTCGGGCGCGAGCAGTTCCAGCGCGAAGTCGCGCTCGGCCGCGGCGACTTCGCCCGCGAGCTGCGCCACGCCCGCCTGCACCCTCGCCGCGTCCGCGCCGTAGCCGAACACGGCCATGCCGCATTCGGCGATATCGGCCATGGGGAAACCCGGGGTGAAGGACAGGCACAGGCCCAGTTGCTCTTCGATGCGCGCAAGCGAGCGATACAGGCTTCTGCACGGCTCGATGAAGGTGCACTGCGACGGAATGCTGGTGAGGTAATCCAGCGTCCGCGCGGCCTTGGCCATGGGCCGGCCCTGCTTCAGGATGGCGTCGAGCAGGCGCGCCGCGCGCGCGCCGGTCTCGGCCATGTCCACATGCGGATAGCTGCGATAGGCGACCAGGCCGTCGGCGACAGCCAGCATTGCGCGCGTGACGTTGGCGTGCAGGTCGAGGCTGGCGACGATGGGCACGCGCTCGCCCACGGCCGCGCGCACGCGCGCGAGCAGCTCGCCCTCGCCGTCTTCGACATGCTCGGCCACCATGGCGCCGTGCAAATCGAGGTACACGCCGTCCACCGGCCCCGCAGCGGCGAGCCTCTGCAGGAGCTCGCCGGCTATGCGCTCATACGCGTCCTCGGTGACCTGCGCCGAGGGCGTGGCGGAGGCCCAGGCCAGCCCGAGCGTGCGATGGCCCAGGCCATGCAGCGCATCGATCGCGCCGGCGGCCGGCAGGTTGGCTCCGGCCACCGCGGCTGCTATGGCGGCGCCGAATTGAATGCCGGGGCGCCCGGCGCCGGCCTCGAACGCGCGGTAGTCGGCCTTGGTCGGGGCAAAGGTGTTGGTCTCGTGCTGGAACCCGCCGACGGCGATCAAGGCCATGCCTGCTCCGTGGTGCCTGAGTTTTATGCTTGCGTGTATGGGGTCCGCCCGCGCGGGGGCGGGGGAGGCGCCGCAAGCGTAGCGTGAATCCGCGTGCCGCGACAAGCGCGCTGCCGCGGCTTCAGCTTGCGCGCAGCGACAGTTCGCCGTTGACATGGCGCTCGAGGCCGCGCTCGGTTTGCAGCAGCAGGGCGCCGTCCTCGGCTACGCCCATCACCCTGCCGCTCACGCTGCTGCCGTCGCCCGAAGAAAGCGTCACGAGCTTGCCCTGGTGCGCGTTGCGCGCCATCCATTCGTCGCGCAATGGCGCAAAACCGTAGGCGCTAAACCGCGTCAGCACATGCTCGAGTTCGATCAGGAGCGCTGCCAGCAGCCGGTTGCGCGATGGCAGCCGCGGGGATATCGACGCCAGGTCGGTGACCGCCTGCGCGATCCCGTCGCGCAGCGCCGCCGGCAGGCGCACATTGACGCCGATGCCGATCACGGCCGCGCTCGTTCCGGCGGCTTCGCCCTGCGCTTCTATCAGGATCCCGCCGAGCTTGCGGCCTGCGTGCAGCAGGTCGTTCGGCCACTTGAGCTGCACGCCCTCGATTCCAAGGGAGGCGAGCGTGCGCACCACGGCCACGCCGGCCGCCAGCGTCAGGCCGGCGAGCCCGGCCGCGCTGCGCGGAAAGCGCCACAACAGGGAAAACGTGATATTGCCGCCCAAGCCGGATTGCCACGCGTTGCCGCGCCGGCCGCGGCCCGCGCATTGCAGCTCGCACGCGATCACGCTGCCCGAAGGCGCGCCCTGGCGCGCGCGTTCGAGCAGCAGCGTATTGGTTGAATCGCAGCTGTCGAGCAATTCGGTCCGAAAGCAGCCCGCCTGCGCACCGAGCTGCGCGCCGAGCGCCGCAGCGTCCAGGAGCTCGTAAGGCTCGGCCAGTCCACAGCCACGTCCGCGCACGCGCCGCACTTCGAGCCCCAGGTTTTCCAGCTCATGCAGCGCCGGCTCAATCGCGCCGGGCGCGACCCCCAGCTCGCGCGCCAGGGCGGCGCGCGCATGAAAGCCCCCGTCCGCGAGCAGCCGCAGCACCCCGAACATCTGCGCCGTCATGGGTTCCCCGCCGATCATGGCCGCGATGCTAGCACGAGGCTGCCGGGCGGGAGATTACGCGCCGCAGGAGGCGCTTCGGCAGCATTGCTTGACTGCAGTAATGAGAACCATTATTATTTAAACATGGACGATCGCGAAAGCCCGGGCAGCAAGCCCGACGCCACTACTGCGCCCCTGCGGCAGGCACCGCAGCGCGTCAGCAGCCGCCAGCTGCTGGGTGAGCGCAGGGAACTGGTCATCGAACACGACGGCCGCGAGTACCGGCTGCGGGTGACGCAAAACCACAAATTGATTCTGACCGCATAGACCGCGCCGGCCCTTGGGCCGCGCCTACCCAGCCAGCCACGCGCCTTGTGCGCCAGCCAGCCCTGATCCTGAGAGCCCGTAACAAAAGTCATTTTGTTACGGCTGATTTAGGGGAGCACGAGGGGAGGTATCCCCTCGTTTTGTTACAGACTCTGAGAGAGCTGGCATGGCATTCACTTCGATGACCGATCCTCCAGAACCGCAATCAGCCCCCCAGCGGCGCGCATGCCGCCCGCGCGCGGCGATACTGACGTTCGCATTGGCAAGCGCCGGCCTGCTCGGCGCCTGCGGTGGCGGCGGCAGCGGCGGCAGCGCCGCGCATACGCCTCTTGCCCTTTCCACAGGGGCAGCGTTGAGCCAGGCCGCGGCCCTGGGCGAAAAAATATTCCATGACCCAAGCCTTTCAGCTTCCGGCAAGATGTCCTGCGCCACTTGCCACAATCCCGACGATGCGCATGCGCAGTCCAACGATCTCGCCGTGCAGTCGGGCGGCGCCAATCTCGACGTGCCCGGTTTTCGCGCGACGCCGTCGCTGCGCTATCTGAATCTCACCCCCTCGTTCTTCTTCGACACCGACGGCACGCCCACGGGCGGATTCAATCGCGACGGCCGCGCGCAGTCATTGGCCGAACAGGCGCGGCGCCCCTTGCTGGCGCCGCATGAAATGGCCAATGCCAGTACGGCCGACCTGCTCGAACGCCTGAAGCGCGCGCCTTACGTCGAGGAGTTCCGGCAGGTTTTCGGCGCCAACATTCTCGACAATGCGGACGATGCATTCGACCGTATCGTATTCGCGCTGCAGCAGTACGAACTGGAAGACCCCGATTTTCACCCATATGATTCGAAGTACGATCAATTCCTGGCCGGCAAGCTGCAATTGAGCGATGCGGAGTTGCGCGGCCTGGCGCTGTTCAACAACCCGGCCAAGGGCAACTGCGCCGCCTGCCATCCCAGCGCAAGGGGGACCGACGGTTCGCCGCCGCTGTTCACCGACTTCAGCTACGACAACCTCGGCGTGCCGCGCAATCCGGCCATCCCCGCAACCGCGGACCCCGCCTATTTCGACATGGGCCTGTGCGGCCCCGATCGCACCGACCTCGCCGGCCGCACCGACCTGTGCGGCGCATTCAAAGTGCCGACGCTGCGCAACGTCGCGACGCGCAAGGTTTTCTTTCACAACGGCTACTTCAAGAGCCTGCGCGATGCGCTCGGCTTCTACGTGCGGCGCGATACCAATCCGGAGGAATGGTATCCGCTGGCGGCAGACGGCACGCCGCGAAAATTCAACGACCTGCCCGCGGCGTACGCAGGCAACGTCAACACCAGCGAAGCGCCCTACAACCGCCGGCCCGGCATGGCGCCGGCGCTGTCTGCCGCCGAGATAGAAGACCTGATCCAGTTTCTCGGCACGCTCAACGACGGCTACACGACCACACATTGATCCTCCACGGAGCACGCATCATGACAAAGTCGAGACTGACCCAGGCGATCATCGCCGCATTCCTGGCCGCACCCTTGACCGCCCTGGCCGACGAAGCCGACCTGCTGCGCAGAATCGACGCGCTTGCGGCCGAACTGGAAAAGGTCAAGGCGGAACTGCTCGCTACCCGGCAGAAAACCGACAGCGTCGAAAAGCGCCAGGAGGCATTGGCCGCGACGGCGGCCGCTGCGCCCGCTGCCCCCTATGGCGCGCCAGCCGCGGGCATAGCCGTGGGCCCCAAGACTGTCCTTACCGGCTACGGCGAAGTCAACTACAACCGCCCGCGAAGAGATGCGAGCCAGGCGCAGACCGACCTGCGCCGCGCCGTTATCGGGATGGAGCACCGCTTCGACGACAGGACCAAGCTGGTCACCGAGTTCGAATGGGAGCATGCCGTGACCTCGGCCACTGACGCGGGCGAGTCGGAAGTCGAACAGGCCTACATCGAGCGCGAATTCGACAACGGCCTGCGCGCCAAGGCAGGGCTGTTCCTGATACCCGCAGGGCTGCTCAACACCAACCACGAACCGACCGCCTATTACGGCGTCGAGCGCAATTTCGTCGAAACCGCGATCATCCCCTCGACCTGGCGCGAAGCCGGAGTCGGACTGTCCAAGACCATGGACAATGGCCTGACCTGGGACCTCGGACTCACCACCGGCTTCGATCTCACCAAATGGGACGCCGCCTCGACCGAAGGACGCGAATCGCCGCTGGGCAGCATTCACCAGGAAGCGCAGCTGGCAAAGTCGCGTGATCTGAGCGTGCACGGCGCGCTCAACTGGCGCGGCATTCCCGGCCTGCTGCTCGGGGGCTCCATCTTCAGCGGCAAGGCGGGCCAGGGCAGCGCCAATTTCGCGGCGCCGAATGCGCGCGTGACGCTGGGCGATCTGCATGCACGCTATACGCCGGGAAAATGGGATCTGTCGGCGGTCTACGCGCGTGGCGCGATCAGCAATACGGATGCGCTCAACCTTACTTTCGTCGGCAACCCTACGCCGGTACCGTCCTCGTTCTCGGGTTGGTATGGGCAGGCGGCCTACAAGCTGTGGAAATCGGGCGATTACAGCCTGACGCCGTTCGCCCGCTACGAGCAGTACGACACCGCGGCCAGCTATGCCGCAGTGCCCGCCGGACTGGGCGTGCCCACCGGGCCGAACGAAAAGGTGATTACCGTGGGCGCCAGTTTCAGGCTGGGCGAGGGCGTGGTGCTGAAGGCGGATTACCAGAAATTCAGGGTGGACGATACGCGCGACCGGCTCAACCTCGGTCTCGGCTATTCGTTCTAAGCCTTGCCATTCAAAGTGAGGCCTGCCCTTCAGCTGACCGCGCTTGCGCTCACGGCGAGCGCGAGCAGCCTTGCGTTCGCGACGCAATACCTGAGCGTGGAACAGGCGCAGCACGTCCTGTTCCCGGACGCCACGGCATTCAAGGCTGCGAACCTGCGCCTGAGCGCCGAACAGATGCGCGAGGTCGAGAAGCTTTCCGGCCTGCCGGCGCGCTCGGTCGACTGGCGCGTGTACGCCGCCTTTCGCGGCGACGCGGCGCTGGGCTACGTGGTGCTGGACGACGTGATCGGAAAATTCGAGCTGATCTCCTACGCGGTTGCGATCAACCCCGACGCCAGCGTCAAACAGATCGAAATCCTCGCTTACCGCGAAAGCCACGGCTTCGAAATCCGCAGCCCCGCATGGCGCAAACAGTTCGCCGGCAAGACCGCGCAGTCCGGACTGACCATCGGCGAGGGCATCGCCAACATCAGCGGCGCGACCTTGTCGTGCACGCACGTCACCGACGGCGTGCGCCGCATCGCCGCCATCGCGCAGGTCGCCCTCGGGCGATGATGCGCCGCGCGCAGCCCTGGCTGGGCACCCTGGTCGAAATCAGCGTCGCCGATGCGCTGGCCGACGCCGAGCTGCTTGCCTGTTTCGACGCGGCCTACGCCAGAATCGCCGCAGTGCACCGGCTGATGAGCTTCCACGATCCGGCCAGCGACGTCTCGCGCATCAATCGCGCTGCCGCGGGCGAGGCGATAACGGTCGATGCGCACACCTGCGCAGTGCTCCGCTGCGCGCTGGAAGTCGGCTGCGCCAGCGGCGGCCTGTTCGACGTGAGCTGCGCGCCGCGCCTGGTCGAATGGGGATATCTGCCGGCGCCCCCGGGCGACCGGCCTGCGCATGTCCCGGGCCGCCCCGTCCTCGCGCTGGAACCCGGATGTCGCGTCAGAAAAACCGGCGCGGCCTGGATCGATCTCGGCGGCATCGCAAAAGGATACGCCGTGGACCTCGCCGTCGATGCCTTGCGCCAAGCGGGCGTGCGCTCGGCCTGCGTCAACGCCGGCGGCGACTTGCGCGCATACGGCGAGCTTCCCTATCCGGTGGCGATACGCCATCCGCGCAGGCCGCAGGCGGCCGCGGCGCATATGCGGCTGCGCCAAGGCGCGCTGGCCACTTCCGCTACATATTTCTCGCGCAAGCGCATCAACGCGCACGCATGCAGCGCGCTCATCGACGGCACCGACGGCCGGCCGGTCACAGGCGCATACAGCGCCTCGGTGTTCGCGCCCAGCTGCATGCTCGCCGACGCCCTGAGCAAAGTCGTGATGGCGAGCGCCGATGCGCGCCATCCCGCATTGAAGCCATTCGGCGCCAGCGCCATGGTGATGTGAATGACGCGCCACCGCAAATCCGGCGCGCAGCGCCACGTCAACGTGCGGCTCGAACGCTGGCACCGGCGCTGCATCTATGGCGTTGCTGGCTGGCTCACGGCGACCGGGCTGCTGTGGCTGCTCGCGCACTACCTGCTGCGTCCCGCGGGCGAATTCGGCGAAGGCGTGCACCCGCTCGAGCCCTGGTCGATGAAACTGCACGGCGCCGGCGCCATGGTGGCGCTGTTTTTCATCGGCAGCCTGATGAACAGCCACATACGGCGTGCGCTCAAGGGCGGGCGCAATCTTGTTTCGGGCTGGTCGATGATCGGCCTGCTTTCGGCGCTGATCCTGAGCGGCTACGCCCTGTATTACGTCGCGAGCGAGCAAAGCCGCCCGATCTGGTCGGCGGCCCATTGGATCATCGGCTTGGCATTGCCGCTGCTCTTGTTCCTGCACATCGCCCTGGGGCGGGCGTCGAAATCGGCCTAGACGCCACCGGGCCGGGCGCTGCGCCGCAGCAACAACGCGCATTAACCGCCCTCGCCGGCTGCAATATTGCGGTAATATGACCAGAATCAACATGGTTGTAACAATGAGCGCCAATAATCTGCTCACGCATCTTTGCCGAAAAAGGAGACCTTCATGAAGATCAGGAAACTTTCCCTCGCACTCGCCGCAGCCTTTGCCTTCGGCGCGGGCAGCGCCCAGGCCGCCACCGAGATCCAGTGGTGGCATTCGCATACCGGCGCCCTAGCCGAAGAGCTCAACTCGATCGTCAGCAGATTCAATGCCTCGCAATCGGACTACAAGGTTGTGGCGGTGTACAAGGGCTCGTATCAAGACTCGATGACTGCCGCGATCGCGGCATACCGCTCGGGCAAGGCGCCGGAAATCGTGCAGGTGTTCGAGGTCGGCACGGCGACCATGATGGCGGCCGGCAAGGCGATCAAGCCCGTGTACGAGGTCATGGCGCAGGCGCACGAGAAGTTCGATCCGAAGAGCTATCTGCCTGCGGTCGCCAGCTATTACAGCGATACGCACGGCCGCATGGTGTCGCTGCCGTTCAACAGCTCGACCACGACGTTCTTCTACAACAAGGACGCGTTCAAGAAGGCCGGGCTGGACCCGAACAAACCGCCGAAGACCTGGGACGAGGTCGAGGCAGATGCGGTCAAGCTCAAGGATGCAGGCATCGCCTGCCCCTTCACCACCTCCTGGCAATCCTGGGTGCAGCTGGAATCCATGAGCGCTTGGCACAACGTGCCGTTCGCCACCGAGCAGAACGGCTTTGCCGGGATGAACGCCAAGCTTGAGTTCAACGGCGAGATGCAGGTGCGCCACATCGCCAAGCTCTCCTCCTGGGTCAAGTCCGGGCTGTTCATCTATGCCGGGCCGACCAGTCAACCTGATGCAAAATTCACCGGCGGGGACTGCGCCATGTACACCGGTTCTTCGTCCGTCTATGGTCTTGCCAAGGGCGTGGGCAAAGTCGACTTCGGCGAGTCGATGCTGCCCTATTATCCCGACATCAAAGGCGCGCCGCAGAATACGATTATCGGCGGCGCGAGCCTGTGGGTGATGGGCGGCAAGAAGCCGATCGAGTACAAGGGGGTGGCGAAATTCTTCACCTTCCTGTCCTCCCCCGAAATCCAGGCCGAATGGCACCAGAAGACCGGTTATGTTCCGATCACGACGGCCGCCTACGAGCTGAGCAAGAAACAGGGCTTCTACAAAACCAACCCTGGCACCGACGTCGCCATCGAGCAGCTGAGCCTGCACACACCGACGGCGAACTCCAAGGGCGTACGCCTGGGCAACCTTCCCCTGATCCGCAACATCATCGACCAGGAGCTGGAAGCGGTATGGGCGCAGAAAAAAGGTCCGAAGCAGGCGCTGGACGATGCAGTCGAGCGCGGCAACGTTGAACTGCGCAAGTTCGAGCGAGCCAACAAGGGCCACTGATCTCCGACCAGCCCAGAGTCTGAGGAACGGCCCGCAGGGGCCGTTTCCTCGTACACAATGGAAAAACGCACCCAGTTCCCCGTAGGCTGGCTGCCCTATGCGCTGGTGGCACCGCAGCTCGCCATCACCATCGTGTTTTTCATCTGGCCTGCGGGCCAGGCGCTGTGGCAATCGCTGCTGGTGCAGGACGCCTTCGGCATCAACACCGAATTCGTCTGGTTCGAGAATTTCAAGGTGCTGTTCGCCGACCCGACCTACTTCGAGTCGTTCAGGGTCACCGCGGTGTTCTCGTTGCTGGTCGCACTTTTGTCCTTCAGCATCGCGCTGGTGCTCGCCGCCTGTTGCGACCATGTCATCCGCGGCGCCAAGGCCTACCAGACGCTGATCATCTGGCCCCAGGCGGTGGCGCCGGCAATCGCAGCCGTACTGTGGGCCTTCCTGTTCAATCCGAGCGTAGGCATCCTCGTCTACGGCATGAGCCTGCTAGGCTACGACTGGAACCATCTGCTCAACAGCGGCCAGGCGATGACGCTGGTGGTGCTCGCCTCGGTGTGGAATCGGGTCCCTTACAACTTCCTGTTCTTCCTCGCCGCGCTGCAGTCGATTCCGAAGTCGATGATCGAGGCAGCGGCAATCGACGGCGCCGGACCATTGAAGCGCTTCGCCACCATCGCCTTTCCGCTGCTGTCGCCGACCTCGTTCTTCCTGCTGGTGGTGAACATCGTTTATGCTTTTTTCGACACCTTCGGCATCATCGACGCAACCACGGGGGGAGGCCCGATCAGGTCGACTACGACTCTCGTATACAAGGTATATGAGGACGGCTTCAAGGGACTGGACCTCGGCGGCTCGGCGGCGCAATCGGTGATCCTGATGGCGATCGTCATTTCGCTCACGGTGGTGCAGTTCCGCTATATCGAACGCAAGGTGCAGTACTGATGATCGAGAACCGCCCGGGATTCACGTTCTTTTGCCATGCGCTGCTGATCGCGAGCATTGCAGTGGTGGCGTTCCCCTTGTACATCGGATTCATCGGCTCGACGCACACTGCCCTGCGAATGCTCCAGTACCCGTTGCCGCTGCTGCCTGGCGGAGAGATGCTGCACAACTACACCACAGTGCTGACGCACGGCGTCGAAGGCGCCAGCACCGCTCCGGTGAGCAAAATGATGCTCAACAGCCTGGTGATGGCACTTACCATCGCAGTTGGCAAGATCGCAATATCGATACTTTCGGCTTTCGCCATCGTCTATTTCCGTTTCCCGCTGAAGAACCTCTTCTTCTGGATGATATTCATCACCCTGATGCTGCCGGTCGAAGTACGCATCCTGCCGACCTACAAGGTGGTGGCGGACCTGCACTTGCTTGACACCTACGCCGGCCTCTCCGTGCCCCTGATCGCCTCGGCCACGGCAACTTTCCTGTTCCGCCAGTTCTTCCTTACCATCCCGGACGAACTCATGGAGGCGGCGCGCATCGACGGCGCCAGCGCGCTGCGCTTTTTCTGGGACATCGTGCTGCCGCTGTCGAAAACCAACATCGCGGCGCTGTTCGTGATCCTGTTCATCTACGGATGGAACCAGTACCTGTGGCCGCTGCTGGTCACGACGCAGGAGGACATGTATACCGTGGTGATCGGCATCAAGCGCATGATCCCCGGCGGCGATGCCGCCGTGTCCTGGAATCTGGTCATGGCAACCGCCATGCTCGCGCTGCTGCCGCCGGCGCTGGTGGTGCTGCTGATGCAGCGCTGGTTCGTCAAGGGTCTGGTGGACACGGAAAAATAGACGCTCATGCACATCCACGTACCTGAGATCCCAGCCACCGTCGCGTGCAACGAAACCCCTTGCGCGCTGCGCGCGCCAACCGTGGTTTGTGTACGGGTGAAAAGCGCACGCGTACAGAAACCACGGTTATGGTTAAGCCCAAACAGGGCTTGGGGTTTTATACAAGATCGTCGATTGCGCACGGATGTGCTTCTTATCCGTGCGCAATCGACGATCCGCGCGGACGGGGTCTCGTCCGCGCAAAGAAGAAACGCGGCAACTACGGGGAGTGCGATTTAGATCGCAGCGCACAACAATGGCAAAACTCGTACTGCGCAATGTGCGCAAAAGCTTCGGCAGCGCGGAAATCATCAAGGGGGTGTCGATCGACATCGCCGACGGCGAATTCGTAGTCATCGTCGGCCCCTCGGGCTGCGGCAAATCGACGCTGCTGCGCATGGTCGCGGGCCTGGAAGCCATCACCAGCGGCGAGATCCAGATCGGCGAGCGCGTGGTCAACAATCTCGAGCCCAAGGACCGCGACATCGCCATGGTGTTCCAGAACTACGCGCTCTACCCGCACATGAGCGTGCGCCAGAACATGGCCTACGGCCTGAAGATCCGCGGCTTTGCCAAGGACGACATCGAGACGCGGGTGCAGCGCGCGGCCAAGATCCTCGAGCTGGACGCGACGCTGCTCAAGCGCAAGCCGCGTGAACTCTCAGGCGGGCAGCGCCAGCGCGTCGCGATGGGCCGCGCCATCGTGCGCGAACCCTCGGTGTTCCTGTTCGACGAGCCGCTGTCGAACCTCGACGCCAAGCTGCGCGTGCAGATGCGCCTGGAGATCCAGAAGCTGCACCGCAATCTCGGCACTACCAGCGTCTACGTCACCCACGACCAGGTCGAGGCGATGACCCTGGCCCAGCGCATGGTCGTGATGAGCGCCGGCATCACCGAGCAGATCGGCACCCCGGCCGAGGTCTACCAGCGCCCGGCGACCCAGTTCGTCGCCGGTTTCATCGGCTCGCCGGCGATGAATTTCCTGCGCGGGCGCGCCGACGCCACCGGCCTCACGCTGCCAGACGGCGGGCGGCTCGCCCTGCCCGTGCCCGCGGCACTCGCCGGGCGCGAACTGGTGCTGGGCATCCGGCCCGAGCACCTCGAAGTGTGCACGCCGCAGGAGGCGCTGTTCACACTGCAGACCGAAATGCGCGAAATGCTCGGCGCCGACACGCTGGTGCACGGGCTGTTCGGCAAGGTACTGCTGGTCGCGCGCCTGTCCGCGGCGGAACATCCCGAGCCGGGGCAGGCGCTGCCGCTGCGCGCCCTGCCCGGCTGCCTGCACTGGTTCGACGCCGGCAACGGCGCGCGCCTGGAGACGGCTTGATCCCGCGGTCGGTTCAAATTCCCAGTGAGAAATGAAAGCGCGCTGGCTGCGCTTCGGCATGAACCTGTGGTCGCCGTTTCGCGCCACCGGCGTGCGCGTCAAACACATCGCGCCGGATTATCGCGAAATCGACGTCGAGCTCAGGCGCAGCTGGCATAACCGCAATTACTACGGCACGCATTTCGGCGGCAGCCTGTACGCGATGACCGACCCGTTCTATGCGCTGATGCTGATCCATGCGCTCGGCCCGGAGTATTTCGTCACGCACAAGGCCGGCGCGATCGATTATCTGGTGGCGACGAAAGAAAAGGTCTACGCGCGCTTCAGCCTCGACGATGCGACCATCGCCGACATCAAGGCGCATACCGCCGGCGGGCAGAAATACCTGCCGCAGATGGCGGTGGAGGTGAAGACCGCGGCCGGCGAAGTCGTCGCCCGCGTGACGCATACGATGTACATACGCAGGAAAAAGAATTGACATGAAACCCTGGCCCTATCCGCGCGTCATCGCGCACCGCGGCGGCGGCAAGCTCGCGCCCGAGAACACGCTCGCAGGCCTGCGCAAGGCGAAGGAATTCGGCTTCGCCGCGGTCGAGTTCGACGTGATGCTCGCCGCCGACACCACGCCCATCCTGATGCACGACGAGACGCTGGAGCGCACCACCAGCGGCAACGGCGCGATCGCGGCGACCGCATACAGCGACATGCTCGCGCTCGACGCCGGCAGCTGGTTCTCGCGCGAGCACGCGGGCGAACCGGTGCCGAGCTTCGACGCCGCCGCGCGCCTGTGCATCGAACTCGGGCTCTGGGCCGACATCGAGATCAAGCCGTCCAAGGGCCACGAAGCGCAGACCGGCACGGCCACGGCGCTGGCCGCGCGCGAGCTCTGGCGCGGCGCGCCGGTGCAGCCGCTGCTGTGCTCGTTCCAGCCGGCCGCGCTCGCCGCGGCGAAAGAGGCAGTGCCCGAGCTGCCGCGCGGCGCGATCTCGCGCGGCATCCCGCCCGAGTGGGAAATGTGGATGCAGAAACTCGGCTGCGTCTCGCTGCACCTCGACTACCGCATGCTGCTGCCGCAGCAGGTGAGCATGGTGCACGACGCGGGCTACTGGCTGCTGTGCTGGACCGTCAACGACCCCGAGATCGCGCGCGTGCTGTTCGACTGGGGCGTGGACGGCGTCATCACCGACCGCATGGACCTGATCGGGCCGGATTTCAGATAGCGGCAGGGCGTAGCGAGACCGTCGCAGGGCGGGCCGATACAGGCGCGATGGCGCCCTGAAACCCGGCTCCGGGTCCAAGCCCGAACGCCATGCCAGTCCGCCCAATGGCCGCTGGCCCACCGTCACAAGAATTCGCGTCAACTAGACCAAATGGACTAGTCCCCGCAGCTATGCGCGCGGCGCGCAATCCGCTAGAGTGAACCTCGATTTCATGCAGCCCGCCCAGGTAGCGCCCAGGGATGCGGGGCGCGAGGCTGGCGGGACGCACTGGTGGATTCGTCGCAAAGGTTAAATTGCTCAAGTCTATGGAGCATTGTGTTTTTCAGGCAAAGATCGGTTGATGGAAAGGGCTGATTAGGTGACAAACTGTCAACTAAAAATGTCAACTAATATAAGTTAGGCACCTATGAGCATCTTCGAGCCGAACATCGCTGCTTGGGGCCAACCTATATACGCTCTTACCGCCGACGATTCCGCGAATGCCCGAATCAGTGCAATCCTCAATGAAGCTGCCCATGTCTTCGACTGGCACGCGGAAGGTCTATGGAAATCCGAGTACAAGGAGGGCTTTGCCCGCCTCCTCGCCGCTGAACTCGCAAAACGTCCTTCGCTCATTCGCAAGATTCTCAAGTTGGACGATCGGGTCTTTTCTATGGTTCTCTATCGTGCAATCGAACTACAGAAGAAGCCCGCGGATGCCTAACCCTGCGCCACAATCGGACGCCGTGAAGCATCACGCTCCGTGGTTCTATCTCGCGCGGCGCCGTTGGGCTCCACGTTGGGCATCGTCATACATGGTGCGGCCGTAACATTCATCGGGGGGCACGAACGAATGAAACAAGAGCTCCTTTCAGTTGGAACTCCCGTCCTCGCCATAAAGAACGTCGGGCTCGTGCGAGATGGACAGCCAGGGATCGTCACCAGCGTTATAGAGCAGCCCTTTTTCTTCTTTTGGAAGCGCCCAATTTACCTCTGCACGTTCTTTGGTAACGTGAAAGTTGCGATGATGGCAAACGAGATCAGCGATTTTGACCACGGCCACTCGATGGAAGAATTGGAGTTCGATCAACATGAGAGCCTGTCGGCGGCTGAACAAATGCGACGAATCAGACCACTCAAAATCTAGTTTGCAAATGGCACTGCTCCGATGCCCTACCCATCATTCCACCGGCGCTGCGCGATAAGGCCGCGCAGCGCCGGTGAATTCAAACGTTGGGCGTCTCCGAGGGCATAGACTATGGCGAAACGAGTGTTCTTTAGCTTCCACTATAAGGACGTAGCCGACTTCCGAGCGAATGTTGTTCGTAACCACTGGACGATGAAGCCGGATCGCGAGATAAGCGGCTACTATGACGCTTCCATCTGGGAGTCTGCGCAGAAGCAGGGGGATATTGCGCTGAAACGCCTGATCAATGCGGGACTAGATCAAACTTCGAACACCTGCGTGCTTATCGGCAGTCAAACGTACGAACGTCCTTGGGTCCGGTACGAACTTCTTAGGAGTTTTAAGAAAGGGAATCACATTTTTGGGGTTCACATCAATTCAATCAAGGCAAAGGATGGCCAGACCAAGATTAAAGGTCCCAATCCTTTGGAGTATGTTGGCGTTACGTTTTCGGACTCCGGGTTGACGGCCACCTTGTGGGAGAAGAGAAACGGGAAGTGGGTCGAATACATCGAGATTGATGGATCGGCGTCATATCGCGTTGAAGTAGCCCAGAAGTATCGTGGAAATGGCTACCACTTGGGCCACTTCTATAGCGTATATGACTGGGTCGCGAACGATGGATACAACAAATTCTCGACGTGGGTAAGCTAATTGAACCGCAGGATCGCCAGCAACCGCATCTCTTAGCCTAAGGAGTGACTATTATGGGCAGAAGGGTGTTCTACAGCTTTCACTACGTACCTGACAATTGGCGTGCCTCGCAAATCAGGAACATCGGAGTAGTCGAAGGAAATAAGCCGGCCACCGACAATGATTGGGAAGCCGTGAAAAAGGGTGGCGATAAGGCGATTCAAAAGTGGATAGACGATCAGCTGGACGGACGCAGTAGCGCCGTGGTGTTGATTGGCAAGGAAACCGCCAAACGGAAATGGATTGACTACGAAATCCATTCAGCGTGGAATTCTGGCAAGGGTGTCTTGGGCATCTACATTCACAATCTAAAGGACGCAGCCCAAAAGCAAACTACAAAAGGAACAAATCCTTTTACCCATATCACGATGAAACGTGACAATAAATCTTTGTCCTCCATCGTTAAGGCCTACGACCCGCCATATTCCGACAGCACGCAAGCGTACAAGTACATTAGCGACAATCTAAGCACCTGGATCGAAGAAGCTATTCGCATTCGAGATAACTACTAGATCGCAATGATCATTAAGGAGTCTTCGCCGCAATTCGAGGCCGCAAGCAAACCTACAACGGTGAGCTACGATTCCCCGTCAGTACAAAGCTATCTGACTATATTGCAGTCGGTGATTAGCCGAATGGCAACAAATAGCGCAAGTTGCAAGACTTGGTGCATCACGCTGGTGTCAGCAATCATTGTAATCATTGCCGACAAAGGTAAACCGGATTACGTTTGGATCTCTGTCGTCCCCATTGGACTCTTTTGCTTACTCGATGCGTACTACTTAGCGGTGGAACGTCAGTTTCGAGACCTCTACAATGATTTCATTCGAAAACTCCACTTCGGCAGTGCCACTGTAGACGACGTTTTCTTTCTCGCCCCGCGCTCAGGCGTGCCAAGAACATCGAAAGGAATTCTGGATGCGTTTAGTTCAATCGCGGTATGGCCTTTCTATTCGCTTCTAGCATTGACGCTGCTTGTTGTAAGAAGGTGGATTCTTTAGAAAAGACGCCCAACAAGCTATTCGAGCCGACGCCTGTCGGCGCGGCTCAATAGCGAAGTTAGAGCGCTCACAACGGAGGTTCCGATGGGATGGCCTTCTACGCTGGAAGATGCAGTCGAACGTATGTCCGATGCCTTACACATGCTCCGGGAGGACTCGGTCGCGGGCGTGAGTCCAATACCAGAAGAAAGAAAGGTGGAAGTAGCCACAATTCTGCGGCGTGGTGAGGAAGTTCTGACAGAAGCCCGCACCTATCTTGATATCGCAACCGATCCATCAATTGACCTTTCTCGCGATCTCGATCAGGCGCGAAACGAAAAGCAAGAGATTGCAGTGCGCTTGGCCGGGTATGAAAGGTCGTGCGGGGCTCTGATGCGCGAGCTAAACAAGGAGAGGCAAAAGGCGGCCGATCTAACAAAGAAAGTTGAGGAATTGACTCGCGACCGCAACCGCCTAGACAAGAAATTAGGTGAAGCTATGAAGTTAAATCCGAGCGCTATCTACGACGCGTTTCCACCTCGCTCATCGACGCTGGGAGGTCAGAAGAATGCAAAGTGAGCGCTCTAACCCTACGCTCAACCGCGAGGCCATGAAGCGCCGCACTTGGTTGTGCCGCTTGTGCTGGCGCGCGTTAGCTCCTCGTTAGAACGCACAACACTATGGCCGCTCCCGACGAGAAATTGAACGAAGCACTGGCTCCGATTTACCTGGAGTTCGGGAAGGCTGTGTACATTTGTCAATGTTTCGAGTCGAGTCTGTGCTTCCTACTGTCGCAGATGGCCCACGAGATTGCCGAGGGCGAAAGCGGTGCGTTTCAGGCGTCTTGGGACTTCCACTCAAAGAAAACTTTGGGCCAGTTGTTAAAAGCGTTACGAGAGAGCATTGAGGTCCCAGATGAGCTCGACGAATACTTGGGCGTCGGCGTGGATAAGCGTAACGAAATCGTCCATGGATTCCTCACAAAGAACGCCGCGCGACTCTACGAGCCCAAGGGCCGTCTCGACGTTGAGAGGGAACTCGTCCAACTCAAGCTGGAGGTCAAGCGACGGGATGTGGAAGTGAACAAACTTCTCGATGCATTACTGAAAAAGTACGGACTTTCGAACAAACTGCTAAAACAAAACGCGGATCGTCTATGGGAACACCTAAATCCAGAAGAGCCATCAGGGCCTACGAGCACGTCGCATTAGAGTGCGTTCTAACCGCCGGTTCCAGAGGCGACGCGCCGCGAGCGGCGCGCGCGTGAACCGGGACGTTAGGCATTACCAGGGGAATCTGTGGACGTTCCAGCATTCTGCGATACCTGTGGAGCGGTCTTTCGCTCCGGAATTGCAGTAGATAACTCGACGAACATCACATTCGTTGGGAATCGTGCTGGACCGTGTCCGGTTTGTGGCGGCATGGGCCACATTCCGGACGGCGTCTTCAATTTTGTTGGAAATACCATAGAGATTCTCTCCGCACCGAAGCGCACGGTTGATGAATTGTCACGTCTCGCGAAAATTCTACGTGAAGCGCAGGAGAAGAAGCAGAGCCCGGAGGAGGTCGCACAAACCATTCGGAAGGAACTGCCAGAGCTATCTGGACTAGCCGATCTACTTCCGAAAACACGCGCAGAGCTTTACGCTTTCCTTGCCTTAATAGTTGCGGTGGTCGCGCTGCTCTCCCAAAGTGGTGGCGGCGAGAGCAAGTCAACGAACATCACGGTCAACCAAACGATTAACCAGGTTTTCGTAGAGACTGAGAGGGTCGCCAAACCGCCAGAGAAGGCAGCGCAATCGCCCTATAAGGCCGCGCTAAAGGTGGGACGGAACGACCCTTGCCCTTGCGGCAGCGGAAAAAAATTCAAGAGATGTTGTGGGCGAGCACAGTGATGCCTAACCCCACGCCCCACCCGGAAGCGCGGCCAGCGTCATACCAAGCGCAAGCATCATGCACGCGCGCCGGTGGGCGTGAACGTTATACCTCACCGTTCGCCCCGCGAAGGCTCTAGACATGGCTACGGCATTGCCGTAGTATGCGCCCACGTTCGAGTTCATCGAGGCACCCTTTTTCACCAAGGCTCTTGATCGGTATCTCGATGATGACGAGTACCGCGAGTTACAGAGTCATCTGGTTGAACATCCGGACTCCGGAAAAGTGGTTCCAGGATCCGGAGGCGTACGAAAACTTCGTTGGGCCGCCGAAGGGCGCGGAAAGCGCGGCGGCTTGCGGGTGATCTATTACCTACGGCTGGCTCATGGACATATTTGGATGCTTACGATTTACGGCAAGAACGTAAGTGAAAACATCCCGCCACACGTCCTGAAATCAATGAAAGAGGCAATTGACGATGCGAAAAATGACTGAAAAGCAATTGAAGAAATGGGAGCAATCCCGTGATATTGGGAAAGAAGTCCTTCAAGGAATTCGTGACATCAAAGCCGGTCGCATCGGCCGCCGCTACACGACCGGGTCCTATCCAATAGTCCGCGCTAGAGAAAAGTCGGGGCTGTCGCAGGCGGAGTTTGCCCAATTGCTGGGTGTCTCGATTCGGACTATCCAAGACTGGGAGCAAGGGCGTCGTGAGCCAAATGCCGCTGCAAAGACTCTGATTAAAGTTGCAGAGCTTCACCCATCGGTGCTGCGTAAGATTGCAGCGTGAAAAGGTGAGGTATGACAACCCGGCGCAGTCGGACCGCCTCCGGCGCTGCGCGCTTCCGGCGGCCGCTGGCCGGGAACGTTAGACATTACATGACACAGCCACCTGAACAATTCGACGTAACAGCACACTTTGACGAAAGTCTTGCGGCAAAATACGACCGCAGGATTCGTCTTTTCTGCCCCAGCTACGATGCCCTGCACCAAATGATTGTCCCTTGGCTGCAAGGGCTGCCGGAAAAATCAACCTTCCTCTCGGCGGGCGCAGGAACCGGCGCTGAAATAGTCACCCTCGGGAAACGCTTTCCATCGTGGCGCTTTGTCGCCGCCGATGTCTCACCCGACATGCTCAGCGCCTGCCGGCACCGGGCAGCAGAAGCCAAAATGGAAAGCCGAGTTACCTTCTTTAACGGTCGGCTGCAGCAATACCAATCGCCGTCCCTGTTTGATGCCGCGTCCTCTGTTTTCGTAGCCCACTTCATCAAAGGCCGAGATGAAAAGCTCGCCTATTTCCGTTCAATCGCTGCAAATCTAAAGCCCGGCGGCTTGCTCATCTTCGCCGACCTTTTCGGTGAAAAGGATTCGCCCGAATTTGCGCGGCTGTTGGACGCTTGGCTTTTGTCCTATGCATCGCACGGCGTTTCTGCCGATGAACTGGCGAACGACCGCGCCCACGTCGAAAGAGACGTGGACTTCATCCCGGAAGCTGAGTTGGTCGCCCTCCTAAACGAAGCAGGACTTTCCAATCCGTTGCGGTTTTATCAAACCTATTTGTTCGGCGGCTGGGTGGCCACGAAACATGTCTGACATCACGGTCGAGAGGGACGCTCCGCAAGCGGCGCTGCCGCGTTGGCGCTAGCGCGGCGTTCCGGCATACAATTTCTTACAAAGTCCGGGTCATCACGCGCCCGTGTGGCGCGTTTTTCGCGGTACGGGAGGACGTCTCCCTGCGCTTACCCAAAGGAGATCCAGTGATCAAGTTCAAGACCGGTATTGCCGCCCTCGTCGTTTCCGCCCTGCCCGCGCTGGCGCTGGCGCAAGCCACGCCGGCGACGCCGAACATCGACAAGCGCGAGGCGCGGCAGGAGCAGCGCATCCAGCAGGGCGTGAAGTCGGGCGAGCTCACGCCGCGCGAAACGGCCCGGCTGGAAAAAGGCCAGGCCAAGGTCCAGCGCATGGAAGCCAAAGCCAAGGCCGACGGCACCGTCACGGCGCAGGAGCGCAAGCGCATCGAGCACGAGCAGAATGTGCAGAGCCGCCGCATCGCGCGCCAGAAGCACGACAAGCAGAAGCAGTAAGCGGCTGCGCGCCGCGCCGGCACCCGGGTCGCGCCAGCATCGATGAGCCTCGGCGATCGCCATGTTGTGGCGCTGATGTGGGCCGCCTGGGCGCTGTACTGGTGGGCCCTGTCGTTCAACGTCAAGCTCGCGGCGAAACGCGAATCCCCGCTGTCGCGCCTGCTGCACATCGGGCCGCTGCTGCTCGCCGGGCTGCTGCTCTGGCTCGAACGGGTTCCGCTCGCCGCCCTTGATGCGCGCTATCTGCCCGCGCAGGCCTGGCCGGCATGGCTGGGCGGCGCCCTGACCGGCGCCGGCCTGCTGTTCACGGTGTGGGCGCGGCGGCACATAGGCAGGAACTGGAGCGCCACCGTGACCATCAAGCAGGAGCACGAGTTCATCGCGAGCGGACCGTACGCGATCGTGCGCCATCCGATCTACACCGGCCTGCTGTTCGCTTTCGCCGGCAGCGCCTTCGCGCGCGGCGACTGGCAGGGCGTGCTCGCCGTCGCGATCGCGGCCCTGGCGCTGTGGCGCAAACTGCGCCTGGAAGAGCGCTGGCTGCGCCAGCATTTCGGCGCGGACTATGCCGCATATTGCCGTCGCACCGCGGCGCTGCTACCCTTTATCTGGTGAGGGAGGCTGATATGACCGACACCGTCGATGCGCTGATACTCGATCTGCTGGAATGGATCGGCCCCGGGACGCGGGCCTATGCCGAGGTCATGGAGGCGTGGCGCACCTCCTGCCCGCGCCTGCCGGTATGGGAGGAGGCCAACGCGCGCGGTCTCGTCGAGCGCCGGCACGTTCAGGGCGGCGCGGCGCGGATCGCAGTGAGTCCCGCTGGAATCGATTTCCTGCGCGCCGGAGGCCGCGCCGGCACGCCGGCCCTGGGCCGTCGCGGAGCCCGCAAGTGAGCCTGCTGGAGTCGGTGCGGCAGATACTGCAGCCGCTGTTCCCGGGGCTGCTCGGCATCGAACTCGGCGAAGTCACGCCCGAGCGCGTGCTCGCGACGATGCAGGTGCGCCCGGACATGTGCACCACGGGCGAAGTGCTGCACGGCGGCGCGATCATGGCCTTCGCCGACACCCTGGGCGCGGTCGCGACCTTCGTCAACCTGCCCAAGGGCGCGCGCACCACCACCATCGAATCGAAGACCAACTTCCTCGGCGCGGCGCCCGTCGGCACGCGCGTCAGCGGCGAATGCACGCCGTTTCACCGCGGCCGCACCACCATGGTGTGGCAGACGCTGGTGAAAGCGCAGAGCGGCAAGCTGTGCGCGGTGATCACGCAGACACAGATGGTGCTGCCCGCGCCGTCCGCAGGGCAGAACTAGGCCATGGGCGCCGCGGCGCTGCCTGCGGTTTCGGTCGTCCCCGGCCTGCGCCTCCTGTACACCTCGAAGATCGACATCGCCGCGCCGCTGGAGCTCGGCGCCGGCGCGCACGGCCAGCGGCGCATCATCAACATCCTCGGCGGCGCATTCGAAGGGCCGCGGCTGCGCGGGCGCGTGCTCCCGGGCGGCGCCGACTGGCAGGTGCTGCGCGCCGACGGCGTGGCCGAAGTCGAGGCGCGCTACACGCTCGAGACCGATGACGGCGCGCTGATCTACGTCAGCAACCGCGGCCTGCGCCGGGGCCCGCCCGAAGTGCTCGCGCGGCTCGCCGCCGGCGCCCGGGTCGATGCCGGCGAATACTATTTCCGCACCGCGCCGGTGTTCGAGACCGGCGCAGCGCGCTACGCCTGGTTGAACGGCATCCTCGCAGTCGCGGCGGGCGAACGCCGCGCCGACGCGGTGATCATCACCGCCTACGAGCTCACCTGAGCGGCGCGCCCGCGCCCATGATTTCGGAACATTGTATTTTGCCGGCCCAGGCCCGGCCTGGGCTGCGCGGCTGCGGTCGTGCCAGATTTGGCAATAAGGCCCCTGCTCCAACAGACCGCGATTCGCGCCGCGCTCAGCTCTGGCGATGCACCTGCATCGCCTCGAGAAAGCGCGACACCAGGTTGTAGCCGGCGATGGTGGCGGTCAGCTCCACCAGTTCCTGCGCGTCGAAATGCTTGCGCAGCTCTTCGAACACCGCATCGGGGACCTGGATCTCGCGCGTCATGCTGTCGGTGTAGGCGAGCACGGCGCGCTCGGCCGCGTCGAACAGCGGCGAGCGCTGCCAATCCCTGAGCGCCGCGATCTGCTCCGCGCTGGCGCCCTCCTTCAGCGCGAAGGGCACATGCGCGTCGTACTCGTAGGCGGCGCGGTTGAGCACGGCCACGCGCAGGATCGCGAGCTCGCGCTGGCGCCCGCCGAGCTTGGTCTTCTGCCGGATGGCGGTGAAGAAGCTCAGCCAGCCCTCCATCACCGCGGGGCTGTGCAGCATCACCTTGTACAGGTCGAGCACCTTGCCGCGCTCGGCCTTGATGCGCGCGATCAGCGGCGCGAGCTCGGGGTGGTCCTGTTCTTCGATGTATGGAACGCGTGGCATGGCCTCGCTCCTTGCGCTCGGGAATCCGGTTTCAGAAGGGCAGCTGCGCGCCCGGCTTGGCCGCCGCAAGCACCGCGCGAAACTCCGCCTGGATGCGCTCGATCGCGCCTTGGGTGTCGCCCTCGAAGCGCAGCACCATCACCGGCGTGGTGTTGGAGGCGCGCGCGAGGCCGAAGCCGTCGGCGTATTCCACGCGCAGCCCGTCGAGCTTGATGATTTCGCGCGCGCCGGGAAAGCGCGCGCTCTGCTGCAGCTGCGCGATCAGGCTGTGCGGCTCGCCCTCGGCGAGCTTCCAGTTGAGCTCGGGCGTGTTGATCGAATCGGGCAGCGCATCGAGCACCGCGTCCGGGTCCGCGGAGCGGCTGAGGATTTCGAGCAGGCGCGCGCCCACGTACTGCGCGTCGTCGAAGCCGTACCAGCGCTCGCCGAAGAATATGTGCCCGCTCATCTCGCCCGCGAGCGGCGAGGCGCGCTCCTTCATCTTCGCCTTGACCAGCGAATGACCGGTCTTCCACATCAGCGGCCTGCCGCCGCGCTCGGCGATCCAGGAGGCGAGCCGGCGCGTGCATTTCACGTCGTAGATGATCTCCGCGCCCGGATTGCGCTTGAGCACGTCGTCGGCGAACAGCATCAGCTGGCGGTCCGGATAGATGATGTGGCCGCGCCTGGTGACCACGCCTAGCCGGTCGCCGTCGCCGTCGAAGGCGAGGCCGAGCTCGGCATCCGCATCGCGCACCGCCGCGATCAGCTCGCGCAGGTTCTCCGGCTTGGACGGATCCGGATGATGGTTCGGAAACGTGCCGTCGACTTCGCAATAGAGCGGCGTGACGCTGCAGCCGAGGCGGCGGAACAGCTCGGGCGCGCTCGCGCCGGCGACGCCGTTGCCGCAGTCGATGGCGATGCGCATGGGCCGCGCGAGCTTCACGTCGGCCACGATGCGCGCAAGATACGCTGCGCGCACGTCGGCGCGCGAGTACTTGCCCGCGCCCTCGCCCAGATCGCCGTTCTCGATGCGCCGGCGCAGGCCCTGGATGTCGTCGAGCGCGAGCGTCACCCCGCCGAGCACCATTTTCAGGCCGTTGTATTCGGGCGGGTTGTGGCTGCCCGTGACCATGACCACGCTGCCGCAGCCGAGCTCGTGCGCGGCGAAATAGCCCATCGGCGTCGCCGCCATGCCGATGTCGATCACGTCGACGCCGGCCGCCTGCAGGCCCTGCGCGAGCGCGGCGGACAGCGCCGGGCCGGAGAGCCTGCCGTCGCGGCCGATCGCGACCGCGCGCTGGCCGCGCGCGCGCGCTTCGCTGCCCAGCGCGCGGCCGATGGCCGTGACCGCCTGCGGCGTGAGCGCCGTCTCGACGATGCCGCGGATGTCGTAGGCCTTGAAGATTTCTGGCGGGACCGAAGTCATGCGCGCTGCGCCCGGATCGATGGAAGGAGCGGCATTTTACCGCAGTGCGCATGCATCTCCGCTAGGCGTGCTGCGCGCGGAAGAATGCGAGCAGGCGCTGCGGCAGCCAGTCGAGATGGCCCGGAAACGCGCCGCTCGCGAAGCCCACATGGCCGCCTTCCTCGGGCTGCTCGAGCTGCACCGCCGCCGGCACCTCCGCCGGCAGCGGCAGGTGGCGCGCCGGCAGGAACGGGTCGTTTTTCGCATTGAGCACCAGCGTCGGCAGGCGCACGCCGGCAAGCGCGGGCTTGGCGCTGGCGCGCGTCCAGTAGTCGTCGGTGTCGCGGAATCCGTGCAGCGGCGCGGTGACGACGTCGTCGAACTGGCGCAGGTTGCGCGCGGCGAGCACGCGCTCGCGCGCGAACAAACCGGGAAAGCGCTCGAGCTTCGCCAGGCTCTTGCGCCGCAGGGTGGACAGGAACATGCGCGTGTAAATCAGGTTCAGCCCCGCGCCCAGCGCCGCGCCCGAGGCCATCAGGTCGAGCGGCGCCGATACCGCGGCGGCCGCGACCACGCAGCTGCGCGCGCGCGCGCCGCTCTCGCCCAGCCATTTGAGCAGCGCATTGCCGCCGAGCGACACGCCGGCGGCGTACAGCGGCGCTCCGGCCTGCGCGAGGCGCGCGAGCACCCAGTCGATCTCGGCGGCGTCGCCCGAATGGTAGGCGCGCGGCAGGCGGTTGGGCGCGCCGCCGCAGCCGCGAAAATGCACGACGACGCCGTTCCAGCGCGCCGCCGCGAGCGCGCGCATCAGCGCGCGCGCATAGTGGCTGGCCGAGCTGCCCTCGAGGCCGTGGAACAGCGCCACGCGCGGCGCGCCCGCGGCGCCGGCGTCGACATGATCCAGGTCGATGAAATCGCCGTCGGGCGTGTCCCAGCGCTCGCGCCGGTAGCGCGGCAGCGGCCCGCGCAGGAACAGCGCGGGATAGATGGTCTGCGCATGGCCGCCGCGCAGCCAGCGCGGCGCGCGATAGGGCGCCGGCGCCGCGCTCAATGCAGGATCTTGGGCGCTTCGAGCGGGACCTCGCGGCGCACCACGGGCGCGGGCGCGTGCGAGGCATGGTGCAGCACCATGCGCCAGCCCGCGGCCGAGCGCAGGTAGACATTGGTGGTGACGACGGCGCTGCGCGCGCCCGTGCCCTGCCCGCCCAACACCAGGATGTTTTCGTGCAGGCTGTGCAGCGAGAGCATCATGCCGGAGACGACGACCTGGTCGGACAGCTGGATCTGCAGGCGCTGCCCGGATTTGAAGATCTGCGACCAGTTCTCGCGCACCTGCTCGTAGCCGCTGATGCGCGCGCCGCCCGGATGGATGCAGCTCACCTCCTCCTCGTCCGACCATACCTGCATCATGGCGTCGAGGTCGGCGCGCTGCAGCGCGTCGTAGAACGCGGCTTCCGCATCGTGCGGCGAGGAAAAAATGGTCTTCTTCAAGTGCGGCTCCCGGACGCCGCAGATACTAGCCGAAATGGATTGCGCCCGCCACACGCCCGGCGCGCGCGGCGGGTTGATCGCGACGCGGGATCAGGGTTATGCTCGCGGCGGCGCAGTGCCTACAACAACGACGCCAGGCATCAGCGCGTGGAAGGAACGGTTCATTCCAACAACGGGAGGAGACACGCATGGCGAACATCATCCGGCGCGGCATATTGGTTCTCGCGGCTATCGCCGCCATCGGCCTGGGCGGCTGCGCTTCGATGCGCATGGGGCCGGACAAGGTCGTCTATCACATCAACGACTCGACGCACGCCACGGCGGTGCTGCGCAACGTCGGCAACCATCTGAGCGTGGACCCGACCGCGAAAATCGTGGTGGTGAGCCATGCCCAGGGCGTGGATTTCCTCATGGACGGGGCCAAGGACAAGAACGGCAATCCCTACAATATTCCCGTGGAGGAGCTCAGCGCCAAGGGCGTGACCTTCGACGTTTGCGAAATCACGCTGAAAAGCCGCAAGCTCGACAAGAGCCAGTTCATTCCGGAGGCGAAGTTCGTGCCTTCGGGCGTGGCCGAAATCGCCAAGCTGCAGTACCGCGAAGGCTACGTCTACCTGAAACCCTGAGCCGGCGCGGGCGCGCGCCCGCGTGCCGCCGCGCGCTTGCGCAAAACAATCGCGCGGGCTATTCTTGCGCCCCTAAATCGGCTAATGTGCGCATAGAAACACTCGAAGCACCGCGCGTCCGCATAATGGTTATCATGCCGCGGACAGGCTCCCAGAAGCTCGCTCGGCCACTGAATATTCGAAAGAAGGAGGAGACATGGATCAAACACGCAGAAACGTACTAAAGGCCGGCGGCGGCGCGGGCCTGCTCGCGCTGCTGGCCACGGCCGGCATGCTGCGCAGCGAAGCCGCGCTCGCGGCCGACTGGAACCAGACCGCCTTCGGCGCCAAGAACCTGAAAGACGCATACGACGCGCTGGGCGCGGGCAATCGCACCCAGTCGAACGACATCGTGATGACGGCGCCGGAAATCGCCGAGAACGGCGCGGTGGTGCCGATCGGCGCGGTCAGCAAGATCCCGGGCACCGAATCGATTTCCATCCTGATCGCCAAGAACCCGACTTCGCTGGCGGCGAGCTTCGACATCCCCGCGGGCACCGATCCTTCGGTGAGCACGCGGGTGAAGCTGGCGCAGACCTCGGACGTGCACATCCTGGTGAAGGCCAACGGCAAGTTCTACGAAACCAAGAAAGAAGTCAAAGTCACCATCGGCGGATGCGGCGGCTGAACGCCGCCGGCAGACCGCTGAATACAGAAGGAGGAGCGACATGGCAGATCCGATGCGCATTCGCGCTGTGGCCAAGGACGGCGAAGTCGTCGTCAAGGTGCTGATGGCCCACGAGATGGAGACCGGCCAGCGCAAGGACAGCGCGGGCAAGCCCATTCCGGCGCATTTCATCCAGCACGTCACCGCGACCTGGCAGGGCAAGGTCGTCCTGTCGGCGAACTGGGGCACTGCGATAGCGAAGAACCCGTTTCTGGAGTTCAGCTTCAAGGGCGCAAAGAAGGGCGACAAGATCCAGGTCACCTGGACCGACAACAAGGGCGACAAGCGCACCGACGAAGCCACGATCAACTAGCAGGCAGGCTATCCGCCGCAAGAGCGGAAGCGGGGACGCGCGCGGCGCTCGGTTCGCGCGGCTGGTCAAATCTGAAGGAGGAAACCATGTCTAGCATCAAGCTGAGAGCGGTCGTTGCGCTGTCCGGCCTGGCCTTGCTCTGCGCCGCGCAGCTCGCGCGGAGCGAAGCCGCCGCGCCGAAAAAGGCCGCAGCGCCGGCGAAGAAGGCCGCGCCCGCGTCGAAGAGCGCGATCTCCGCGGAGTTCGAAAAATTCCGCGACATCATGGAGGACGCGAGCCCGGCCGAGCTGTTCGAGGCCAAGGGCGCGGAACTGTGGAAGCAGAAGCGCGGGCCGAAGAACGCTTCGCTCGAGAAATGCGACCTGGGGCTCGGACCGGGCGTGGTCAAGGGCGCCTATGTCCATCTGCCGCGCTACTTCGCCGACGCGGACGCGGTGATGGATGCCGAACGGCGCATCGTCTACTGCATGGTGACGCTGCAGGGGTTCAAGGAAGCGGACCTGGCGAAGAAACCGTTCAGCAAGGGCTCGTATACGCCCGACCCGGTGTCGCTGGTCACTTATGTCGCCGGGCAGTCGCGCGGCATGAAGATCGCCGCGCCGCAGAAACATCCGCAGGAGCGCGAAGCCTACAAGATCGGCGAGGAGATATTCAATTACCGCGCCGGCCCCTGGGATTTCTCCTGCGCCAGCTGCCACGGCGATGACGGCCTGCGCATCCGCACCCAGGACCTGCCCAATCTGAGCAGCAAGCAGGGGGCGATCGCCGCGTTCCAGGGCTGGCCCGGATACCGCATGACCGGCGGCCTGCAGCACACGCTGCAGTGGCGGCTGAACGACTGCTTCCGCCAGCAGCGCTTTCCCGAGCCCGGATACGTTTCGCAGACGCTGTCGGACCTGATGACCTATCTGGCGGTCAACGCCAACGGGCAGGTGTACAAGGGCCCGGGAATGAAGCGCTAGAGGAGGAGACAGCCATGAAAACTTTCCAAGCATCGATACTGGGCGCAGCCGCCCTCGCCGTCGCCTTCGCAGCCCAGGCCCAGGATTACCGCGGGCAGGCCATCAGCATGATGAAGCGCGACTTCCACGCCCACGGCATCGCCACCATGGACAGGCTGGACGAGGATACGGTGCAGCGCATCTGCAACCTCAGCGACAACAAGCCGCCCAAGGGACTCGCCGAGACGCTGCAGCACGACCAGCTGCAGGGCATCAAGTATCCGGCGGACGGCAAGTTTCTCGGCGACTGGAAGTCGGGCGAGAAGATAGCCGAGAACGGGCGCGGCATGACCTGGGACGACAAAGCCGGCCAGGTAAACGGCGGCAGCTGCTACAACTGCCACCAGATCGGCCCGGCGCAGACGTCCTTCGGCACCATCGGCAACAGCCTGCTGCATTTCGGCAAGATCCGCGGCTACGGGCCGGACATGCAGAAGTACGTCTACGGCAAGATCTACAACGCCAAGGCGTTCAACCTGTGCTCGAAGATGCCGCGCTTCGGCCATTCGGAAACCCTCACCGAAGCACAGATCAAGGATCTGGTCGCGCTGCTGCTGGACCCGAATTCGCCGGTGAACAAATGACACCGGTCGGCGGGTGAATCGGCGCGAATTCCTGCATGTCATGGGCATGGCCGCGGCCTGCGGCCTGCCCCTGGCGCAGTTTTCCGGGCGGGCGCATGCGCAGAATGCGGCGCATTTCTACGATCTGCCGCGCTTCGGCAATGTGCACCTGCTGCATTTCACCGACTGCCACGCGCAGCTGCGGCCGATCTGGTTTCGCGAGCCGAATGTAAATCTCGGCGTCGCGGACATGGCGGGCAAGCCGCCGCACCTCGTGGGCGAGGCGCTGCTGCGCCAGTTCGGCATCAAGCCCGGCTCGGCCGAAGCCTACGCTTTCAGCTATCTCGATTTCGAGCACGCCGCGCGCACCTACGGCAAGGTCGGCGGCTTCGCCCATTTCGCCACGCTGGTGAAGCAGCTGAAGGCGGGCCGCCCGGGCGCGCTGCTGCTCGACGGCGGCGACACCTGGCAGGGCTCCGCCACCGCGCTGTGGACCCAGGGCCAGGACATGGTCGATGCGCAGAAGCTGCTCGGCGTGGACGTGATGACCGGGCACTGGGAATTCACGCTCGGCGCGGAGCGCGTGCGCCAGGTGGTGGAAAAGGATTTCAAGGGCAGCATCGATTTCGTCGCGCAGAACATCAAGACCACCGACTTCGGCGACCCGGTATTTCCGCCCTATGTGATCAAGCCGGTGAACGGCGTGCCCGTCGCCATCGTCGGCCAGGCCTTCCCCTACACGCCGATCGCCAATCCGCGCTACATGGTGCCCGAGTGGAGCTTCGGCATCCAGGAAGAGACGCTGCAGAAGGCGGTCGACGCAGCGCGCGCCAAGGGCGCGCAGGCGGTGGTGCTGCTGTCGCACAACGGCATGGACGTGGACCTCAAGCTCGCCACGCGCGTGCGCGGCATCGACGCGATCCTCGGCGGCCACACCCACGACGGCATGCCCGCGCCGGTGATCGTCTCCAACGCCGGCGGCAAGACGCTGGTGACCAATGCCGGCTCCAACGGCAAATTCCTCGGCGTGCTCGATTTCGAGGTGAAGGCCGGCAAGGTCTCCGACTACCGCTACAAGCTGCTGCCGGTGTTTGCGAACCTGCTGCCCGCCGATGCGCAGATGCAGGCGCTGATCGCGAAGTCGCGCGCGCCCTACGAGGCCAGACTGGGCGAGCAGCTCGCGCTGACCGAGGGCCTGCTCTATCGCCGCGGCAATTTCAACGGCACTTTCGACCAGCTGATCCTCGAGGGCCTGATGGCGGAAAAAGACGCGCCGATCGCGTTTTCGCCCGGCTTCCGCTGGGGCACCAGCCTGCTGCCGGGCGAGCCGATCCTGATGGAACACCTGATGGACCAGACCGCGATCACCTACCCCTACACCACGGCGACCGAGATGACGGGCGAGACCATCAAGATCATTCTCGAAGACGTGTGCGACAACCTGTTCAACGCCGATCCCTACTACCAGCAGGGCGGCGACATGGTGCGCGTCGGCGGCCTCGCCTACAGCTGCGACCCGAACGCCAAGGCGGGCGCGCGCATCAGCGACATGGCGCTCAAGGGCAAGCCGATCGAGGCGGCAAAGCTGTACAAGGTCGCGGGCTGGGCGCCGGTATCGGAAGCGGCGAAAGCCGCGGGCGGCGAGCCGATCTGGGACTTGATGGCGCGCTACCTGCGCAGCCGCAAGCTGATCAAGCCGCTGCAGCTCGAGCTGCCGCGCCTCAAAGGCGTCGCCGGCAACCCTGGCATCGCCTGAACGCGAGTCGCTGCGGTAACCGCGGGAGCGAGCTCGTTCGCGAACGCGCCTATCGCACGAGCAAACTCATTCGCGAGCTCAATTCGCGAGCAAGCTCGCTCCCACGGCACGCTGTACTAGGAAGCGCTGCGCAACACCCAGTCGCCGATGGCCTGCAGGATTTCCGGGGAGTCGCCGATCGCGTCCGTCACCTTCAGTTCGAGCTGCGGGTGCTGCGCGCGGATCTGCGCCACCAGCCGCGGCAGATCCTGCTTCAGATGCCCGCCCTGCGCCATGAACAGCGGCACCAGCAGCATGCGCTTCGCGCCGCCTGCCGCCGCGTGCGCGACAGACTGGTCGAGCGTGGGCTGCATGAAATCCTGAAACGCGAGTTCGACCTGCACCCCGGGCCGCGCCGCCTGCAGCCGGCGCTTGATGTTGTCGAAAGGCGCCGCCCATTCCGGGTCGCGCGCGCCGTGCGCAAACAAGATGATCGCCTGGTCGCTCATGTCGGTTCCTGATAGATATTGCGGCAATAGGTCTCGGTGACGAAGAAGGTGCTCAGCCAGCCCAGCAACGCGAAGGCGAAGATTACCGCAAGCCCGGTGCGCCAGTCATCCGCCGTATGCGCAGCGCCCCGGCTCGACAGATCCAGCGCCAGCCCGACCAGCGGCTGCAGCAGCGCCGGGCCGACGAAGCCCCCGGTATTGGCCACGCTGGTGGACATGCCCGAGAACGCCGGCGGATTGACTTCCTTGGCGCAGGGCCAGACCAGCGAGATGCCGCCCATGGACACGCCCATCAGCGCGAACAGCCCCAGCGACGCCGCCAACGGAAGTTGCGCGCCCCAGAGCAAGGGCAGCCAGAGCAGAACGTAGGCGCATCCGAGCACGTGCATCAGCGGCGCGCGCCGGCCGCTGCGGTCGGACAGCGCGCCCATGGCGACCGCGGAAAGAGCAAAGCACAGGATCATCAGGCTCACGTGCCAGGCGGCGAGCTGGCGCTCCATGCCCTGTGCCTCCTGCAGATAGGGAATGGCCCACAGCCCGCCCCAGGAAAGGTAGGAGCCCACCTGGCCGAACATGATCAGGAATCCGGGCCAGGTGCGCGGGTTCGCGAGCACGGTCTTCAACGCGGCGCGCCAGTTCTCCCGCGCCGGCGGATGCTCCGGCTTGCCTTCGAGCTGCTGCATCGACGGCAGTCCCAGTTCGCGCGGATTGTCGCGCAGAAACAGCCAGGTCAGCAGCGCGAGCAGCAGCGACACGGCACCGACGGCGACGAACACGCCGCGCCACGAACCGTGCGCCGCGACCCATGCCAGCGGCACCGCCGAGAGCAGACCGCCCAGGTTGCCGATGAACATGAGCAGCCCGGTCATGGTGGCGAAGCGGCGCTCGGAAAACCAGGCGGCGTTGAGCTTGAGCACCGAGACGAATGCGACCGACACGCCCAGGCCGACGAGGAAGCGCCCGAAAATCGCGAGCGCGAAGTTCGGCGCCAGGCCGAACAGCATCGAGCCCGCGCCGCCCACCAGCGCCCCGGCCGTGAACAGCTTGCGCGGCCCGAGCGTGTCGGCGAGTATGCCCGAGGGCACCTGCATGGCGAAATAGACGTAGAAGTAGGTCGCGGCCAGCAGCCCCAGCGAGGCGCTGGAGGTGTCGAACGCGCGCTGCAGCTCGCCCGCGATCGCGCCGGGCGCGAGGCGGTGGAAAAATGCCAGCACGAAGGCCATCGCGCCCAGCGCAAAGGCGGTCCAGCGCAGGCGCTGGACACGCTTCAGGGGATCGGTGATGATTCGCTCCTGTCTACGACCGGCGCCAGGCTCGGGTCAGTCTGCGCTTGGCGCACGCCATTCTATATCGGGACATTCGCGGAGGACACGCCATGAACAATATTGCACGCCTGCGCCACTTCGTCGCGGACCTGACGCACGCAGTCGAGAAGCACGGCGAAGACGAAGCCGCCATGCTGCGCGAAGGAAAAAAGCTGCTCGGCGGCCTGATCGCGCATGACGACTGGCTGCCGCCGGAGTTCGCGCAGGACAACCCCGACAGCTACCGCCAGTACCTGCTCTACTGCGATCCGCTGGAGCGCTTCTCCGTGGTGAGCTTCGTCTGGGGGCCCGGCCAGATTACGCCGGTGCACGACCATACCGTCTGGGGCCTGGTCGGGGTGCTGCGCGGCGCGGAGAAATGCGAGGAATACGAACACGCGGGCGAAGGCCGGCCGATGCGCAAGACCGGCGAGCACATCGTCAAGCCGGGCGGCATCGATGCGGTCTCCCCGACCGTGGGCGACATCCATACGGTGTCGAATGCGCTCGCCGACCGGCCCTCGGTCAGCATTCACGTCTACGGCGCCAACATCGGCGCGGTCAGGCGCCACGTCTACGCGCGCGATACCGGCACGATCAAGCCCTTCGTTTCCGGCTATTCGAACACCATGGTGCCGAACCTGTGGTATGGCTCGACGGATAGCGCCTAGGCCGCCAGGCCGGCATTCGCGCCTACCCCGGCGCGCGCTGCTGTGATTTAATTGGGCATTTTCCACCGCAACCATCCGGAGGAGGCTGCATGACCCATACCTACGCCGAACTGAAGCACAAGCCCCTGGCCGAGCTGCGCGAGATCGCCGCCGGCATCACGCACGAAGCGGTGCAGGGCTACACCCAGCTGAACAAGGACCACCTGCTGGTCGCGCTGTGCACGGCGCTCTCGATCGACATGAAACAGCACCGCGAAGTGAAAGGCATAGACAAGGCCGCGGTCAAGACCAAGATCAAGGAGTGGAAGGCCAGGCGCGACGCGGCGCTGGCGGCGCACGACCGCAAGGCGCTGAAGGTCGCGCTGGACCAGATTCACCAGCTCAAGCGCACCATACGCAAGGCCATGGTCCGGGAACCCGCTGCAAAATGAATAGCGCAAGGGCTGACACCGGGGGGCATGGGGGGATTTTTCCCCGCATGGCGCAATCGGCTCCGACCCGCCCTTGAAAAACATCCGCCGCCTGCGCGAACTCGTCGTCGGCATGACCGTCCTGGCGCAGCGCCATGGCCGCGACGAGGCGGCGATGCTGCGCGAGGCCGGCCCGCTGCTCTCCGCGCTGATCGCGCACGACGACTGGCTGCCGGAGGCGTTCGCGACGCCGCACCGCGCGCATCACCAGGAATACCTGCTGCACTGCGACCCTCTGGGGCGCTTCTCGGTGACCAGCTTCGTGCTCGCGCCGGGGCAAAAGACGCCAGTGCACGACCACACCGTGTGGTGCCTGATCGGCGTGCTGCGCGGCAGCGAGCATTTCGACGAATACCGCCACGAGGGCGCTGGCGTGCCGATGCAGAAGACCGGCGAACACCAATGCCGCGCGGGCGACATCGAAGTCGCCTCGCCCGACATCGGCGACATCCACGTGGTGTCCAACCCGCACCACCTGCAGCCGGCGGTCAGCATCCACGTGTTCGGCGCCGATATCGGCGGCATCATGCGGCGCACGTTTTCGGTTGCGACCGGCGAGCCGCGCCCGCTGGTCTCGGGTTACGCCAACCGCCTGCTGCCCAACCTGTGGGACCGCGCGCTCGAAGCGCACGGCTGAGTCCGGGCCCGTCGGCGCCTGCCGGCGCTACAGCACCTTGCCCGGATTCATGATGCCTTGCGGATCGAACACCGCCTTGATCCTGCGCATCAGGTCCATTTCCAGCGGCGACTTGTAGCGCAGGATCTCTCCGCGCTTGTACTGGCCGAGACCATGCTCTGCTGAAATCGAACCGGAAAAGCGCGCGACGCTGTCGTGCACCACGCGGCTTACCTCCTGCGCGCGCGCCATGAAGGCGTCCTCGTCGGCGCCCGCGGGCGCGGCGATGTTGTAGTGCAGATTGCCGTCGCCGAGGTGGCCGAAAGTCACCAGGCGCACGCCCGGGAATGCGCGCTGCAGCTCGGCATCGGTGGCGGTGATGTACTCGGCGATGCGCGAGATCGGCACCGAAATGTCGTGCTTCACCTGCTTGCCTTCGTGCACCTGCGCCTCGGGGATGTTCTCGCGCAGCGCCCACAGCGCCTCCGCCTGCGCTTCGCTCTGGGCCACCGCGGCATCGAGCGCGATGCCCGCCTCGACTGCCTCGGCGAGCGCGCCCTGCAGCAGCGCATCCAGGCTCGCCGCGTTGACGGTATCCGACAGTTCCGCCAGCACATACTGCGCATGGCGCTGCGCGAACGGCAGCTGCGTCGCCGGATAGTGCCGGCAGACCAGTTCCAGGCAGAACGCGGACATCAGCTCGAAGCCGGTGAGCCGGTCGCCGCAGGCGCCCTGCATGCGCGACAGCAGCGCGAGCGCGCTGGCCGGGCTCTCCAGCGCCACCAGCGCCGTGGCCCGCGCCTGCGGCTGCGGAAACAGTTTCAGCACCGCCGCGGTGATGACGCCCAGCGTGCCTTCGGCGCCGACGAACAGCTGCTTCAGGTCATAGCCGGTATTGTCCTTGCGCAGGCCGCGCAGCCCGTCCCAGACCTGCCCGTCGGGCAGCACCACCTCCAGCCCGAGCACCAGATCGCGCGCGTTGCCGTAGCGCAGCACCGCGGTGCCGCCGGCGTTGGTGGAGAGATTGCCGCCGATCTCGCAGCTGCCCTCGGCCGCGAGCGACAGCGGAAACAGGCGGCCGGCGTCGGCCGCGGCCTGCTGCAGGTTCGCGAGCACGCAGCCGGCCTCGACGGTGATGGTGTTGTTGACCGGATCGACCGCGCGCACGCGGTTCAGGCGCGACAGGTTCAGCACGATCTGGCGGCCGCCGGCGTCGGGCGTCGCGCCGCCGCACAGCCCGGTGTTGCCGCCCTGCGGCACGACGCCGGTGCGCGTCTGCGCGCACAGTTTCACCACCGCCGCCACTTCGGCCGTCGAAGCGGGCTTCACCACCGCCAGCGGCTTGCCGACATAGCGCTTGCGCCAGTCGGTGGCATAGGGGGCGATCTCGCCCGCATCGGCGATGACTCCGCTGTCGCCGACGAGGGCGCGCAATTGTTCGATCATTTTGTTCATGTGATTGGGTTCAGGAATATGCTTGTCTGCCAGCATTGCCACTTTCGCTCGATCATGCTAGCTTAACATCCCGCATAAAAAATGCGTGCTGGCGTTGCTTCAGGTATTTGCCGTCACAGCAGGGTAGTTCGTTGGGGGTGTTTTTTTCTCTATGGAGGAGATTCCAAAATGGACAAGCAGAACAAGGACGAGCAGAACAAGCCACAAAATTCACGCCGCAAATTTCTAACCGGTGCGGCAGCGTCGGCTGGCGCCGCAGCGATGGTCGGGGCGCCGTTCATACGAACTGCGGCAGCGGCAACTACTACTTGGAAGGTGCAAACGTCTTGGCCGGCCGGCGTGGGTCTGAACACATTCAAGACGTGGTGCAGCACTATCAAGGAAAAAACAGGTGGCGAGCTCGAGTTCAAGCCATATGCAGCCAAGGAAGTCGTCGGCGACTTCGAACTGCTGGACGGCGTAAAAAACGGTGTGCTCGAGGCGATGAACTCGTTCACGCTCTATTGGGCCGGCAAGCTTCCAGCAACAGCGTTCCTCAGCTCCTACCTCATGGGACTACGCTACCCGCACGAATGGGACATTTTCTTCTACAGCAAGGGCGGGCTGCAGGCAGCGCGGGACATCTTCGCAAAGCAGGGCCTGTACTACGTCAACCGCATCCACCATGGCCCGAACATCATCCACTCGAAGAAGCCGATCCGCACCATAGAGGACTTCAAGGGCCTGAAGCTGCGCGTCCCGGGCGGCATGATCGCCGAGGGCTTTGCGGCAATCGGCGCGCGCACCACGCTGCTACCGGGCGGGGAGGTGTTCTCGGCGCTGGAGAAGGGCACCGTTGACGCGGCCGACTATACCGGGCCGGCGGTGAACTGGGACCTCGGCTTCCAGCAAGTCACCAACTATATCTGGACCGGTCCGGCCGGACTCGAATCGATCTACCAGCCGGTCGACCTCATGGACTTCGTCGTGCGCATGGACGTCTGGAAGAAGCTCTCGCCGAAAATGCAGGAGTGGCTCGACGACGAGATCCAGGTCTATTCGAACATCCACTTCTCCGCAATCCAGAAGGCGGACATGGAGACCTGGCCCAAATTCCTCAAGGCCGGCACCAAGATCAACCGGTTGCCCGCCGAGGACTTGCCGAAGTTTCAGCGAGTCGCCGTGCCGATCTGGTTCAAATGGGCGAACAAGGACCCCGACGCGGCGCGGCTGTTCAAGCTGCAGCTGGAGGTGATGGAGTCCCCCACTGTCGGCTACGTGACGCCGGACATGTACAAGGGGTTGTCGGTCAAGGCTTGACTGTAGCGCTGCGTTGGCGATCGCCAGCGCAGCGTTGAACGCCGCGGAGGCGCCACCGCGAACGCGCCTCCCCCCCGTGTTTGTGCGGTATTCCCCGAAAGGTTGAGTGCATGCCCAATTTGAATTTCGTCCTCCCCCACTGGATGTACTGGGGCGGGCTGCTGCTGTTCCCGCTGATCGCCATGTATCTGGTTGCGCACCAACGGCGTCACGGCGCGCCGCGCGAACCGATCCTATTCAACGCCTACCTGTTTTGGCTCACCGCAGGATTCGCAGGAATCCACCGCTTCTATCTGAAAAGCTGGTGGGGATTCGCGTTCTTGCCGCTTTTCCTCGCGATCGTTTATTGCAACAGCCAGCTGCGCGAGGTGCGCGACGATGTGTCGAGGACTTTTGCGGCACTTGAGCAAGCGCACACTGAACTGAGGCAGGATCGGCCGGTCGATCCTTCCAAGCCGAGCGCCGAAGAGCGCACAGCGACCCAGCAATCTCAGGCAGACGTGAAGAAAGACGAAATCGAATATAAGGCCGCAAAGGCCGTCTCGGATAGCTGGTACAACCGGGCCCGCGGTTTAGGCATTGCGCTCGCGGTCCTGCTCCTAATCGACGCGTTCCTTCTTCCGGGCGTCGTGCGCCGTTTGCACGAACGCGGCGGGGCCGGTGCGCCTGCAATCGCCGCAACGGCGCCGAACATGCCACCACCGGAGGTGCACGAGCAGGGCACCGGGGAGGACCCAACTATGGGCTTCCACACGCGCGTAACCGATGCCATCGAGGCGGTGAACGTCAAGGCCGGCGAATACGTCGCCTACTGGGCGGTGATCTCGGTATTCGTTTACTACTACGAGGTAATGGCGCGGTTTCTGTTCAACTCGCCCACCAACTGGGTGCACGAAAGCATGTTCCTGATGTTCGGGATGCAATATATGATTTCGGGCGCCTACGCCTATCGCGAGGACCAGCACGTGCGCGTAGACGTCGTGTACGCAAAACTTTCGCCCCGCGGCAAGGCGATCGCGGACATCATCTCCTCGGTGTTCTTTTTCATCTTCACGCTGACCATGCTCTGGACCGGCGCCCGCTTCGCCATGGACGCGGTCAACAATGGCGAGACCTCCTTTACCGAGTGGGGAATCCAGTACTGGCCGGTAAAGCTCACCATCCCGATCGGCGCCGCCCTCATCGTCCTGCAAGGCATTTCGAAGCTCATAAAGGACGTTCTTTTCGTCATGCGCAAGGAGGCCTGAGCCGTGGGACTAGATATTCCGATCGCGTGGCTGAGCCTGCTCCTGTTCGGCTCGCTGGGGCTTTTGCTTATGCTCGGCCTGCCCATGGCGTTCTGCACCGGCAGCCTGGCGACGATATTCCTGTTCGTATTCGGAAACGGCGCCATTCTGAATATGATGCCGTCGCGAATCTTCCCGTTCATGACCGACTACCAATTATCTGCCGTACCGCTGTTCATATTCATGGCGGCGATGCTGGAAAAAGCCGGCATCATTGAGGAACTGTTCGACGTCATCTACAAGTGGCTGGGCGCGCTGCGCGGCGGGCTAGCCTCGGCCACCGTACTTGCCTGCACGGTGCTCGCTGCGATGGTCGGCGTTGTCGGCGCAACGGAAGTCACCATGGGCATGATCGCGCTGCCGGCGATGCTGCGCAAGGGATACGATCCAAAGCTCGCCTGCGGCGCGCTGCTCGCGGGCGGAACACTAGGCATACTGATCCCGCCGTCGGTCATGGCGATTGTATATGCGGTCGTGGCGCAACAGTCGCTCGGCGAGTTGCTGATCGGATCGGTGTTCCCCGGCCTGCTGCTCTCCGGGATGTACATCCTGTACATCACCGTGCGCTGCTACATCAATCCGTCTCTTGGGCCATCCCTGGCCCCGGAAGAGCGCGTTGATTTCAAGGAAAAAGTGCGGCTGCTGCGCAACACGATTGCGCCGATCTTATTAATCCTCCTCGTGCTCGGCGTAATTTTCTTTGGCATCGCCACGCCGGTAGAGGCGGCCGGGATTGGCACCTTCGGCGCGCTGGTCGTGTGCGCGCTGAACCGCCGACTGAATTGGCTCAACATCAATGAGGCTGCCATAGCGACATTGAAGGCCACGTCGATGGTCATGTGGATCTTCTTCGGGGCGACGATGTTCGTCGGCTTCTTTATCGTCAAAGGCGGACAGACGTTTGTGGCGGATTCGATACTTGGCACCGGGCTGCCGCCCTACGGCATTCTCGGATTGATGATGGTGATCCTGTTCGTTCTCGGCATGTTCCTCGATTGGGTCGGCATCCTGCTGCTTACGGTGCCGATTTTCGTGCCGATTTTGAAGGCGCTAACTTTTCCCGGCGTGTTTGGCATAGAGGGCGTGACGCCGGAGCACATACCGCTTTGGTACGGGGTGATCTTCATCGTCAACATGCAGATGGCGTTCCTGTCCCCGCCGTTCGGATATTCTTTGTTTTACCTCAAGAGCGTGGCACCACCGCAGATCAGCATGGCGATGATCTTCAAGGCGGCAGTGCCATTCATCTGCCTGCAAGCGATCGGCAATGCGCTGTGCATCATTTTTCCCGACATCATCCTCTGGCTTCCGAGCAAGTTCTACGCGGGACATTGACGGAGTGCTCGTGACCGGCATCGGGCTGGTGCCGGATGATCAGAGAAGCTTTAGTAGCCCTTCCTTAGTGGGTCGGCGGTATCGCTCGCGGCCGCGGGCGCCGGCAATGCCGATGCGTTCGCAACCGGCGGGTTCGCCGCAGCGACCCCGCCGCGCTCGGGCGTCGGCTGCCATCCCAGCGCCAGCATCAGCACCACAAAGCCGACCACGTAGGCGAGGGTCACGTGCCAGCCGTGCTTCACCCAGTTGCCGACCGATTTCGCCTCCGGGTACATGTTGGACAGCGCCACCCCGGCGCTGGAGCCGAACCAGATCATCGAGCCGCCGAAGCCCACGGTGTAGGCAAGCATGCCCCAGTCGAATCCGCCCTGCTTCAGCGCCAGCGCCGTAAGCGGAATATTGTCGAACACGGCGGATATGAAGCCCAGGCCGAAAGCCGAATGCCAGGATGCGGGCGGCAATGCTTCCACCGGCATCATCGAGGCGCAGGTCACCAGCGACAGCAGGAAAATCGAGCCCTTGGTCGCCTCCGGCAGCAGTTCCCAATCGGGCCTCCGTACCGGCACGCTCACCAGGATCGCGACCCATACCGCAACACCGATGAACGGAAAGCGGTCCGAAATTTCACTGTACTCGACATTGACGATCACGTTCGCGACGATGGCGCAGACGAGAATCAAGGCCACGATGCCGGCGCGCAGCCAGTCGATGCGGATATGGCTGTGCTCGTGCTTGATGATCGGTGAATACTTTTGCTGCTGCAGCGCCGCCGGGATGCCGCACACCACCAGCGCCACCGCCGCCGCGGCGTAGGCGTGGAACACAGCACTCGGGGCCACGCCGTGTATCCACATCATGGTGGTGGTGGTGTCGCCGACCACGCTGCCCGAACCGCCCGCGTTGGACGCGGCGACGATGGCGGCAAGGTAACCGACATGCACCTTGGCGCGGAACAGCGTATGCGCCATCGCCCCGCCGATCAGCGCGGCGGCGATGTTGTCGAGAAAGGACGACAGCACGAACACCATCACCAGCAGGATGAAGCCGCCTTTCCAGTCGTGCGGCAGGAAGCGCGGCAGCACCGCCGGAATGTGCGTCTTCTCGAAATGGCGCGACAGCAGCGCGAAGCCGAGAAGCAGGCACAGCAGGTTGGTCAGGATCACCCATTCGTGGCCGAAATGGGAAATCAGCCCCTGGATGCCGGGGCCGTCCTTGAACCCGGTGAACAGCAGCTTGTACACGGTGATAACCGCAAGCCCGGTCAGCCCGACGCGCAGCGTATGGTTGTGAAACAGCGCCACCCCGAGCAGAGTCAGCGCGAACAGAATGAAATCGAGCGGAATGCCGAACACGGCCGGCCCGGTCGCGCCGCCGGCAGCGAATGCGCATCCGCTTGCGCCGAACAACATGGCGGCAACGAGTGCCAGACGCGGCGATGACGCCGCAGTGCGCGCTGCTTTCATTTCCCCTCCCCTCGAGACGCGGCGATTATACCGCGCCCGCGCTACGCGCCCGCCCGGTGCGCGCGCGACGGCGCTGCCCAAGAAAAAACGGCCGCGTCCTCGCGGGCGCGGCCATCGCTGTGCTGCACTGGTCCGTGATCAGGCTTTGAGCGCCGCAAGCACCTCGTCCAGCATCTTCTTCGCATCGCCGAACAGCATGCGATTGTTCTCTTTGTAGAACAGCGGATTGTCCACGCCGGCGTAGCCCGAGGCCATGCTGCGCTTCATCACGATCGAGGTCTTGGCCTTCCACACTTCGAGCACCGGCATGCCCGCGATCGGGCTGCTCGGATCGTCCTGCGCCGACGGATTGACGATGTCGTTGGCGCCGATCACCATCGCAACGTCGGTGTCGGGGAAGTCCTCGTTCAGCTCGTCCATCTCGAGCACGATGTCGTAGGGCACCTTGGCCTCGGCCAGCAGTACGTTCATGTGCCCGGGCATGCGGCCCGCCACCGGGTGGATGCCGAAGCGCACGTTGACGCCTTTCTCGCGCAGGTGCTTGGTGATCTCGAACACCGTGTGCTGCGCCTGCGCCACCGCCATGCCGTAGCCCGGCACGATGATCACGTTCTTCGATTCGCGCAGCAGTTCCGCAGTCTCGGCGGCGAGGATCGGGTTGACCTCGCCCGCAGGCTGCGCGCCGCCCGCCGGTGCTGCCGGCGCGCCGCTGCCGGTGCCGAAGCCGCCGGCGATCACGCTGATGAAGTGGCGGTTCATCGCCTTGCACATGATGTAGGAAAGAATCGCGCCGCTGGAGCCGACCAGCGCGCCGGTGACGATCAGCAGGTCGTTGTTCAGCATGAAACCGGTGGCCGCCGCCGCCCAGCCCGAGTAGCTGTTGAGCATCGAGATCACCACCGGCATGTCGGCGCCGCCGATCGCCATCACCATGTGGATGCCGAACAGCAGCGAGATCACGGTCATCACGATCAGCGGGGTCATGCCGGCGTTGACCGATTCGGCATGCAGGAATTCGCGCCCGAACCAGATCACGACCAGCAGTCCGACCAGATTGATCCAGTGGCGCGCCGGCAGCAGCAGCGGGCTGCCGCCGATCTTGCCCGAGAGCTTGCCGAAGGCGATGATCGAACCGGAGAAGGTCACCGCGCCGATCAGGATGCCGACGTAGATCTCGATTTCATGAATCGCCTTCTCGGCTTCCGTGAGCGGAATGCTCTTGCCGTCGATCATGTGGAAGGAGGCGCCCGGGTCGATGTAGTTGGCAAAGCCGACCAGGCACGCGGCCAGACCCACGAGGCTGTGCATCAGCGCAACCAGCTCGGGCATCTGGGTCATGCGCACGGTGCGGGCCGCGTACATGCCGATGCTGCCGCCGACCACCATGCAGCCGATGATCCAGGGAATGCCGGCCGCCGTGACATGCGGACCGAACACCGTCGCCAGCACGGCGATGGTCATGCCTATCATGCCGTACAGGTTGCCGCGCCTGGAGCTCTCCGGATTGGACAGGCCGCCCAGGCTCAGGATGAAAAGTATCGTCGCTCCGATATAGGAGACAGTTGCCAGACTTTCGGACATTTCTCGTCTCCCTTATTTGCGGAACATTTCCAGCATGCGCTGGGTAACGGCGAATCCGCCGATCATGTTGATCGCGGTGAGCGCGATCCCGACGACTGCGAGCCAGTGTATCCACACCTCCGGCCGCGCCATGCCCGCCGCGACCGGCGGCGCAATCTGCACCAATGCGCCGATGGCGATGATGCTGCTGATCGCGTTGGTGACGCTCATCAGCGGCGTATGCAGCGCGGGGGTTACGTTCCACACCACCATGTAGCCGACGAATACCGCCAGCACGAACACGGTGAAGTGCGGCAGGAAGGCGGGCGGCGCGCTCACGCCCACGCCCCAGAACAGCAGCGCCGCGATGAGGAAGGTGATTGCCGTGCTCTTGGCCGAGGCCGGCGCGCTCGCCTCGCCGTGCTTGGGCGCCTTGGCCGGCATCGCCGCGGGCTTGGCCGCAGGCGGGGCCGGCAGCTTGAGCGGCGGCGGCGGCCAGGTGATGCTGCCCTCCTTGATCACCGTGAGGCCGCGGATGGCGTCGTCTTCCATGTTGACGTTGATGACCCCGTCCTTGGTCTTGCACAGTTCCTCGGTGAGGCGGAACAGGTTGGTCGCGTACAGCGTCGAAGACTGCTTCGCCAGCCGGCTCGCCAGATCGGTATAGCCGACGATGGTCACGCCGTGCTTCACCACCGCCTTGCCCGGCTCGGTCAGTTCGCAGTTGCCGCCGCGCTCGGCCGCCATGTCGACGATGACGCTGCCCGGCTTCATGCTCTTCACCATGTCGGCGGTGATCAGCCGGGGCGCGGGCTTGCCGGGGATCAGCGCGGTGGTGATGATGATGTCCACCTCGCGCGCCTGCTTCGCGTACATCTCGCGCTGGGCCTGCTGGAAGCCCTCGCTCATCACCTTGGCGTAGCCGCCGCCGCCCGAGCCTTCTTCCTCGTAATCGACCTTGACGAATTCGCCGCCCAGCGACACGACCTGGTCGGCCACTTCCGCGCGGGTGTCGTTGGCGCGCACGATCGCGCCCAGGCCGGCCGCAGTGCCGATCGCCGCCAGGCCGGCGACGCCGGCACCGGCGATGAACACCTTGGCCGGCGGCACCTTGCCCGCGGCGGTGATCTGCCCGTTGAAAAAGCGCCCGAAGGCGTTGGCCGCCTCGATCACGGCGCGGTAGCCGGCGACGCCGGCCTGCGAAGTCAGGGCGTCCATCTTCTGCGCGCGCGAGAGCATGCGCGGCAGCGCGTCGATGGCGAGCACGGTGACCTTCCTCGCCGCGAGTTGCTGCATCAGTTCGGGGTTCTGCGCCGGCCAGATGAAGGTGATCAGGGTCTGGCCCTCGTGCATCAGGCCGACTTCCTCAGGCGTCGGTACGCTTATCTTGAAGATGATGTCCGACGCGGCCCAAAGCTTGGCTGCGCTGTCGACGATCTGCGCGCCCGCGGCGCGGTAGGCTTCGTCGCTGCAGTTCGCCGCGTCCCCGGCGCCGGACTCGACGCTTACCGAAAATCCGAGTTTGATGAGCTTCTCGACGACTTCGGGCACTGTGGCAACGCGCTTTTCACCGGCCGTCGTCTCTTTTGGTACGCCTATGACCTGAGGCATGAAACCCCCTTATCTATTGCTGGATGTTGTCGCCAATTGAAGCAACCGCTGCTTATGCCTGAACTGCTTTCCACGTTGCCCGCCAAGCAGGAATATTGCACGAGCTTGGTATTCTATCGGCGAGCGCCGTTTTGAATGCTGGATCCGGTTGCGGGTTGGGACATGCGTACTATACTTTTGCGCAAATTCCCTAGTTTGATGTAGATCAAGCAAGGCTCAACCCTCACAGGCGCCTGCCCCAGAGGGCGGGCAGCGCATGGCGCTCCAGCAGCTCGAACGCGCCCTGGATTATAAGCGCCAATACTGCCGCCGGTATGGCGCCTGCGAGCAGCGTCGCATTGTCGTTCAGCGCCAGGCCCTGCGCGATGCGCTCGCCGTAGCCGCCTGCGCCGATGAATGCGGCAATGGTGGCGGTGCCCACGCCGATCACCGCCGAAGTCTTGATGCCGGCCAGAATCGCCGGCGCTGCCAGCGGCAGTTCGATCAGCAGCAACTGGTCCCGCGGCAGCAATCCCAGCGCCGACGCCGCCTGGCGCATGCCCTGCCCCACGCCGGCAATGCCCGCATGGGTATTGCGCACGATAGGCAGCAGCGAATACAGGAACAGCGCGATCAGCGCCGGCACCCTGCCTATGCTGCCCAGAAGCGGTATCAGAAAAGCGAGCAGCGCCAGCGCCGGTATGGTCTGGATCACGCCCACCGTTCCGAGTATGGGCTGCGCGAGCGCTGCGCTCCTCGCCGCGGCCACGCCCAGCGGCACCGCGACCAGGATGCCCGCCGCAAGCGATGCGAACACCAGCAGCAGGTGCTCGCGCGTGAGGCGCCAGAAATCCGGTCCGAACAATACGCCGAGCAGACTGCGCGCGGGAGCGGTGGCCGCGCTGCCGCCGGCGAGAAAGGTCTTTGCCACAGCGGCGAAACTTCGGTGTTCCAGTTCGGCCGCTGCGTTGAGATGGATCATTTCACGCGCGTCTATCCTGCCTTCCAGGCCCTGCAGCGCCTTCCATGCCTGCGGCAGGCGCCGCGGCAGGTCGAGCCGGTACAGCAGCGCCGCATCGTAGCGCGGAAACACGCCGCGGTCGTCTTCGAGCACGCGCAGGCCGTAGCGCTCGATCTTGGCGTCGGTGGAGTAGATGTCCATGACGTCTATCCTGCCAGCCGCGATCGCCTCGTAGGCGAGGCCGTGATCCAGGCCGGTCGGAGCCTGCGGCAACGCATAGGCGGACTTGAGCGCGGGCCAGCCGTCGGCACGCGCGATGAATTCCTGCGACAGCCCGAACCGCAGCGCCGGATGGCGCGCGAGATCGGACAGCGTGCGCAGCGACAGGCGCGCCGCCTCGGCTTCGCGCATCGCCAGCGCATAGCCGTTGCTGAATCCCAGCGGCACCCCCACGCCCAATCCGTCGCGTGCAAGCCGCTGCCTGAGCTGGTCCAGCGTGAACGCGCCCTGGAGTCCGAGGATCTCGCGCGCGATCGTGCCGCTGTATTCCGGGTAGACGTCGATGCTGCCGGCCTTGAGCGCGGCGTAGACGATGCCGGTGTTGCCCAGCCCGGGTTTGTACTCGGCACCGCCGGGCACGCTCTGCGCGATGATCTCGCCGAGGATATAGGACTCGGTGAAGCGCTTGGAGCCGACGCGCAGCAAGTCCCCGCCCTGCGCCATGCCGGCGGCGGCGAGCAGCAGCGCGAGCAATACGGCCCTCACGGCTCCGCCGCCGCGGCGGTGGCAGCGCCGGCGCCGAGGAACTGCAGCGCTGCAAGCCGCGCATACAGGCCTTTTTCGCGCACCAGCTGCTCGTGCGTGCCGGTGGCGATGATGCGACCCTCGTCCATCACCACGATGCGATCCGCGTTCTGCACCGTCGCCAGCCGGTGCGCGACCACCAGCGTGGTGCGGTTCTGCATCAGGCGCGCAAGCGCCATCTGCACGTAATGCTCGCTCGCCGCATCGAGCGAGCTCGTCGCCTCGTCGAGCAGCAGCACGGCGCGGTCGGCGAGCAGCGCGCGCGCGATCGACAGGCGCTGGCGCTGCCCGCCGGACAGGCGCACGCCGCGCTCGCCGAGGAAGGTGTCCATGCCGTCGGGCAGGCGCTCGATGAATTCGCTCGCATAGGCCGCGGCGCAGGCCTGCTCCACCGCGGCGTCGCTGGCCGCGGGCCGGCCATAGCGCACGTTCTCGCGCACCGAGGCGGCGAAGATCACCGGGTCCTGCGGCACCAGCGCGAAACGCCTGCGCAAGGCGCGCGGATCGGCGCGGCGCAGTTCCACTCCGTCGACGCTGATCGCGCCGGATTCGGCGTCGTAGTAGCGCAGCAGCAATTGCAGCACCGTCGACTTGCCCGCGCCGGAAGGCCCGACCAGCGCGACGGTTTCGCCCGGCTTCACCTGCAGCGAAAAATCGGCGAGCGCGAGCGTATCGGGGCGCGACGGATAGCGAAAGCTCACCTGCTCGAAGCGCACTTCGCCGATCTTCCGATCCGCACCCGGTTCGGGCAGCGGCTGCGGATGCGCCGGTGCTCGGATCTGCGGCTCGGTGCCGAGCAGTTCCATCAGGCGCTCGGTGGCGCCGGCGGCGCGCTGCAGATCGCCGATGACTTCGGACACCGCGCCGAATGCGCCCGCGACCAGCACCGCGTAGAACACGAAGGCCGACAGCTCGCCCGCGCTGATGCGCCCGTCGAGCACGTCGTGCCCGCCGATCCAGAGGATGACGCCGACCGCGCCGAAGGCGAGCAGCATCACCAGCGCGATCAGCAGCGCGCGCTGGCGGATGCGCTCGGCCGCGGTCGCGAACGCCTGCTCCACGCGCTCGCCGAAGCGCGTGCGGTCCTCGTTCTCGTGGCCGTAGGACTGCACCGTGCGGATCTCGTGCAGCGCCTCGTCGATGTAGACGCTGACGTCGGCGACGCGCGCCTGGCTCGCGCGCGACAGCGTGCGCACGCGCCTGCCGTAGAGCAGTATCGGCGCGATCACCAGCGGTATTCCCAGCAGCACCAGCGCGGTGAGCTTGGGGCTGGTGACGATCAGCATCACCAGGCTGCCCGCCATGATCAGGGTGTTGCGCAGCGCGAACGAGGCGCTCGATCCGATCACCACTTCGAGCAGCGAAGTGTCGTTGGTGAGCCGCGAAATCACTTCGCCGGTGCGCGTGACCTCGAAAAAGCCGGGCGACAGGTCGAGCAGGTGGCCGAACACCGCGCGCCGGATGTCGGCGGTGACGCGCTCGCCGATCCAGGAGACGAAGTAAAAGCGCGTGTAAGTGGCGATCGCCATCACCACGATCACCGCGAGCAGCGCCACCAGCGCGGCGTCGAGCAGCCCCGCATCGCCGCTGGAGAAACCGCGGTCGATGACGCGGCGCAGGCCCTGGCCCAGCACCAGCACGCAGCCCGCGGCGACCACCAGCGCCACCATGGCGATGGCCAGCTGGCGCCGGTAGGGCGCTAGAAAGCCGAGGATGCGCGCGAGCTGGCGGATGTCGCGGCTGGCCGGCCGCTCCGGAATATTGTCCCTTAGCCTGGCCACGCTAGAGCCCTTTATCAATATGCGGGGACAGATCCCCCCATGCTCCCCTAAGTCGGAGCCGTTGCGGAAACGCCGAAACGGCCTCTAAGGCAATGCCAGACGCCGCTCCAGCGCCACGATCCAGTGCTCCATGGGGAGCGCGGTGCCGCTGTGCAGATGACTCATGCAGCCGAGGTTGGCGCTGACGATCGCCTGCGGCGAGCCGGCGTGCAGGGCGGCGAGCTTGTTTTTCTTCAGCCGCTGCGCGAGCTGCGGCTGCAGGATCGAATAGGTGCCGGCGGAGCCGCAGCACAGGTGCCCGTCGGCGACCGGCGTGAGCTCGAAGCCCGCCGCGGCTAGGATGCGCTCGACCAGGCCGCCCAGCTTCTGCGCGTGCTGCAGCGTGCACGGCGTCTGCAGCGCGAGCCGGGTCGCGGGCGCGTCCCGCGCAAGCAGCGGCTTCAGCCGCTCGAGCTCGGCCGCGATCACTTCGGAGAGGTCCCTGGTCAGCGCGCCGATTCTTTCGGCTTTCGCCGCATAGGCGGGATCGCGCGCGAGCAGATGGCCGTATTCCTTCACCGTCGCGCCGCAGCCGCTGGCGCTCATCACGATCGCCTCGACGCTGCCTTCCTGCGCGTCGACATAGGGCCACCAGGCATCGATCAGCGCACGCATGTCGGCGAGCCCGTCTTGCTGCGCATTCAGGTGGAAGCGCACCGCGCCGCAGCAGCCTGCGGCGGGCACTTCGATCAGCGATATGCCCAGCCGGTCGAGCACACGCGCGCTCGCGGCATTGATGTCCGGCGACAGCGCGGGCTGCACGCAGCCGGCGAGCACCAGCATCCTGCGCGCATGCCGTGCCGCGGGCCAGGCGCCGGCCGCGGGCACCGCCGCGGGCACCTTGGCCTGCAGCGCGGGCGGCAGCAGCGCGCGCATCCGGCGGCCGAGCCCGAGCAGGAACTGGAACAGCGCGCGGCGCGGCAGCACCGCGCGCAGCGCAGCGCGCTGCAGCCGCGCGAGCAGCGGCCGCGGCACGCGTTCCTCGGCGAGCTTGCGCCCGATGTCGACCAGGCGTCCGTACTGCACCCCGGAAGGGCAGGTGGTCTCGCAGGCGCGGCAGGTGAGGCAGCGGTCCAGGTGCAGCTGGGTGCGCGCGGTGACCTCGGCGCCTTCGAGCATGCCCTTGATCAGGTAGATGCGGCCGCGCGGCCCGTCGAGCTCGTCGCCGAGCAATTGATAGGTGGGGCAGGTCGCGGTGCAGAAGCCGCAATGCACGCACTTGCGCAGGATGGCGTCGGCCTCCCTGCCCTCGGGCGCGTCCTTGATGAAGTCCGCGAGTTCAGTCTGCATGCGTTGGCGCCGGCCGCGGCGAGCGGAGGTTCATAGATCGGGATACATGCGGCCGGGATTGAAAATGCCCGCCGGATCGAAGACGCGCTTGAGGTTGCGGTGGATCGCCGCCACCGCGGGCTGCAGCGGCATGAACACCCCCGCGCTCTTGTCGGCGGCGCGAAACAGCGTGGCATGCCCGCCTGCGCGCGCGGCTGCCTCGCGCACCATGCGCGCATCGGCCTTGCACGCGAGCCAGCGCAGCGCGCCGCCCCACTCGATCAGCTGCTCGCCCGGGAACGCGAGCGGCGGCGCGACCGAGGGCACGGACATGCGCCACAGCGGCTTGTCGGCGTTGAAAAAAACATCGCTGTGCTCGCGTATGCCCTGCCAGTAGGCTTGCGCCCGCGCGGCATCCACGCTGTCGCCGCCGATGAGTTCGCGCGCCGCCGCGATCGCGCTCGCCGCGCCCGACAGGCGCAGCGCGAGCTTGCCGTCGGCCCAGGCGCAGGCGCTGATCGGCAGCGGCTTGCCGCCCCAATGATTGAGCATCTCGAGCGCCCTGTCCTGCGGCAATTCCAGCTCCAGCGTCGCCTCCGCGACCGGCAGCGGCAGCACCTTGAGCGAAATCTCCAGCATCAGGCCCAGCGTGCCCAGCGATCCCGCCAGCGCGCGCGAAATGTCGTAGCCGGCGACATTCTTCATCACCTGTCCGCCGAAGGACAGATCGTCGCCGCGCCCGTCGAGCATGCGCACGCCGAGCACGAAATCGCGCACCGCGCCCGCCGCCATGCGCCGCGGCCCCGACAGCCCGGCCGCGACCATGCCGCCTACGGTGGCGCCCGGGCCGAAATGCGGCGGCTCGAACGCAAGCTGCTGGCCCGCGGCGCGCAGCGCCGCCTCCAGCTGCGCCAGCGGCGTGCCGCAGCGCGCCGTGACCACCAGTTCGGTCGGCTCGTAGGCGACGATGCCGCTGTAGGCGCGCGTATCGAGCACTTCTCCGGCGAGGCGCTCGCCGTAGAAATCCTTGCTGCCGCCGCCGCGCAGGCGCAGCGGCGTCTTATCGGCTGCGGCGGCGCGGATGCGGCCAGCGAATTGCTCGATGAGGTCCTGCATGTCAGAAGCGCGGCAGCTCGGGATAGGGCAGCCGGCCGCCCTCCACATGCATGCGGCCGAATTCCGCGCAGCGATGCAGCGTCGGGATGTTCTTCTCCGGGTTGAGCAGCTCGTCCGCGTCGAAAGCGCGCTTCACCGCGCGGAACATCTCCAGCTCGGCGGGCGTGAACTGCACGCACATCTGGTTGATCTTCTCTATGCCCACGCCGTGCTCGCCGGTGACGGTGCCGCCCACCGCGATGCTCTTTTCCAGCACTTCGCCGGCGAAGGCTTCGGTGCGGCGCAGCTGCTCCGGGTCGTTCGCATCGAACAGGATCAGCGGATGCAGATTGCCGTCGCCGGCATGGAACACATTGGGGCAGCGCAGCCCGTATTTCTTCTCCATTTCGGCGATGAAGCGCAGCACCTCGCCCAGGCGCTTGCGCGGAATGGTGCCGTCCATACAGTAGTAGTCGGGCGAGATGCGCCCCATCGCCGGAAACGCCGCCTTGCGGCCGGACCAGAATTTCAGGCGCTCGGCTTCGCTTTGCGAGATGCGGAAATCGTAGGCGCCGGAGGCCTTCAGCACCGTGGTCATGCGCGCAATTTCCTCCTCCACCTCCTCCGCCGTGCCGTCGGATTCGCACAGGAGCAGCGCCGCCGCATCGAGGTCGTAGCCCGCATGCACGTATTCCTCCACCGCGCGCGTCGCGGGCTGGTCCATCATCTCTAGGCCCGCCGGAATGATGCCCGCGGCGATCACCGCGGCAGCGGCATTGCCCGCCTTTTCCACGTCGTCGAAGGCGGCGAGGATCACGCGCGCCGTCTGCGGCTTGGGCACCAGCTTCACCGTGATTTCCGTGGTCACGGCGAGCATGCCCTCGGAGCCCATGATCAGCGCCAGCAGGTCGTAGCCCGGCGCATCGAGCGCCTCGCTGCCGAATTCGACCATCTCGCCCTCGATGGTGCAGGCGCGCACGCGCAGCACGTTGTGCACGGTGAGCCCGTACTTGAGGCAGTGCACGCCGCCGGCGTTCTCGGCCACGTTGCCGCCGATGGAACAGGCGATCTGCGACGAAGGGTCGGGCGCATAGTAAAGGCCGTAGGGCGCGGCGGCCTCGGAGATCGCGAGGTTGCGCACGCCCGGCTGCACGCGCGCGATGCGCGCCACCGGATCGAGCGCGAGGATGCGCTTCATCTTCGCCAGCGACAGCAGCACGCCTTTGCCGTGCGGCAGCGCCCCGCCCGACAGCCCGGTGCCGGCACCGCGCGCCACCACCGGCAGCTTGAGTTCGCGGCAGGCGCGCAGCACGCGGCACACCTGCTCCTCGTCCTGCGGCAGCGCCACCACCATGGGCAGCGCGCGATAGGCCGACAAGCCGTCGCATTCGTAGGGCTTGGTGTCCTCCTCGCGGTAGAGCACCGACTCGGGCGGTAGGATCGCGCGCAGCGCCTTCACTGCGTCGGTCTGGCGCACGGGGTCGAGCAGGCGGAATGCTTCATTCATGGCGGCAGGCGCCCGGAAACGGCGCGAAATTGGGGCATGTGAGCGGGACGACGGGCGAAGCGCCATGTTAGGCACGGACCCGGGATGTGTCAATCGAATGCCCGCATAAGATTTCATGTTGCCGAAAACGCGGAGCGCCGCGCGCGCATTTGTTAAGATGTCGCGATGAAAAGGCCGACACACACGGCCGCCGACTCTAGGGGGCAGGCAGGGCGTCCAAGCCCGCGTTTCGCAATGAACTTCAACCTACGCCGCAGCGCCTGAATGTCGAGCAGCCATAGCGCAGCCCTCAGGCGCGTTTTTCCCTTCCTCAGCTGGTGGCCGCTGGTCGACCGCAGCAGCCTGCGCATGGACCTGCTCGCGGGCCTCATCGGCGCCACCGTGGTGCTGCCCCAGGGCGTCGCCTTTGCCACGCTGGCCGGCATGCCGCCCGAATACGGCCTGTACTGCGCCATGGTGCCGACCATCGTCGCCGCGCTGTGGGGATCCTCGCTGCATGCGGTCTCCGGCCCGACCAACGCGGTGTCGCTGGTGGTGTTCGCGACGGTGAGCTCGCTCGCCGAACCCGGCTCCGCGGAATACATACACCTGGTGCTGACGCTGTCGTTCATGTCCGGCCTGATGATGCTCGCCCTCGGTGTCATGCGCCTGGGCACGCTGGTGAATTTCATCTCGCACACCGTGGTGGTCGGCTTCACCGCGGGCGCCGCCCTGCTCATATTCGGCGCGCAGCTGCGCAATTTCTTCGGCGTCGAAATCCCGCGCGCCATCTCGTTTCTGCGCACGCTCGAGGCATTCGTCCTGAATGTTTCGAGCATCCAGCCCTACGTGCTGCTGGTCGCCGCCGTCACCCTGGTGACGGGGATACTCGCGCGCCGCTTCCTGCGCCAGGTGCCCTACATGATCGCGGCCATGCTGGTCGGCAGCGTCCTGGCATTCGCGCTGAATCAGTCCCTCGGCGCCCAGTACACCGGCATACGCACGCTGGGCGCGCTGCCGGGCGCGCTGCCGCCGCTGTCGCACCCATCCTGGGAACTGGAACACCTGAGGAAGCTGCTCGCGATCGCGGTCGCGGTCACGGTGCTCGGCCTGACCGAAGCCATATCCATCGGCCGGGCGATCGCGCTGAAGTCCGGCCAGCGTCTGGACGGCAACCAGGAGTTCATCGGCCAGGGCCTGTCCAACATCGTCGCCAGCTTCTTCTCCGGTTACCCCGCGACCTGCTCGTTCAACCGTTCCGGCCTCAACTACGAGGCCGGCGCGCGCACGCCGCTGTCCGCCGTGTTTTCCTCGCTGTTCCTGGTGGTGATCCTGATTTTCGTGGCGCCGCTCATGGCCTACCTCCCGATCGCCAGCATGGCGGCGATCCTGTTTCTGGTCGCCTGGGGGCTGATCGATTTCCGCAGCATCCGCACCGTCGTGCGCGCGAGCGGTCCCGAAACCGCGGTGCTGGTGCTCACCTTGGTCGCGACGCTGCTGCTCGAGCTCGAATTCGCCATCCTGGTCGGCGTTACGCTCTCGCTTCTGGTCTATCTCAGCCGGACCTCGCGCCCGACCATGCGCAGCCTGGTGCCGGACGCGCACGACCCGACGCGCAAGATGACCACGCTCGAGCCCGGGCTGGCCGAATGCCCGCAGCTGAAGATCCTGCGCATCGAGGGTTCGATCTATTTCGGCGCGGTCGATCATGTCGACTCGCATTTCGACACGCTGCGCGAGACCAGGCCGGAACAGAAACACCTGCTGCTGCTGGCGAAGAGCATCAACTTCGTCGATGTGGCGGGCGCCGAACTGCTGGCGCACGAGGCCGAGCGGCGGCGCAAGATGGGCGGGCAGCTCTACTTCTACAGCATGCGCCAGCCGGTGCAGGACATGCTCGAGCGCAGCGGGCACATGGAGAAAATCGGCCGCGAGAACGTATTCGTGCGCCGCTACGACGCGATCAGCGGAGTGTTTGCGCGCCTGGACCGCTCGGTCTGCCGTACGTGCCGCGCGCGCATATTCAACGAGTGCGCGGCCTTGCCGCCGCCGGAGCCTGCCTGAAACCCGCGCCTGGCGGCACGGGCCCTAGCTGCCGCGGCGATAGGGAATCGCGTTGAGCACGAATCCGAGCAGCATCGCCAGCAGCGTGAACAGGCCGCCGAACAGCCAGGCGCTGTCGTGCGCCGCGTCCCAGACCCAGCGCTCGATGCCGGACAGGCGCACGGTGAATTGCCCGACATTGCGGCTCACGACCTTGCCCTGTTTCACCACCAGCGTTTCCAGGGTGTAGACCCCGGTCTGCAGGTCCCCCGGCAGGCGCATGTCCGCAACGAACAGCCGGTTGCCGAACACTTTGATCGCGCTGTCGTCTTCGACGTAATAGCCTTGCCTTGCCTTGATCCGGAAGAACGCCTTGCGCCAGTCCTCTTCCGCGCGCGCCTTCAATTGCGGCGCAACGTGCACCGGCACGCCTTGCAGCTCCAGTCCGTACTTCGCCTGCTCGCCCGGCGCAAGGATGGAGTCGATCGGCGCAGTGGCGTAGATGTACAGCAGGCTGGGGGCGCCTTCCAGCTTTGCCGTTTCGCCCTCCACCCAGAACGGGCCGATCTTGGTTTCGCGCGACAGCTTGGCAACCTGCTTCGGCCCAACCAGTTTGATGATGACGTCGGCCGGCCCGCGCATCGAGCCCACCTGCTTCAGCGCGGTCCCGGTGAAATCCGTGGTAATGTCGATTTCGCTGGCCGCAGGGGCGACCACCAGCGGTTCGTCGGCCCATGCCGGGCCGCACAGCATGCAGCCGGCAAGGAACAAGGCGCGGCGCAGCCTGCCGCCCATCATTGCACCTCGACCGTCATGCTGTGGATATGCGCAGGCGGCAGCACCAGCGTCACCACCATCTTGACCGCGACCGAGACCACCACCAGCGCAAGTATCAGGCGCAGCTTTTCCGCTGGCAGGCGCGCCCCGAGCCCGGCCCCGATCTTGGTCCCGAGCACCGAGCCCAGGATCAGGATCAGCGCCAGAAACGGATCGACCGAATGATTGACGCCGGCCTGCATGATGCTCACCGCGGCGGTGGTGAACAGCAGCTGGAACAAGGACGTGCCGACCACGATCTTGGTCGGCATCTTCAGCAGGTAGATCATGACCGGCACCATGATGAAGCCGCCGCCCACGCCCATCAGCGAAGTCATGATGCCGACCGCCGCGCCCAGCACCAGGGGCCCCAGCGCCGACATGCGCACGCCGGAAACCGGGTAATGCGTCTGGAACGGCAGGCGCTCCAACCAGCCTCGCGCGGGCGAACTCACCGCCGCGGCGTGCCGGGTCTGCGCGGCCTCCTGCGCGCCGCCGCGCAACACCGCGCGCAGCGACTCGATCAGCATGCTGACGCCGATGAAGCCGAGCAGGATGACATACAGAAACACGACGACATTGCCGAACTGGCCGGCGCGCAGCAGCACCTTGGCGAGATAGACGCCGAAGCCGCCGCCGAGCCAGCTGCCGATCAGCAGGATGAAGCCCATCTTGAAGTCGATGTTGCCGTGACGCCAATGCAGGTAGCTCGCGCCCGAAGCGGTGCCGGCCATCTGCGCCGCGCCGCTGGACACCGCTACAATGGGCGGAATGCCGGTGAATATGAGCAGCGGCGTAATCAGAAAGCCGCCGCCCACCCCGACCAGCCCGGAGAGGAAGCCGACCAGCGCGCCATAGGACGAGATCAGGACGATATTCACGTCCATATGCGCAATCGGCAGGAAGAATTCCATGGAAACGGCAGCGTTCGAAAAAAGAGGAATGAAGCGAGCCGCCATTTTACCCTTTGCCGGACGCTTCTCCGCGCGCGCGGCGCAGCATTTGCTTATGGCTGCCGGAATATTTCTGATGGCGCTCATCGCCGGATGCGGCGGCGGCGTGCCGAAGCTGCCGCCGCTGGCGGCCGATGCCGCGGTTCTGGCCTACGGCGACAGCCTCACCTTCGGCACCGGGGCACAGCCGGCGGAGAGCTATCCGGCAGTGCTGGAGAAGCTCATCGGACGCAAGGTCTGGAACGCAGGCATCCCCGGCGAGGTGAGCGCGGCAGGGCTCGCGCGCCTGCCTTCGGCGCTCGATTACTATCAGCCGCGCCTGCTGGTCCTGTGCCATGGCGGCAACGATTTCCTGCGCCGGCTCGGCGATGCGCAGGCGGCGGACAACCTGCGCGCCATGATCCGGCTCGCGCGCCAGCGCAACATAGACGTGCTGCTCATCGGCGTGCCCAAGCCGGGCCTGCTTCCCTCGCCCCCGGATTTCTACGCCGATATCGCGAAGGAGTTCAGCCTGCCCTACGAGGGCACGGCGCTGAAGGAGATCCTGCGCGACAACGAGTTGAAATCCGACGTCGCCCACCCCAACGCGAAGGGCTATTCCAGGCTCGCCGCGGCGGTGGCCGCGCTGTTGAAAAAGAGCGGGGCGATCTGAGCGCCGCCGCGGCGCCCGGCAGGAAGCCCCGGGGGATGCGAAAATCGCGGCTCGATTCAATCGAGGAGGCAGCATGTTCGATCTGAGCGGAAAAGTTGCGCTGATCACCGGCTCGACCAAGGGCATAGGCAAGTCCATCGCCGAAGAGATGGCCAGGGCCGGGGCCAAGGTGGTGATCTCCAGCCGCAAGGCTGAAGCCTGCGAGCAAGTGACGGGGGAATTCACCGGCAAGGGCTACGCGGCTATTTCGATTCCGTGCAACATCGCGCACAAGGAGCAGTTGCAGCATCTCGTCGACGCAACGACGAAGCACTGGGGAAAAATAGACATCCTGGTATGCAACGCCGCGGCCAACCCGGTGTACGGGCCGACGGCGCAGACGAGCGACGATGTATTCGACAAGATCATGGGCAACAACGTCAAGAGCAACTGGTGGCTGTGCAATATGGTGATTCCGCAGATGGCCGAGCGCAGGGACGGCGTGGTGATCATCGTCTCCAGCATCGCCGCGCTGAAGGGCAATACCGTGATCGGCCTGTACGGCGTGTCCAAGGCCGCCGACACCGCGCTGGTGCGCAACTACGCCTGCGAGTGGGGGCCGTCCAACGTCCGCGTCAATGCCATCCTGCCCGGCCTGATCAAGACCGATTTCGCGCGCGCGCTGTGGGAGAACGAAACAGCGCGCAAGGCGCGCGAAGCGATCACGCCGCTGCGGCGTTTGGGCGAGGCCGGGGAGATCGGCGGCATCGCGGTATTCCTCGCCTCCAGGGCGGCCAGCTTCATCACCGGGCAGACCATCATCGCCGACGGCGGCGTGACCATCGCCTGAACGCGGCGCGGCGCTGCGCCTGACGATTCAATTTACAATGCTGCAGATTTAATGACAGGGCAGCCGCCGGCGCTGCTCGCGTGTGTTCCGGAACGCGGCCGGGCGCAGGCACAGCCTAACGCGTTTCGAACTTCTCGCACCAGTCCTGCGCCGACAGATAGAGATCGTTCTTCAAACAGATGCCATCGTCTTTGCGCACGGATGCATGCCCGGAACTCAGGGTAATCAAGCCCTTGATTTCCCGTTCGAGGTAATCGGGCGAATTGCGGAAATGCGCGCAATAAACGCAGCGCACATTTGCCGGTTGTTCTTGCGCGGTTGCCTTGCGTCGCACTAACGAATTGAACATTTGCTATTCACCGTCCAAACGGCAGCGGCCGCGCAAGCATGCGCACGCGACCGCTGCGTTCGGCTTCGATTCAGTGGCTCAGATGAGTCCAGTATTCCACGAACACCATCGTAGACAGGACAAATCCGAGGATTACGTTGACCACTACACCGGCTGTAAATGCCATAAATGGCTTGCCGCCGGCTTGCGCCAGTTCGCGGAAACGCGTGGTCAAGCCGATGCTGAAGAAGCAAAAGATAAAGGCCCAGGTCCGCAGATCCTTGATCGGGCCTACCATTGCCGGTATTACCGTCTTCTTGAAGTTTGCTTCGCCATAGTGCGTAGCGATAAGCGTCACAAGGATGGAGGCCAGCATGAAGCCAATGACGAATTTCGGGAAACGCCACCAGATTTCGGCGGGATTCGGTTTCGAACCGGTCTCGCGCTCCCAGCGGGTGGTGGCAACGATGGCGAGAACAAAGGCCCAGATACCGATCCACACATCGCGGCCCACCACCTTCATCAGGGTAAACGCATTGACGGCGTCACCCGCATTGCCGGCGATACCGGGAGCACCGGCGTAACCGTCATAAGTATTGGCCGCGGCAAAGCCGGCTGCATCGGCGAATTCCGACGTGCCGATCCAGGCGCCCGCCACACCGATGGGCAAATGCATGAATTTCGAAACGATCGGCAGGAAGAAAATCATCGCGATGGCCCAGAGAATGACCAGGGTGATCGCGATAGGCGCATGTTCCTTCTTGGCACCAACCGCGCCGGCAATCGCAATGGCCCCGGACACGCCACAAACTGCACCGCCGGCACCCAAAGTGGCGGCCAGACGGCGGTCCAGCCCCATTTTCGTCGCCACAAAGTAGATTACCCCGAACGTCGTTATCGAGACGATCGAGGCCTGCAGGATCGCGGTCGGGCCGGCCCATACGATCAAGGTGAACGGCAGGGTGGCGCCCAGCAGCACGATGCCGGTCTTGATGTAGTACTCGACCCGAAACCCGGTATCCATCCACTTCGGCAGTCCGATGAAGTTGGAAATAGCCATCCCGAGCAGCAACGCCAACAGGGGCGGTTCCAGGTTCAGGTCCGTCACCGATTTGTTTTGCCCAACCACAAAGATGATGATGGAAAAAACATAGATGAACAGGAATGATGGGTAGAACTCTGACAGCTTGAATCCCAGCGCCTTGATGCTGACACCGAAGATGACGGACCACATAAGGAATTGGGCAATGTATTGGCCGTAATGGCCGGCGAAGTGTTGCGTGATCACCGAAAAATCGGTCCACTTGCCCGGCGGCAAAATGGCGATCCATTTGATGCTCGATCCATTCAGAAAGAACAAGTAGGCGACGACAACGATACCTAAACCGAGCCAAATGGCCCACCAGTCCTCCTTCAGCCACAGCTCCTTCCAGCCCACCCCTTCCACAGAGGTCTGCGAGTTCTCCATTTTTCACTCCTTGAGCGAATTATATGAAAGCCAATTTCCTCAGCTGCCGCGACCGCAACCGCAACGAATCACTCAATTGTCTCGATCTTCAGGTAGGACACCTACGGGTCGGTCATCTGGCTCAAAACCAGTGCCGGCTCCTAGCTCAGCGTCGGGCTGCCAGCCCACGCAGGCGAGGGCATCATGCACCGACCGTGAAAATGGCGCAAGAGCAAGGGCCCAGGGCGCGCGGCGTGGACCAGCCTCGCGCATAAGCCTTGTCTCCTCCTCCATGGGAACAGCTGGCTTGACACCTGTTCTGCCGGCCGCCGCAGGTTCGCTTATCTTGGCCGCTTTCCTCGTTTCCGCCCGGGAAAGTACTCCGGGCAGATCGCAGCTCACGCGAGCGCCTGCGGGGGATCTACCAGCGCGACCCCGATCAGGCTGTCGCGCGTCACCAGTTTGGCCAGCTGTTCTTCATCAAGATGCCCGGTGCCCGCGGGGCGCAGCGGCAGCACCATGTAGCGCATGTCGGCGGTGGAGTCGTGCACGCGGATTTCGACGTCGTCCGCAATATGCGTACCGAACTCCTGCAGCACCAGGCGCGGCTCGCGCACCACGCGGCTGCGGTAGTTGCGGCTTTTGTACCACTCGGGCGGCAGTCCCAGCAGCATGCGCGGATAGCATGAGCACAGCGTGCACACGATCACGTTGTGCAGCTGCGGCGTGTCCTCGAGCACGATCAGGCGCAGCGGTCCCACGGCAAAGCCCAGCTCCTCCGCCGCCGCCGATCCGTCCTTGAGCACGCGCGCCTTGTAGGCCGGGTCGACCCAGGCGCGCGCCACCATTTTCGCGCCCCGCCCCGGGTCGCGCTCCTCCATCGCGCGGACCTCGCGCTCCACGTCGGCGCCGGTGAACACGCCCTTGAGTATCAGCAGCTCTTCGAGCGCGCTCTGCATGCGCCGATAGTAGCCCCTGCTGTCCGCTTCATCCCGCTGCTTCATGCGAACTCCAACCAGTGCTGGAAGATTTCTATCTCGACCGCGTCGGCCGGATTGCCCGCGTATTCCGGCCAGAGCTCGCGGCAGGCAAAGCGCACGCGGTACAGCGGTTGCGCCGGCAGCCCGTCGCGGTTGTAGGCGAGTTCTTCCGGGTTGGCGAAACTGCCGCAGATGCGCTCGATCACGCCGCTGTGGCCGCGGCAGTACCAGGGCGTGCGCACGTGCCCGGGCGGGTCGGCGCGGCGCACGCGCACGCGCGCCCCCGGCGCAAAGCGCGCCGCCAGCGGCTCAGGCGTGCCCATCTCTGGCCTCGATTTCCGCCATCCTGCGGCCGAGCTCGTCGATGCTGATCACGCCGCGCTGGATCAGCGTCTGCGCGATGGAATGCATCCAGCGCTCGTAATAGCCCATGCGCTCGTAGGCGTCCGCGCCCAGGCTCTCGATGTTGCGGCGCAGCTCGTCCACCTTGAGCAGCTGGCGCTCCTTGTCCGAGAGCAGCATCATCAGCGCATCGACGCGCTTTTCCCACATTTCGTATTCATGCTCGTCCGGCTCGCACTTGCCGGCGGGCAGTCCGCCCATGTCGTGATGGCTGCGCATGCCTGCCTGCTCCGTCAATTCCGGGCTTCGGCGCCCAGGGGCGGGCGCCGCTTCCACAGTCCGGTCGCCTGCTCGAACGCGTGGGCGAGCTGCAGCACGCCGAAATCGTCCTGGTAACGGCCGACGATCTGCACGCCGACCGGCAGGCCTGCCGCGGTGAAGCCGCAGGGCACCGAGATCGCCGGGTGGCCGGTGACGGTGATGTAGTAGCAGGACTTCATCCAGTCGATGTAGCTGTCCATTTTCACGCCGTTGATCTCGGTGACATAGGGCTGCTCGACGTCGAAGGGCGGCACCTGGTTCACCGGCAGGATCAGGAACTCGTAGCGCTGCATGAAGTCGTGCATGCGATTGAACAGGGCGGTGCGCTTCGATTCCGCCGCGCCGATGTCCGGGCCGCTGAGCTTCCTGCCGGCCTTGATGTTCCATACCACCGTGTCCTTGAGCAGGTCGCGATGGCGGTCGAGCAATTCGCCGTAGGAGAGTTCGAACTGCCAGGCGCGCAGGGTCATGAAGATTTCGTTCGCGTCCGACAGGTCCGGCGTCGCGTCCTCGACCTCGCAGCCCAGCGCGGCAAAGGTGGCGCGCTGCGCCGCGAGCACGTCGGCCACGCGCACATCCAGCGGCAGCCCGCCCAGGTCGGCGCTCCAGGCGATGCGCGCGCCCCTGAACTCGCGCGCGAGCGGCTGCAGGAAAGCGCTGCCCGGCTCCGCTATGGCGATCGGGCTGCGCGCATCCCAGCCCGCGATCGCGCCGAGCATCATTGCGCAATCGGCCACCGTGCGCGCCATCGGCCCCTCGACCCCGAGCGTGCTCCAGCCGGTCTTGGCCGGCCATACCGGCACGCGCCCGGGCGAAGTGCGCAGGCCGACGACGTTGCAGAAATTCGCCGGGCAGCGCAGCGAGCCGCCCATGTCGCTGCCGTCCGCCAAAGGCACCATGCCCGCCGCCAGCGCCACCGCGGAACCGCCGGAGGAGCCGCCGCAGGTCTTGCTGCTGTCGTAGGGATTGCGCGTCTTGCCGAATACGGCATTGAAGGTCTGCGAGCCGGCGCCGAACTCGGGCGTATTTGTCTTGCCCACGGAAATCGCGCCCGCCGCCTGCAGCCGCTCCACGATCAGCAGGTTCTGGTCGGGAACGAAGTCCTTGTAGATGGGGGAACCGAAAGTGGTGCGCATGCCGCGGGTCAGGAACAGGTCCTTGTGCGCGACCGGCAGGCCGTGCAGCATGCCCAGCGCCTCGCCGCGCGCCTGCTTCTCGTCCGCTGCGCGCGCCTGCGCCAGCGCCTGTTCGGCATACAGGCTGACGATCGCATTGAGCCCCGGGTTATGCCGCTCTATCTGCGCCAGCGATGCCTGCATCAGCTCGCGCGCGGACAGCTCCTTGCGGCGGATGCGCTGCGCCAGCTCGGTTGCGGGAAGAAAGCAGAGTTCATCGTTCATGCGACAATTCCTTGATCGGGCCCGGCGAATTCTAGCAGCCCCGTGCGCGCAACCGGAGCGTGCGCATCCGCGCCGGCTATTTCGGCGGCACTTGCGCCAGCTCCATCAGCACGTCGCGCAGCCACTGCTGCGCCGGGTCGCGCTGGCTGCGCTCGTGCCAAATCTCGCCGACGGTGAAGCCTTCTATGTTCAGAGGCGGGTCGAAGATGCGCAGCTTGTGCGCATAGCCGCGCGCCAGCCGCTCGGGCAGGGAGCTGATCATGTCCGAGCGCGCCACGATCTCCGGCACCAGCAGGAAATGCGCCACCGCAAGCCGTACGCTGCGCTTGCGCCCCAGCGCGGCGAGGGCCTGGTCGATGCGCATGCTGAATCCGCTGCCCGGCACCGACACGCGGATATGCTCCAGGCTGCAGAATTCATCCAGCGTCATGTGTTCGCCCACGCCGGGGTGCTTGCGCCGCACCACCGACACGATGCGCTCGGCATACAGCGGCCGCACGTGCAGCCCCGGCGCGGCGTTCTGCAGCCCGGTAATGCACAGGTCGACATCGCCGCTCTCCATCTGCCTCACCACCAGCGGCAGGTCGAGCGGCATGACTTCCAGGCGCACCCCCGGGGCCTTGCGCTCAAGATAGTCCACCAGCTTGGGCAGCAGCGCATATTCGACATAATCCGATGCCGACAGGGTGAAGGTGTGTTTTGCCGCAGTCGGGTCGAATGCCGCCCGCGGTTGAACGATGGCGTCGATTTCGTCCAGCACCTGCCGCACCGGACCGAGCAGCTCCAGCGCCCTCGGCGTGGGCAGCATGCCACGCGCGCTGCGCAACAGCAGCGGGTCGCCGAACAGATCGCGCAATCGCGCAAGCAGTGCGCTCGCCGCAGGCTGCGACAAATGCAGGCGCACGGCGGCGCGCGACACGCTGCGTTCCGCCAGCAAGGCATCGAGTGCCACCAATAGATTCAAGTCTACGTTTCGAATATCCATGGGACGGATATGATAAATTCAAACAATCGATTCGACAAATAATGAAACGCTGCTTAGACTCATTCCATCGATTAAACCCGAGTCACAGAATGAATTTCGGGGCGGTCAAAGTCGTAATCGGCTACCTGAGCACCAGCGCTGCCGCGCTGGTGGCATCGGTAAAGCTGGCCTGTGTTCTGGGTGGCCAGGCGATGTTGACCTTCAGCGGAAGCTTTTTCCGCTAGCCTGCCCACGGGCAGCACAAGTTTCGCGGGCCCTTCTCCTCCTCTCCCCGCGGGGCAGGATGACCGGCAAATGCCGGTCATCCTGCCAATTTCTTTTCCTGCGGCCGACGTCGCCATTATGCCCCCAGCGCGTCAGGCGGCGAAATCCTGCAATTCGCGCAGGCGCACCAGGTCCTCGGGCCGGTCTACGTCCCACACCGGCGCCAGTTCATGCCAGCGCCAGCCGCCGCGCACGAGGCGCGCGCGCGTGGCCTGCATGACGGCAGGCGTTCCCCAGGAGATGCCCTCGAACAGTTCCCCCACTGGAGAGCGCGCCGCACCGACGAGCACATAGCCGCCGTCTTCGGCGGGGCCGAACACGGCGTCCTCGCCGCGGTTCAGCGCGGCTGCCGCCTCGCGCAGATAGGCCGCGCTCAGCACCGGGCAGTCGCAGCCGATCAACACGCCCGGCATGCCCTGCGCGAGCGAGGACTCCAGCGCACGCGCCATGCGCATGCCCAGATCGCCCTCGCCCTGCGCGTGCAGACCGAATCCATGTTCGCGCGCACAGGCGCAAAGAAACGGATCCTCCGGGCCGGGCGCGCACCACAGTTCCTTTGCACCCAACTCCGCCGCGGCCGCGGCGCGCAGCGTGCGCAGGATAAGCCGGCGCTGCAAGGCGGCGGCGCCGACCTCGCCCAGCGCCGGGATCAGGCGCGTTTTCACCTGACCCGGGGTCGGGGCCTTGGCGAACACGATGACGCGGCAGCCAGCGCTCATGGCAGGGTGAAAGGCCTTAGCCTGCGCGGTCTGTGCGGCTGCGCCGCGCCGGGCCGGTACCGCGCGGGCGCCTCAACCGGCATGTCTCGCATAGGCGCGCGCTAGGCGCGCCGGCGCCACGCCGCAGGCGTACTGAAGGCGCAGCCACCACATGAGCACGATAGTGCGCAGCACGCCCTCGCTTTCCCAGCGGCGCGCCGAGGTGAGACAGGGTACGCGCAGGCACAGCGGCGCCGACAGGCGGCGCAGCCGCGCGCTGATCGCAATGTCCTCCATCAGTTCCTGCGGCGGATAGCCCCCGAGCGATTCGAATACCTTGCGCCGCACGAAAATGCACTGGTCGCCGGTGCAGATGCGGGTAAGGCGCGAGCGCAGATTCATCATGCGCTCTACCACGCGCAACAGCGGATGCGCGCCCGCGATGCGCACGTCGAATCGGCCCCAGACGCAAGCGCCGCGGGCGAGCCCCTCGAGCACCAGGCGGTCGGCCTGCGCGGGCAGGCGCGAATCGGCGTGCACGAACACGAGCACCTCGCCCGAGGCGGCGCGCGCTCCTGCATTCATCTGCCGCGCGCGTCCGGGGAGGGAATCCACTATCCGGTCCGCCAGTGCGCGCGCCAGCTCCGGCGTCGAATCGCGCGAGCCGCCGTCCGCAACAATGACTTCGTGGCCGCGCCGGCGCAGCTCGCCCAGGGACTCCAGCGTGGCGACGATGCATGCGGCCTCGTTCAGCGTCGGGACGACGATCGACAGCCGCCCCGCCGGGCGCGCGAGTTCGGGTTGCTGCACGCAGGTCAAATCAGATGCGCAGCGTCAGTGCGTCAGCGCGGAGCCTGCCCGGAACTGGCGCGCAGCGCGACCTGCGTCCAAACGCGGTCGATGACCGAGAGCACCTCGTCCGCGTTCTGCAGGCGCTCGTCCGGATCCTTCGCCAGCATGCCGTCGAGCAGCATCTGGTAGTCGCTCAGGTTATCGGGCAGCCGCGGCACCGGCGCGTTCACATGCTGCGAAATCAGCTCGACGATCGAATTGCCGTCGTACGGCCGCCGGTTCATCAGCATTTCATAGAAGATGATGCCCAGGCTGTAGATGTCGGAGCGTTCGGTCGCCGGCTTGCCGTTGGCCTGCTCGGGGGAAATGTAATAGGGCGTGCCGAAAAACTCGCCGTGCACGGTCCGGTCCATGTCGCCGCTGGTGCGCTTGGCGATGCCGAAATCAGCCAGCACCATGGTGCCGTCGGCGCGCAGCATCATGTTCGCCGGCTTCACGTCGCGGTGCACGATGCCCAGCCGGTGAATCTCCGCCAATGCCGCGGCCGCCTGCGCCAGCAGCGACAGCGCCTGGCGCGGCGTCAAGCCCCCGGCAATGACGTCCTTCAGGCTGCCGCCGGTGAAATACTCCATCGCGATATACGCGTAGTCGTCGGTGAAGCCCTTGTCGTAGATCTTGACCACGTTGGTATGGTCGATATCGGAAATCAGCGCCGATTCCTGGATGAATCGCTGCAGCAGCTGCTTGTCGTCGCTCGGCTTCGCATTGAGGATCTTCAGCGCCACCTGGACGCCGTCCGACTCACGCTCGGCCAGGAACACGTTCGACATGCCGCCTTCGCCGATCTTCGAGCGCACCTTGTAGCCTTTGATCTGCAGCGGCCGGCCGGCGGCCAGCGCCCGCGACAGGTCGCTGGTGATGATGCGCAGCGTCTCCGATAGCGCGGCCTTGGCCGCACGGGCCGTCAATTGCGCGTTTTCGACGAGCGCCGCGCGCAGCGAGTCCGGGATTTCGATCGGACCGGACTCGTCGCCGGCCGCAGCGCGCATGCCGGTTACTTCGACCGCCTCGATCGGCGCGCTGCGCCCGCGCAACTCGAGCAGGCGCGACTCGCCGGTGCTGACCAGCGCGCCGGCCATTTCAACTGCGGTGGCGCTAGCCACCAGCGGCCAGCCCAGTTCCTTCGTCTGGCCTTCCAGGCGCGAGGCGACGTTGACGCTGTCGCCGACCACCGTCAGGTCCTCGGCGCCGGGCGGGCCGATGCGCACTTCCATCATGTCGCCGGTATGGATGCCGACGCCGGTCGCAAATTCGGGCAAGGCGCCCAGATCGAAGTGCTGCTTGAACCATTCGCCGAACTTGTTCGCCGCGAGCACGATTCCCAGTCCGGCGCGAATGGCGCGGCAGGCATGATTGTTCTCGCCGTCCTCGCTGCGCGCCTCGAACACCACCATGATGCCGTCGCCGATGAGCTTTGCGATGCGCCCGCCGTTGCGCACGATAGGCTGGCACACGGCTTCGAAGTAGGCGTTGAGCAGCTCGGCGATCTGGCCGGCGGTGAGCCGCTCGGAATAGGTGGTGAAATTGCGCACATCGGCGAACAGCACCGTGGCTACGGTCATCTTGCCGGTCATGCCGGCGGTTTCCGCGAACGCGAGCGGCCGCTCCGGCTCGCCGCCGCTAAGGTTCTGCCGGTACCAGCGCTTGAGCTCGTCGTTTCCGGCGACCAGGCGCTCGGCCAGCGAGCGCGCCGCAGCCTCGTATTTCTTGAGGCGCGAATTCACCGCATCTATGAGTTCGTCGCGCGTGAACGGCTTGTTGAGGAAATCATCGGCGCCGAGGTTCATGCCGCGGCGCATGCTAGTCCGGTCGTTGAGCGCGGTAAGGAAGATGAACGGCGTATCGGCAAAGCGCGGATCGGCGCGCATGGCCTCGAGCATGCCGAAGCCGTCCAGCGTAGGCATCATCACGTCGCTGATGATCAGGTCGGGCGCAAAGCTCTGCGCATGCTCGATGCCGGCGCGGCCGTCCTCGGCCGAGTCCACCGCGTAGCCCTCCCCCTTCAGCATCAGGCTTATATTCAGGCGGATCGACGCCTCGTCTTCGACGACCAGGATCTTCTTCATGGCTGCACCGGATTCAGGCAGCGCCTGAGGGCGCCGCGCAGCTGCTCCAGGTCGAAGGGCTTGGCCAGCACTTCGTTCGCCCCGCGCCGCAGCCCCAGGGTGCGGGCATCTTCGCTCATCGCCGCCGAGAACAGCAGTACCGGAACGTGCGCAAATTCGGCGTCCGCGCGCAGCGTCTCGAGCACGGCGTAGCCACCCAGATGCGGCATCAGCACATCGCAAATCACCAGCTGCGGCTTCAGCTTGCGCGCCAGCGCCAGTCCCTGCTCGCCGTCGGCGGCCCACGCGAGTTCATGCCCCTCGATGCGCATCACCTGCTGCATGAATTCCAGATTCGACTGATCATCGTCGATAAGCAGCACCTGCGCCATGATCATGCGGCCTTACGCCTCTCCGCGAGCGGCAGGCGCACGCTGATGCGCGTGCCGGCGTCGACCTTGCTGTCGATCGAAATGCTTCCGCCATGCAGCTCAACCGCCTTCTTCACGATGACCAGGCCGAGACCGGTGCCCTGGCGGTTGCCGACGTTGGAGGCGCGGTGAAAGCTCTCGAACAGGCGCGCCTGGTCCTCGGGCGGAATGCCTATTCCCTGGTCGCCCACTTCGATCACCGCCTGGTTGTCGCGCTCGGTCAGCAGCAGCGTGACGGTGCTGCCCGGCGGCGAATACTTGACCGCGTTGGAAAGCAGATTGGTGAGGATGTGGCGCAGCAGCTTCTCGTCCAGATTGAGCGTGTCGCGCGCGAACGGATGATCGAACTGGATCACATGCTGCTTGGCAACGCCGCCGCGCAGTTCCTCCACCACCTTGTGGCACAGGTCGCGCAGATCCACCGGCTTGGGCTCGTACTGCAGTGCCCCGGCCTCGGCCTTGCCGATGATCAGAACGTCCTCGATCATCGCATTCATGCGTTTGACCGCGCCCTGGATGCCATGCAGCATTTTCAGCCGGTCCTCCGCCGACAGGCTCTCGGAATAGTGTTCCAGCAACTCCGCGGAGGACAGGATCGTGGCCAGCGGCGTGCGCAATTCGTGCGACGCGATCGAGACGAATTTGGATTTCATCTCCGACAGTTCCTTCTCGCGCTGCAGAGCGGTAAGCAGCTCCACTTCGGCGCGCTTGCGCTGGGTGATGTCGACGTTGGTACCGGTCATGCGCAGCGCGCTGCCGTCCGCGGCGTGCTCGACCACGCGTCCGCGGCTCAGCACCCAGACCCAGTCTCCGCCTGCCATCCTCAGCCGATGCTCGATGCGATACAGCGGCCGCAGGCCCTTGATGCAGTCGTCATGCGCCTGGCGCACGGTCTCGATGTCGTCCGGATGCACCAGCGGTACGAACTCCTCGAACGTGAGGTAGCGCTCGCGCGGCTCCTCGCCGGTCATCTGCGCGAGCGCCGCATCGAGATAAATGGTGCCGCGGCGCGCATCCCACTCCCAGATCGAAATGGCCGATGACTGCATCGCCAGATCGAGCCGTTCCTTGGTCTGCTGCAGCGCCGCCTCGGCCAGCTTGCGCTCGGTGATGTCGCCGATGCCGATGATGATGCCCTCCTGCGGCCGGGAGGGATCGATCGCGCGGCTGTCGGTAAACACCCAGATCGGCGCGCCGTCCTTCTTGCGCAGGAGCAGTTCCGATGAGTAGTTTTCTCCCTGCGCAAGAAGCGCGAAGGCAGGCCTTTCCGGCTGCATGAAATCGGCTTCCGGCTGGATCCAGACGCGCGTAGGCTGGCCCGCAATTTCATCCATCGTATAGCCGAGAATCTCGGCAAAGCGCTTGTTGCACTTTATGACCGTGTCCTTGCTGACAAAGGCGATGCCTACGGCGGCCGTGTCGAAAATCAACTGCTGCTCGGCCAGCGCCGCGGTCAGCGATTTCTCGGCAATGCGCAGTTTTTTCAGCAGCAGCGTATTTTCGTGACCGTAGGCGAGGGTCTCGATCAGCGCATAGTGGTTGGACAAGTACAAGCCCAGCAGCACGGTCGCAAATACCAGCATCAGCAAGGCCGTTGAGGTATTGAGCCCGCCGCCGAACGTCAGCAGCATCGCCACCATCGGCGCCAGGATCGGCAGGATGAAGCTGGTGAAAGCCTTGGGGCTGGGCGCCAGCGAGGGCGGCAGGCCCATGGCGACGCTGCTGATCAGGAAGGTGACGGTAAGCTCCTGCAGCGAGGTCGGCGTATGCCCGATCAGCATCAGCGCCAGGCCCCAGCCTGCGCCGACCAGCGCGCTCGCGAGGCAGAAATAATTTTCCCATTTGACGGCATCCTCGCCCGGCGGCTGGCGCCGCCTGTAGATGCGCGCCATCGCGTAGCGCACCATGCTCGCGACGCCCAGCCAGATGAACCAGAGGACGATCAGGTTGACCGCGATGTAGCCCCACATGGCGAACGCGGTGATGCTGGCCGCCACCAGGATGATGGGGACGTCGGTGCCCGAAAGCCGGTACAGCATCGAGACGCGCTCGGGCAGGTACTCGACCGAGGACATAGACGCCAGCCGGCTACGCAATTTTGCCAGTAAAGTCACCTTGCATCCTCAGGCTGCGCGATTGGTGCTGCCGGAATATTCTACTATGATTCAATGCCTGTCCACCCCGGCGGGTCGGACTATATTCGCCCACACTCCGGCCAATTTGCAATGCGTGGCGCGGCGCAGGGAACGCGCGCGCTTTGCGGTACAATTTGCGCTTCCCGCCAGCTGCGCATACCCATGGGCCACCGCCTCACGAAGATCTACACCCGCACCGGCGACGCCGGAGAGACCGGCCTCGGTGACGGCACGCGCGTGTCAAAGGACAGCCAGCGCGTGCACGCGCTGGGCGAAATCGACGAACTGAATTCGACCATAGGCGTGCTGCTGGCCGAGCAACTGCCCGAAGGCATACGCGCCGCGCTTTCCAGCATACAGCACGACCTGTTCGACCTCGGCGGCGAGGTCTGTATTCCCGGGCATGCCGGCATGGGCGAGGATCGGGCGGCGCGCCTGGAAACGCTGCTCGACGGCTACAACCGGGACCTGCCGCCGCTGAAGGAATTCATCCTCCCCGGCGGGACGCGGGCGGCCAGCCTGGCGCATCTGGCGCGCACCGTGTGCCGCCGTGCCGAACGCGCGCTGGTCGCGCTCGCGCGCGCCGAGCCGGTCAGCGATGCGGCGCGAAAATACCTGAACCGGCTGTCCGATCTGCTGTTCGTCCTGGGCCGGACGCTGAACCGCGCGGGCGGCGGCAGCGATGTGCTGTGGCAGCCGGGCGCATCCGCAAAGGCGGCGAAACCGCGTTAACAAAGATCCGCGGCCGCCACGGCGCCGCCGCAGCCTGCGCTCAGTCCACCTTGGCGCCGGAGCTCTTCACCACCTTCGCGTATTTCGCCGCTTCGCTGCGTATGAATACGGCAAAATGTTCCGGCGTGTTGTTGGCCGGCGGCTCAGCGCCCATTCTCTGCAGGCGCTCGCGCATGTCGCTCGCGTTCAGCGCGCGCACCACCTCCGCATTGAGCTTGGCCACGATTTCCGGCGGCGTCCCCGCCGGCACCAGCAGGCCGAACCAGGTGCTCAGGTCGAAGCCCGGCAGCCCCGATTCCGCGATGGTGGGAAGCTCGGGCACCGCGGGCGAGCGCGCGAGCGTGGTGACGGCGAGCGCGCGCAGCTTTCCTGCCTTGACATTCGGCAGCGCGTTGGCGAGGTTGTCGAACATCAGCTGCACCTGTCCGGCGAGCAGGTCGGTCGTGGCCGGAGCGGCGCCCTTGTAGGGGATATGCACCATGTCCACGCCGGCCATGGTCTTGAATAGTTCTCCGGCAAGGTGACCGGTCGAGCCGGTGGACCCCGAGGCGAAATTGAGCGTGCCGGGTTTGGCGCGCGCAAGTTCGATCAGCTCGTGCACCGACTTGACCGGCACCGCGGGATTCACCACCAGGATATTGGGCACCTGCGCCACCAGCGCCACCGCGGCGAAATCCTTGGCCGCATCGTAGGGAATCTTGCTGTACAGGGCAGGATTGATCGCCTGCGTGGCGACCGCGCCCATCAGCAGCGTATAGCCGTCCGGCGCCGCTTTGGCGACCAGGTCCGCGCCGATATTGCCGCCCGCCCCGGCGCGGTTGTCCACCACCACCGGCTGGTTCCAGGCCTCGGTCAGTTTCTGCCCGATCGCGCGCGCCATGATGTCCAACGGCCCGCCGGCCGGGTAAGGGACGACCAGCCGTATCGGCTTGGACGGATAGGCCTGTGCGTTGGCGCCCGCGCAGGCTAGCGCCAGAATCAGGGCGCAAACAGACCGCAGGGCAATGCTGATGCTAAGTCTCACCATGTTCTCCCCAAGAAATCGTCATTCAGGATCAGCCCTGAAAGCATGGATGGAGGGCGCGCGCACTCGCATCCTCCGGTCTTGATCGCCGCGTATTTGCAGCACGTCTATTCCTGGAACGCTTCCTCGCGCGTCTTGCGCACCGTCGGTGCCAGCGTGATGAGTAGCAGCACCAGCGCAATGCCCAGCAGCATGCCGCTGATCGGCTTGGTGACGAACACGCTCGGATCGCCGCGCGACAAGAGCATCGCCCGGCGCAGGTTCTCCTCCATCAGCGGGCCGAGGATGAATCCGAGGATCAGCGGTGCCGGCTCGCACTCGAGCTTGACGAAGACATAGCCGATCAGGCCGAACAGCGCCGTCATCATCACGTCGAACGGCGCATTGGACAGGCTGTACACGCCGACGCAGCAAAACAGCAGGATCGACGGATAGAGCAGGCGGTAAGGCACGGTCAGCAGCTTCACCCACATGCCGATCAGCGGCAGGTTCAGGATCACCAGCATCAAGTTGCCGATCCACATGCTCGCGATCATGCCCCAGAACAGTTCCGGCCTCTCGGTCATTACCTGCGGACCCGGGGCGATGCCCTGGATCATCATCGCGCCTATCATCAGCGCCATCACCGGATTCGACGGGATGCCCAGCGTGAGCAGCGGGATGAACGAGGTCTGCGCCCCGGCGTTGTTGGCCGATTCGGGCGCCGCCACCCCGCGGATCTCGCCCTTGCCGAATTTGGAGGTGTCGCCGATCTTCTTTTCCAGCGTATAGGCCGCGAACGAGGACAGGAGCGCCCCGCCCCCGGGCAGGATGCCGAGCGCCGAGCCCAGCGCGGTGCCGCGCAGGATCGCGCCCGAACTCTCCTTCAGGTCCTTCCATGTGGGCATCAGGCCGGTGACCTTGTTGACGAATACCTCGCGCGCTTCGCCCTGCTCCAGGTTGTTGATGATCTCGGCGAAACCGAACACGCCCATGGCGACAACCACAAAATTGATGCCGTCGGAGAGCTCGGCTATGCCGAAGGAGTAGCGCGCGATGCCGGAATTGACGTCGGTGCCGACTATGCCCAGCAGCAGCCCCAGGATTGTCATCGCGATCGCCTTGATGAGCGAGCCGTGCGCGAGCACCGTCGCCCCGACCAGTCCCAACACCATCAGCGAGAAATATTCGGCCGGGCCGAACTTGAGCGCCACTTCCGCCAGCGGCGGCGCAAACAGCGCGATGATTACGGTGGCGACGCAGCCGGCGAAGAACGAGCCCATGGCCGCGATCGCGAGCGCCGGGCCGGCGCGGCCCTGGCGCGCCATCTGGTAGCCGTCCAGACAGGTGATCACCGAGGACGACTCGCCCGGAATATTGACCAGGATGGCGGTGGTCGAGCCGCCGTACTGCGCGCCGTAGTAGATGCCGGCGAGCATGATCAGCGCCGAGGTCGGCGACAGGCTGAAGGTCACCGGCAGCAGCATGGCGATGGTGGCGATCGGCCCGATGCCGGGGAGAACGCCGATCAGGGTGCCGAGCAGCACGCCGAAAAAGCAGTACATCAGGTTCTGCAGGCTCAGCGCGACGCCGAAGCCGATGCCGAGGTTGTGGAACAGGGCGAAGTCCATGCCTATTCTCCCGGCCACAGGTTGAACGGCAGTCCGAGCCCTTTGACGAACACAAATACGCTGAACAGGACCATCACGACGGTAAGGATGACGACCTCCTTCTTGCGAAAATCGTGACCGCCCAGAGCGCTCATGACGATCAGCAACACGGTCGCGAGCACCAGACCCAGCGGTTTGAGGGCGTAACCGTAAATGACCACCGCGATCAGGATCACGAACATTGCCCGCGGCCCGAACGTGCCGATGAACAGGAACAACGCCAGCCCGGTGAGCGCGAACTCGGCTATCGGCGCATGCTTGAACAGGTTAGCGGCCAGGTATGTCGCCCCGCCGATCACAGCCGATGCGATCAGCAGCGGCAGCCGGAACGGGAACACCCTGAGCGAATGTTCGATTTTTGAGAAGAATGCGCGAAAGAAGATAATCGCGCCCAGTAGCGCAAGCAGGCCGCCGAGCATGGTCGGAAAATACGCCGGCCCCATGCGCACCGCCGAACCCAGGGGATAGTTTTGCGCGCCCAGCATAAATGCCAGGCCACAACCGGCAAACATCAAGCCGGCCCAGAAATCCTTGCCGTTTTTCACCTTCATTGCTGCTCCCCCTCAAATTTTTTGTTCGCCATTCTGCCATATCCGCCGCGCGATTTCGCCGAAGTCGGCGCGCGGGCGGGAACGCCGTCGGATTCAGGTGTTTTCCTTGTCCATCAGGCTCACCAGCTTGACGCTGGTCTGGCGCAGGCGCTGCGACAGCATCAGCACCAGTTCCATGAGTATCTTCGCCCCAAGGATCGGCTGTTCCAGGATGATGCGCGCAAGGTTCTCGCGCGACAGCACTGCAATGACGCAGGTTTCGGCGGCGACGCAGGTGGCGAACCGCGGCTCGCCGTCTATCATGGACATTTCGCCGAGGGTCTTCCCCGCGTCGACCGAGGCGATGAGCTTGGGAGAGTTCCAGCGATCCTGCTTGAACACCTCGACGCTGCCGTCGATCATCAGCAGCATGAAATCGCCCTGCTCGCCTTCATGAATGATTTCCTGCCCCGGCCCGGCCCGGTAGACCTGCATGAAATGGCTCATCAGCCGGATCTCCGCCATGTTGAAATTCTCGAACAGCGGGGAATAGCTGATCATGCGATGCATCTTGGCTGCGAACTGGGTCGCATCGCCGAGATACTCGAGGTGCGCCAGGTGGTCTATCTTCTCGATGTCAGGCATAAGGAGCCAGTTCGCGACCGGCGCATCGGGCGGGGCCGGGGAGGTCCCGCCGGCGAGCCCGGCCTGGGCCGATTATGCCGAAACCGCGAAGCAAGCTCAAATCGAACCGGCCCCGGTTCGAAAGCCGCTGGAACGCCGACATGACGGCCTTTACCAAATTATCCAGAACGTCACGAACGCCCAGGCGGCCCCGGTGACGAGCATATGCGCGTCGCGCAGCAGCGTCGACGCCGGGTCTTCGCCGCCGTGGCGATGCACCAGAAAAATGTAGCGGAAAATGCCGTACAGCACGAACGGCACGGTGTAGATCAGCCTGTCGGTGTGGTGCAGCGCCACCGTGCTCGGGCTGACGGTGTACAGGCTATAGCTGACGACGACCCCGGCGGCGCTGATCGCCATCATGGTGTCGAGCAGCGCGGGGCTATAGTCGTCCAGCACCGGGCGCTGGCTCGCGCCGCCGGAACCGTCGCCATCGCTCACCATCAGTTCGGCGCGGCGCTTGGCGAAGCCGAGGAAAATGGTCAGCAGCAGTCCGCATAGCAGCAACCACTGCGAAGGCGCGATGCCCACGGCCCAGGTTCCCGCAAATATCCGCAGCATGAAACCGGCGGCGATGATGAACACGTCGAGCACCGCGACATGCTTCAGGCCGGCGCTGTAGGCAAGATTGAGCAAGAGGTAGGCGATCAGCATCGTCACGACGCCGGCGGAAGCGGCCGCGCCCAGCGCGAGCCCCGCGATCGCGCAGACCAGGGCCAGTGCGAGCGCCGCGCCCAGGCCCACCGCGCCACTGGCCAGCGGCCGGCTGCGCTTGAGCGGATGCGCGCGATCCGTCTGGCGATCGAAAATATCGTTGAGCACGTAGACGCAACTCGACATCAGGCAGAACGCGACTGCCGCGAGCACCACCTTGAGCACCAGCTCCGGATTCTTGCTTATGTCGCCGAACAGCAGGCCGATGAAGACGAATCCGTTCTTGACCCACTGGTACGGGCGCAGCAGCTCGGCCAGGCCCAGCGCGAGCGCCACGCCTGTTGCGGACTGCGGGAGATCGTCTTGCGGACGCGCGCTCATGTGCCTGAACACGATCCTTGCCGCCGGCCGCGCCGTTCGGCAGGCTCCGGAGGCGCCGCAAGCAAAGGGAATGCCTCCCGTCCGCGCGGTGCCCGGCTAGCGCGTGGGACAGGGTTCATCGGGGAAATAGCGTTCGCAGAAATAGCAATGTCCCACGGGCAGGTAGGATGGGATTCTATAGTAACGGTTGCGCAGCGGACGCAGCACCTGCTCGCGGTATTTCGGGTAATCGAAGGCCTGCCCCAGCACCAGGTAGAAGGTGGCGCCGTGCAGCAGGAACTGGCGGAATTCCACTTTGGCGAAATAAGGCAGGTAGTCTTCCGGATTGGGCGGGTTCTTGCGCAGCACCAGGATGTTCTTGCCGTCCAGCTTGCGGAAATCGGTGAGGATGTCGTCGTGCCGTCCGTGCGAAGACGCCGTGCCGAACACGAAGAAATATTTTCCCGATGCGTAGGACGCGGTTACCGCGGGCGAAAAACCGTCGGCGGAGAATTCATACTTGCCCGCATAGGGTTCCAGCCGCGCAAGCAGTTCGGCCGTCTTGACGTGGAACACGATGCCGTCGTAGAGGCGGCTGTTTTTCCAGATCTCCATCGGCAGCAGGCTCACGGCCACGATCGCCGCCACGTGGATCGCCGAAAACGCGGCGAGATAGATGACGGATTTCTTCAGCTGCGCGGCGCTCAGCAGCAGCGCGGCCGCGACGAAGAACAAAGGCACGAACGACAGCAGCCAGTGCAGGCCTATCTGCTTCGCCAGCGAAAGCAGCGCAAACAGCGCCAGCGGCACGGCCCAGGCGTACATGAAGAAGCGCGCATGCGCTTGCGCCAGCTTCGGCGCGATCGCGCCGCGCCCGCGCCACAACTGGAACAGCGCCACCGGGGACAGCATGTACAGCACGCTCAGCGCATACAGCAGCGGATTCTGCGGCAGCCAGCCGGCGTCATCGTTGCGGTTGTAGAGGTTGAACATCAGGTTGGCCCAGCAGTGCTCGTAATTCCACCAGGCGTTGACCGCCGCGAAAGGCAGCGCCGCTGCTATCGACACGGCGAGCCCGCGCCAGCTGCGCTTGCCGGCAGGCTGCATCAGCACGAATGCGATATAGGCCAGGCCGAGCAGGACGGCGAAATACTTCGACAGGAAGGCGAGCCCGAGGAAGGCCCCTGCGCCCGCGAACAGCGCCGGCGATTCGCGCCGCAGCGCGGCGCCGAAGCACAGGGCCGAGAGAAACGCGAACAGCACCAGCGGCGTATCGGTGGTGATGAGCACGTTCCAGACGTTCACCGGCAGCAGCAGGAAGGCGAGCGCCGCGACGTATGACTTGTCCGCGTCCACGCGCTCGAGGTATTGCTGCATCGCCAGCGCCACCAGCGCCGGCATCAGGATCACCGGAAGCCGCAGCACCCATTCGGCCCGCGACAGCTTGAGCATGAGCGCCAGGATCCAGCCGATCATGGGCGGATGGTCGTAGAAGCCCCAGTCCGGATATACGCCCCAGTAGACGAAGTAGGCTTCGTCCCCGGTCATCGGCAGCGCGCGCGCAAACCAGAACTTGAACGCCAGCGTCAGCACCAGCACAGCATAGAACGCGGTTCGCAGCGGCACCGGGGCGCGATCGGAGGACGTTTGCATGCCGGCGATTATAAGGTGTGGGGACTCACCAGGCGCGGATCACCAGCGCCGCGCCGTTGGCGATGATCAGCACGTAGACCAGCAGCAGTATGCGCTGCGCCGACAGGCGCTGATGCAGACGGTTGCCCAGCAGCAGGCCGAATGCCGCGAACGGCGCAAGCAGCAGGGCCGCCAGGAGCAGGTAGCTCTGCGTGAGCAGACCGGTAAGCGCGAACAGCAAAAGGCGCACCAGGCCCGAGATCAGGATCAGCCGGGCGACGCTGGCGCGCAATACCGACTTGTCGGTGATGCGCCGCGACAGATAGATGGTGTAGATCGACGCGCCGGCCCCGTACATCGCGCTGAAGATGCCGCCGATCACACCAGCCGGCACCGCCCAGCCTGGATGCAGCGGTCCCGCCGCATGCCTGCGCACGAGGCTGCTGATTCCCGCATACAGCACGAAGCAGCCCAGCAGCAGCAGCAGGACGCGCTCCGGCAGCCGGATCAGCAGCGCAAGCCCCAGCGCCAGGCCGAGTCCGACAAATGGCAGGAGGCGCCTGAGTTCGCTGCGGTCGACCTGCCCGTGCATGCGCGTGCCCACTGCGGTCGCGGCAAACAGGTCGAGCAGCAGCGTCAGCGGCACAATGAAGCGCAGCGGCAGCAGATGGGCGAGCAGGGGCGTGTTGGTGAGCGTGGCGCCGAAGCCGACCATGCCGAAAATCACATAGCCGAACAGAACGATCAGGGGCGCCAGCACGCACGCCTGCCAGCCGAGCGCCTGCACCAGATTGTGGAAAAGTTCGATTTCAGCCCGCCGCGTTCATGTGCCTGGGCGTGGTTCGGCGGCTGCGCGCCGATGCAGCATGGCCGGGGCTGCGGTCAATACGTCGAAGCATGGGATCGCGCCACTGCCGCGCCGCGCAGCCCGCGCTATTCCTCGGCCGCGTGCACCAGGCGGCGCTTGCGCACCGCCTCGGCCAGCTGCTCGAGTACCTTTACGCTGTCGTCCCAGCCGATGCAGGCGTCCGTGATCGAAACGCCGTAGGCCAGCGGTTTTCCGGGAACCAGGTCCTGCCGCCCGGCCTGCAGATGCGATTCCACCATCACGCCGATGATGCGGTCATCGCCGGCGCCGATCTGGCCGGCGACGTCGGCGCAGACGTCCATCTGGCGCCGATAGTCCTTGGAGCTGTTCGCATGGGAGAAATCGATCATCAGGCGCTGCTCCAGCCCGGCTGCCGCCAGCTGCTTTGCCGCCGCGTCCACGCTGGCGGCGTCGTAGTTCGGCTTCGCCCCGCCGCGCAGGATCACATGGCAGTCCTCGTTGCCGTTGGTCGAGACGATGGCCGAGTGCCCGGCCTTGGTGACCGATAGAAAATGGTGAGGCTGGCGCGAAGTCTTGATCGCCTCCACTGCGATGCGGATGTTGCCGTCGGTGCCGTTCTTGAACCCGACGGGGCAGGACAGCCCCGAGGCGAGTTCGCGGTGCACCTGCGATTCGGTGGTGCGCGCGCCGATCGCGCCCCAGCTCACCAGATCGGCGATGTACTGCGGCGTGATCATGTCGAGGTACTCGACGCCGGCGGGCAAGCCGAGTTCGTTGATGTCGAGCAGCACGCTGCGCGCGAGGCGCAGCCCGTCGTTGATGCGGTAGGAGCCGTCAAGCTGGGGGTCGTTGATCAGGCCTTTCCAGCCGATGGTGGTGCGCGGCTTTTCAAAATAGACGCGCATCACGATGAGCAGGTCGGCCTCATGCCGCGCCTTTTCCTGCGCCAGCCGCCGCGCGTACTCCAGCGCCGATTTCGGATCGTGGATGGAGCACGGTCCGATGATCACCAGCAGGCGGTCGTCCGCCGCATGCAATATGCCGTGTATGCCCTGGCGCGTCGCGTAGGTGACGCGCTCGGCCGCATCGGAAACGGGAAACTCGCGAATCGCATGCGAAGGCGGCGCGAGCTCCTTGATTTCGCGTATGCGGACGTCGTCAACCTTGAGGCTCATGATGTCTCCTTGATACCGGTAGGTCCGCGGCCGGTCGTTTGCGTCTGCCCGCAGGGGGCGAATTGTATCGGCTGCAATGCTAGTCATGTTCATACTCGATCTTGGGCAAAAAAAAACCGCCAGGCTTCAGGCACTGGCGGTTTCTCGGGAATCTTGGGCGCGAACCTAGCTCAATCCCTCCGCCAGCGGCTGGGGAAAGTAAAAGTAAAACCAAAAGGCGTAGGCGCGGTTCATGTCACAAGTCTCAGGTATGGATTCAAGCACGAATCCTGCACGCTTGGCAAGTCTCGGACCGTTTCAGCGCTTGCAGGCTGGCCGTCTGCGCGCGTGTTTTCACAGGCTGGTGATCCTGCCCTGCTCGTTGTCCACCAGGACCGGCGTGTCGACATATACGATCTCGGGCTCGCTGCCGTACTTGTCCTTCACGAACGCCTTCCACTCCGGCGTGTACATGCGCTCGGCCGCTTCGCGCGAGGCCCAGGTATAGACGCCGCCGGCGCGCATGCCATCCTCGGCAAGAAAATAGTTCTTGCGCAGCAAGCCCGGCATGCCCAGATACTTGGGCGCGGTCGACTGGAACGTCGCCGTCGCCTGTTCCAGCGTCTGCCGCTGCGGCAGTTTGAAACTCACGATCGCAATGACCTTGCTCATCTGTCCCTCCCTTTTGCGGACTGCGGCGGTCCTAGTTCGCCAGTTTCTGCTGCGCCCAGGCCTGCACCGAGGCGAGCGCAGCGGGCAGCTTTGCCGGCTCGGTGCCGCCGGCCTGGGCCATGTCGGCGCGTCCGCCGCCCTTGCCGCCGACCTGCTGCGCGACGAAATTGACCAGTTCGCCCGCCTTCAGCCTCGCGGTCAAATCCTGCGTGACCCCGGCGATCAGGCTGACTTTGCCGCCGTCGCTCGAGGCCAGCACCACCGCTGCCGACTTGAGCCTGCCCTTGAGCTTGTCCAGCGTCTCGCGCAGGGCCTTCGCGTCGGCGCCCTCGAGCGCCGCTGCGAGCACCTTCACGCCGTTCACTTCGATCGCCTGCGATACCAAATCGTCGCCCTGAGCCGATGCAACCTTGGATTTCAGGCGCGCAAGCTCCTTTTCCAGCGCGCGGGCGCCGTCCAGGATTTGCGCAATCTTCTGGCCCAGCTCCTGCGGCTGCGCCTTGAGCACGCTCGCCGCCTCGACCAGTCGCGCCTCCTGCTCCTGCACCCAGGCCAGCGCGCCGTCCGCGGTGACCGCCTCCACGCGGCGGATGCCTGCCGCCACGCCCGACTCGGACACGATCTTGAAAAAGCCGATGTCGCCGGTGCGGCGCACGTGGGTGCCGCCGCACAGCTCGGTGGAGAACTCGCCCATGCCGATCACGCGCACTTCGTCGCCATACTTTTCGCCGAACAGCGCCATCGCGCCGGCCTTGATCGCCTCGTCGTATTTCATCACCCGCACCGAGACTTCGGAGTTGCGCCGCACCTCGTGATTCACCAGCGCCTCGACCTGGCGCAGCTGCGCATCACTCATCGGCTCGTTGTGCGAAAAGTCGAAGCGCGTGCGCTGCGCGTCGACCAGCGAGCCCTTCTGCTGTACATGGGCGCCGAGCACCTTGCGCAGCGCCGCGTGCATCAGGTGCGTGGCGGAATGGTTCCAGGCGGCGCGCGCGCGCGCTGCGCTGTCCACCGCGGCCATCACGCGGTCGCCGACGCGCAGGCGCCCGGTTTTGAGTTCGCCCTTGTGGCCATACACCTCGGCCTGGATTTTCTGCGTGTCTTCGACGAGGAAGCTGCCGTTCGCGCCCGCCAGTTCGCCGCGGTCTCCCACTTGGCCGCCGGATTCGGCGTAGAACGGCGTGCGATCCAGCACCACTACCGCGGACTCGCCCGCGGCGATCTCCTCCACCGCGCTGCCTTCGCGATACAGCGCCGCCACCGTCGCTTCCAGCGTGAGCGTGTCGTAGCCGTGGAACTCGGTCGGCCGGCCGGAATACTCGACGCCGGCGGTAACGGTGAATTTGGAGGCTGCGCGCGCGCGCTCGCGCTGGCGCTGCATCGCGGCTTCGAAACCGGCGTAGTCGACACGCACGTCGCGTTCGCGCGCGATGTCCGCGGTCAGGTCGACCGGAAAGCCGTAGGTGTCATAGAGCTGGAACACGGTTTCGCCGTCCAGCATCTTGTCTTCGCGCGTAAGCGCGCCTTCCAGCACTTTCATGCCGTGCTCGAGGGTCTCGGCGAAGCGCTCCTCTTCGGTCTTCAGCACGCGGGCCACGCGGTCCTTCGCCTTGTTCAGTTCCGGATAGGCTTCGCCCATCGCGCGCGCCAGTTCCTCCACCAGGCGATGGAAGAAGGGCTCGGTCTGTCCGAGCTTGTAGCCGTGGCGGATGGCGCGTCGAATGATGCGCCGAAGCACGTAGCCGCGCCCCTCGTTGCCCGGAATCACGCCGTCCACGATGAGGAAGGAGGTCGCGCGGATGTGGTCCGCAATGACCTTGAGCGAATTGCTCGCCAGGTCCTTGACGTGGGTCTCGCGTGCCGCCGCCTTGATCAGATCCTGGAACAGGTCGATTTCGTAGTTCGAATGCACGCCCTGCATAACCGCGGCGATGCGCTCCAGGCCCATACCCGTGTCCACCGAAGGCCGCGGCAGCGGATGCAGCTTGCCCGCGTCGTCGCGGTTGTACTGCATGAACACCAGGTTCCAGATCTCGATGTAGCGGTCGCCGTCCGCGTCGGTCGAACCGGGCGGGCCGCCGGGTATCCCCGGGCCATGATCGTAAAAGATCTCGCTGCACGGGCCGCACGGTCCGGTGTCGCCCATCTGCCAGAAATTGTCCGAGCCGCCGCCCGGCTTGTCGCCGATGCGGGCGATGCGCGCCTTCGGCACCCTGATGTCGTCCGCCCAGATGTCATAGGCTTCGTCGTCGGTCTGGTAGACCGTCACCCATAGCTTGTCCTTCGGCAGCCCGTACACCTCGGTCAAAAGATCCCAGGCATAGTGGATGGCGTCACGCTTGAAATAATCGCCGAAGGAAAAATTGCCCAGCATTTCGAAGAAGGTATGGTGACGCGCGGTATAGCCGACGTTCTCCAGATCGTTGTGCTTGCCGCCGGCGCGCACGCAGCGCTGGGACGTGGTGGCGCGCTTATAGGCGCGCTGTTCCTTGCCCAGGAACACGTCCTTGAACTGCACCATGCCCGAATTGGTAAACAGCAGCGTCGGATCATTGCCGGGCACCAGCGGGCTCGAGGCCACGACCGCGTGCCCGCGCTGCGCGAAAAAGTCGAGAAACTTGCTGCGGATTTCTGCTGATTTCATAGTTTTGCTTCGGGGCGGACGCATAGTGCCCGCAATTCCAGCGAACCTTCCTTAAGATAGACACATGGCGCCGGCCTGTAGGCTCCCGCGCTCCCGGACCGACCGGTTGCAATAAGGCCAGGGCAACAAGCCCAAGGCTAAAAGATTGAATTTTCGCCTGAATCAGGCGCGCATGCAAATGCGCCCAGCCACCCTCAGCCGAGGCTTACGCCGAGCAACCTGCCTATGCCATAGGTCAGCGCGCCTGCAGCGGCGCCGATCGCGAGCATGCGCAGCCCGTCACGCAGCGCGCTCTTGCCGGTGAACAGGCTGATGGCGGCGCCCACTCCGAACAGGGCCAGCCCGGTGATCGCTATGGAGATGGGAAGCGCGCGCGCGCCCGCCAGGGCAAGAAACGGCACCAGCGGCACCAGCGCGCCTGCCGCGAAGGAAAGAAAGGAGGAGATCGCCGCGCCCCAGGGCGAACCGAGTTCGTCCGGATTCAGGCCCAGTTCCTCGCGCGCGAGCGTGTCCAGCGCCTGCGCCGGATCGGCAATGATCGCCTTGGCCAGCTTGAGCGCATCCTCGCGCGCGAGGCCGCGCGCGGCGTAAATGAGGGCCAGCTCTTCCGCTTCCTCCTCCGGATATTGCGCGAGTTCGTCGCGCTCCAGACCTATCTGGTGCTCGAACATCTCGCGCTGCGAACGTACCGACACGTATTCGCCCGAAGCCATCGAGAATGCGCCCGCGAGCAGGCCGGCCACGCCGGATAGCAGGATGATGGAATTGCCGGCCGCGGCCCCCGCCACCCCGAGTATGAGGCTGGCGTTGGAGACCAGACCGTCGTTGACGCCGAACACCGCGGCGCGCAAATTGCCCCCGCCGCTGATGCCGCGGTGGCGCTTGCCCACCTCGTCCAGCGTGGTCGGCAGCGGATGGCCGGGCGATGCGTGCGAATACACCGATAAACCGCGCACTTTCATCGCCACCAGGATCGCGCGCAGCGGGCGCGGCCCGTGGCGCCGCACCAGCGACGCCACCATGCGCGCGCGCAAATCCGGCGCGTATGCGGACGCTGCGACGCCGCTCTTGCGCGCCCAGATACCGGCCTGGTTTTCGGCTTCCGTCGCGAGCCCGTTGAACAAGGCCGCGCGCGGCGTGCCGGTCTCGGCCTCGGCCATCGCCCGGTAGAGATAGGCGGAGCGCATTTCCTCGCGCCAGCCGTCCATGGAATTCCCGCCGTCCGACATCAGTCCGGATCTCCGCTCTTGAGCACCTGACGCACCGCCTCGGCGCAAAATCCGCGCCCGGCGAGAAAGCGCATCTGCCTGCCCCGCTCGGCCGCATCCTTGGGCAATACGCCGAATTTCCTTTGCCAGGCGGTGCGGCAGTTCTCGAGTTCCAGCGCCAGCGCCTGCTCCACGGCGCGCCCGACCACGTCGGCCGATACGCCGCGACTCTCCAGATCGTACTTTATCTTACGGCTGCCGAATTTGCGCGAGAGCGCATTGGCGCGCGTCTCGGCGAAGCGCTGCTCGGACAGCCAGCCGCGCGCGGTGAGCTGATCCAGCAGCACCTCGATTTCCGCTTCGGATTCCGCGTGTGGTGCGAGCTTGCGCAGAAGCTCGGCGCGGGTATGCTCGCGCCGCGCGAGCAGGCCCAGCGCCCGCCCGCGCAGCGAGACGTCCCTTTTCGCCACGGGCTTTGCGCCCTGGCTTTACCCCGCCACGACGGTCAGGGTTGCAGCCGGCTTAGCTCCGGGATTGTTGACACCGACCGCCTCGCGCACGCGCGCCTCGATCTCCATGGCAAGCTCGGGATGCTCCTTGAGGTAGTCACGGGCATTGTCCTTGCCTTGGCCGATCTTGTCCTTGTTGTAGGCGTACCAGGCGCCGGACTTTTCGACGATGCCGTGCTTGACGCCCAGCTCGATGATTTCGCCCTCGCGCGATATGCCCTCGCCGTAAAGGATGTCGAACAGGGCTTCGCGGAACGGCGGCGCCATCTTGTTCTTCACCACTTTCACGCGCGTTTCGTTGCCGATCACCTCGTCGTTCTTCTTGATCGAGCCGATGCGGCGGATGTCCAGGCGCACCGAGGCGTAAAACTTGAGCGCATTGCCGCCGGTGGTGGTCTCCGGACTGCCGAACATGACGCCGATTTTCATGCGGATCTGGTTGATGAATATCACCAGGGTGTTGGTGCGCTTGATGTTCGACGTGAGCTTGCGCAGCGCCTGGCTCATGAGGCGCGCCTGCAGGCCCATCTGCGGCTCGCCCATCTCGCCTTCGATTTCCGCCTTCGGCGTGAGCGCCGCCACCGAGTCGATCACCACCACGTCGATCGAGCCCGAGCGCACCAGCATGTCGGCAATCTCCAGTGCCTGTTCGCCGGTATCGGGTTGCGAAATGAGCAGGTCCTCGACCTTCACGCCGAGCTTTTGCGCATACTGCGGGTCGAGCGCGTTCTCCGCGTCGATGAAGGCGGCGGTTCCGCCCAGTTTCTGCATTTCGGCGATCACCTGCAGCGTCAACGTAGTCTTGCCCGAGGACTCCGGCCCGTAGATTTCGACCACGCGGCCGCGCGGCAGGCCGCCTACGCCCAGCGCGATGTCCAGGCCGAGCGAGCCGGTAGAGACCACCTGCACGTCATCCTGGATGGCGTCCGAATCCATGCGCATGATGGACCCCTTGCCGAACTGTTTCTCGATCTGCGCGAGCGCGGCAGCGAGGGCTTTGGTCTTGTTGTCGTCCATGAATATCTCCTTCGGTTTCGGTGGCGGTAGGTTCATCAACGGACGCCATGCCCGCGCCGTTGACCTGTATTTTTATACAGTTTGTGGATTATTGCAACATCGATTGGAAACGCGTTTTCCGGCAACGACTTAGGCAACGTTACAAGCTGCGGCCGGCGCGTATGACGCCGACGCCCAGGCCTTCGATGACGAACTCCTCGCGCCGAGTGTCGACGACGATGGGCTCGAAATCCGGGTTTTCCGGGAGCAGTTCAACCATCGCGCCGCGGCGGCGCAGGCGCTTTACCGTCACCTCGTCGTGCAGCCGCGCCACCACGACCTGGCCGTTGCGCGCCTCGCCGGCCTTGTGCACGGCGAGCAGGTCGCCATCGTGGATGCCGGCGTCGCGCATGCTCATGCCGCGTACCTTGAGCAGGTAATCGGCGCGCGGCTTGAACAGCGCCGGGTCCACCTGATAATGCGCTTCGATGTGCTCCTCGGCCAGGATGGGCGAACCCGCGGCGACGCGCCCGATCAGCGGTATGCCGCCCCCGTCCTTGAGGCGAATGCCGCGCGCCGAGCCTTTGACGATTTCGATCGCGCCCTTGCGCTCGAGCATGCGCAGGTGCTCCTCGGCCGCATTGGGCGAGCTGTAATCCATCGCCGTGGCGATTTCGGCGCGGGTCGGCGGCAGGCCGGTGTTCTCGATGGCCTGGCGGATCAGCGTCAGAATTTCCTGCTGCTTGGAGGTCAGCGCTTCCATGGGTGCGGCTCGGCTGGTTGCGGAAGCTGTATTTTTGTACAGCTTCTGCCCGAAGTCAAGCGCCGGCGGGTTCGGCGAGGGATGAGAGCAGCCGTCCCGCCTGCAACCGAGCTACTGCGAATTTCCGCCGCTAAGCTGGCTAAACCGTAGCGAGATGCACCGGTATGCGTTGCGGGCCGAATTGCTGCGCGAGCTCGAAGGCCTGGTAGCGTCCGCCAACGGCGCCTCCGCATTCGCGGCAATGCCCATCAGCGCTGACGCGGTACTCGAGCAGCCGGTACCAGTCGCGCACGATCAGCGCTTTGCCGCAATGCGGGCAAAAAGTGGTGCCGCCCTCGGTGTCGTGCACATTGCCGGTGTAGACGTAGTGCAGCCCGCGGCCAAGGGCGATCCGGCGCGCGCGCGCCAGCGTGGCCGGCGGGGTGGCCGGGATATCGGTCATCTTCCAGTCCGGATGGAACGCCGAAAAATGCAGGGGCACTTCCGGCCCGAGTTCCTTTGCGATCCAGGCGGCGAGCGCTTCGATCTCGGCGTCGCTGTCGTTTTTCCCGGGGATCAGCAGCGTGGTGATCTCGAACCAGACCGCAGTTTCGTGCTTCAGATACTTCAAGGTATCCAATACCGGCGCGAGGTGGGCGCCGGTCAGCTTGACGTAAAACTCGTCGGTAAATGCCTTGAGGTCGACATTGGCCGCGTCCATCTTGGCGTAGAACTCGCGCCGCGGCGCCTCGTGCATATAGCCTGCGGTCACCGCCACCGTCTGCACACCCACGGCATGGCAGGCGTCGGCCACGTCCATGGCGTATTCGGCGAATATCACCGGATCGTTGTACGTGAAAGCGACGCTCTTGCAGCCTAGTTTCAGCGCCGCCTGGGCGATTGTCTCGGGACTGGCCGCGTCGGCCAGGCTGTCCATGTCGCGCGACTTGGAGATGTCCCAGTTCTGGCAGAATTTGCAGGCGAGATTGCAGCCGGCAGTGCCGAAGGAAAGCACGCTCGAACCCGGATAGAACTGGTTCAGCGGCTTCTTCTCGATCGGGTCGACGCAATAGCCGGAGGAGCGGCCGTAGGTGGTAAGCAGCATCTGCCCGCCTTCACGCATGCGCACGAAACACAGCCCGCGCTGCCCGTCATGCAGGCGGCAGTCGCGCGGACACAGATCGCACTGCATCCGGCCGTCATCGAGCAGATGCCACCAGCGCGCGGGATACTTGCTCTCGGCGACGCTCATGGCACGCCCTCCCCTTCCTTCCATTTCAGCACGCGGTAACGCTGAATGCGGCACTTGGCCGTGCTAAGCGCCGGCTCGAGGCCGGCTTTGCGCTTGAGTTCGGCGATGAAGCGCTCGGCATCGGGCAGCCCCTCCCATACCTGCGGCAGGAAAGTAGCGCGTGCCGCGCCGCATTCGAGGATCAGGCCGTCTTCGCCGGGCTGCAGCTGTGCGATCAGGTCGGTGTGGTCGGCGAACTCGAGCGGCCTCGGTGTCGACAGCAAGGACACTTCAATGCGCGTAGCCGCGAGTTCCGCGCGCGCGAGCGGCGCAAAGCGCGGATCGGACAGCGCCGCCGCCCGCGCGTTGTAGCGCACGTCTTCGCCCAGCGGGCGCCGCGCTTCCAGGCTGCCGATGCAGCCGCGCAGACTGCCATCCTGGGTCAGGGTGACAAACGTCGCCCGCGGCGGCTTGAGCCATGCCTCATCGGGCAGCGGCCTGGCTGCGGATGCGCCGAGCGCAGCCTCGATGCTGTTGCGCGCAATGCCGAGCAGCGCGCGCCCGTGCTCGGCGGTGAAGCGCGGCTCGCCCTCCCACAGCGCGAATGCGCCGTAACCGACGACGCGCCCGCGCCCGCCGGCAGTGTCGCCGGAGTTGCGCAGGTCGAGCAGTTCGATGTTGAGTCCACGGCGCCTGGCCGCGAGCAGCAGACCGGCGACCGGAGTGGCGCCGCAAGCCTGTTCGTGGTCGATGCCCAAGTCGAAATCGAGTATCGCGCGTGCAGTGGCGCGATCGATTGCACAGGCCTCGTCATAGGCATGGTAGTGGGACAGGTCCGAACTGATGACGATCAGCGTTTCCTCGCCGCCCCACAATTTTTCGATGACTTCCGCTACCTCCGACGCCGTGGCCGAACCCACCGCCAGCGGCACCAGGCTGAATTCGCCCAGCACGCGCTGCAGAAACGGCAGCTGCACTTCCAGCGCATGCTCTTCCGCGTGCACCGCGTCGCTCACGACGACCTGCGGCAGGGCCGCCAGCGTTTCGGCCGCGCCGCGATCGACCGGAACCCGTCCTAGCGGCGTCTCGAATGCCGCCGCGCCGGACAGGGCGAGCCCGCGCACGGGAACGCGGTGGCAGGGTCCCAGCAGCAGCACGCGGCGCACGATGCCGCGCGCCGGGCGCAGCCGGTCATAGGCTTCGGCGGCAACGCTGCCCGAGTAGATATAGCCCGCATGGGGGACGATCAGCGCCTTGGGAAAACCGGGGGCAAATTCTCCGCCTGCACTGTGGCCGAGCAAATCATCCACCTCCCCCGCCAGTTCGCGCGGAGCGGCTGGATAGAACATGCCGGCGACGGCAGCGGGACGAAGCGAAACCATGAAGGCATACCCGGATCTTATTGTTCATTCTAGACCGGCAGGCGCGCAGGTCAAGCCCGCCCGCAGGCGGCGCTCGCGCGGTTTCAGCGCCCGAGCAGCTGCAGCAGCGTCTGCAGGGCGAACGCCACGGACTGGCGCCGCACGCTTTCGCGCTCGCCGTCGAAATGCCGCGTCTGCGCGCTCTGCACCCCGGCTGCGCCGGCCCAGGCGAAGCACACCATGCCCACCGGCTTTTCCGGCGTGCCGCCGCTGGGGCCGGCGACACCCGTAATGGCGAGCGCCCATTGCGCGCGGCTGTGCGCGAGCGCACCACGCGCCATCTCGCGCGCGGTTTGCTCGCTTACCGCGCCGTGCGCCGCGAGCGTCGCGGCGCTTACCCCGAGCATTTCCTGCTTGGCTGCGTTCGAATAAGTGACGAAACCGCGCTCGAACCAGTCCGAGCTGCCGGCCACTGCGGTGAGCGCCTGCGCCACCCAGCCGCCGGTGCAGGACTCGGCTGTGGCGAGCATCAGTCCGCGCGCCTTCAATGCCGCGCCTGTGCGTGCCGCAAGTTCGGTAAGCATGTCGGCGGGCATCGCGCTAACCCAGCACTGCCTTGCACACCGCCATGGCCAGCAGCGTATAGAACGCCGCCAGAATATCGTCCGCCATTACGCCCAGTCCGCCCTTGAGCCGGGCATCGACCTGGCGGATCGGCGGCGGCTTGAGCACATCGAAGAAGCGAAAGCCGAAAAACGCGAACGCCTGCCACTGCCACTCGGGCGGCGTCAGCATGAGCACCAACTGGAACGCGACGATCTCGTCCCAGTTCATGCCGCTGTGATCGGCAATGCCGAGGTCGCGCCCGGTGCGCGCGCAGGCCCATACACCGAGCAGGAACATGGCGGCGATGAAGGCGAACATGCCCGGCGGACCGTAGGGCGCGAGCCACTCGCTCGCAATCCAGTAAACGGGAAAGCCGAGCAGCGTGCCCACCGTGCCGGGCGCAAAGGGCGACAGCCCGGTGCCGAAACCGAGCGCGATGAATCGCGCCGGATGCCCCAGCATGAAGCTCGCGCTAGGTCGCAGGATCGCGTTGGCGTTCATCGCGATTCGAGGGACGTTTCGCCCCCGGGCTCCATTGTGCCTGCCGACGCACGCTTCATGTCGCTGCGGGCGCCTCGCCGCCGAAATGGTCGTAACCCCTGCGCTCGAGCTGCATAGTCGCGCCTGCCGCGTCCAGCACCGACACCTGGCCGGGCGCGCCGGCAAGGACGCTGCCGATGCGCGTGAGCGTCAGCCCGAGCTCGCCTGCGAGCGCCTCGACGCGGCCGCGCGCCTGCGCAGCGGCAGTAAATGCGAGTTCGTAGTCGTCACCTCCGGCCAGCAGGCATTCCTGCGCGAGGCGCGCATCCGCGCAGGCCTGCAGAGCGCGCGAGCGCGGCAGCGCCGGGTAATGCAGCTCGATCGCCACGGCGGAGCATTCGGCAATATGGCCGACGTCGGCTACCAGGCCGTCGGAGACATCGATGGCGCTACTCGCAATGCCGCGCAGCGCCAGGCCCAGCCTGACGCAGGGCACCGGCGCATGCAGGCGCGCAAGGCAGTGCGCCAGCGCCGCGCCCGACAGCCGGATGCGGCCGTCAAGATGCGCCAGCGCCAGCGCGGCGTCGCCGCTCGCGCCGGACAACCAAACATCGTCGCCCGTCCGGGCGCCATCCCGGCGCAAGGCCTCCCCCGGCGGCACCGCGCCCAACACGGTAATCGAAATGGTGCGCGGACCGCGCGTGGTGTCACCGCCGATCAATTCGATGTCGAAAGCATCGGCAAGCCGGAAGAACCCCTGGCTGAATTGCTCCAGCCAGCGTTCGTCGGCGTCGGGCAGGGCAAGCGCGAGCGTGGCGTAGCGCGGCGCGGCGCCCATCGCCGCGAGATCCGAAAGATTCACCGCCAGGGCCTTGTGCCCCAGCTGCGCCGCGTCGGTGCCGGCGAGAAAATGCCGCCCTTCGACCAGCATGTCCGTGGATACTGCGAACGCCGCGCCCGCCTCAGGCCCGATCAGGGCGCAGTCGTCGCCTACGCCCAGCATCGCGCGCTTCACCGGTCGGGTGAAGTAGCGGCGGATGATGTCGAATTCGGAAGCCAATGCGCCCCGGGGGCGGTGAATGTGAGGCGGCGCTAGGCCGCGGCCTTGCCGCCGCCGGCCCTGCGCGCCTTGAGCTCGTCAGGACGCAGGCGGGCGGCCAGCTTGTCGAGCACGCCGTTCACGTATTTGTGTCCGTCGGTGCCGCCGTAGGACTTGGCCAGCTCCACCGCTTCGTTGATCACGACCTTGTAGGGCACATCGGGCACATGCGCGAGTTCGTAGGCGCCGATCAGGAGCACGCCGCGCTCCACCGGCGACAGTTCGCCCACTGGGCGGTCGAGCAAGGGACCGAATGCGGCCTCGAGTTCGGCGGCATCGGCGATCACGCCGTCCAGCAACAGGCGCAGGTACTTCGCGTCCGCCTTGTCGTAGCCTTTGAATTCGGCCAGGTGCGCGCGGATCTCCTGCACCTGCTCCTCGGCAAGCAGCCACTGGTACAGGCCCTGCAGGGCCAGCTCGCGCGCCTTATGCCGTGCGTTTTTCATTCCGGATTTCCCGCGCCAGATTGGCCATTTCCACCGCCACCTCGGCGCAATCGGCGCCTTTTTGCCGCACCCGCGCCAGCGCCTGCTCCTCGGTATCGGTAGTCAGGATGCCATTGGCGACCGGCACCCCGGCATCGAGCTGCACCTGCGTGATGCCGGCAGCGGACTCGTTCGACACGACCTCGAAATGATAGGTGTCGCCGCGCACCACCGCACCCAGTGCGATCAGCGCGTCGTAGTGCCCGGTTGCGGCAAGCTTCTGCAGTGCCAGCGGAATCTCGAGCGCGCCCGGCACGCTCACCAGCGTCGTGCGCCCGGGCGCCACGCCGAGCGCGGCGAGCCGCTCCAGGCAGGCCGCGAGCAGGCCCGCGCCTATGGGCTCGTTGAAACGCCCGCGCACTACGGCAATGCGCAGATCGGCGCCGCTCATGCCGGGCTTGATCTCCCTCATTGCGCCGCCCCGGTCTCGTGCTGCGACTGCACGTATTCGGACACTTCCAGATCCCAGCCCGCCATGCTGGGCATTTTTCGCGGCGTCGCCATCAGCCGCATCTTGCCAACGTTGAGGTCGCGCAGGATCTGCGCGCCTATGCCATAGGTCAGGAGTTCCACCTTTGCGGCGGGCCAGGGCTTGGCCTGGCTGGCCACGCGCGCTGCGAGCTGGCCCGCGCTTTCGGCGCAGTTGAGCAGCACCATGACGCCGCAGCCGGCGGACCCGATCGCCGCGAGGGCTTCGTGCACGCCCCAGGAATGCGCCCCCGGCGCGGTATCGAGCAGGTCGAGCATGGACAGCGGCTCGTGCACGCGCACCAGCGTCGGCGTATCGGCGTCGATGCTCCCGCGCACCAGCGCCAGATGGGTCGCGCCGGAAATCTTCTCGCGATAGGCGATCATGCGAAAGCCGCCATGCGCCGTGGCGATGTCGCGCTCCGCCACGCGCTCCACCAGGGATTCGGTCTGGCTGCGGAAATGAATCAGGTCGGCGATGGTGCCGATCTTCAATCCATGCTGCTTGCCGAATTCGATCAGGTCGGGCAGCCTCGCCATGCTGCCGTCGTCCTTCATGATTTCGCAGATCACCGCGGCGGGCGTGAGGCCGGCCAGCGCCGTCAAGTCGCAGCCGGCCTCGGTGTGTCCGGCGCGCACCAGCACGCCTCCGGCCTGCGCCTCGATCGGGAATACATGCCCGGGCTGCACGATATCCTCGGGCCTGGCATCGCGCGCCACCGCGGCCTGCACCGTGCGCGCGCGGTCGTGCGCCGAAATTCCCGTCGTCACCCCGCTTGCGGCCTCTATCGAGACGGTAAACGCGGTGCCGTGGGAGGAGCGGTTTTCCTGCGCCATCGGCGCGAGCTGCAGCTGGCGGCAGCGTTCCTCGGTCAGCGTCAGGCAGATCAGGCCGCGCGCGAACCGCGCCATGAAGTTGATCTTCTCCGGCGTGACGAAATCGGCTGCGAGCAGCAGGTCGCCCTCGTTTTCGCGGTCTTCCTCATCCACCAGGATGACCATCTTGCCGGTCTTGATGTCGGCGATGATTTCCTCGGTGCGGCTGATTTCGGTGTTCGAGTGCTGCTCGAACAGGCGATGTACTTTGTTCATCTGGCGGAACTCCTTGCGCAACCCGGCGATTATAAGCGTTTCCCTGCAGGCTCGCGGCAGGCCGCCAGACTTGAGCGATGTCAAACAAAGCGCTCATTTCCCCGGCGCCGGGGCTTGAAACGGGCTTCAGCGGGGTTATATTGAGCACAGTACCCCCATTACTAGCTCAATCATGTCCCCCAGTTCAGAGCAAAACGGTGAACTCCCCGTAGCGGAAAACCCGGGCTTCCCTGCACCTGCGGATCTTGCGCGCATGCTGCAATCGGCGTTCGATCCCTTCGGCATGTTTGCGTCGATATTCCAGTCGCAGCAGGCCTGGGCGCAGCACCCGCAGGAATGGCTGCACATGATGGACAAGCTCGCGCGCGAGGCCGGCGCGCTGCAGGTCCATGCTTTTCGCCGCACGCTCGGACTGGAGCACGAGGACTACGTCAAGCATGCCGAGGGCGATGCGCGCTTCGACGACGCGGAGTGGCGCGACCAGCTGTTCTACGACCTGCTCAAGCAATGGTACCTGCTGTATACGCGCTGGATCGGCGAGGCGGTCTACGATACGCCGGCGATGACCAAGCACAACCGGCGCCGCGCGGCATTCTGGGTGCGGCAATGGTTCAACGCGCTTGCACCGAGCAATTTCTTTCTCACCAACCCGGTGGCGATCCGCAAGTTCTACGAGACCAACGGCGAGAGCATCCTGGAGGGACTGAGAAACCTGGCTGACGACCAGCGCGCGGGCGAGGTGCAGATGGTGGACGGCAGCGGTTTTTCCGTCGGCCACAACCTTGCCACCACGCCCGGATCGGTGGTGTTCCGCAACCCGCTGGTCGAGCTGATTCACTACGCGCCGATGAGCGCGCAGGTGCACGCGCTGCCCCTGGTGTTCGTGCCGCCGTGGATCAACAAGTTCTACATCCTCGACCTGAACGAGAAGAAGAGCATGGTGCGCTACCTGCTCAGGCAGGGCTTCTCGGTGTTCGTGATCAGCTGGCGCAATCCCGATGCGAGCATGGCCGGCACCACCTTCGAGGACTACGTGCTCAGGGGCGTGCTCCCGGCGATTGAGGCCGCGCGCGCGATCTGCGGCGTGCCGCAGGTGCATGCGGTCGGCTATTGCCTCGGCGGCACCGCGCTCGCCACGCTGATGGCTTGGCTCAATCGCGAGCACGAAGGCCGGCAGGCGATGCCGGTAGCGAGCTGGACCATGATGGCTTCGCTGGTGGACTTCTCGCGCGCGGGCGAGATCGAGACCTTCCTCAACGAAGAAGGCCTCAGGAAGGTGGAGGAGGTGCTTGCGCGCAAAGGCTACCTCGACGGGCGCGACATGAGCTCGACCTTCCGCCTGCTGCGGCCCAACAGCCTCATCTGGCACTACTTCGTGCACAGCTACCTTTACGGCGAGAAGCCGCCGGCGATGGATGTGCTGTACTGGAACACCGACACCACGCGCCTGCCGCGCGCGATGCACAGCTTTTATCTGCGCAACTGCTATGTGAAAAACGCCCTCGCCCAGCGCGACGGCATCACCATCGGCCGCCACCCGATCGATCTGCGCCGCATCGTCCAGCCGCTGTACGCAGTGGGTTCGGACGAGGACCACATCACGCCCTGGCGCGGGACGTTCAAGACCTGCACCCTGGTAGGGGGACCGGCGCGCTACGCGCTTTCCACGTCCGGACACATCCTCGGCATCATCAACCCGCCGGTGAACCCGCCCAAGCGCGCCTACTGGGCCGGCGACTGGAAGGGCGAGACCGACGGCAAGGCCTGGCGCGGTCAACACCAGCAGGTGCCCGGCAGCTGGTGGGAAGACTGGACGCGCTGGCTGGGCCAGCACTGCGGCCCGCTGCGGGCGCCGCCGCCGACCGAGACCAGTAAATATCCTGCGCTGTGCGCTGCGCCCGGAACTTACGTGCACCAGCGCTGAGTCCCGCCGTCTTTTCTAATACCCCCGGAAGCTCCCGCCGTAGTTCTCGAACGGCGGCTTCCTGCCGACCAGCGCTTCCAGCATGATCAGCTCAGCGTCGGTGTGGTTGATCACCGGCGCGGGTTCGATCATCTTGATCGGCATCTCGCCATGCGCGTAGATGTAGCGCGGCGCATCGTGGTGGATGGTGCGCACCGTTTCCTTCGCCTCGGGCATGTTGACCGCTTGCAGGTCCACCTCGCCGTAGCAGGTGCAGACGTAGCTGCGTTCGGCCTGTGCCTCGATGTAAATGCCGGTGCCGCGGATGCCTATGGTAGCGGTGGGCGTGGTGATCAGGCGCGGCCCGGGCCCGAATACGGACAGCAGCTTGCCCGTGACCAGGCGCAGCGTCGCTATCGCCGTGTTGTTGCCGGCGGTCAGCAGTTCGCTGCCGCCGCGCATTAGAAACGCGTCCTTGCCGACGACAATGACCGCATGCGCGCCGGGCGCGGTGAGCAGGCTGTCGCCCGGCTTGACCGCGGCGCCCGCCTTTGCGGCGAAGCCGTTGACGCGCACTTCACCCTCTGCCTTCACCAGACCTTCGCGCTGCCCGCCGGCGGCCAGCGCCTCGCGCAGCAGCAGCGGCAGGCTTGCGCCGGCGAGCAGCGCGCGCTTCAGCCACTCGCGCCGCGAGTACGCGGACGCGTCGGCGCTGCGCTTCATCTGCGGATAAACGCGCATGGTCTCATTTTCCGCGCAATTCCCGGCGCAGGATCTTGCCTATGGGTGTCTTCGGCAGACTGTCGCGGAATTCGACGTACTTGGGAACCTTGTATCCGGTCAGTTCGCGCTTGCAATACTCGATCACGGATTCCTTGCTCAGGCCCGCATCCTTTTTCACGATCACCGCTTTCACCGCCTCGCCCGATTTCTCATCGGGCACGCCCACCACCGCGCATTCGAGCACCCCGGGATGGTTGGCGACCACGCTTTCGATCTCGTTCGGATAGACGTTGAAGCCCGACACCAGGATCATGTCCTTCTTGCGGTCGGTGATGGTGACGTAGCCCTTCGCATTGATGAAGCCGACGTCGCCGGTCTTGAGCCAGCCGTCCTGCAGAACCTTCGCGGTCTCCGCGGGCAACTGCCAGTAGCCTTTCATCACCTGCGGCCCGCGGATGCAGATTTCACCGGTGCATTTCTCCAGTTCGCCGCTGCCGTTCCATACCGGCAGTTCCCTGAATTCGTCGTCGCGTATGGAAAACTCGGTGGAAGAAATCGGCAGGCCGATGGTGCCGTTCCAGGGCGCGCCGAGCGGATTGATGCTGGCGGCCGGAGAAGTCTCGGTCAGCCCGTAGGCTTCGGTCAGATAGTGGCCGGTAACCTGCTGCCATTTTTCCGCCACCGGCTTCAGCACTGCGGCGCCGCCGCCGACCACGACCTTGAGCCCGGCGAAATCGAGCGCGCTGAAACCGGGCGTGTTGAGCAGTCCGCTGAACAGCGTGTTCACTCCGGTGAGCACCGACCACTTCCGCTTTCCCAGTTCGGCGACGAACGCCGGCAGGTCGCGCGGATTGGTGATCAGCACGTTGACCACGCCCAAGGTCATGAAGTAGAGCGTCGTGGTCAGGCAGAATATGTGGTACATCGGCAGCGGCGAAATCACGACTTCCTCGCCTTCCTTCAGATTGCCGCCGATCCAGGCACCCGCCTGCTCGATATTGGCGAGGATATTGCGATGCGTCAGCATTGCGCCCTTGGACAGGCCGGTAGTGCCGCCCGTGTATTGCAGGAACGCAATATCGTCCTGACCGACGCTGACGGGCGCGAGAGGCGCGCCGGCGCCGCGCGCGAGCGCAGAACGCAGCGCTATGGCGCCGTCGATGCGCCATTCCGGCACCATTTTCTTCACGCGCTTGACCACCAGATTGACGATCCAGCGCTTGGGTGCCGGAAGCAGATCACCGAGCTGCGTGGTGATCACATGTTCGATCCCGGTCTTCTTTATCACCTGCTGCAGCGTGGCGGCGAAATTCTCCACGATCACGATCGCCTTGGCGCCCGAATCCTTGAGCTGATGCTCGAGTTCTCGCGGCGTGTACAAGGGATTGACGTTGACCACGATCATGCCGGCACGCAGGATGCCCAGCAGCGCCACCGGATACTGCATCAGGTTGGGGCTCATGATGGCGACGCGCTCACCCTTGCCCATGCCCGGCAGGCTTTGCAGGAAGGCGGCGAAATCGCGGCTGTGCCGGTCGAGTTCGGCATAGCTCATGCTGCAATCGAAGTTGCTGTACGCCGGCTTGTCCGCGAATCTGCGCGCGGTTTTCCCGACCAGGTCCGGAATCGAGGCGTGGCGGCCGGCGTCGATTTCGGCCGGGACGCCGGCCGGGTATTCCTTCAGCCATATTTTTTCGGTCACGCGATTCTCCCTGCTCGAAAATCCGGGTCCGGCGCCCGCGGGCGACGCACCGGTTCCGGCACGCGCCGGCGGGGTTTTACTTGCAGACGCGATCGATGCGGCTGCGCATTTCTTTTTGCCTGCGCTTGAACTGATCCATTACGTCCTTGTCGGCCCCGGCCTTGATGCGTCGTTCGATGTCCGCCAGTTCATCCGCATAGTTTTCGCATTTGGCCTGGTGGATCGCCTGCTCGCGCTCGCGCCGCTTCGCTGCGCTCTCCCCCTGCTGCGGTTCGGCCTGGGCGGAACCGGCCGCGTCCGCGCCTGTTTTCGGGCCGGCGCAAGGCCGCTCCTGAAACTGGTTGCCGCAGCGGTACATCTTCTTCTGCGCCAAAGCCGCGCCGCTGCTGGCAGCGAGCGCGAGCGCGATCAACAGTCGAAGCATGATTTCCTCCCCGGGGCCGGTCCCTGCACGGAACCGCGCCCGTGCCATGGTACCGCTTCGGCCACCGACCTTCCAGTCTGACTAGGAATCGATTGCGCGCAGCAGCAGCGCGCGCATCGCCTCGGCGCGGTTTTCATCGTAGCCGCCGCGCTCCAGGCCGAGCGGGATCGAGCGCAGCGCCAGTTCGCAATACAGGCGCAGGACCTCGGGGCCCGCGCGCGCCAGGTCGGCCAGGTGCTTTTCCAGCGTGCCGATATCGCCGCGCGAATAGGTGCCGGCCAGGCTCTGGACCAGCCCTGAATGTTCGACCGAGGCCACCGTCCCGCGCAGCAGCGGCAGCAGCGCGCGTATCGTGTCCTCGCGCCCGACGCCGAAGCTCTGCCACAGATCCACCGCCTGGCTGAGCAGCGTAACGACGAAGCCTGCGGCGTAGTGCGCGGCGGCGTGATAGCGCGCGCGACAGCCTGGCGGCAGGCGCAGGCTGCGGCAGCGCAACAGCTGCGCCAGCTGCTCCAGCTGCGCCTGCAGTGGCGCTTCGGCCTCGATGGCGATAGTGCAGCCTGGCAGCCCGGCCAGCGCCACTTCCGGATCGGCGAACAGCTGCAAGGGGTGGAATCCTCCGACCTGCGCGCCTGCCGCCGCCGCGCTCGCGAGCGCGGCGATTTCGGTTGCGCCGCTGCAATGCACTACCGCCATGCCCTTGCGCCACGCAAGGCTGGCGGCCACTGCCGCAATTGCGTCGTCCGGCACCGTGATGAACACCAGATCGCTGGCATCGACCACTTGCTGCGCGCGCGCACAGGCGCGACAGCCTGTTACCAGAGCTGCAAGCTGCATCGCCGATTCCGGGCTGCGGCTGGCCGCTGCGACGACCTGCTGCCCGGCCTGTGCCATGCCCCGTGCCAGGCCCTTGGCCACGCGGCCCGCGCCGATGAAGCCGATGCGTGGCGAAGTCTGAGCTTGCTGCGACATTGGGTTCGTCCCTTGTTTTTGCCCCGGCCCCAGTCTGCCTCAAGCGTCCGCGCTTGCGCAAACGCGCGCTGCTATGCCGGTCGCCTGAACTGCACCAGCAATACGCCGGCGAGCGCAAGCGCCCCGCCGGCGAAGGACATCGCGCTCGGCACTTCGCCGAGCCAGATCCAGGCGATCGGAAAGGTCAGCACCGGCACCAGATACAGCGCGCTCGATACCTGCGCCACCGGCAGGCGCGCGAGCGCATAGGACCAGAACGCGAAGGCCAGCGCCGCGGGAAACAGGGCGAGGAACAGCAGTGCCCAATTCGCGGCCGCGGGCGCCGCGGCGACGCTGGCCGGCAATCCGGGGGAGAAGCCGCACAGTCCCAGGGTCGCCGCGAGGAAATAATAGGCGGTGACCGGGGTCGCGGGCAGCCGCGCGAGCAGCGGCTTTTGCACCACTGTGCCCAGGCTGAACGCAAGCGCGGCCAGCAGCAGATAGCCCGCGCCGGGCTCGAACGCGAAGCCGGCAGAGCCGGCCTCGCCCGAAGCGATCAGCACCGTGCCGGCAAAACCCATTGCGATGCCGCTCAGGGCCCGGGCGCCCAGGCGCTCGCGCAGAAACAGGAATCCGAACAGCGCCGCGAAAATCGGCACGGTATCGACCAGCACCGCGGCCGGCCCCGAACTTACCGTGCGCATGCCGAAATTGAAGCCGAGCTGGTACCCCGTGCCGCAGAGCAGGCCGGTCAGGACCAGGCGCGGCAGATCGGCGCGCCGCGGCAGCGGCGCGCGCGCCACGACGCAGTAGCCCAGCAGCGCCAGCGTCGCCAGGATATAGCGCGCCAGCGCCAGATGCTGCGGCGGATAGGCGCTCAGCGCCAGGTGTGTCGCCGGAAACGACAGCGCCCACAGCAGCAGCGCGAGCGCCAGCGCGCCCAGGGCGCGTCCCTCTCCGCCCCGCGGGCGCTCGCGCCCGGCCAAGGCTGCGGCATCCGGCACTATCGGGTGGCGCGCACGCGGCCGCGCTAGCCGCCGCGCTCCGCTTCCTTGCGCACGCGCACCGTGTGGGCGAGGTCGAGCACCACCTGCGCCAGCGCGACCCGGTCATCCTCCGAGCGCATGATCGTGGGCGCCACCGCGACGTCGATGCCGCAGGCACGGATGCCCTCTGCGGAGGCCTCGTCCACGCTGTCGATGACGAAACCGTCGATCAGCTGGTAGTACTCCAGCGCCGCCCTGCGCGCGGACACCTCATGCCCCAGTTCCTGCATCATCTTGCCCGCGGCGCCCCTCAGCGCGCGGTCGCCGACGATGGGACTCACCGCAATCACCGGCGCGCCGCATGCGCGCAGGCGCTCGCGCATGCCCGGCACTGCCAGAATCGGCTGTATCGTGTGATAGGGATTGGCCGGACAAATCACGATTGCTTCCAGATCCGGCGCATACAGCGCCTCCAGCACCTCGTCGGGGATGCGCGCGACATCCGCGCCCGCATACAGAAAGCTTTTCACCACCGGCTCGCATTCCAGTTCGGTGAGATATTCGTGGTAGCTCACGTGGCCGCTGTCGGTGACCACCACCGTGCGCACCGGATCGTTGCTCATCGGCAGCACGCGCGCGGCTATGCCCAGGGTCTTGCAGAAGCGCAGCGTAAGCTGGCTCAGGGATTCTTCCTGGCGCAGGGCCTCGGTGCGCAGCAGCGGCAGCGCGTAGGAGCGGTCGCCGACGCGCACGCGATGCTCGGAACCCAGGCGGTGCAGCATGTCGTGCAGCGCATAGGTCTCGCCGGCGGGTTCCCAGCCGGCTGCCGGACCCGCGATGCCGCCCAGGGTGTACAGCATGGTGTCGATGTCGGGCGAGAACGCGAGGCCGAACACCTCGTGGTCGTCGCCGGTGTTCACGATGACCGCTAGATCGGCGCCACGCAGGCGCCGCAAACCGTCGGCGAGCTTGGCGCCGCCTACCTGACCCGACAACGCGACGACTGTTCCCATTGGTCTCCCCGGCTTTCTTGTGATCCAATTGTAGCCGACGCCGATGCTGGGCGCGCGGCGCAATCTGCCGGCTCCTTCCGCTATACTCGAAATTGGTCGCGCCGCGCCTGGCGCCGTGCGCTATCGTTTGGCATGCTCCATTCCGGAAGGATTCAGCCGATGGTCGTTACGCGGGTACGCTCTGTCCTGCGCTGCGCGCTGTGCGCGCTCCTCTCCTTTGCCGTCTCGCATTTCGCTGTCGCGGCCGAGCTGCGCATCGGACTTGGCGCAGACGTGACCTCGCTCGATCCGCATTTCCTCAACGTTGCGCCGAACAACAACGCCGCCTGGCAGATCTTCGACGCGCTGGTGCACGTGGATGCAGACGCGCGCCTGATTCCGGGCCTGGCCGTTTCCTGGCGGACGCTCGACGCGACCACCTGGGAATTCAAGCTGCGCAAGGGCGTGAAGTTCCACGACGGTTCGGATTTCACCGCGGAGGACGTCATGTTCTCGCTCGAGCGCCCGGCGACGCTCAGCGCGAGCCCGGGCCCGTTCAGCGGATTCGTCAAACCCATCGTCGCCAAGAAGATCGTCGACCCCTGGACCATCCGGCTCAAGACCGCCGCACCCTACGCGATGCTGCCCTACGACCTGGACTCGATATTCATCGTGTCGAAGAAGGCCGCCGCGGGCGCGAGCACCGAAGACTTCAACAGCGGCAAGGCCGCGATCGGCACCGGCCCGTACAAGCTCGTACGCTACGCCCGCGGCGACCGCATCGAGCTCGCGCGCAACGACGCCTACTGGGGCGGAAAATCTCCCTGGGACAAGGTTACGCTGCGCATCCTGCCCGAGGACACCGCGCGCATCGCCGCGCTGCTCGCCGGGGACGTCGACGCGATCGAGAACATTCCCACCGCCGACCTGACGCGGCTCAAGGCGAACCCGGCTTTCCGCCTGGAACAGAAGGTGTCCTGGCGCACGCTGTTCCTGCACCTGGACCAGTACCGCGCGCATCCGCCGCAGCTCACCGACAAATCGGGCAGACCGCTGGCGAAAAACCCGTTCATGGATGCGCGCGTGCGGCTCGCGATTTCCAAGGCCGTCAACCGCAAGGCTATCGTCGAGCGCGTCATGGAGGGCAACGCCATCGCCGCGGGCAATCTGGTCTCGCCGCCCGTATTCGGCCACGTGCCGGAGCTCAAGCCCGAGGCCTATGACCCGCAGGCGGCGCAACAGCTGCTCGCTGCCGCCGGTTACCCCGACGGCTTCGCGCTCACGCTGTACGCCCCCAACAACCGCTACGTCAACGACGAGCAGCTGGCGCAAGCGCTGGCGCAGATGCTGGCGCGCATCGGCATACAGGCGCGCGTGCAGACCATGCCCGCCAGCGTGTATTTCGCCAAGGCGCGCGCGGGCGAATTCGCCTGCGCCCTGCTCGGCTGGGGCTCGTTCTCGGGCGACCTGGCGCTGCGCGCGCTCGTTGCCACGCCCAACCCGGCGACCGGCTATGGCGCCTGGAACTGGGGTCATTACTCGAACCCCAAGCTCGATGCCCTGCTCGAGCGCGATTTCGCCACGCTCGACAATGCGCAACGCGAGGCGCTGGCGCGCGAGGCGGCGCGCCTGGCGCTCGCGGATGTGCCGGTGATTCTGCTGCACCACCAGCTCGCTTCCTGGGCGATGAAGAAGAACATCGCCTACAGCCCGCGCACCGACGAATACACCTTCGCCCGCGATTTCCGGCCGCGCTGAGCGCGCCGGCTCGACCATGGCCGCATTCGTCATCCGCCGTCTGCTGCAAAGCGTACTGGTGCTGGGCGTCATGTCGCTGCTGGTGTTCGTGGGCGTCTACGCCATCGGCAATCCGGTGGACATTCTGATCAGCCCGCAGGCCGACCAGGCCGACATCGCGCGCGCGATCGCCGCGCTCGGGCTGGACCAGCCGCTGTGGAAACAGTATTTCGTGTTCCTGCGCCAGGCGCTGTCGGGCGATCTGGGCAAATCCTTCATCTATAACATTCCGGCGATCCAGCTGATCCTGGAGCGCATGCCGGCGACGCTGGAGCTCGCGCTCGCCGCCACCGGCATCGCGGTGCTGCTGGGCATTCCGCTCGGCTTGTGGGCCGGACTGAAACCGGACGCATGGGCGGGCCGCCTTATCATGGGCGGCTCCATCCTCGGCTTTTCCCTGCCGACTTTCTGGGTCGGGCTGCTGCTGATCATGCTGTTCGCGGTCGAACTCGGCTGGCTGCCATCGGGCGGCCGCGGCCCGACCACGCTGCTGTTCGGCATTCCGGTGAGTTTTCTCTCCTGGGAAGGCCTGCGCCACCTGATCCTGCCGGCGGCCAACCTGGCGCTGTTCAAGCTGTCGCTGATCATCCGCCTCACGCGCGCCGGCACGCGCGAGGCGCTGCTGCAGGACTACGTCAAGTTCGCGCGCGCCAAGGGCCTGTCGAACGCGCGCGTGGTGGGCGTGCACGTGCTCAAGAACATCATGATTCCGATCGTCACCGTGATCGGCCTCGAGTTCGGCTCGGTGATCGCGTTCGCGATTGTCACCGAGTCGATCTTCGCCTGGCCCGGCATGGGCAAGCTCATCATCGATTCGATCAATGTGCTCGACCGCCCGGTGATCGTGGCCTACCTGCTGGTGATCGTGAGCCTGGTGATCCTGATCAACCTCGCGGTCGACATCGCCTACTCGCTGCTCGATCCGCGCGTGCGCATCGGCGAGCAGGCGGCCTGAGCCGTGATGCAACGCGAGCCGACACCCCTGGCGCGCGTCGCCGGCGAATTCGCCGAGAGCAGGCTCGCGCTCGCCGGGCTGGCGCTGTTCGCGCTGATCGTGCTCGCTGCCGTGTTTGCGCCGCTGATCGCGCCGCAGAACCCCTACGACCTGGCGCAGCTCGACCTGCTCGACGGCCGCCTGCCGCCCGGCGCCAAATCGGGCAGCGGCATGACCTTCTGGCTCGGCAGCGACGACCAGGGGCGCGACATCCTGTCCGGCATCTTCTACGGCCTGCGCATCAGCCTTGCAGTCGGCGCGGCGAGCACGCTGTGCGCGCTGGCGATCGGCCTCAGCCTGGGAATCACAGCCGCCTACTTCGGCAGGCGCACGGACGCCACGATCATGCGCGTGGCGGACATCCAGCTGTCGTTTCCCTCGATCCTGATCGCGCTGATCCTGCTGGCGCTGCTCGGGCAGGGCATCGCCAAGACCATATTCGCGCTGATCATGGTGCAATGGGCCTATTACGCCCGCGCCGTGCGCGGCGCGGCCCTGATCGAACGCGGCAAGGACTACATCGAAGCCGCGCGCGGCCTCGCGCTGCCGCCCGCGCGCATCCTGCTGCGCCACCTGCTGCCCAACTGCCTGCCGCCGCTGATCGTGATCGCCACCGTGCAGATTGCGGCTGCGATCGCGCTGGAGGCGACGCTGTCCTACCTCGGCATAGGCGTGCCCATCACCGAGCCTTCGCTCGGTTTGCTGATCAAGAACGGCTACGACTACATGCTCTCGGGCAAGTACTGGATCAGCTTCTTTCCCGGCGTGGCGCTGTTGCTGACCATCGTCAGCATCAATCTGGTCGCCGACCGGCTGCGCGATGTGCTCAATCCGAGGCTGCAGCAATGAGCGATGCCGCGCTGCGCGTGGAGCATTTGAGCACGCATTTCTTCACCCGCAAGGGCGTGGTCAAAGCCGTCGAGGACGTGAGCTTTTCGGTCGCGCCGGGGAAAATCCTCGGCCTGGTGGGCGAATCCGGCTCGGGCAAGTCGGTGACCGGCTTTTCCATCCTGGGACTGGTCGATGCGCCCGGGCGCGTGGTCGCAGGCCGCATCCTGCTCGGCGAAGATGACCTGCTCGCGCTGCCGCCGGAAGCGATGCGCGATGTGCGCGGCAGGCGCGTCGCCATGATCTTCCAGGATCCGATGATGACGCTGAACCCGGTGCTGCGCGTGGATACGCAGATGGCGGAGGCGATCCAGGCGCATGCGCGCGTGAGCCGCTCGGCCGCGCTGGCGCGCGCGCGCGATGCGCTGGTGCAGGTCGGCATTCCGGCCCCGGACGAGCGCCTCGCGTCCTATCCGCACCAGTTGTCCGGCGGCATGCGCCAGCGCGTCGCCATCGCCATTGCGCTGCTGAACCGGCCCGAGCTGATCATCGCGGACGAGCCGACCACCGCGCTGGATGTCACCATACAGGGGCAGATCCTGTACGAAATGCAGAAGATCGCGCGCGAGTGCGGCACCGCGCTGATCTGGATCAGCCACGACTTGTCGGTGATCGCGGGCCTTGCCGACGACATCGCGGTGATGTACGCCGGGCGCATCGTCGAGCGCGGCGGCGTCGACGCGGTGCTCGATGCGCCGCTGCATCCCTATACGCAGGGGCTGATCGCCTCGGTGCCCGGGCGCGGCCGCCCGGGCGAGCCGCTGGCGCAGATTCCGGGCATGACGCCCTCGCTGCTCGAGCTCGCGCCCGGCTGCGCCTTTCGCGAGCGCTGCGGCCGCGCCGACGGTGCCTGCGCGGCAGACCCGGCGCTGTCCAGCCCGGTCGCGGGCCGGCAGGTGCGCTGCTTCCACCCATTGAGCGCATGAGCCCCGCGCACCGGATTGGAGGGGTAATCATGGCGCGCTGCGACCGGGCGGGACGATGAGCACGCCGAATTCTCCCCTGCTCGAGCTGCGCGGCGTGTCAAAACACTTCGTCAGGACCCTGGATGGTGCGGCGAAGCTCGCACAGCTGCTCGGCGCCGGCATCGGGGAGGAGAGGGTGCATGCGGTGGACCGGGTCGACCTCGCGCTGCGGCAGGGCGAGGTGCTCGGGCTCGCGGGCGAATCCGGCTGCGGCAAATCGACGCTGGGACGCATTGCGGCAGGCCTGCTCGAGCCATCCGCCGGCGCGCGGCTCTGGCGCGGAGAGGACACCGCGCAGCTGCCGGCGCAGCGCCAGCGCGCGATCCAACTCGCGGGGCAGATGATCTTCCAGGACCCCTACGCCTCGCTCAATCCGCGCATGCGCGTGCTCGACATCGTCGGCGAAGCGCCGGTCGTGCACGGCCTGATCCCCGCGCGCGAGCAGCGAGACTACGTGGCGCAACTGCTCGCGCGCGTCGGCCTGGATGCCGCGCTGCTCGGGCGCTACCCGCACCAATTTTCCGGCGGCCAGCGCGCGCGCATCGCCATTGCGCGCGCGCTCGCGGTCAAACCCGAATTCCTGGTCTGCGACGAGGCGCTCGCGGCGCTGGACGTGTCGATCCAGGCGCAGGTGCTGAACCTGCTCATCCGGCTGCGCGCGGAATCCGGCCTGACCTATTTGTTCATCAGCCACGACCTCGGCGTGGTGCGGCACCTGTCGGACCGCGTGACGATCATGTATCTCGGACGTGTCGTCGAAACGGCGCCGACCGAAGAGATCTTTGCGCGCGCCGCACACCCCTATACCCAGGCGCTGCTGGCCGAACTGCCGCGGCTGGACGCGCGCCGCAGAAGCTTCGCGCCGGTCAAGGGCGAAATTCCCTCGCCGCTCGCCCCGCCCGCCGGCTGCCATTTCCATCCGCGCTGCGCGCACGCGATGCCGCTGTGTAGAATCGAACGGCCCCGGCTGCGCGAAATCGCGCCGCTGCATTTCTGCGCCTGCCATCTCAACGACGGAGGTACCGCATGAACCGAGCGCAGAGTGTTCCGATCAGGCCCGAGACCCTGGCCATGATCGAGCGCCTGATCGCCTTCGACACCACCAGCCGCGGTTCCAATCTCGGGCTGATCGAGTGGGTGCGCGACTACCTCAAGTCGCAGGGCATAGACTCGCGCCTCACCTACGACGCGGGCGGCGACAAGGCGAACCTGTTCGCGACGGTGCAGAAAGGCTCGAAGCCCGGCATCGTGCTCTCCGGCCACACCGACGTGGTGCCGGTGGACGGCCAGAACTGGGCAAGCGATCCGTTCAAGGCGACGCTCAAGGGCGACCGGCTCTACGGCCGCGGCGCCTGCGACATGAGGAGCTATCTCGCCGTGGTGCTTGCGATGGCGCCGCGCTTCGCCGCGGCGGAGCTCAAGGCGCCGGTGCACTTCGCGCTGTCCTACGACGAGGAAGTCGGCTGCATCGGCGCGCGCGGCCTGCTCGAAGACCTCGCGCGCAAGGGCATCCGGCCGGCCGGCGCCATCATCGGCGAACCCACCAGCTTGCAGCCGGTGATCGCGCACAAGGGCAAGCGCTCCTACCAGTGCTGCGTGCGCGGCCGGGAAGCGCATTCGGCGCTCACGCCGCAGGGCGTGAACGCGATCGAGTACGCTGCCCGCATCATCACCTACATCCGCCACATGGCCGAGCGCATGCGCGATTGCGAGCCGCGCGATCACGGTTTCGACGTGCCTTTTACGACGCTGCAGACCGGGGTGATCGCCGGCGGCACCGCCGGCGACATCGTGCCGCGCGAGCGCAATTTTCAATTCGAATTCCGCTATCTGCCCGGCGCGGATCCCGAAGCGATCGAGCGCGAGATCAAGGATTACGCCGAGCGCGTGATCCTGCCCGAAATGCGCCGGACCGATCCGAATACCAGCATCAGCTTCCGGACCAGCGCCGAAATTCCCGGCCTCAATACCGCCGAACAGGACCAGGTCACGCAGCTTGCGCAGGCGCTGTCGCGCAGCACATCCGCGTCCAAGGTGGCCTATGCGACCGAGGGCGGGCTGTTCCAGCAGGCGGGCATACCCGCGATCATCTGCGGCCCGAGCTCGATCGAGCAGGCGCACAAGCCGGACGAATACGTGACGCTGGAGCAGGTGGCGCTGTGCGAATCCTTCATGGAGCGACTGCTGCAGCAGATGTGTACGGCATAGCGCGGGCGGGCCCTCTCAAAACCAATGCCTGGTCACGCAGCGCATCGCGAGGCACGAGCCTTGAAACAGCCCGCGCGAGCTTGATGCGCGGGCGGTCCTACTAGTCAAACGGGATGCCGAAGCGTCCCGTTTGTGTTTATGCGTACCGTGGCGCTTATTCGGCCGCAGCGCTTTCCACCGCGGTTTCTTCCACCGCGCGCTTGTTGAGCTTTTCGCGAATGCGCGCCGACTTGCCCGAACGGTCGCGCAGGTAATACAGCTTGGCGCGGCGCACGTCGCCCTTGCGTTTGACCTCGACCGAGGCGATCAGGGGCGAATAGGTCTGGAACGTGCGCTCCACGCCTTCGCCTGCCGAAATCTTGCGCACGATGAACGAGGAGTTGAGGCCGCGGTTGCGCTTGGCGATGACCACGCCCTCGTAGGCCTGCACCCGCTTGCGCTCGCCCTCGACCACGTTGACGTTGACGATCACGGTGTCGCCGGGCGCGAACACGGGCACGGTCTTGCCCAGGCGCGTGATTTCTTCTTGTTCCATCTTCTCGATCAGGTTCATGACTTCGCTCCTTGTATCCTAGGTATTCCGTTCGCGCTTGAATTCCTCAAGCAGCTTCAATTCATCCGCGCTCATCGCGCGCTTTGCCAGCAAATCCGGCCGCCTCTGCCAGGTCCTGCCCAGCGCCTGCTTCAGGCGCCAGCGTTCGATCTCGGCGTGGTTGCCCGACAACAGCACCGGCGGCACGCGCTCGCCCAGGTACTCCTCGGGCCGGGTGTAGTGCGGACAATCGAGCAGTCCGTCTACGAACGAATCCTGCGCCGCCGAATCCTCGTCGCCCAGCACGCCGGGCAACTGCCGCACCACCGCGTCGATCAGCACCATCGCCGCCAGCTCTCCGCCGGAGAGCACATAATCGCCGAGCGATATTTCTTCGTCCACCGCGCGGCGAATCAATCGCTCGTCCACGCTCTCGTAACGCCCGCACAACAATACCGCCCCGTGCCCCGCCGCAAGCTCCATCACCTTGCCGTGATCGAGCGTCCTGCCCTGCGGCGAAAGGAAAATCACCTTGCGCGCATCGCCCGTCACGCGAGCCCTGGCCGCGCGGATCGCCTGATCCAGCGGCTCGGCCAGCATCACCATGCCGGGCCCGCCGCCATACGGCCGGTCGTCCACCGTGCGGTAGTTGTCGCTGGTGAAGTCGCGCGGATTCCACAACTCCAGATCGTAGCGCGCCGCCTTCAGCGCGCGTCCGGTGATCCCCGATTCGGTGATCGCCGCAAACATCTGCGGAAACAGCGTCACGCAATCGAAGTGAATCACCAGTCCAGCTCCCACTCCACGCGGATACGGCCACCGGCCATGTCCACCTGGCGCACCACCTGCTCCACGAAAGGCAGCAGGCGCTCGGTCTTGCCTTTGACCACGCGCATCACCGGATGCGCGCCGGTCTCGAAAAGCCCGGCAAGCGCGCCGAGCTCCTCGTCCTGCATGTTCACCACCTTCAGGCCGACCAGGTCGGCCCAGTAAAATTCGTTGTCCGCGTTCCGCGGCAGCGCCTCGCGCTCGAGCGCGATTTCGCTGCCCTTCAATGCCAGTGCCGCATCGCGCTCCACGCAGCCGTCCAAGCGCGCCACCAGGCTCGTACCATGCTGCAACACGCACTCGGCAACCTTGCGTTCGCGCCAGTCGCCGTTCCTGCCTATCCACCACGAGGAGTGGGCCTTCAAGCCGTCGGGAACTGCGCCGTAGGGCTCTATCCTGACCCAGCCCTTGACGCCGTAAGGGGCGACTACGCGCCCCATCACGATTAGCTGCGCAGGCGGCTTACTCTGCTGCGGCAGCGGTGGTACCGGCGACTTTCTTGCCAAACTGCTTGACCAGCCGCGCCACCGTGGGCGAGAGCTGCGCGCCCTTGCCCTGCCAGAAGCTGAGCCGGTCCATGGCGACGCGCAGGTTCTCGCGACCCTCCGGTGCCTTCGGATCATAGAATCCGACGCGCTCGATGAACTTGCCGCCTGCAGCCCGGCGCGAGTCCGCCACTACCATGTTGTAGAAAGGGCGTTTATGCGCGCCACCGCGGGCGAGGCGAATCACAACCATGTTCTTGTCCCGAAACTCAAAAAAGAGCGCGATTCTACGATGATTTGGCACCCCTTGGCAAGGCTTTTGTGGCAGCGGCAAGGCCGCTGCGGCCACAGATAGTTCCAAAATTTCAAGGAAATACCTTCGGCGCTGCGGCTCTCAACGGCTGCCGGCGAATTCCGCCCGAAACCGCTGCGCACGCCGGCTTCGTGCCACGCCCGCATCGCGCCCGAGCGCATTGCCTGGGCGATGCGATTGTGTTCCCATACGGGCCTTCGCCGCCATTGAAAGAGATATTCCATGATCGAAATTGCCACCGGCCGGCCGCCGACTCTGGCCGCGCGCGGCATGGTCGCCTGCCCGCACGCCCTCGCATCCGAAGCCGGCGTCGAAATTCTCAAGGCGGGCGGTTCGGCCGTGGATGCAGCCATTGCGGCGAGTGCGGCGCTGAGCGTGCTCTATCCGCACATGACCGGGCTCGGCGGCGACGCGTTTTGGCTGATCTACGACGCGAAGCAGCGCCGCGTGCGCTACCTCGACGGTGCCGGCTGTGCCGCCGCCAGCGCCTCGATCGACTCGTTCAGCGACCGCGGCATGGACGAGATCCCGTTTCGCGGCATCCTGCCCGCGACGCTCACAGTGCCGGGCGCCGTGGCGAGCTGGTGCGCGGCGCACGCACAGCATGGCCGCCTGCCGCTCGCGCGCGACCTTGCGGCGGCGGCAGGCTACGCACGCGAGGGCTTTCCGGTGACCGCGCGCCTTGCCGACTGGATTGCCGCGACTGCGCCGGAGTTGGCGCAGAACCGCGAAGCAGCGGCTGTCTTCCTGAAGGATGGCAAGGCGCCGCGCGCCGGGCAGAGCCTGGTGAACGCCGGTCTCGCGCGTTCCATCGAAGCCGTGGCCGCAGGCGGGCACGCGGCGTTTTACGAGGGCGAGATCGCGCAGGAGCTCGCGCGCTACGCCAAGGCAAACGGCGGATTTTTCGAAACGGCGGATTTTCGCGCGCAGCGCGCGCAATGGCGCGAGCCGATATTCACCGATTATCGCGGCGTGCGCCTGTACCAGACGCCGCCGCCGACCCAGGGCATCTCGGTGCTGCAGATGCTCAATCTGATCGAGCCCTACGATCTCGCGGCAATGGACTACCTCGGCGCGGACCATGTGCATTTCCTGGTGCAGGCAAAGCAGCTTGCCTACCATGACCGCGATCGCTGGATCGCGGACCCGGACTTTAGCAAGGTGCCGGTGGAGCGCCTGCTGTCGCGCGCCTACGCCGACGAACGGCGCATGCTGATCGATCCGAATCACGCCCTGCCCTGGGACAAAGTACCCTCCTACGGCAGCCTCGCCGGCGACACCGTGTACATCTGCGCCGTCGACGCCGAAGGCAACGCGGCCTCGCTCATCCATAGCCTCTACGGCGTGTTCGGCTCCGGCGTGGTCGCAGGCAATAGCGGCATCGTGCTGCAGAACCGCGGCGCCTATTTTTCGCTCGACCCGAGACATCCGAACCGGCTCGAAGCCGGCAAGCGGCCGCTGCACACCCTGATCGCCTCGCTCGCCTTCCGCGACGACAAGCTGTGGCAGGTGTTCGGCTGCATGGGCGCGGACGGCCAGCCGCAGATCCAGCTCCAGGCTTACGTCGCCATGATCGATTTCGGCCTCAATGTGCAGCAGGCGATTGAATCGCCGCGCTGGCTCTCCGGCCGCTTCGCCCTGGGCGAACCGCGCGATCTGCTCAATGTGGAGGGGCGTTACCCGGAAAGCACGCTGAAAGAACTCGAGCGCAGGGGCCATGTGGTGAACCGCTGGGGCGCGTGGAACGAGTTGGCGGGCCATGCGCACGGGATTCAGATCGATCCCGACACCGGCACGCGCTCGGGCGGGTCAGACCCGCGCAGCGACGGCGCGGCGATCGGCTACTAGCGTTTGCCGGAAGGGCGGCGCTAGCGCATCCCGGGAATCATCCCCTTCATCCCGCGCATCATCTTCGCCATGCCGCCTTTCTGCATCTGCTTCATCATCTTCTGCATTTGCTCGAACTGATTCAGCAGGCGGTTGACTTCCTGCACCTGCACGCCCGCGCCGGCGGCGACACGGCGCTTGCGCGAGGCCTTCATCAGCTCCGGCCGCGCGCGCTCCTGCGGCGTCATCGAATTGATCACGCCCTCGATGCGGCGCATCTGCTTTTCGCCCATGTCGGCGGACTGCGCCTGCGCCGCCTGCGCGAACTGCGCCGGCAGCTTGTCGATCATCGACGAGAGCCCACCCATCTTGCGCATCTGGCTGATCTGCTGCTTGAAATCCTCCAGGTCGAAGCCCTTGCCCTTCTTGATCTTCTCCGCCAGCTTCTGCGCCTCGGCCACGTCGACGCTCTTGCGCGCCTCCTCCACCAGCGACAGCACGTCGCCCATGCCGAGGATGCGCGCGGCCATGCGCTCCGGATGGAAGGCTTCGAGCGCGGCCAGCTTTTCGCCCACGCCGGCGAACTTGATCGGCTTGCCGGTAACCTGCCGCACCGACAGCGCCGCGCCGCCGCGCGCATCACCGTCGAGCTTGGTCAGCACCACGCCGGTGAGCGGCAGGGCTTGGCTGAACGCCTTGGCCACGTTGACCGCGTCCTGGCCCTGCATCGCGTCGACCACGAACAGGGTTTCGGCCGGATGCAGAGCGGCGTGCAGCTCGGTAATTTCCTGCATCATCGCCGCGTCGATCGCGAGCCGGCCGGCGGTATCGACGATGAGCACGTCGTTGTAGTGCTTGCGCGCATAGTCGAGCGCGCCCAGCGCAATCTCGCGCGGCTGTTGACCCTGCGCCGATTCGAAGAAATCGATGCCGAGCTGTCCCGCGATGGTGCGCAGCTGCTCGATCGCGGCCGGACGGTAGACGTCGCAGCTCGCGAGCAGCGGTTTCTTTTTCTGCTCAGCGAGGTACTTCGCCAGCTTGCCGCTGGTGGTGGTCTTGCCCGAACCCTGCAGGCCGGCCATGAGGATCACCGCGGGCGGCGTGACCGCGAGATCGAGCGCCGCATTCTCCCCGCCCATCAGCGCCGTCAGTTCGCGCTGCACCACGCCCACCAGCGCCTGGCCCGGCGTAAGGCTGCCGATGACCTCCTCGCCCATCGCCTTTTGCTTCACCGCGGCGATGAATTCCTTCACCACCGGCAGCGCGACGTCGGCTTCGAGCAGGGCCATGCGCACCTCGCGCAGCGCGTCCGCCACGTTGGTTTCGGTCAGGCGCGCTTCGCCGCGCAGGGTCTTTATCACCCTGGACAGGCGGTTGGTCAGGTTGTCGAGCATGCTCTAGTGTAAAATTTGGTCATGTCCGGCATTTTACCCTATGCGCTCACCGCTCTACTCTATGCTGCGCTCGGATGGCATTTCTGGCGCACGCGCTGGAGCGCCGGCGCGCAGACCGAGGCGAGCGAGACGGGCATCGGCATCGCCGCCTGGGAACGGGTGGCCATACTCGCGCCCTTCGCGCTGCACTCCTGGTTGCTCTACTCGAGCCTGGTGGCGCAGGCGGAGCTGCACTTCGGCTTTTCGCAGGCGCTGTCGGTCACGCTGTGGATCACGGTGCTGATCTACTGGCTCGAGAGCATGGTCTACGACATGAAGGGAATGCAGGCGCTGGTGCTGCCGCTGGCCGCGGCGTGCGCGCTGCTCCCGGTATTCTTCCCCGGCCCCGAGGTCCCGACCTACACCCATACCTTCGCCTTCAGGATCCACCTGCTGGTCGCCATGCTCGCCTACAGCCTGTTCACCATCGCCGCGCTGCATGCGACGCTGATGACGCTGCTCGAGCGCCGGCTGCACGCGCGCACCCTCGCCGGGCCGCTCGCCTCGCTGCCTCCGCTGATGACGCTGGAGACGCTGCTGTTCCGCATCATCGCGCTCGGCTTCGTGCTCCTTTCCCTGACGCTGTTGTCGGGATTCATCTTTTCCGAGGAGCTGTTCGGCCAGGCCGCGCGCTTCAACCACAAGACCGTATTCGGCGTCATCTCCTGGATCATCTTCGCCGCGCTCCTGGTCGGACGCTACGGCTGGGGCTGGCGCGGGCGTACGGCCCTGCGCTGGACGCTCGCCGGTTTCGCCGCGCTGCTGCTCGCCTACGTCGGCAGCATGTTCGTGCTCCAGGTCATCCTCGGGAAGGTATAGGCATGCGCGGGCAAGACGCGGGCTGCAGGATGCACACGACCGCTTGCGCCGCGCGGGTTCTGACGCTGCGCGCAGCAAGCGCGGTGCCGCGCGCCTAGCATCGGCGGAGCCGCGCAAGCGCATATGGAGGACATTCCCTTATCGGCGCAGTTCGGCGCGCTGGTAGTGCTGCTGCTGCTGTCCGCGTTCTTCTCACTCGCGGAAACGAGCATGATGGCGCTCAACCGCTACCGGCTGAAGCACCTGGTCCATCAGGGGCACCGCGGCGCGCGGCTGGCGCACGCGCTGCTCGCGCGCACCGACCAGCTGCTCGGCGTGATACTGCTGGGCAACACCCTGGTGGCCGCGGGCGCAGCGACGCTGGCGGCGATGATCGCCCACCTGATTCTCGGCGAGTACAAGTGGGTTCCGGGCGTCAGCGCGGTCGCGATCACGCTGGCGCTGCTGATCTTTTCCGAAATCACGCCCAAGGTGATCGGCGCCGCGTATGCCGAACGCATCGCGTTCGCGGTGAGCTACGTGCTCTCGCCGCTGCTGAAGCTGCTCTACCCGGTGGTATGGTTCGTCAACCTGTTCGTGTCCGCGCTGCTCGCGCTGCTGCGCTTCAAGCCGCCCGCCGGCGGCGAACCGCAGCGCCTCACCGCCGAAGAGCTGCGCTCGCTGGTGCTCGAGGCGGGACACTATATCCCGAAGAATCACCGCAGCATCCTGGTCAACCTGTTCGATCTCGAGCGGGTGACGGTGGAAGACGTCATGACCCCGCGCGCGCAGATCGAGGCCATCGACCTGGAAGCGCCGCTGGAGCGCATCGGCGAGCAGATCGCCACCAGCTATCACACGCGGCTGCTGGTGTACCGCAACGAACTCGGCAATATCGCCGGCATCCTGCACCTGCGCAAGGTGCTGGCGCTGATGCGCGACGGAGAGCTCGAGCGGGACAGGCTCGCCGAGCTGCTGTCGGAGCCTTACTTCATTCCAGCGAGCACGCCGCTGTTTGCGCAGCTGCAGTACTTCCAGGAGAACCGCCAGCGCCTCGCGCTGGTCGTCGACGAGTACGGCGAGCTGCAGGGGCTGATGACGCTGGAGGACATCATCGAGGAGATCATCGGCGAATTCACCACCAACGCGCCGTCGATCGCCACCATCCGCGCCTGGGACAAGAACGGCAGTGCGCTGGTGGAGGGCACCAGCCCCTTGCGCGAGCTCAATCGCAAGCTCGGCCTGGCACTGCCGCTGCAGGGGCCGAAGACGCTCAACGGGCTGATCATCGAGCATTTCCAGGATATTCCGGAAGCGGGCGTCAGTCTGAAGATCGCCGGCGTGCCCATGGAGATCGTCCAGACCCAGGACCGCGTGGTCAGGACCGTGCGCCTGTTTCGGCCCAAGGCCGAAGCGCGTCCCGCGGTCGATGGATCCTGATTGCGTCGCGCGCGCACGGGCGCTTCCGGCAGCAGGCTTCGCGGTCAAAACATTCTTATCTTCAATACATTAGACTCATTACCTCAGCCTTTACAAAAAGCCGATGGCAGTGCATCATGAATGCACCGGTAATACAACAGGCGCGCTCCGAATGCGCCGGAGGAAAAAATGGCCACAGCCACAGCCGCAGCCGCAAAAGACAAGATCAAGGAATTCACCTTCGTCTGGGAAGGCAAGGACAAGCAAGGCAAGGTCGTAAAGGGCGAGTTGCGCGCCCAGGGCGAGGCCGTCGTCAACGCGACGCTGCGCCGCCAGGGCATCCTGGTCACCAAGGTCAAGAAGCAGCGCGCCGGAACCGGTGGCAGCGTCACCGAAAAGGACGTGACGCTGTTCACGCGCCAGCTTGCGACCATGATGAAGGCCGGCGTGCCGCTGCTGCAGTCCTTCGACATCGTCGGCAAGGGGCATAGCAATCCGGCGGTGGCGCGGCTGCTGATGCAGATCAAGACCGATGTCGAGACCGGCTCCAGCCTGACCCAGGCGTTCCGCAAGTTCCCGCTGTATTTCGATCCCCTGTTCTGCAACCTGGTGGGCGCGGGCGAGCAGGCCGGTATCCTGGAATCGCTGCTCGACCGCCTCGCGACCTACAAGGAAAAAACCCAGGCGATCAAGTCGAAGATCAAGTCCGCGCTGTTCTATCCCATCGCCATTATCGCGGTCGCGTTCATCATCACTGCGGTGATCATGATTTTCGTGATCCCGGCGTTCAAGCAGGTGTTCACCAGTTTCGGCGCCGACCTGCCCACGCCGACACTGGTGGTGATGGCGATATCGGACAACTTCGTCAAGTACTGGTACATCATCTTCCCGCTCGTTTTCGGCAGCGTCTACGGTTTCATGTACGCGTGGAAGCGTTCGCTCGCGGTGCAGATCTTCATGGACAAGCTGCTGCTGAAGGCGCCGGTATTCGGGCACCTGGTACGCATCTCCACCATCGCGCGCTGGACGCGCACGCTCTCGACCATGTTCGCCGCCGGCGTGCCGCTGGTGGAGGCGCTCGATTCGGTGGGGGGCGCGTCGGGCAATTACGTCTACCTGGTCGCGACCAAGCAGATCCAGCAGGCGGTGAGCACGGGCTCCAGCCTGACCACCGCGATGACCGATACGGCGGTGTTCCCGAGCATGGTGATCCAGATGGTGCAGATCGGCGAGGAATCCGGCGCCCTGGACGGCATGCTGTCCAAGGTCGCGGACTTTTTCGAGGCGGAAGTCGATGATGCGGTGGAAGCCCTATCCAGCCTGATGGAACCAATCATCATGGTGGTGCTGGGTTCGCTGATCGGCGGCATGGTGATCGCGATGTACCTGCCGATTTTCAAACTCGGTCAAGCGGTTTAGGGCGGCAGGCGCGGGGTGGCGAGACTGGCAGAAAAGCGTCGCGCGCGCATGTTCCCCGCCGGTTTCCCGCATCGGTCCGACGCATGTCGCTGCTAGGGACGCTGGGCCATCCCGCCGTCTTTCCCTGGGTCTGCCTCGCCGCGGGCCTGTGCGTGGGCTCGTTCCTGAATGTGGTCATCTACCGTCTGCCGAAAATCATGCAGCGCGACTGGGAGCTCCAGTGCGCCGAGCTGCGCGGCGAAAAGCCGACCGAGCAGGAGCCGTTCAACCTGGCGCTGCCGCGCTCGCACTGCCCGGCCTGCGCGCAGACGATACCGGCGCGGCACAACATTCCCCTGTTCAGCTACCTCGCGCTGCGCGGCAAATGCGCGGCCTGCGGCGCGCGCATCAGCCCGCGCTATCCGCTGACCGAAGCGCTCAGCGGGGTCGCCGGCGCCTACGCCGCCTGGCATTTCGGCTTCGGACTTTCCGCGTTCGCGGGGATGGCGTTCCTGTGGTGCATGATCGCCCTCGCCTTCATCGATTTCGACACCCAGCTGCTGCCCGACTCGATCACGCTGCCGCTGGTCTGGGCCGGGCTGCTGCTGAACCTGTCGGGCACCTTCACCGACCTTGCATCGGCGGTGATCGGCGCGGTCGCCGGCTATCTCTCGCTGTGGTGCGTGTACTGGGGTTTCCGCTTCGCCACCGGCAAGGAAGGCATGGGATTCGGCGACTTCAAGCTGCTTGCGGCACTCGGCGCCTGGGTCGGCTGGCAAATGCTGCCGCTGGTGGTGCTGGCTTCCTCCTTCGTCGGCGCCGTCGCGGGCATTTCGCTCATGGTATTTGCGCGCCAAGGGCGCAACGTCCCGATCCCATTCGGTCCCTATCTCGCGGTCGCCGGCGCCGTGGCGCTGTTCTGGGGCAAGCCGCTGACCCACGCGTATTTGCAGCTGCTTTGAGCGTGCCTTGCACGGCAGGCATTCGACGCCACAGACAGGGAGGTTAGAGGGAGAACATTCCCTCATATCGCCATGAACTCCAATGCGCACAGCGGTGCGGGCCGGCGCGGCGGCAGCGGAGACGCGCCCGCCATCCCCTATGTCGTCGGGTTGACCGGCGGCATCGGTAGCGGCAAGAGCGCCGCAGGCCAGGTGTTCGAGGAGCTGGGCGCAGCGTTAATCGATACCGACGCCATTGCACATGCCCTCACCGCCCCCGGCGGCCCCGCGATCGAACCAATCCGCGCCGCGTTCGGCGACGAGTACATCAGCGCCGAGGGTGCGCTGGCGCGAGCGCGCATGCGCGAGCGCGTGTTCGCCGACGCCGGCAGCAAGCGCCGCCTCGAAGCCATCCTGCACCCGCTGATCGGCGAACGGTCGGCGGCGCAGGTGCGCGCGGCGCGCAGCCCCTACGCGATTCTGATGGTGCCGCTGCTGATCGAATCGGGCAATTACCGCGCGCGCTGCCGGCGCATACTCGTAGTCGACTGCCCGGAAGAATTGCAGGTGGCGCGCGCCGCGGCGCGCAGCGGCATTGCCGCGGCGCAGGTGCGCGCCATCATGGCGAATCAAGTCACGCGCGCGGCGCGGCTGGCGGCGGCAGACGACGTGATCGACAACAGCGGCGACCTTGCGCATCTGCGCAGGCAAGTCGAGGCGCTGCACGCGCGCTACCTGCAGCTCGCCGCCGCCGGCTAAGGTTGTAAATTGCCCCTGAATCGGTCAGAATCTTTCACACAAGAGCTTCATCCTGGACAAGAAGCGCGATAGTGATCACTTACGAATATCCCTTCAATGAGCGCATCCGCACGCTGCTGCGCCTGGAGGATTTATTCGACCGCGCGCGCTTCTTCCTCGCGCGTCACGACGCGCTGGACCACCATGCCGCGTTGCTCACGCTGTTCGAAATTCTCGAAGTCGCGGGCCGCGCCGACCTGAAATCCGACCTGCTGCAGGAACTGGAACGGCAGAAGCAGGTACTGCTTTCATTTCGCAACAACCCGGAAATTTCCGAAGAAGTGCTGAGCCGCGTCATCGCCGAGATCGAGCAGGCGAGTTCCGCGCTGTTCAACATGACCGGCAAGATCGGCCAATACCTGCGCGAAAACGAATGGCTGATGTCGATCAAGCAGCGCACCGGCATACCCGGCGGCGTATGCGAATTCGACCTGCCCTCGTACCATTACTGGCTGCACCGCGATTCCGGAGCGCGCGCCTTCGACCTGCACGGCTGGATCAACCCGCTGTATCCGATCCGCGACGCCTCGGCCATCGTGCTACGGCTGCTGCGCGAAAGCGGCAAGCCTGCGCGGATCGTCGCCCAGCAGGGGCTGTTCCAGCAGATGCTCGGCGGCCGGGTGGTGCAGATGGTGGGCATCCGCCTGCCGCAGAGTTCCGAATTCATTCCGGAGATCAGCGCCAACAAATATGCGCTGAACATCCGCTTTACCATCTTCGGCGACGACGTGCGCCCGCACACCAGCAGTTCGAACGTGGAATTCGAACTCACCCTGTGCAACCTCTAGGCGCGTTCAATAACGTCCAGTAACGTCCGGGCGTTTCATCTGAAGTACGTTTTCCCCTCTGTAAACTTGTCTTATCCCGTCGGTTGGCATACAGTTACAGCCAAGGGGTTGCGCGATGCCACGTGAGTAGCTAGCGTCGCGTGAGTAGCTAGGCCCGGGAAATGCATGACCGTGCAATTTCAGGAACGGGGTTATGGGTACGCTTACTGATGTACAAATTCGCAACTGGATTAAAGCGCGTGCACCAGTCGCGAAATCGGATGGCGATGGGCTGACGTTCACTCTCTCCGCGGGCGGGGCCGCAAGCTGGGTACTCCGATATCGCCTCCACGGGAAACAACGCGAACTCACGCTCGGACGCTATCCCGATATCACGCTGAGCGATGCGCGCAAGTTCGCGACCGCGAAACGCGCGGCGGTGCAACAAGGCGTTGACGTTGCCCGCGAGAAGCAGCGAACAATCAAGGAGACGGCACGCGCGTGGACGTTCAGGCAAATGGCTGAGGATTACCTGACCCGTGCCGAGAGCAATTTATCTCCACTCACAATCAGCTCCCGTCGCCAGCAGTTACGCGACTACGTCCTTTGCCGCATTGGTCACCTACCGGCAAAGGAGGTCGCGCCGGCCGATATAGTGGACATTGTCGAACGTTCCGGGCACAAGTCGCTGCACGTTGCGCGGCTGGTGCTGATCGCGATCCGCGAGATTTACGCGCACGGCGTGGCGCGCCATGTTGTCGAGGCGAATCCCTGCGCGCATATCCAGGCCAAGGCCATCATTGGCGCGCCACCGAGCAGACGCGCACGGATCATGCTATCGGACGACGAATTGGGCGCGATGCTGCCGGCCTTGGCCGGCATCGGGCGCAGCAACGAGTTAACAGTCAAGGTTCTGCTCGCCACCTGCACCCGCATCGGAGAATTGACGCGCGCTGAATGGTCACACGTCGATTTCGAACGGAAGGAATGGACGATACCGCCGGAGCATGCGAAGAACCGTAAGCGTTTTGTAATCCCACTGACCAGTCAGACGGCCGAGTGGTTCATGGAACTAAAGCTTCTTGCATTCAATTCCAAGTACGTGCTGCCGATTCGCATACGACAGAACGGGCGCGAGGGCGATGCGCCGATGGAAGCGACTAGCCTGAATGCTGCGATCAACCGCATGTGCGAAACCTTGGGTGAAAATTGCCGCCGGTTTACGCCCCACGATCTAAGATCAACCGCACGAAGCCACCTTGCTGTGCTTGGTGTTGATGTGCTTATCGCTGAACGCTGCCTGAATCATTCGCTTGGCGGATTGGTTGCCGTCTATGACAAGCACGACTATATGGCGGAACGGCGGAACGCTCTAACGCTCTGGAGCGACAAAATCCAGGCGATTGAACGGAGCGCACATTTGGTACCGCTAAAGCTGGTTGCTTTGGGCAGATAGATTAGCGACTCGCCGCGCCTGGCAAGGTTCGAACACATGACCCCTTAGTTCGTCGGTGACCGGCTAAGCGCAAGTGTCTGTTTAACTGAAGACGACAAGAACGCCCGTTCCGTTATTACGCGCGGTCTTGCGCGTATTTGTGCTGTCATGTCCCTCAAATGTCCCCATGACGCGGACTCGATAAGTTCAGTCGAATGCGAGTTCTCAGCGATGGTTGCCTCCCCAGCAAGGTTAAATCTGAGAACTCCTGGTCGATATCTATGCGATTGATCTAGAACTTCATGCCGGCAATTCGTAGCTCTTCTCGTGAAACAGCCGAAGGCAGGCGTCTACCGCATCCGCGTCGTACGCGGTTCCACGCCCGCGCTCGATTTCGGCGAGGGCCTTGTCGATCCCCAATCCGGGACGATACGGCCGGTGCGAGGACATCGCCTCGATTACATCCGCCACCGCCATAATCCTGGCCTCAAACAGAATCGCTTCGCCCTTGATGCCTTGCGGATAGCCGCTGCCGTCCATGCGCTCGTGGTGCTGCAGCGTGACCTGAGCCACCGGCCACGGAAATTCAACGCTCTTCAGCACGTCGTAGCCGGACTGCGGATGTCCTTTGATCAACTGGTATTCGATTGGACTGAGCTTACCGGGCTTGGACAGGATCTCTGCCGGAATGGTGATTTTGCCGATGTCGTGGAGATAGCCGGCAACGCGCAGGCCTTCGATTCGTTGGTCATCGAGTCCAAGCTCGGCGCCGATCGCGGCGGCAATCTTGCCTACCCGCCGCTCGTGGCCCGCGGTGTAGGGATCGCGCATCTCGCTCAAGGCCGTAGCTACCTCGACCGTGCTCATAAACGCGGTCTGAAGTTGTTCGATGTAATGCCGGATCTGCTCGTCGGCGCGTTTTTTCTCCGAGATATCTTGCAGCAGCCCAATGATCGCAGGCTGTCCCTTGTGCGTTGCGCGTGCGGCGTTCGCGCCGACCTCGATTACTACTCCGTCCCGACGCAAGGCTCCAAAGTCCAGCGCGAGGTTTTGCGCCTCGCCGGAGAGGAGTACGCGCATATTCTCCGCGACTTGGCCGCGATCGGTCTCGACGACCCAAGCTAAGGGGTCAGTGCCGATTAGTTCATCTGCCGAGCCTTGGCCGACAATCTCCGCCGCGCGCGGATTGACATAGACCAACTTCCCATCCTGAATTATGTAAATGCCAGCGATCGACTGCTCCACCAGGCCGCGAAACTGTTCTTCCGCTGCAAGTAGCTCCTTCTGCGCTTGGTTGCGCGCAGCTTCGCGGGCGAAATTGTCGAGTGCGAAGCTGATATCAGTTGCCATTTCAATGAGCAGCTGTTGCACCGCTTCGTCGAAGGTGCCAACTTCACCGCTATACAGCGTGAGAACACCGACAGGAACACCATTGCACCGCAAAGGCAGCGCGGCGGAAGCGCGCCATCCAAAGCGCATGCCACGTTCACGCCACGGCGCCGTGCGCTGGTCATTCTGGAAATCCTGACACCAGACAGGCTGGTTCTCTCGGAAAGCGGTGCCAGTTGGACCGCGTCCGAGCGGGGTTTCAGCATCGGACGATATATTGATCCCATGCAGATAATCGTTAGCGCGGTCGTCATAGCTGGCGATTGGCTGGATCAGCCTGGTTTGGGGATCAATGAAACCGATCCAGGCCATCTTCATGCTCCCGTATTCCACGGCACTGCGACAGATTTGCGCGAATAACTCTTCCTCGGTGGCGCAGCGCACGATAGCTTGGTTGCACTGGCTTAACGTGGCATAGAGCTGGGTGAGCCGCCGAATTTGCGCCTCGGCCGCCCTGCGCTCAGTGCAGTCATGGAAAATACCCAGCACGCACTCCTTGGTGCCCATACGGATTGTTGCGGCCTTTATATCGGCGTAAAACACCGACCCGTCCTTGCGGGTTACCGGCATTTCGGTAGCCATTCCTATGTCGCCGTGGAGCACTCGATCGAAATGCGCTACCACGCGCGGCAGGTCCTGCGCCGGGTGAATGTCCGAGACGCCGAGGCGGACGATCTCCTCCTGCGTGTACCCGAGCATGCTGCAAATTGCCGTGTTTCCCTTCAGAAACGTTCTCGTATCACTGTCCGCTACCAGAATGCCATCGAGCGCACCATCGAATATCGCGCGGAGTTCCGCCCCCGACTCGCGCAACACTTGCTCCGCGCGCTTGCGTTCGGTGATGTCGAGCGTCACGCCGGTGAGGCCGACGATTGCGTCGCTTGTATCGCGCAGCGGCTCAGCGGTCAATTCAAAATAGTGCGTTGCTTCCTTGGCTGCAACGGCTATTTCGGCATGCACCACCTCTCCTGTGTCTAGCGCCCGCTGCTTTAGCTCGGTGACTCGGCGAGCAGCTTCTTCTGGTAGCAGCTCTGCGTCCGTGCGGTTGATGACTTCCTCGGGCAAGTAGCCCAACTGCGGGTGGTACATCCATGTGTAACGCAGCGTGCGGTCTTGTTGAAACGCGGCCATGTCGACTTTGCTCAATGCCACGCGCAAACGGTTCTCGTTTGTCCGCGCTGCTTCCTCCGCGCGCTTACGCTCGGTAAAGTCCGTACCAACGCCGCGGTAACCCTTGAATGCGCCCGAGGCATCGAAAATCGGATCGCCGCTGATAGAGATAAAGCGCTCGGTGCCATCGCTTCCAAGGCGTGAGAACTCGAAGTTGCGAAACGGCTGATGTGAATCGAGAAGTGCCCGGTGCGCCTGCCACACTGCTTCGGTTGGCGAAACGTACGGAATCTCCCAGCGGCGTTCGCCGATCTGCGCACCGCGTTTGAACGCAGAGATCGTGCTCGGCTTATTACTTGCGGAGCCACGCGCCGTGAGCCTATGCTCGGCGTCGCTCTCCCAGTAGAAGTCCGAAGACATCTCCGCCAGGCTGCGAAAGCGAACCTCGCTCTCTCGAAGAAGGTCATTCGATCTCGAAATTTCCGCGATCCGCTCGGCAACACGGCGCTCCAGCGCCTGGTTTACCAGCTGCAACGCGCTTTCTGCTTGTTCTCGGCGTATTACTTCGGCTCGCAAATCGCGGTTTGCGTTTTCGAGCTGCACGCGGCTGGGTATGGCGAGCGCTTTGGGCATCAGCGGCCAGAGGAACAACGCCGTTGTCATTGAAGCGGCCGCGGTGACCGCCTTCGCGACCGCTTCTGGCCAGTAATCCGCGTGCCATATATTCCACGCGGCGAACAGGTGCGTGCTTCCGCAAGCCAGCACGAATACACCGAACATCAAAAAAATCCAACGAAATGGTAGATCCGACCGTTTTTGCGCGAAGTACCAAAGTGCGAACGGAATCGAAAGATAGGACGCTGCAGTAATGATATCCGATGCGACATCAATCCAAAGCAGCGATGGTGTCCACACAAAACAGTAACCGTGCGGTAGGAAACCGGTCGAACCGGACCAATCGGAAAAGATACCTAACATGGCTGCGTCCTTTCACTATCTAGCTTTTATTCAGCAGCCCCGTTGTACTAACACAGGGGGCTGAACGTAAGCAGCCTAGGACAGAGCTTCAAGCTTGTCTATAGGCGAAGAGTTGTTGTCGGCAAGCGTTTAATCCGTCCCCCGCGCATTTCCTGTGGGAACGTCTCGCGCACGCGTCGGACCGCTAAGTGTCACACTGTTACAGACTGGTCTTACTTGGATGGCACTGGGTCGCACTGGATGAGACGGGATTTGATTGGATATCGGTTGCCTGTCTCCTTCCAATTATCATTTGACTTGCGAATTGAGGATCCTGCAAAATTGTTTTGCTGCGGCACTACCGTTGGGTAGTGGGAAGAATGTCAGAGCGGGGAATCGTGTCCCTTCCGCAGTTGGTGCGATCGCTTTCGGAGCATGGTGCCCGTCCGGAAGAGTAACGGCGCATCAGCCATGGACGAGTGAACTTATGAAAGGGCCTTTATGAACTCGATGATTAGGCTCGCTCTGATCTAGTCCATCTGCGACTGAGGTTAGCGAGCAAGGAGCTAACCATGTCGCAAGACAAATTGCGTGGCAGTCTTGTCACGCGTGCCGATAATGATCTCGACCGGCTCGCCGCTCCGCCCGCCCGCAGCGCGGGCGAGGACGGACGGAGCGGCGAAGCCGTCCCGAGACCCAGAAAGGGTGCGCAACCTTCTAACAGAGCACCCCACAAATACATGGAAGATGAGGAAGGCCCCTGCCGTGTCCTACGGTGGGCCGTGGACTCCCTGGACCTGACCTATCAGGGGGAGATATCGGACAGGATGTGGGAGCGCCTTGCCAGCCTCAAGGAAACGGCCCAGTCGGAACAAGAGGCCGAACAGGCAAAAGCGCAGATCAGCATCGGAAATCACCTCTTCGCGGTAGCCGGTCATGGGCGAGGCCGGTTCCGCTTCGTCCTGACCGATGAGCGCTTCTTCATCCAGGTGAGCAAAGGCAAGGGGCTTCCCCTCGCCTACGGGCAGATCTCGAGCGAGTACCTCACCTCCGTAGGCGTTGAAGCTGCCGCGTCCGATCTGCGCTACGTGGTCAACAGTCTCGGCCGAGTCGACGGTGACGAGCACGTAAGCCGTGTTGATCCATGCGTAGATCTGGTGCCCTTGGTTCCCGTGGACAGCTGGAACGTTCGCCAGTGGATTACCCGGGCACACAGCAAGGCGTGCTATTGGACCGCAGGGGATCGGTTCTCGGGCTGGCGCATGGGCATACGCGGAGCGGTTCAAAGCCGCTTCTACGACAAGGTTCTCGAAATCGTCGAGGAGAGCCACAAAACATACTTATTCGACCTGTGGGCGGCGCAGGGCTGGAAACCCGACGATCCTGTCTGGCGGCAGGAATTCCAGGTCAAGCGGGCTGCGCTCAAGGAACTGGGTATTGATTCCGTGGCGCAGTTGCTCTCGAATCTAGGGGCGCTGTGGAGCTACCTCACTCAGGATTGGTTGCGGCTGGCGCAGCTCTCGATAGAGGACAGCAATCGGTCTCGTTGGCCTAATGATCCGCTATGGGACGTGGTGTCAGGCGTGAACTGGAGCGACATGCCGCAGCCGACGCTGACGCGCATTCGGTCAAGCGGCGTTCCTCGGGACGAGCAACTCTTTACGGGCTTTCCGGGGTATATCGCGTCGCTGATGGCACGCGAGGGTATCACCGATTGGAGCGAAGGCCTCGGCGAAGCGCTCAAGCAGGCGGACTCGTTTCACCGGCTGCAGGGTCGGTCGCTCGCACGCTACGTTGAGCAAAAAGCCAGCGCAAAGGGGCGGCTTCTATCGACCATCAATAATCGCATCGGGAACTTGGAGGACAAGGAGCGGATTCACCGCGAGGCTGACGAGTACCGGCGCGCAAGGGACGGCGAGGATGAATAAACACGGCTGATAGGGAGGAGTTGTGCGACCCTGGGCGGTCACACAGTCGAGCCCTCGCGAGCGACCGATGCTCGGCCAATGCTGCCGGTGAGAGTCCCTTCCGAATTAGGCCGCTATGGATTCGTTACCAGCTGTAGGTTATGAACTCGGGCCGATCGGCAGCTTTCCAATTCGGTGAATTCACACTCCCGACCCACAGCCGCCTCTGGCAAGAATGGGAAGCGGTCATCGGCCACTCGGCCCCGGCGGCAACTTCCACCAGTTGCGCGCCAAGCAAGTCCTCCAGGTCCTTCAACCCGGCGCTCAATGTCGATTAAGTGACAATGCAGGATTCCGCCGCCTGCGTGAAATTGAGCTGCTCGGAAAGGCCAACCGGACAGCGCAGTTGCTTGAGCGAACTCAACACTGTCATGCCTTCAGAAGGCTAGAATTTCCGGATGTCATTATCGAGTTTGCCGATTACTACTCACAAAATAATCCATTGGACCGATTGCGTGAACACCTTCAGACTTGGTCGCGTCAGGACGCTGGATTGAATCGAATTGTGGGTTGCAAACAAGCAGAGGAGAAAACCATGTCAACCGAAACGAAATGCCCGTTCAACCACATCGCCGGCCTCGGCAGGACGAACCAGGACTGGTGGCCGAAGCGGCTGCGGCTGGACCTGCTGCACCAGCATTCCTCGAAATCCGACCCGATGGGGAAGGGATTCGATTACGCGAAGGAATTCAAAAGCCTCGACTACAAGGCGCTGAAGAAGGATCTGGTCAAGCTGATGACCGACTCGCAGGACTGGTGGCCGGCGGACTTCGGCCACTACGGGCCGTTCTTCATCCGCATGGCTTGGCACGCCGCCGGAACCTACCGCATCGATGACGGTCGCGGAGGCGCCGGCCGCGGCCAGCAGCGCTTCGCGCCGCTCAACAGCTGGCCCGACAACGTCAACCTCGACAAGGCGCGCCGCCTGCTGTGGCCGATCAAGCAGAAGTACGGCGCGGCCATCTCCTGGGCGGACTTGATCATTCTCACGGGCAACGTCGCGCTGGAGTCGATGGGCTTCAGGACCTTCGGCTTCGGTGCCGGCCGCGCGGACGTGTGGGAACCGGACGAGGACGTGAACTGGGGCGACGAGCTCGCCTGGCTGGCCGCCGACATGCGCTTCAGCGGCGAGCGCGATCTGCAGCCGCCGTTCGGCGCCACCCACATGGGCCTCATTTACGTCAACCCGGAGGGCCCGAACGCCAGCGGCGATTACATGGCCGCGGCCAAGGACATTCGTGCCACCTTCGGCCGCATGGCGATGAACGACGAGGAGACCGTCGCGCTCATCGCCGGCGGCCATACCTTCGGCAAGTGCCATGGCGCCGCCCCGGAATCGCACAAGGGGCCCGAGCCGGAAGCTGCGCCGCTGGAAGCGCAAGGCCTGGGCTGGATGAGCGACTACGGCACGGGGCACGGCGCCGACACGGTCTCCAGCGGACTTGAAGTAACCTGGACCAAGACCCCGGCGCTGTGGAGCAACAACTTCCTCGAGAACCTGTTCAATTACGAATGGGAGCTCACCAAGTCGCCCGCCGGCGCCAAGCAATGGGTAGCCAGGAACGCGCGGGATATCGTTCCCGACGCGCACGATCCGAAGAAGAAACACAAGCCGACCATGCTGACCACCGACTTGACGCTGCGCTTCGATCCGGAGTTCGGGAAGATCTCGCGCAGGTTCCTCGACGACCCGCAGGCCTTTGCCGATGCCTTCGCGCGCGCCTGGTTCAAGCTGACGCACCGGGACATGGGTCCTATCGCCCGGTACCTGGGACCGGAAGTGCCGAAAGAAGCGCTGATCTGGCAGGATCCGATCCCCGCGGTCGATCACAAGCTGATCGGCGAGAAGGAGATTGCCGAACTCAAGAGGAAGATCCTCGCCTCGAAGCTGTCGGTGGCGCAGCTCGTGTCGACGGCCTGGGCCTCGGCGTCCACCTTCCGCGGCTCCGACAAGCGCGGCGGCGCCAACGGCGCGCGCATCCGCCTCGCGCCGCAGAAGAACTGGGAAGTCAACCAGCCGGCGCAGCTAGCTAAGGTGCTGAAGTCGCTCGAGGGCATCCAGGCCGACTTCAACAGGAAGGCCAAGGGCGGCAAGAAAGTCTCGCTCGCGGACCTGATCGTTCTGGCCGGCTGCGCAGCGGTCGAGGCAGCGGCGAAGAAGGCCGGCGTCAACGTGAAGGTTCCGTTCTTGCCGGGGCGCATGGACGCGTCGCAGGAGCAGACCGATGTGGACTCGTTCGCCGTACTGGAGCCGATCGCGGACGGCTTTCGCAACTACGCCCATAAGGGATGCGAAGGATCGGAGGCCGAGCTGCTGATCGACAAAGCGCAGCTGCTGACGCTGACCGCTCCCGAAATGACGGTTCTGATCGGCGGCATGCGCGCGCTGAATGCGAACGCCGGCCAGTCCAAGCACGGTGTCTTCACCAAGCGGCCCGGAACCTTGAGCAACGATTTCTTCGTCAATCTCCTCGACATGAACACGAAGTGGCAAAAGTCAGCCGCCTCCGAGGGCGTGCTGGAGGGGACGGATCGGAAGACGGGCAAGCTCAAGTGGACCGGCACCATCGCTGATCTCGTGTTCGGTTCGAACTCCCAGCTCCGGGCCCTGGCTGAAGTCTATGCAAGCGAGGACGCGCAGGAGAAGTTCGTGCGCGACTTCGTGGCGGCCTGGAGCAAGGTGATGAACCTCGATCGCTTCGACCTTGCGTGATGCCGGTCGCGGCTGCGCGAATCCTGCGTCTCCTCTTGTTACCTCGCTTTTGGGATTCGCATTCCGAATGCATGGTCAGCAGCGGAAAATGATCAACTGTACCAAGGAGAATCAACGATGAGTTCCACGAAAGCCAAAGCTCCATCGATCGATATCGGCATCAGCGCAGACAAACGTGGGAAGATCGCGAAGGGTCTGTCCGCGCTTCTCGCCGACAGCTATACGTTGTACCTGATGACACACAATTTTCACTGGAACGTCGTCGGGCCGGATTTCAACAGCCTGCACCTGATGTTCATGGGCCAGTACACCGAGCAGTGGACTGCGCTCGACATCATTGCCGAACGCATCCGCGCACTCGGCCATCCGGCGCCGGGGACCTACAAGGAGTTCGTCAAGCTCGCCTCGATCAAGGAAGTCGAAGGCGTGCCCGGTTCCGACGAGATGATCCGGCATCTCGTTGCCGCCCAGGAAGCCACGGCACGCACGGCGCGCAAGTTGTTTCCGCTGGTGAATGCCGCGAACGACCAGCCGACGGCTGATCTGCTGACCCAGCGCCTGGAAGTACACGAGAAGACCGCCTGGATGCTGCGCAGCCTGCTCGAGGATTGATTCACGGGTAACTACCGTATCGGGGGCAAGTTCTTTGCCCAGGATGGCAGCGAACGGCGCAATGTCATTTCTTGCGAACGTCGTCCTTGTTCAGCGCGCTGATTGGCGGAGTCGGCATGGTAGCGCCGGGCGCGTTGAGCGAGTACCCCTTGGCCTGCCAATATGCGAGCGCATATGGGCCTGCCGGGACGACATGGATAAAGCCATGGAAGTCCTCCGGCGCAAATCCCTGTGCCGCGGCAGCGTTGCGGCATGCTTCGAATCTGACTCCCTGTTGTGCAAAGCTTGCCGCGCGATCGACGATGTCCTTGTACTTCGAATAGTTCGCCTTCGCGAATACGGCGAGTTCCGGGCCATGCGTAACTACTACCACCTTTATAGGATCGATTTCGTGCGGCCCGAAGTCTGTCGTCGCTTTGAGTAATGCGGCGAGATTATTAAGCACGACGCCCACTGCTTTAGGCTCGACAAAATTGAAGTCCCATACCACTTTGAGTTGTTTGACGCTGTCGATGTCAGCATATGAACTGAACTTCGAAGATCCATAAGGTGATTGTTGCGCCAGCGCGCAAGTTGCAGAAACTGCCAATGCGACGCCGAATAAGACATGTTTCAACATGGGGGGCTCCAAATGGGTTAGCGGCGACGTCGCCACGACTGAATAATAAACGAATTCAAAAGTAACGGCGGATGCCTTCCTGCCGGATAAGAACAGTGAGTGACCGATGTTCACTCGGACGCGCCGATTGATGGTCAAACTCGAATAGCCGATATCCGCGTTTGTTTCGACCAGTGCTCTATATCAGTACTTACCCTAATAGATTCCTAGTGACCACGGGACCAGCATGAAAGAAGTGGACAAGAGTTCGCCGTACCATTAAACGCCAAAATTCATGGAGCCGCGTAATGCGCGATTGGATAAAGAAGCTCGTGGTGAACCGTCTTCTATATTCGGTACTGCTTCTGATTTTGTGCCTTGGCATTTTTCCTTTCTGTACCCTTTTCCCCTTCACTATGTGGGTTGCGAAGAGGTGGGACAACATTTCATCAAATAAGACGCATGCGAAGAAGACTGAGGCATTCTGGGACGTGATTGGCAAACCCTACGACCATTTGGTTAAGTTAGTTGGGTAATCGGTGCGTGCCCTTTGCAGGTAAGTCTCCCATCTTCTGATCTTTATCAACTCGACGTATCGCGCGCGAAGGGAGAATTATTCCTCGTTCAAAGTGTCTCTTCTCCTCCTTATCTTTGAACGCTTTGGCCCGGGACAAGCTTGTCCTGGGCCTTTTCTTAACTGACGAGTCTGGGCGAACGAACGGCTTTCCACTCCCGCGCGAGAATCGGTTCAGAATCACGGAAATATTCGAGTGCATTGTGCAAAAGTCACGAATTCGCGCTGGCTTTGAAACATTTATTTACAAACGAACGCGCCCCCACGTCTGCGGCAATTTAGACCCTGTCGTTAAAGCAATCGCATCATCAAGGAAGACCGAGCGTTCTTAACCACCTAAGAAGGAGATCAACCATGTTTAAAAGCAAAGTATTCGCCAAAGCCCTTACGATCGCAGTGAGTTCTGCATTTGTCCTCGGAGCAGCAGGGAGCGCCGTCGCGCAGACGCAGTGGCAAAAAGACCACCCCCGCCGCGCCGAAGTGAATAAGCGCCTGGCGAACCAGAACCAGCGCATTAAGAAAGAAGTGAAGGAAGGTGATATGACCAAGGCGCAGGCCGCGAAGCTGCACAAGGAAGACCGGCAGATCCGCAAGGAAGAGCGGGTGATGGCAAGCCAGAATGGCGGTCACATAACCAAGCAGGAACAAAAGACCCTAAACCAGCAGGAAAATCAGGTGAGCCGCCAAATCGGTAAATGAGCGGGTGCCACCGGTATCTACATAGCGCACTTGAGAAAACGAGAGCACGCCCTCTTCGCGAGGGCGTTCCTCTTGGCACTTCGCGCCCGCAGCCCGTCTGCAATTCGATGCTCGCGGCAGTTCCCCTTGCCAAAGATGCAGATTGGAGACCCTTATCGCTCAAAAAGCCGTGACGCCAGCATGGATGCTGAAGTAAATCCAACGAAGGCTAATGACCGCAACCGCTGCGATGCTGCCGCCCAAAATGAAGATGCGCATTTTGCGTTTCCAGCTACCGTTTTTTGGTTTTCAGCATCCGCCGCGAGTGGCCACTTCCAATTTTCGCCAGAGGCAGGTCAGGGTCGGCTTGAGCCGTTGACGCAAAATTACTCAATGACGGCTTGCAGTCTGATCCGGTCCTTCAAACTGAAAATTGCCCAGAACCCAAGCAAGATCGGCTCAAGACTAGTTGCACTCCTTCAGGTTTTGAGATTGACGAACCCTATTCGCTGCGTAGCATGCGCCGGGGCTGCAAGCTGCAAGCGGTTGAGCGTTGTGCAACCGGAGCGGTGCCGTCCCGGTCTTGCTTGGCTGGCAGTACTTACAGCAGCGATCAGCCTTCGGGAAGGCGTGCCGCGCCAGAGCCAGAGCCTACCTGCCACCAGGTCCGTGGTCGTGCTCTGGACGCTTGCCACCACTTGGCTCCTGACCGCGCGGCTGCTGGCTACTACGGGGCGCCTGCCCTTCCGGCGGACGCTGGCCACTACTTGGCGCGTGACTTTGCGGAGCCGGACCCTGGTTACCCTGCCTCACGACTGGCACTTGAGGCGGACGTTGGTTCCCCGACCTGACAACAGGCGCGTTCTGGGGTGGACGCTGATCACCTGACCTAAGGCCTGGCGCTCGCGGATGACCGCCCGGGCGGAACCCGGACCGTGGTCTGTTGACCCACTTCTGCCGCTGTGAATACCAAGGACGGCCACGATAGTAGTGGTCCCAATAGTCGCCTACGCTGAACGCGATGATTCCGAATCCGATCATGGCACCGTAAGTAAGCACCGGAACATCCGCGCCTTGATAGGGATAAACGATGTTCGCGGCATAGATCCATCCGCGGTCCGGCCCAGCCAAGACATCACACCAGGAGTAGTCGCTCAAACACCCCTCCACGGCGATCTGGAAACCGGCGGGCAGTATTGCAACTACGGGATAATCCCTCGCCGGTCCCGCGCGAAGGTGCACGTTCTTCGCTGTATAGGCCACCTGAGCGTACGCAATGGCCGGTGCGCCAGCTAACAGCGCCGTCAGAACACCCAACACTTTTAGCAATCTCATTTGACGTCTCCTTCGCGGAGGACACTCATTACGCAGTAATTAAGTGACGCGGTTGCCGTAGGAACCTTTTTCGCCTTCGGACTTGATTCAGGATGCATAAGTATGGCTATGGGTTGATTATCCGCCGACAAACCGCACTTTGCAGCTTATGCCAGTTTGGCGATCAGTTCCGATTTGGTCATGGAGATAATGTAGTGCGATCACGCGCACATTGAAGCGTTCACGAATGCTGGTTGCGTTCCGAATTCGCCGCCCTGAATATTTTCGCTTGTGTATCAGCCTTGTTATTGGCGGTAGTCCGTTGACCGAAGGGCTCCCGTTCTGCGCGGCCCTGTTTGCCGAGTCCGATGCTCTTGATGCGACGCCAGCGGTTACCGCCTTTGGTCAATATCTCGCGCATCTCTTCGAGCGGACGATGTGCGCCGCAGTGATAGCAATACGCAGTTTCAGGCATCAATTCTTCTTTACGGGATCGATTGGCCCGCTGGGCAGGGATGGACTGTTCGTGAGCTCGACGGACACTGCGCAGCCGACCAAGATAGTTGCTACGCAAACCAGCGCAAAAAAACGGACAGAAGAGGGAAACTTCACGACTTCAGCGTATCACAGTCTAAGCGAGCTCCACGCCAGGAATTCAGTTTTGTGGACTGATCCGCCTGTATGGCCGCGGTTCCAAGAATCGGTCATTGCCGCTTGCCGGCGACCGCCTACGGGCGCGACCCCGAATTCACGCTATCGGCCAACAAGCGACGCTCAAAGCAGCAAAAGATCCGGCTCGCTAGGGCAGGTTTCTGTGCAGAAGCGGACCTGTCACATGCGGCTGATCTAGAAATGCCGCAGGCAGGTTACTAGCGCACGGCGGAGCTATGGTTTCCTCCACGCGCCGTCGAGTGGTGACGTCATGACACTCGGCCATCTCGATTGTCCCTCTCGCCAATGATAGAGGTTGTAATGAGAATCATTCGCATGTATAATCCATCATAACGTCATGGATTTCAGGAGCGGCGCATGTCTCATTGGGTAAAGATCAGCCAGCGCGAAAAGGCGGTCATCATCGGAGCGCTCATCGTTGTGCCGACTGCCATTTTTGGCGTCATCCAGCTTATGAATGGGAGCCACGCCATCGCGCACGCAGCGAGTGCAGAACCTGTGGGGCCGGCGTTCGTTCGCGCAGGCGACCAAATTGTCGTGCCGGAACGTTCGCCCATGCGCTCGCACCTGCTCGTGCAGGCCGTCGGCGCAAGCGATATGCCGCGATCCTTGACTGTGCCGGCTAGCGTCGAAGCGGACCCTTCAAGGACCGCAAACATCGTGCCGCCGCTGACAGGCAGGGTGATCGAATTGAAGGCGCGTCTCGGCGACCATGTGTCCAAGGGACAGGCACTTCTCACCCTGGCCTCCGGAGATCTCGCGCAAGCGAACGCCGATGTCGGCAAGGCAAGCGACGCGCTGCAACTAAGCAAGCGAGCCCTGGACCGTGCGCGCCAGGTGTTCGGCGCCGGAGGCGGCGCGGACAAGGATGTCCAGCAGGCGGAAAGCAACCATACGCAGGCGTTCGAAGAGTATCAGCGCGCCGAAGAACGCGTGAAGGCGCTCGGGGGATCGGCCGGAGACGAGCGAAAAAGCGCAACGCTGACGCTGACTGCCCCGATCTCGGGCAACGTGACCGCATTGTCGATCGCACCCGGGGCCTACGCCAACGACCCGACCGCCTCGATCATGACCATTGCGAATCTGGATTCCGTCTGGTTCACCGCGAATGTGCCGGAAGACGCGGTGTCGTTTGTGGCCAGGGGGCAAAGGGTCGGCGTTACGCTCCCGGCCTACCCCGGAGAAGTGTTCCACGGCAAGGTGGCATTTGTGAGCACGGTGCTCGATCCGGACACGCGCAGCGACAAGGTGCGCGTCGCCTTCGACAACCGGCAGGGCAAATTCAAACCCAACATGTTTGCGAACGTGACCTTTGCAGTTCCGCAAGGTCGCCGGATATTCGTCCCGAACTCCGCACTGCTCATGAACAACGACCGCGTCACCGTGTTTGTCGAGGTCGCGCCATGGACTTTCGTGCGCCGCTCGGTCGACATCGGCTACTCGGAAGGCGACAAGACGCTGGTTCGAGAGGGGCTGAACGTGGGAGAGCGCGTCATCGCAAAAGGCGGGGTGCTTCTGAATGATTGACCGGCTCATCGCGTTTTGCCTGCGCAAACGCCATGTGGCGATCCTGGTCACGATTCTCGTCGCGATCTTCGGCGCTTACTCCTGGACGCGGATGGCGGTCGAAGCCTACCCGGACATCAGCGACGTGGCAGAGCGGGTCACGACCCAAGTGCATGGGCTCGCGGCCGAGGAAATCGAACAGCAGATCACCACGCCGCTGGAGCGCGCGCTCGCCGGCACGCCGGGCCTGGTCAGCATGCGTTCGAGCAGCACCTTCGGCTTGTCCAACATCTGGATGGTTTTTCGCGATGGCACGGAAGACTATTGGGTGCGTCAGCGCATCCTGGAAAGGATCGGCGGCGTAACCCTGCCCGCGGGGGCGCAGCCGGGCCTGGGTTCGGTTACGGCCCCCACAGGCGAGATCTACCGCTATACGCTGGAGTCGGAGAGCAAGAACCTGCTGGAGCTTTCCGAAATCCAGCGCTGGAAAGTCACCCCCGCCCTGCAGCAGGTGGCAGGCGTCGCGGAGGTCGACAATTTCGGCGGCTTTACCAAGGAATATGCGCTTCAGGTCGACCCGGCGCAGTTGCAGCGCTATGGGCTAGCCCTGAGCGATGTCGCCGCAGCAATCAACAACAACAGCGCGAACGCCGGCGGCAGCAGGGTCTCGCTCGGCGAGCAAGGGTATGTGATTCGCGGCATCGGCATGGTGCACGACTTGCGCGAGCTCGGCGATATCGCCATCAAGCAGGTCAACGGGGTACCGCTATTTCTGCGCGATCTGGGCAAGCTCCAATACAGCCACCGGGAGCGGCAGGGCATTCTGGGGAAGAACAGCAATCCCGACACCATCGAAGGGATTGTTCTGCTGCTGAAGTACGAAAATCCCTCGCAAGTGCTGAAGGGCGTTCACGCCAAAGTGGACGAGCTTAACCTGCAGCTTGCGGCGCAGGGTGTGCGCATCGTCCCCTATATCGACCGCGATGATCTGGTAAAGGCAACGGTAAGCAAAGTCTCCCACACGGTGCTCGAAGGCGTGGGCCTGGTCTGTATCGTATTGATCCTGTTTCTCGGCAGCGTGCGCAGCGCCCTGATCGCCGCGGCGACCATACCGCTTTCCCTCGCCGCCGTATTCATCACAATGAATTTGTTGAAGATGCCGGCGAACCTGTTCTCGCTGGGCGCGATCGACTTCGGCATCATCGTCGACGGGGCAATCGTGGTTACCGAAGCGATACTCCGGCGACGCGAGGCGAAGCCCGCGGACGAACTCACCGCCGACGACGTGCGCTCGGCGACGCATCAAGTGGCGCGTCCGATGATCTTCGCCACCCTGATCATCATCACCGCCTATCTGCCTTTGTTCGCGTTCGAGCGCGCCGAAGCCAGGCTCATCGCCCCGATGGCATACACGGTGGACTTCGCGCTCCTGGGCGCGCTGCTGTGCACCTTGGCGCTGATTCCCGGATTGGCCTACATCGCTTTTCGCAAACCAGGAAAGGTGCTGCGGAACCGACCGCTTCAATGGCTGCAGGCGCGCTATCGCAACGCCCTGGCCGGTCTGCTTGACCGCCCCAACATCAGCTACGTGATCGGCCTGGTCGGTGTCGTCGCCGTCGTCGGGCTTGGTCTGACGACCGGCCGCGAGTTCCTGCCCGATCTCGATGAAGGGACTTTGTGGTTGCAAGTACAGTTGCCGACGGGGGTATCGCTCGATAAGGCCAGCGAAATGGCCTCTACGCTGCGGCGCACGCTGCGAGAGTTTCCGGAAGTCTCTTACGCAGTCACTCAATTGGGACGCAGCGACGATGGCACCGACGCCTGGACGCCCTCGCATATCGAGGCTCCCGTCGGACTGACGCCGTATGCCAGCTGGCCGCACGGCGAAACCAAGGCGCAATTCCTGCGCCGTTTGAATGCGCGATTGCAGCAGTTGCCGGGGTTTTCCACGGGCATCAGCCAGCCCATTTCCGATATGGTGGACGATGTTGTAGGCGGCACGCACAGCCGGCTGGTGCTGCGCGTCTACGGGGACAGTCCCCGGGAACTGCGGGCGTTGGCGGAACAGGTCATCGACGCTCTGCGCCGGGTTCGAGGGACGACGGATGCGGAAATATTCCAGGAACCGCCGATTCCGCAGATCGCGATCGACATCGATCGAGCCGCCGTTGCCCGCTATGGCATCGCCGTGTCCGATGTCACCAATCTCATTCAGACCGGCATCGGCGGCGCACCCGTGAGCCAGGTGTATGTCGGCGACCGCGTCTATGACGTGACTGCGCGGTTTGCCCCCGACGCCCGCGACAGCCCGGACGCCCTGGGCAAACTTTTTCTGACGGCGGCCGGTGGCGCGCATATCCCCTTGTCCGAGCTTGCCAGCATCAAACGCAAAATGGGTGAGAGCACGATCTCCCACGAGAGCGGACACCGCGCGTTGACGATCCGGATTGATTTCAGCGGCAGGGCGATGTCGGCGTACCTGGCCGATGCGCAATCGACGGTGGACCGGTCGGTGCAATTGGACTCCTCCAGATTCCGTCTGGAATGGGCCGGCCAATTCGAGAACCTGCAGCGTGCCCAGACCCGGTTCGTGCTCATACTCAGCCTCGCGCTGTCCCTGATGCTGGTGTTTCTGTACGCCGAATTCGGAAGAATCAGGCAGGCGCTGCTCGTGATCAGCATCGTGCCGCTGGCGGCTTTGGGCGGGCTGATCGCGCTGCGCGTCACCGGAGAAACCTTGAACGTGGCCACCGCCGTCGGGTTTATCGCGCTGTTCGGCGTGGCCGTCCAAAACGGGATCATTCTCGTCGCCAACTTCAATCGTGTGCGGCGGCAAACCGACGACCTGCGCGAATCCGTGCTCGCAGGGGCGGCGGAGCGGTTCCGGCCGGTGATCACGACCGCCACGGTGGCCACGGTAGGGATGCTGCCAGCGGCGCTCGCGACCGGCATCGGTACGGACGTACAGCGCGGACTGGCCACGGTGGTGGTGGGTGGGCTGATCGTCGCGACGACGCTGACCCTGTTCATCCTGCCGGCTTACTATTTCGCATTGGAGCGCCGCATCGCTCAGCGCCAGGGCGTCAGGATCCCCGAACCGGGTGGAGCTAGCCATGAAGACAGCATCGCGTAAGCATCCGACGGCGCGCACCGCGGCGACCGCTATCGCTTTGGTAACGGGCATGGCAGTCGCGGGCTGCGCCGCGGGGCCGGATTTCAAACGGCCCGCCCCCCCTCAGGTCGAGGACTATGTGCTCGACGCGGCGAGTTCGCCGGCATCGCCGGACGTTCCCGGCGGGAATGCACAGCATCTAGTCGCAGGCATGGATATCCCCGGGCAGTGGTGGGCATTGTTCCACTCTCGAGCCTTTGACGATTTGATTGCCGAAGCGATCAAGGCCAACCCGGATCTTCAGGCGGCACATGCGGCCTTGCGCAACAGCCGGGAGATACTCTACGCCGGGCAGGGCGCGTTCTTCCCCGGCGTGGATGCGAGTTTCCAGCCCACGCGGCAGAAGATTGCCGAAGGCGCCGTTTCATCGGGCGCAGCCAACGGCGCGGCGCTCTACAGCCTGCATACCGCTCAGGTGAGCGTCGGCTATACACCCGACGTATTTGGCGGAGTGCGGCGGAGTGTCGAATCACTGCGGGCGCAGTCGGAACTGCAGCGGTTCCAGTTGGAGGCCGCCTTCCTCAGCCTGACCTCGAACGTGGCCAATGCCGCAGTGCAGGAAGCCTCGCTGCGGGAGCAGATTGCGTCGACGCGGGAAATAATCGCAATCAACGCAAAGATCCTCGAAATATTGCGACGCCAGCACGAGTTCGGGCAAAGCTCGCTCGCGGAGGTTGCCGCCCAGGAAAGCCTGCTGGCGCAGGCGCAGGCAATGCTGCCGCCGCTTGAAAAGCAGCTCGCACAGCAGCGCGATATGCTCGCCACCCTGATCGGACGGTTCCCGAGCGAAGCCCGGATGGCCCGCTTCGA
>Ga0335085_10000216_pt1 | contig 180729 bp, 159 predicted proteins | sample Lox_Sample_45_FD_206712 | JGI IMG/M metagenome (GOLD analysis project Ga0335085, IMG submission 206712) | Soil microbial communities from Loxahatchee National Wildlife Refuge, Florida, United States - Lox_Sample_4.5 | ecosystem: Environmental > Terrestrial > Soil > Wetlands | place: USA... | reverse complement strand
ATCTTCCAGAGATACGTAGCTGAACATTCCCGCCTGTTGTTGATCGTCTCCGCGCATAAAACAATCATCGCTCGAAATGTTCTGGAGTGGAAGTGGTTCAAGCCGGGTTTTTCAACAAATTCCTAGATGAACCCGGACAATCCCGTCGACCATTGCGCGCTTGCGTGCATACACTCCGGCCATGTCAATCGTGATCGGCCCGGTCTCGATCCCGAACTCGCGATGCCGGGCCACAAGGGAGGCAACCTTCGCGGAGTGAATGACATTCTTGCTGGGCAGGCATGCCACATTGGCACAGGATCCACCGATATACTTGCGCTCGACGACGGCTGTGCGCCTGCCATCTTTGGCCATTGTCCAGGCCATCAATTTGCCGGCCGTGCCGCCGCCCAGCACGAGCACGTCGTATTTCTCTACCGCGTTCATGTGATTCACCTCTTAGATCCCTTTGATTTCGCCGCCATCCATGCGAACGGAGGCGCCCGTGAGCCAACGAGCCTGCTTGGAAACCAGGTACGCCATCAGGCCGGCGATCTCTTCCGGTTCACCATAGCGGGCGATGCCGGCCTGTTCCGGAAAGTGCCTGGTGGCCTCCTCCACGCTCATGCCGTGCGCAGGCGCCCACTTATCGAGAAAGGATCGGCGGCGGCCCGTCATTACCGCACCCGGCACGACGCTGTTCACCTGGACTCCATCCTTAATACCCTGTTCCGCAAAGGCCTTCGCCAGCGCAATGATGGCAGCGTTGATGGTCGCTACCGCCGCGAAGCCCGGTTTCGGATCGAGAGCTGCGCTTCCGGAGATGAGTACGACCGCGCCCTGCGAAGCTTTTAAAGCATCCCAGGCTCGTATCGTCAGCCGGCGGGCGCCGTGCAACTTCAGCGCCAGCCCATCTTCCCACTGCGCGTCCGTCATCTCGAACAGATCGATCTGCGGAACGGCGCCGGCGATGTTTACCAGCGCGTCGATTCTGCCGCATCGGTCGAGCGTGCCCTGGACGAGGATATCGGCCGACTGAGGTTGGCGCAAATCGAGCGCATATGTTAGGGGTTCAGCGCCCCCGGATTTTACGGCGGCCGCGGTCTTGCCAAGTTCATCCGCTTGCCTCGCGGTGATGACCACGGCTTCAAAATCGCGCGCCAGGCGAATCGCGGTGGCGCGGCCGATGCCCTGGCTCGCACCGGTGACGATCACGACGGATTTATTCTGCATGTTTCTGACAACCCCTACGATGCGAGCGTTTCGCGAGCCGCTTCCAGTATCACGCCGGCCACCAGATCTGGCGCCGTATGCATAGGACTGTGATCTACCCGGTGTGTCCGGATCTTCGCGCCCATCCGCTTTGCCAAATAACGCTGCGTCTCCGGGGCAATCATGCGATCCTCTTCCGCCAATAGAAACCACGATGGTTTGATTTTCCATGCCGGCACAGGCGCACGCTCTTGAATGCATTGCACCGCGATCGGCCGTTGCACGGCTTCCAGGATGGTGGTTTGGTCCGCTGCGGCGTTATGAGCGACTGCGCGGGCAAAGCCCCCTTCGGGCATCCAGATAAGCCGGTGGGCATCGGGCTCGAGATGCGGCGCCTGCGGATGTGGTTTGGCGCGATAAAAAACATCTGCCACCGTCTCACCCGCCGCGGGCGCCAGCGCCGCTATGTACACCAGCGACCTTACCCGTTCGTCATTTGGACCAGCGATCACTGCGCCGCCATACGCATGTCCCACAAGAACTGCCGGCCCACTTGTCCTCTCCAGTACATTTTGGAGTGCGGCTATGTCATCCGTCAGCGACGTGAGGGGAATGGGCGCACACACTACCTTGAGACCTTCTGTGCGCAACGGCAGAATGACCTTTTGCCAACAAGAACCGTCAGCCCACGCGCCATGCACCAACACAATTGTGGCGTTCGGAGCCAAAGAACTCATTAGGATGCCCCGTTCGCCGCCAGGAACTCCTTCATCGCCGCGGCGATTTCTACAACGTGCGTCTCCAGCGCAAAATGCCCGGTATCCAGGAACTCGACTCGCGCATTCGGGATGTCACGTTGGTAGGCCGCGGCCCCCGGCGGAATGAAAAACGGATCGTGCTTACCCCAAATCGCCAACAGCGGCGGCTTGGCTTTCCGGAAATAGTCCTGAAACGCCGGATAGAGCTTGACGTTCGAGGCGTAATCGAGAAACAAATCGAGCTGGATGTCTTTGTTCCCCGGACGCTGCAGCAGCGCCGTATCCAGGGTATAGGATTCGGGCGGAACGCTCGCCGGATCGGCCACGCCGTGGGTGTACTGCCATCGCGTTCCCTCCAGCGTAAGAATCTGATTTCGGAGCACGGCGCGGTTCTCTGGCGTAGGCTCAGCCCAGTACTTCCGGATCGGCCCCCAAGCATCGCCGAGACCTTCTTCATAGGCATTCCCGTTCTGAGAAACGATCGCCGTGACTCGATCGGGGTGAGCCATCGCCAAGCGAAATCCAGTAGGTGCGCCATAGTCGAACACATACAGCGCGTAGCGCCTGATTTTGAGTGTTTGCGTGAAGGCATTCAGCGTACCGGCCAGCCCGTCGAACGAGTAGACGTATTTGCGTTCCGCGGGAACGTTCGTGAATCCGAAGCCGGGGAGATCCGGCGCGATCACCCGGTAGTCGCCGGCCAGACGTGGAATGAGTTCACGAAACATGAAAGATGAGGTTGGGAACCCGTGAAGCAACAGCACCACCGGAGAATTGGGGTCGCCAGCCGCCCGGTAGAAGACGCGGACTCCATCGGCTTCGACCTGGTGGACGGATGTAACAGGTACAGAAAACTCGGCAGAGCGTTGCGGGTCCTTGGCCATTTGGGCAGAACGAGCTTGACTCATGGGATACTCCTTACCGGATTGGTATGGCACGCGATCAGCCAAATCGGCGGGATGCCGGTTCGAAATCCGTGAGCGGGACTAAGTGGTTTTGATCTCGCAAGGTTCCGCCGCGATACCAGCGGGGCAATCTGGCTCTAGCTGACCAAATCGCGACGGATCTCCAACACTCTGACGGGTTCAGGTCGCGACTTTCGGCGCGAATCAATGCTGATCGGGACGGCTGATCCGAAGCTTTCGCATTCTGTAGACTAACGATGTCCTCTTCATGCCCAATCGCGCCGCGGCTCCGTGGCGGCCGCCCACTACCCATTTACTCGCTTCAAGCGCGCGGACGATATGATCGCGCTCAACCTGCTCAAGGCCTGTCATGGGATTGTGGGTCTCGCCGGGTACCAGGAAGGATTCCAACTCCGAGGTTGGCGCGCGCAATACGGAGTGCGGCGAGAGTATGACGGCTCGCTCAATGAAGTTCTGCAATTCCCGAACATTGCCGGGCCAGGAGTATCGCACCAGCGCATCCATGGTCTCCGCAGGGATCTCGCTGATCTGCTTGTTCATACGCCGGGAGTACAGTTCAGTGAAGTGGCGGGCCAGTTTGGGAATGTCCCCGGTGCGCTGCCGTAGCGCCGGAACGCCGATCGGAAATACCTTCAACCGGTAATACAGATCTTCGCGAAAAGTCGCCTGCTTGACCATCCCCGGCAGATCACGATGCGTAGCGGCGATCAGCCGGACATCAACCCTGTAAGTTCGATTGCCGCCGAGTCTCTCAAATTCCTGCTCCTACAAGACGCGCAGCAACTTCGCTTGTAACTCGAGCGGGATGTCGCCGACTTCGTCCAGGAAGAGCGTGCCCTTGTTCGCCAGTTCGAAGCGTCCTATTTTCTGGGCGATCGCTCCGGTAAATGCGCCTTTCTCGTGACCGAACAACTCACTCTCCAGAAGCCCGAGCGGAATAGCCGCACAATTCAATTTGACGAAGCCGCGTTCGCGGCGGCCGCTCAAGTCGTGTATCGCGCGGGCCATCAGTTCCTTACCGGTTCCGGTCTCGCCCAGCAGCAGCACACTCGAATCCGTAGGCGCAACCACGGATAGCAGTTGCAGAGCGCCCTTCAAAGCGGGGGACTCTCCCACGATCGCCCCACACTGGGAGCGAATTTCCTCCTCGAGGTAGAGTCTCTGCTTCGTTTCTTTATCCCGATCCTTGATCGCCTTTTCATATTCCAGCGTGTTCTCCACCGCCAGCGCCACCTGGCGGGCCACCTGCTCCAGAAAGGTCACATCTTCTTTTTCGAGTGCGCTTTCGGACCGCTTCAGGGCGGACAGCACGCCCACCACGCCGCTTCTACCGATGAGTGGGAGATCGCATCCCGACACCAGGCCTTCCGCCAGGACACGTTGATAGAAATCCCGGCCTACAGTGTTGCCGAAGCTTTCAGGATCGTCGCGAACCTCTTCAAAGTGATTCAGGTGTTGCGTCCTGGCGGTTCGGAAGGCTTTGCCACAAATCGAACCATGCATCGGGATAATCGTGCCGTCGCAGAGATAGCCTCGCGCCTCCGGGTCATACAAGGTCGTTACTCGCAACTCGCCGCTATCGGCGTCCGGCAGCAGCAAGGCGCAAAAATCGCATCGCGTAACACTCAGCAGGTTTGTGGATAACGCCTCAACCAGACGTGGGAGGTCCAGTTTCGATATGGTGCTGTTCGTAATTTCCAGAAGCAATCGCAGCCGGTCACGTTCATGACGCAACGCTGCCTCATGCATGTACCGCTCAATGGCGATCCCCGCAATGTGGCCGGCATTCTCAATCAACCGCAAGTCGGTGGCATCAGGATTCCGCACCTCACGATAAAGGATGGCGAAAGTACCAAGCACCTGGCCTTCGCGCGTGAAGAGAGGGTGCGACCAAACGGCACGAATACCGTAGGGCGACACAAGGTCGCGGTAGTCGTCCCAAATCGGCTCCCGCAGGATGTCCGCAACATAAACCGGTTTTCTCCGATAAACGGCTGTCCCGCAGGAACCGCCCTTCGGGCCAATGCACATGGGACCTACGTTTGCGGCAAATCCAGGAAGACTGGGGGCGGCCGCGCAACGGAGATGCTGTCCGTCGGCATCGGGAAGCCAGATGGTGCACAACGTCCCGTGGTCTTGAGATTCGACCAGTCCGGCAATGATCTTCAGCACCTCAGACAACGCAGATCCGTCCAGAATCGCCTTGAGAATCTCGAGAACGGACTCACTGGAGAAGAGGCCCGAGCCGTTGCGCGCCGGTGCGAATTTCGGCAGGTCTTGCGCGAGAGATTGGGTTGCTGAATTCATACCGAAACAACAGCGCGATTCGTTGCCGGCATACGGAAAACACCGGCGAAAGACTCTTTTAAGGTTATACCCATGGCTGGATGGCTTGTCGGGCCGTCATCGTCGTGACGGGTGATTTCGTACAGAATAAAGGAACGCTGACCCTGATACGAGCCTACCTTCACATGGCCAAGAACCTTCAGCCGCCGTGCGATGAGAATTCACGGGATCGTGACTCGACTGTAACGGTCAGCGGGTCATGCTCTGTACATAGGCGTGATTCATCGTGTATTAGGACTAGTCTGCTCTGTCGCGTTTGCATCCGCGTGCACCGCGCAGTCCGCGTCGGCTGAGCAACTGATCGCCGACGGGCACTGGAAGCAGGCGCGCACGATCGTGGAACGGCGCTTTCGCGAGGCGCCCAAGGACGCGGCGGCGCACTTCTACCTCTCCCAGATCCGCAACGCATTCGGTGATCGGTCCTCGCCACTGCCGCTGGCCGAACAAGCGGTGGCTCTCGATGGGCACGTGGCGAAGTATCATCGCCAGATCGCCGAGGTGCTCGGCGTGATGGCGCAGCACTCCAACATGGTCCAGCAGCTGTTCCTGGCGCGGCGGTTTCGCAAAGAGATCGGCGTGGCGCTCACGCTCGATCCGCACGATGTGCAGGCCTTGCGCGACCTGGTCGAGTTCTATCTACTCGCGCCGGGCATCGCGGGCGGCGATACGCGCAAGGCGCAAGCCACGGCGGAACGGATCGTGGCTGTCGACCGGGCCGAGGGCTTCATCGCCAACGCCAGGATCAGCATCTTCGAAAAACGGAATCTCGATGCGGAAACCTGGCTGAAGAAGGCCGCCGCGATCGAGCCGGCCAGCTATCGTGCGCGGATTGCTCTGGCGCAGTTCGAAGTCTCGCCCGAGCATGCCAATCTGCCCGCGGCGGAGGCGGCGGCTCAGGATGCCGTGCGACTGGATCGCGGCCGCGCGGATGCGTATGCGATCCTGGCCTGCATCTACGCGCGCCAGCAACGCTTCGAAGCACTCGATGCGCTGTTACAGGAGGCGTCTCGCGCGGTGCCTGACGATCTCGTCGCTTACTTCCGCGCGGCCGAAGGCCTGGTTGCGGCACGCCGCGATTTCGGGCGAGCCGCCAGTTACATTCGCAAGTATCTGGCGCAGGAGCCGGAAGGCAACGAGCCATCGCTGGCAGACGCGCGGCAGTTACTCGACCGGATTGCACAAAACGGCACGTAACCCCTGCCTGGCTGAGCCGCTTCATATCGTCGTGCGTGCGGTATCTTCAAAGGAAGTCTGCACCTAAGGAGTTTCATGACGGTCTCTCTGCGCCTCGCATTGACATTCAGCTTGATCGTTGGCTTTTCGACTGGGGCCCCGGCGCAGGACGCGCCAATCGTACGCTCTCCCGCCGGCCCGGTGAAAGGCGAGGTTAGTGGAGGATTGCGCGTCTTCCGCGGGCTGCCCTACGCCGCACCGCCGGTGGGACGGCTGCGCTGGAGGCCGCCCGTACCGGCCCCCGCATGGCACGCCGTGCGCGATGCCACCGCTTTCGGCCCGGCCTGTTTCCAACCTAAGCCGCGAACGGCCAGCATCTATGCCGATCCTCCCGCCAGCATGAGCGAGGATTGTCTGTCGCTCAACGTCTGGACGCCGGCCGATGCGCGCAACGCTCCCGTAATGGTATGGATCCACGGCGGATCTCTGACGAGCGGCGCCAGCAGCGAAACAATATACGACGGCGCGGCGCTGGCGAGACACGGCTTAGTGGTGGTGAGCATCAATTACCGGCTAGGCGTGCTCGGCTATCTGGCGCATCCTGAACTCAGCGCGGAATCGCCTGACCACGTTTCGGGCAATTATGGCTTGCTCGATCAGATCGAGGCGCTGAGGTGGGTGCATCGCAACATTCGCGCCTTCGGCGGCAATCCCGGGAACGTTACCATCGCGGGCGAGTCGGCTGGTGGGCTCAGCGTTCTGTACCTGCTGGTTTCGCCGCCTGCGCGCGGCCTCTTCCAAAAAGCGATCCTCGAAAGCGCCTACATGATATCGACTCCGGAACTCCGCGACAAGCGATTCGGTGAGGAGCCCGCCGAGGCGAACGGCGTTCGGCTGGCGGCCAATCTGGGAGCGGATGGCGTCGCGGGTCTGCGGGCCATGGATGCGGCCACCATCACCAACCAGGCGCTGTTGAAGGGTTATCTGCCGTTCGGGACGATCGATGGACATGTGTTGCCCGGCCAATTAGTCGAGGTGTTCGATCGTGGTGAGCAGGCGCATGTTCCCGTGCTCGTGGGCTTCAATAGCGGCGAGATCCGCTCGCTGCGCTTTCTTGCGCCGCCCGCGCCGGCCACTGCCGAAGCTTACGTCGCCGCGATCCGGGAGCGCTATGGCTCGCTGGCGGACCCATTTCTGCGTCTTTATCCAGCGTCCGATATCCGCGAGAGTATTCTGGCCGAGCCGCGTGATGCGCTCTACGGCTGGACCGCCGAACGCGTTGCGGTGAAGCAGACCGCCATCGGCGAGGCGGCGTTTCTCTACTTTTTCGACCACGGCTATCCGGCAGAGGACGCGGCTGGGCTGCACGGCTTCCATGCCAGCGAATTGCCTTATGTGTTCGGTACGGCCGATCGCACCCCGCCCGCTTGGCCGAAAGTGCCGGCAACGCCTGAGGAGGAGCGCTTCGCCGCGGCGGTGAGCGGCTATTGGGCCACGTTTATCCGCAGCGGTGCTCCGGCCGCCACTGGAGAGCCGCCATGGCCGCCTTTTGCTTCCGGTAAGGCTTTCATGGATTTTGCCGGTACCCCGCGGCCCGGCACAGACCTGATGCCGGGCATGTACAAGCTTCAGGAAGAGGTCGTGTGCCGGCGCCGCGCGCAGGGCAAGACACCTTGGAATTGGAATGTCGGGATTATTTCCCCGCCTCTACCGGCCGATGCGCCGGCGTGTCGATAAGCGAGTAGCCACTCGAAGGGACACGCCGCTCAGAGTTCGATGCGCGTGCCGAGCACCTTCAGAAACTGCGCCAGCCATGCCGGATGCGCGGGCCATGCCGGCGCGGTGACGAGCATTCCCGACGTGTACGCCTGGTCCATCGGGATATCGACGTAGGTGCCGCCGGCACGGGCGACCTCCGGGCCAACCGCGGGATAGCAACTGCAGGACTTGCCGTCCAGCACGCCCGCCGCGGCCAGCAACTGGGCCGCGTGACAAATCGCCGCGATCGGCTTGCCCGTAGCCGCAAAGTGGCGCACCATCTCGAGCACTCGCGGATTGAGCCGCAGGTATTCCGGCGCGCGCCCTCCGGGAATCACCAGGGCGTCAAAATCCTCCGGCCGGATGTCATCGAAGCTGGCGTTCAGCGCGAAGCTGTGGCCGCGCTTCTCGCTGCAGGTCTGGTCACCTTCAAAGTCGTGAATGGCGGTGCGCACGGTGTCGCCGGCGCGCTTGTCGGGACAGACGGCGTGCACGGCATGTCCCACCATCAGGAGCGCCTGAAACGGGACCATCACCTCGTAATCCTCGACGTAATCTCCCACCAGCATCAGCAGTTTCTTGGCAGCCATTGAAAATCTCCCCGATGTACCTTGCGCTACTGGATCGGCGAATACGGCGTGGCGCGCCAGAGCGAGATGTTGTTGTAATTGACGATTTGCCCGCCGCGCGCGACGGACTCCGCGCGCACCTTCACCCATTCGGGATCGGCGCCGAAAGCGTCCCACGCCTTTTCGCGATCGGCTAGCGAGGCGAACGGGATCAGGTAAGTCAGGTTGGGAAGGTCAGGCCCAATGAGCGTGTCCGCATATAGGAGGGGATGCACACCCGAACGGTGGAAGATCTGAATCTCGGGACCGGCGAAGCGCTCATGCAACATCATCAACTGGCGCAAGGTCGGCGAGTGATAGACGCGCAGCTCGAAGTAGCGCGGAGTCTTCGGCTTCTCCGCGGGAGCCGCGATTTCGGGCGAAAACGGCGTGGCCAAAAGCAGCAGGCGCTGGGCGGAATCGAACGGCGGTTCCGAGCCGCTCTCGAACTCGGCGAAGGCCTTCTGATAGCCTTCATCGGCCTCAATCTCCGCGGCGGCAGCGGACATCTCGGCGGAGGCTCCAAAGCCGCTGAGCACCATCATGGTTTGCACATGCGGCGCCATCACCGCTGTAAACACGCCGAATGCGCGCATGTGTTTCACAAACAAGGGTGTTTGAGAAGAGAAGAACCGGTTGAGCCGTTCCCCCTGTTCGCCCTGCCGGTAGTAGAAGTAGTCGACGCGGTAAAGGTGCGTCCTGGCCGCGGCCGATTGTGCGCCCGCCGGGGCCTCGGTCTGCGCCAGCAGCCCCAAAGTTGCCATGGATGAAATGAAAGAACGGCGTTCCATACGTGTCTCCCGTTTGAGAGTTCCCGAACTGGAATTATAGCCGCTGGCGATGCCCAACATTGCCTTCGGCGATCCACGGGCCCTGTCGAGCAAGGGGAGACCGTCGCGAATAAACAGCACGGAGATGGTCGCTTATCTTTCTCCGCCGGCGGCTGGCGCAGTCTATTTCAAGGCTTTATATACGATCGCCAAATCGCGGCGCGCGTCCGCGGCGGAGTCCGGCATATTGCTGTCTTTACTGGTGACGACCTTGTAGCCGGCCAGTAGCTCAGGTTCGGCTTCCGCGTAACGATGCTCGTGAACCAGAACATCGCCTAATCCGATGCGCGCCTTGGCAGCCTGCGCAACCCGCGGCGCCTCCGGCAACGAAAGCAGCCGGATCGCTTCCCGGAACAGAGTTTCCGCCTTCGGATAATCGTTGCGCGCCGCGGCCAACTCACCGAAGCAAGCTACCACGGTCCCTTGATGCGCATTGCCGTCGCCGAATATAGCGTGCATGATTTCTGCCGCGCGCCGAAAGTAGGAATCCGCTTCGTCGAAGTTACCTTTCTTCATCGCGGCGATTCCCAGCCACTGCACGGCAACTTCTACGAATGGGTGCACCTTGCCGACGTGCCATTCCTGAATGGCTAGCGCCTCGCGCAAATAGGCGGCGCCTTCGTCGTATCTGTGTTCACGGATTAATGTCTTACCCAAGGCTTCCAGTTGCAGGGCTGTTTCGATATGGTCTCGCCCGTACCAGCTGTCCTCAATCTGCAGAGCTTCGCGCTCGAATCTTTCCGCATCCGCGAATTTGCCCAGACCCTCGCGCGATTGGGACAGGTTGCTCAAATCCTCCGCGACATGCGGGTGATGATCGCCGTAGATAGGGCGATCGAGCGACAGGATGCGGACAAACAGCGCGTCCGCAGCTACATTGTGCCCCAGGTGATTTTCGCAGTTCGCCAGTTGGGTCAAGGCCTCGATCAGATCGGCCTGATCCGCGAAGTTTTTCGAGAGAATCTCTACCGCACGCTGCAGCACTTTCACGCCGTCCGTCAGGTTCCCGGCATGGAAGTAGGCGGCACCCAGATTGGTCAGCGCCTTTGCCACCTCCGGATCGCCGGGCGGCAACTTGCGGCGGAGCAAGTCGAGCGCTTGGCGGCCCAAGAGTTCGGCTTCCGCAAATTTGGCTTGATCGATGCGCACACCGGACAGCGCCATCAGACTCTCCGCCACTTGCCGGCTATCCGCACCGAAGGCCGACTTGCGGCGCTCCAGGGCGATGCGAAACAGCGATTCCGCGCGATCGAGTTGACCCAGGCTTTGGTAAATGCCGCCCAGCGTGTCGTAGAGATCGCCTTGCAGAGCCGCATCGTGGTCGAGCGCGCCGGCCTGGCGAACCCCGTTCTCCAACAGAGTCGTTACCTTCAGGCCATCCGGAGGACCGGCGTCGGCATCTCCCCCGAACAGATTAAACATGAAATGTTGGATACGTTGTGCGCGGGCGGCCTGCACCAGCACGGCATCGCGGGCGCGTGCCATACGTACCAGGTAGAAAACCGTGAGGGTGGAGATCAGAACCAAAACCGCGGCCGCCGCGATGAGTGTCTTGCTGTTGCGCCGGACGAACTTTCCCAGTTTGTAACCGAACGAGTCCGGGCGCGCCTTCAAGGGTTCGCCGTTCAAGAACCGCTCGATATCCTGCGCCAGTTCCACGACTGAGTGGTATCGCTCGTCGACGCACTTTTTGAGCGCCTTCAGGCAGAGCACATCGATATCAGCCCAGGCCGGCTTCGAGGCGATCAGTCGCGCGCTGGCCGATGGCCGGGCCGGGTCGCGCCCGTCTTGCATCAGCGTTTCCGCTTCCCCGGGTGTGGCCGCGGCCAGATCGATTGGCGGCTTTCCGCACAAGAGCACATACAGAACCACACCGAGGGCGTACACATCCGTGAACGTTCCCACGGGCTTCCTGAGAACCTGCTCCGGCGCGGCGAAGGCGGGCGTGAACCGGATTTGAGTTTGCACCGGGCCGGCGGATTCCCCCAGTTCCTCCAGGCGTTTGGCGACGCCGAAATCCAGCAGTTTCGGTACGCCGTCCGCCGTCACCAGGATGTTCGATGGCTTCAAGTCCAGGTGAACGATGGCTCTGCTATGTGCGTAATCGACGGCCGCACACACAGCGTGAAAGAGCCGCAGGCGTTCGGTCAGCGAGTAGTTTCTCTCGTCGCAGTATTGGTCGATAGGCTTGCCCTCCACGTACTCCATGGAAAAGTAGGGAGTTCCGTTTGGGTGAACGCCGGACTCATATAGACGGCCTATGGATGGATGTTCTAACTGGGCAAGGTTGACAATTTCGCGTTGAAATTTTCTTCCGAGATCCGGCTCCTTCCAGGAGTCCCGAATGAACTTCAAGGCAACCTGGCGGGATGCTCTGGCGTCTTCGGCCAGAAACACTTCGCCCATACCGCCCCGGCCGACGCGCTCTATGATGCGATAGGCACCGAAGTCATCGAAGTCCCCCAGATCAGGATAATGATCGAGGACCTGGTTCGAGAGACTGAAGATGTCGACATCTAAGATCGAAACGTCCAGCATTGCGCCCTAGCTCTTTCTGGCGAGCATCATGTCACTCAAGCGGGCGCGCGCGTCTTTCCATTCACGCTCCACAGTTCGTTCCGAGATACCAAGAGCCAGCCCCGCCTCGAAGTTGGTCATGCCCAACAGGAAGCGCGCCTCCACGACTCTGCCCTTCTGGGGCGCCTCGCGGCTCAGTTCCTCGACGGCCAACGCCACCGAAAGCGCATCCTCAATAGGGAGATCTCCGGTTTCCGGCACCACGTCAACAGTGCGCTTCTTGGCCCGTTTGCGGCGGGTGGCGTCGACCAGAATCTGGCGCATGGCGTTCGCAAAAATAGCGATGGTCTCGTCGTGCGGCTTGCCCGCGAGCGCGGGCGGGTCACGCCGCAGCTTGAGGTATGCTTCGTGGGCCAAGGCGGTTGAAGTGAGCGTGGGATTGGTGCTCGGCCAGCCTAATCGCGCCGCCAGGCGGCGGATGTTCTCGTAAAGGCGGGTGAAGCATTCGTCAAGCACCCGTAGATCATCAGCGGGACAACCCACCCCCTGAGGCTCCCTAGCCATGGCGGCTTTTAGCTCCGGATTTCGTAGTACTCACCAGAGGCTGATAAGTGGAATTCATCAGCCGTGTTTCAAGAATTCTATCACAGGCGAAATATTGGAGATGCCATGATGAAATTTGCTGCTGTTCTGCTTGTTGTAATTTCCCCGGCGGCAGGAACCATTTGGGCGCAGCCTGAAGGCGGGCGGGCACTTGAAGACGCGTTGACGGCGAAGTACACGCTCACAAGTATCACGGCCGACTGGAAGGATGTAGTTAAGGCCGGAGTGGTGGTCACGCTCAAGAAAAGCAACTTGGCGGCTGGAGACGCCGCGGGCGTGATTCCGTCGTCCAACACCTACAGGGGAAGATCACCCAGGGCCTGATCGGGCAGATTGCAAATAGCGGCGGAACGCGAACCTTCGTGTCTGGGGAGAAACTCTGGGTCACGGGCATCGACCTGAAGTCGAAGGGTATCGTGTTTACGCTGGTGAGCGATCCGTTCGACGACGTCCGCTATCGTGCATTGCTGACCTTCCCGTTTGCCCGAGGCAAGATGCCCACAATCGACGAGGCGCTGGCAACCGTGAGCGAAGTGTTCGACACGGAAGAGTCCGGGAACGCCGGCCCGGCGGCCGCACCCGCCGGCGCGCAACCGAGTGAGGCGCGGCCGGCTCCAATTGAGCTACCCGCTCCGGTCAGCTCGGAACCGCAGGAAATCACGGATTGGGATCCGGCGCACGGACGCTTGACGAGCGCAGACTTTCGGCGGATGAATCTGCCATCCGTAGACTTCGACGTAAACTTCATGCGCCTGCATCCTGAAGCGCTCGATCAGAAACCCGTCATGCAATATTTCATTGCTTTGAATAACTGCAACGACCGGAATATTGAGCGAGCTATATACAACGAACTGGATTACCCGGCGCTGGCCGCATTCTATCGCGCGAAAGCCGCGCAAATACTGGACGCCCTGCCGAGAACCGTCCGGGATGTGGCGCTCTATCGGTTTATCGGCGGACAACAGTCCGGATCCGTGCGGCTGTGGACACAATCGCTCAGTCTCGGCGAGTACAACACCCAGCGCAAGGCCTTTCCGCTGCACTATCCGGGCAAGGATAACGTGGAGATTGGGAACCAGCTGGAGATTGGGAACCAGCTTTCCGCGGACAATACGCGCCCGAATTTGAGCAGAGCGTGCCCGGTCGCTGCCAGGGCGCAGGCCGCTGCAAGCCGCGATCTTCCCGCCCAGTATCTGCTGTCCATCCAGCCGGCGGCATACAGAGAACTGCCCATGGACGAGGATGCGGCGCGAAAGTACATAGACAGTTCCAGGGGCCAACGGAATGTGTTTCTCGCGGTAGATGTAACCATCCTGGACAGCCCGCCCGCCATTGAACCGCTAGGCAACATCACAACAAAGGCGACTTTCCGGGCACAAACCAGCCGGATTCGAGTGATTGACGGCAACACGCTGAAAGCCCTCGGTACTCTGTTTGACGATCACACCTTACCGGCAGAGACGCAGGCGGCGCAACCACCGCCGCCGCCCACACCGGCCAAGCCCGTCAATCAGTGGGCTTTCGGTGACCACATGTACGAGATTCGGCAGGCGGTATATATTTCGCTGGCCGCGGATGCCTGCGGTTGGCCCATGACAGCCGATCAGGCCGGGAATTTGCGGCAATTTCTGAATCGCGTTTCTAATGGCAGCTTCAACGAGAAGTATCAATACAATCTGGCCCACGCGCGGGTGAAGAACGCGATCAACGCCAAAGGCCGGAGTAACTTCTGTGCGGACCCCATGGAGCGGCGTGACTTCGACAAAGCGGCAGGCACAGTAGCACCTCTAGGTCCAATTGCCGCTCCGCTATCCAAGTAAACCGATGATGAGCTGATAGAGCTGGAAGATCCATCCGCGGGCGAGATCCAGTTGATACCAGTCCGGAGCCGCGATGCGCTCCTTGCGCGCCAGCATCCCCTGATAGCCTTCGAGCTGCAGCGGCTCGGCTTCGGCGTATTTCTTCTGTCCAGCCAGGCTGGCGCCCAGCAGGCTTTCGGCGCGGAAGCGCTGCCAGTTATCCGGCTGCATCTTTCGATCGCCCGCGACTCCTTCGCGCGCGAGGGACTCGCTTTCCGAGAACTTCTTCTGCGACTGGTAAGCCAGCGCCAGGTCGGCCGTTTCTGAAATCGTATCCGGGTCGTCCGAGCCTTCCACGTGCCGTAGTCCCGCCAGAGCTTGGGCGGCATAAGTCTCCGCCAGAGCGTATTTGCCTTGCCTTTGGTACATCGATGCCGCGACTGAAAGCGCATTAAGAGTTATGGGGTGGGTGGGGGCCTAATACCTTGCGCAGGTTTCCAGAGCTTGTCGGAGCAACGCCTGAGCCAACGCGTACTTTCCCTGAGCAATCGCGGTCTATTAGTAAAAAGCACCGGCCAAAAGCGCCGCAAGGCTGTCAGCGTTTGGGCAGTTGACTCGGAGTTTCCGAAATACGAGCAAGGTTGCCGGTCTCCCTGGGTTTGCCTCGGCGACATTTTGACGTGGCTGAATTGCGGGTTTTGGTCTAATATTCTCGCTTCTTATATCGAAGGCAGTCAGAGACGCAGTTAGCCTTCGGGTAGTCAAGGAGGTTCCGATGCCCAGTTGGTCTGCTCAACAACTCGAGATCTTGCAGCGCATTGCGGCATATTCCGTTACACTCCGCGCGCATCAACTCGGAGAGTGGCACAACGGTGAATGCTCCGCCAACGCCAGTTGCATTCGATGTAGCGCGGAGGTGAGGGTTCACCTTTCGCCAATTCAACCTGAAGTGGAAGGGCCGGCCCTCGAGCACTTATGCAGTTTGCACGCTGCCCTCGAAGAGGCAGCATGAAGGAACTGTGATGTATTATACAAAGAACAGGGCACGAAGGGATTGGTTGGGGAAAGCTTCCCGCGCGCAGTTCTGATCGGCGGACCCCAAAATAAGTTTCACGCGGTCTGGCAGGCCTAGCGTCTGTTGGCCGCATAGGCTAAAGCCCGTTGCGTTAATTCACGCCTACTTCACGTTGTACGAATCACGATGGACATTACTAGAAATCCGGAAGGATTAACTGATTGAAAAGAATGGCGGGTACAAGGGCCTTCGAACCCGAACGCCGCTACCAAATGGACCGAAGCTTTGCCGGTCGGCAACGGGCGCACCGGCGCGATGGTTCGGCAAGTGATCTTCGCAGCGGAATCTTCGGTGAATGCTACAATTCCGTTGCATGCTCCGCACAGGCTTACTAACCGCTCTCTTTTGTATTTCCGCACTTCTGGCGCAGACCGTCGCGCCGCCGCCCACACCTAAGAAACCGGTAGTCGACACTTACAACGGCACGAAGGTCACGGATGACTATCAGTGGCTCGAGAACTTCAACGATCCAGCCGTAAAGAAGTGGGCCGCCGCGCAAAACACGGCGGCGCGCAGTTTTCTCGACGTGCTGCCGGATCGCGACGCCTTTGCGCATGAACTGCGTCACCTCTTCCAACCCACCCAGCCGCGTTACTTCCCATTCGATCAGCGCGGCGACCTCATCTTCGCGATGAAGAGCGACCCGGCGCACCAGCATCAGATCGTAGTGACGCTCACCTCGCTCAACGATCTGTCTTCCGAACGAACGGTGCTCGATCCTGACTCTATCGATCCGCGGCACAACACCGAAATCGATTTCGCCGTGCCTTCCGTGAATGGCCGTTACCTGGCGGCGTCCTTATCCAAGGGCGGCAGCGAAAGCGGCGACCTGCACGTCTACGAAACCGCCACAGGCAAGCCATTGCCGGATGTGATTCCGCGCGTGAATTACGCCACGGCCGGCGGCAGCGTGACTTGGGACGCGGACAGTTCCGGCTTCTATTACACGCGCTATCCCCGCGATGGCGAGCGGCCGCTCGCCGACATGCATTTCTATCAACAGGTCTACTATCACAAACTGGGTGACCAGCCGGAGAACGACACTTACCAGATCGGCAAAGACTTTCCACGCACCGCGGAAATCGAACTCTCGGCGTCGCGCGATGGCCGTTACATCGGGGTGAGCGTGGCCTATGGCGATGGCGGCGATCATGATTACTGGCTGCTCAGTCCCAGCCGGCCATGGCGGCAGCTTGCCAATGTGGGTGATGACGTCAAGCAGATTGCTTTTGGCTTCCACAACGATATTTACCTGGTGTCGAAACAGAATGCGCCGCGCGGCAAGGTCATGCACATGGACGCGGTCGAGACGGCCGATCAGGCGGCGGTCATCGTGCCGCAGTCGGAAGTCGTGATCCAATCCGTAGCACCCACGCGGGATGGTCTGCTCGTTAACGAGCTCGCCGGAGGACCGTCGGACGTACAGTATCTGCCCGGTGACGGCGCACCGTTGAAAGTGAGGGTACCGCCCGTGTCGAGTGTCGAATGCTTCAACCTCGATAGAGCCGGCCCGGTGTGTTACGTCTCGAGCTATCTTCAGCCTGGCGGCTATTTCCACTTCGATGCGAGCACGCGCAAGCTCATTCCCACGGCCCTGCGTATCGCGCCGCCGGTTCCGCTGGATGGATACGTCGTCACGCGCCGCTTCGTCGAGGAGAAGGGTGGCACGAAGATTCCTCTGAACATCATCCATCGCAAAGGTCTGGCGCTCGATGGCAGCCATCCGGTTCTGTTGACGGGATACGGTGGATTCGGTGTGAGCCTGACGCCATCTTACCCTTCGCCCTTCATTCCCTTGATCGAGCGCGGTGTGGTGTTTGCGGAGGCGAATCTGCGAGGCGGCGGCGAGTACGGTGAAGACTGGCACAATCAGGGCAAGCTCACCAAAAAGCAAAACGTGTTCGACGATTTTGCCGCTTGCGCGCACTACCTGATCGCGCACAAATACACTGATCCGCAAAAGCTAGCGATCGTCGGCGGCAGCAACGGCGGCCTACTGATGGGCGCCGCGCTGACACAGCATCCAGACCTGTTTCACGCCGTGGTATCCATGGTCGGCATTTACGATATGCTGCGCGTGGAGCTGTCGCCCAACGGCGCCTTCAATGTGACCGAGTATGGCACGGTCAAAGAGGCCGATCAGTTCAAAGCGCTTTACGCCTACTCGCCATATCATCACGTGAAAGACGGGACGCAATATCCGGCAATCCTGCTGACGACTGGCGATAACGACGCACGCGTCGATCCCATGCAATCGCGGAAGATGGCGGCGCGGCTGCAGGCCAGCGGGACTAAGCAGCCGGTGTTACTGCGCACCAGCAGTTCGGCTGGACACGGTATCGGATCGTCCGTCGATGACAACGTCTCATTGTGGACGGACATCGACGCGTTCCTCTGGCACGAAATCGGAGGCGCGGCGCACTAAGCACGGGCCGCCCGTTCGAGCGCGAGCAGCTTCCGCTTGCGAGCTTCGCCCCAGCGATAGCCGCCGCCCTTGCCGTCGCCGCGCACTACGCGGTGGCAGGGAATCGCGACGGCCACTGGATTCGATGCGCACGCCCGCGCCACTGCCCGTGCCGCTTTCGGCTGCCGGATTGCCTTCGCGACTTCTCCGTAGGACTGCGTAGTCCCGTATGGAATCGTCCGCAGATACTCCCAAACCCGCCGCTGAAAGGCGGTCGCCTGAATATCGAGCGGCACATCCAGTTTGTGCAAATGACCCTCCAGATGGTCGCGCAGCTGACCCGCCCACGGGGCCAGGAACTTCGCATCGCGCTGGATCTCTGCCGCACGGAATTCCTGGCGCAGTTCCACTTCCAACTTTCGCGCGGAGCCGCCCAGGCGAATCGTGCACACACCCTTATCGGTGGCGCCCACTAGCAGCTTGCCTATCGAAGTGTCGAGTACCTCATAACGAATCGTCGTGCCGGCGCCGCCGCGCTGATAGGCCGTGGGCGTCATGCCCAAGTGCGACGCGGCCCGTTCATAAAGCCGGCTGCTCGATCCGTAACCTGCATCATAGAGCGCCCTGGTTACGGGCTGCCCTTCACGCAGGCTGCTCTTGAACGATTCCAGGCGGCAGAAATCGGCGTAGGCCCGCGGTGTGATCCCCGTAGCGGTTTTGAAGGTCCGCTGCAAGTGGAAAGGACTCAGGTTCAACTGCCGGCCGAGACCTTCGAGCGTCACGGCCTCGTCGAGATGCGCCTCGAGGTAACGGCAGATCTTCTCCACCAGTTCGGATTGCGCATCCCGTGCGCGCTCGCGTTCCGGTTCGCAGCGCAGGCAGGGCCGGAATCCCGCGTGTTCGGCAGCCTCGCGGCTCTGGAAGAAGATCACATTGCCGCGCCGCGGCCGCCGCGCCGCACACGACGGGCGGCAGTAAACACCGGTGGTGATCACTGCGAAAAAGAACACGCCGTCCATGTGCGTGTCGCGGGTCTCCATGGCTTGCCAGAAGCTCGCTTCCCAGTAGGCTTGTTCGTCTTTGGGGGCCATTGCCAGACTGCCGTTAATCATTGTCGCCATGATTCGATGCTACACGCCCGGATTTTGGACCGCTATCCGCTTCTTGCGGTCAAATTGAACGAAAGTTGGCGCTTGACTGGCCCCGCCGGGTCTGATAACTCTGTTTAGATTGCCTTCCGTAGAGTGACGCTCAGGATCGAGATGCTGAAGCCTAGTTTCCTTGGATGTTGTGTGCTGATGATGGCGATTTCTGCCATGCCTGCTCCCGGCCAGCAGCCGGGTGGCATTCCCCGCCTGCCCAACGGCAAGCCCAATCTGAACGGCATCTGGCAGGCGATGAACACCGCGAATTGGGATCTGCAGGAACACGCCGCGGGTCCGGGTCCGGTGGTCGCCCTGGGGGCGGAGGGCGCCGAGCCCGGCGGTCCGGGCGTGGTCGAGGGCGGCGAGATTCCGTATCTTCCGGCGGCGAAAAGGCAGAAGGCCGAGAACTTCGCGCATCGCGCGATGGACCCGGAGATCAAGTGCTACCTGCCAGGCGTGCCGCGCGCCGCCTACATGCCCTATCCGTTCCAGATCTTCCATAGTGAGAAGGCCATCTTTTTCGCCTACGAATACGCCGGCGCCGTGCGCAACATCTTCCTGCAAGATCCTGGACCCGCGCCCGCCGATTCGTGGATGGGGCAATCGGTCGGTCACTGGGATGGCGACACGCTGGTGATCGATGTCACCGCTCTCGATGAGCGCACCTGGTTCGACCGTGCCGGAGATTATCATAGCGACGCCCTGCACGTGGTCGAGCGCTATACGCTGGCCGATCCGAATATTTTGACGTACGAAGCCACCATCGAAGATCCCAAGGTGTTCTCGCGGCCGTGGAAGATTCAGATGCCGCTGTATCGGCACGTCGAGAAGGATGCGCGGCTGATGGAGTTTAAGTGCGTGGAGTTCGCCGAGGATTTGATGTACGGCCAATTCACCAAGAAGAGTAAGTGATTCCCGGGAAGGATAGAGTGCCATGACTTTGAAACAGCTTGCTGCAATGGCCGGCGCATTGGTGCTTTCGGCGGCGCCGGCGTGGGCGCATCACGCTTTCGCCGCGGAATTTGACGCCAAGAAACCCGTGCATTTGGAGGGCGTCGTCACCAAAGTGGAATTGATTAACCCGCATGCGTGGATCCACGTGGATGTGCGCGGGCCAAACGGCAAGGTGACCAGTTGGATGGTGGAAGCCGGCAGTCCCAATGTTCTGTTGCGCCGCGGCTTCACCAAGAACACGGTTGCGCCGGGCACGCACGTGATCGTGGACGGGTATCAATCGAAGGACGGCTCGCTACGCGCCAACGGCCGCGATATCACGCTGCCGGACGGCCGTAAGCTGTTCCTCGGCTCATCCGGAACGGGCGCGCCTTACGACAAGAAGTAGGAGGAGCATATGACGCACCGAGCTTTCATTTTGCTGGCGCTGGTCGTTTCTGTGCTGCCGCTGCCCGCTCAAACGCGTACACCGGATGGGCACCTGGATCTGGAAGGCATCTGGACGAATGCGACGGTCACACCGCTGGAGCGTCCGCCGCAATTCGCCGCGAAGCCGACCCTGACGGATGCCGAGGCCGCCGTATTCGAGAAGCAGAGCGCCGCCGAACTCGCCAGCGTCGATGGAAAATCCGAGCATCCCTTGCTGGCCGCTGCGGGATCGAACGGCACCGGCGGCTACAACATCCTGTTCATCGATCGCGGCTCCGAGCTCACGCGCGTGGATGGAGTCAAGCGCACGTCGTTGATCATCGATCCGCCGGATGGCAAGATTCCGCCATTGACCGCGGAAGGGCGCAAGAATTTCCGGATGGAAGGCTTCGGCCGTTTCGACAGCATCAAGGACCGCCCGCTTTCCGAGCGCTGCCTGCTTGGCTTTGGATCCACTGCCGGGCCGCCCATGCTGCCCGTGTTGTACAACAACAACTACCAGATTGTCGAAACGCCGGACTACGTGATGATCCTGGTGGAGATGGTGCACGACGCGCGCATCATTCGCATGCACGGGCAGCATCCGGATTCGTCGGTGCGCTTTTGGCTGGGAGATTCCGTCGGACACTGGGAGGGCGACACGCTCGTGGTCGAGACGACCAACTTCTCGAAACAGGTCCGATTTCACGGATCGTCCGAGCACCTGCGGGTGATCGAGCGCTTCACGCGCACCGCTCCCAATATGATCGAATATCGCGCCACTATTGACGATCCGACCGTATTCACCAAGCCGTGGACCATAGCCTATTCGTTCAACGCGACCAAGGGCCCGATCTACGAATACGCGTGCCATGAAGGCAACTACGCGGAGGCTGATATTCTGGGCGGCGCGCGCAAACGCGACACCGCAGCCGCACAGAAGTGATTCTTCGCCTGGTATTGGCCGCCAGTTGTGCGGTATGCGCGGTGGGCGCGCAGGACGCGGATCCGTGCGCGCGGTGTCATGCCGCCGAAAGCCGCGCATACCGCCAATCGCCGATGGGTAAGTCGATTGGCCAACCGGCCGCAGCCGGGGCAGGGAAGATCACGCAGGCGTCGACCGGCAGCGTGATCACGATTGAGCAGCGCGATGGCCGCATGTTTCATCGACTGGCCAGCGGGCTCACGGCCGAATACCCTATCGCGTATCAAATCGGGGCCAACCGCATCGGTTACAGTTATCTGGTCCAGATCGGCAGTTACTTCTTTGAATCGCCGGCATCCTGGTACCGCTCGCACGGTTGGGATCTGTCACCTGGGTATGGGTCCCAGGCGGATCTGGATTTCGACCGTCTCGTCGACTCCCGCTGTTTGTTTTGTCACGCGGACCGCGCGGAGTTTGACCGCACGGAAGGTCATCGATTTCTGGGAGGCGAGTTGGCGGCGATTGGCTGCGATCGTTGCCACGGACCCGGCGCGGATCATATAAGTCATCCCTCAGCCGCCAACATCGTGAATCCGGAGAAACTGCCGCCGGCCGCGCGCGACAGCGTCTGTGAGCAGTGTCACCTGGAGGGCGAAACTCGCATACTCAATCCGGGCAAGACGTGGCTCGACTTTCGACCGGGAGAGCCCTTGGAACAAATCGCAGCCACTTACGTGGGGTCGCAGCGCGGCGGCACGGTCCATGCAGTCAGTCAGGCGGAGCAATTAGCGCGGAGCAAATGCATGCGGGCGAGCGGCGGGCGGCTGTGGTGCCCCACATGTCACAATCCGCATAAGCAGAAGACGGACGCCGCGGAGGTGCAACACGTCTGCTTGTCCTGCCACGCGAGTTTATCGAAGGCCGCCCATCTGGCCACTTCCGCCAGTTGCGTGAGTTGTCACATGCCGCGATTGACGCCCGTCGACATTCCACATGCGTCCAGCACCGATCACAGCATCCCGCGGCGGCCGCGTCCGCTAGACCTCGGCGAATCCGCCGCGCCGGAGAAGCTGATGGCCTGGCGTGAGCCGCCCGCGCCGTTTCGCAGTCGGGATCTGGCCCTGGCCGAAATTATCGCCGGCGATAGGTATCAGTCCACCGCGCTGCGAGAACGCGGCACGGGACTTCTGGAACAGTTGCCCATCGCTCCCGATGAAACAGATGCAAAACTGTTGGCGGCGCTGGCGGGCGATAACCTGGAAAAGGGAAACCTGCAACGTGCCCTGGCCTTGGCGCGGCGGGCGGCTGCCATCGTGCCACCGAGCGCGCTGGCGGCTTCCATTCTAGCGCTGATCCTGCGCCAATCGGGCGACCTGGAAGGCGCGGCGCAACAATACGAACGGGCGACTGAGATTGACCCTTCGTCAAGGCAGCCGTGGATCGAACTCGCGAAGCTATATCAGTCCCAGGGCAACACCGCTAAGGTCCTCGCCACCATCGATCGCTATCTGGCGTGGAATCCAAAGAGCATCATGTTCCGCACTGTGCGCCAACAGGTCGCGCCGGGCAGTCACTAAGTGCCGATCACCAATATAGCTTCAGCGCCAACTGGATCGAGCGTGCCGGTAAGGCGCCCGGTACCGTACCGAAGCTGGAAGTACCAAACGTTGTATTCGGTGAGAAGAACTGCGCCCGGTTGAAGAGATTGTAGGCTTCTGCCCGGAATTGCAGCTTGGACGACTCATTCCACAATTGCCAATACTTCTGCAAGCTGGCATCCGTATTGTTCGTGCCCTGCGAGCGGAGGTATCCGGTGGTGCGGGGAACGTCGCCAAAGGTAAATGCCGCTGGTTGCGCAAATGCGGCCGTGTTGAACCACTCGTAGATGTTCGGGTTCGCCAGCGCCGGATTTCCGATCAGGCTGGGCCGCTGCCCGCCGCCAAACGAATTGGTATTGTTGGTCGCATTACCGAAAGCCAGAGGAAAGCCGTCTTTCAGGGTCGTGATACCGGAGATCTGCCAGCCGCCCACGACCGCATTCACAAACTTGCTCGAGGGCTGTAACTTCTTACCTTTGCCGATGGGCAGCTCATAAATGTAGCTAGCCACGAAGCTCTTCGGAATGTCATCGATCATCAGAGACTTTTCGAGCGCCGTGTCGTACCAGTTCTGTACGGATTGCGCCTGTCCCTGCGTCCAGCCTTCCGGCCCTTCACTGTTATCCAGATACTTCGACCAGGTGAAGTTCACCAGGAATTGCAGGCCATTGTTGAAGCGCCGGGTTGCCGAAAGGGCCAGGGCATCGTAGTAACTGGAAGCCGCGGGCGCCTGTACGTTTTCGACGCCGGTGTATTCGGGATAAGGGCGCAGAAGCTGGCCATACGGTACGGTCGGGCCGGAAAGCGCGCCGGTGGTGATGACGCCGTAAAACGGATTTGTCACGGGAGCCAGCAGCGCGTTGCCTAGCGACAGATCCTGCGGCGGCAGGGCATCCATTTCGGACGTTGTGCCGAACAAGAGCTTCAGCCCGTGATTGCCGGCGTATCCGGCTCCCAGAATCGTGTTCGGCGCGATCTCATATTGCACGTTCGCGTTCCACATCTCGACGTAAGGAGTCGGCCGGTTGCGGATTACGGCATCGACGGTCTGGCCAACGTTGGTCGCGCCGCCATCCGCTTTACCCGGCGGCTGGAGCAGCCCGGTCGGGAAAGGATTGCTGAGCAGGTTGTCGGGAGTTACGCCGTCCAGCGTTCCCACATACGGAGTGGTTTGGGAGAAACCGTTGAGCGTCAATCCCTGATAATCGCCGAACTCCATAGCCGGCGTGTAGAACAGGCCGAAGCCCGCGCGGAACACGAGCTTCCTGGCGGGCGAATAACTCAGTCCGACGCGTGGAGCCAGGTTGGTGTATTGCGGATTGTAGACGCCGTCCGGATTGCCGCCGCCGGTATAGATAAGCTCGCCGGGCAGAGTCATTCCGACCTGGCTGCTGATCGGATTCGTCGCCGTCGGGTTGAAGTATGACAAGCGGTTGAAGCGGTCGATGGGGGCCGTTTGGAAATCGTAGCGCAAGCCCAGGTTCAGGGTCAGGTTGTGCGTGACCTTCCAATCGTCGTTGACGTACCAACCGAAGAATCGCTTGGTAAACGCCGCGTCCGCACTCAGTGTGATGCCGCTGCCGCCGTTGTCGCCGGTGCCCAGCAAGAAGGATGCGAAGCCGTAACCAGTCTCCGGATTGGCCGCGGTGGGGTTCGGTCCCTGCGTGAAATCCGGCGAGAAGTTGAAGGTAGCCTGGGACGAGTTGAACGTGTACAGAACGAAATCGATCGCCATGAACCCCATGGAGATCGTATGCGCGCCGTGGATCTTGGTGAAGTCCACCGAGAACGTGCGCGCTTCCCGCGGGGTCGCATTCAGCACGCCGGACCCCAGGGCGTTTTCGCCGCTGATGTTGATGGACGGGAATGCGCCGGGTCCGCCGAAAGAGTCGAGCGTGGCAGGCAGTCCCAGGGTGGAAGGATCGAAAGGCACACCTTGCGGTTTGCGTCCCTCCGCCCAACGTCCCCAACCGAAGTTTGCGACCATCACGAATGTGGGCGAAAAGGCATCGGTGAATCCCAGGCCCGCATCCCATCGATTATCGGGGGCCAGGGTGCCGTTGCCGCCTGGATCGCTGGCGCCGAAGAAGTCGCCGCTGAGTTGCTTGAATTGGCGCTTCTGGGACCAGCGCGCGAAGAAGTGCTGCTTGTCGCTGATATTCTGATCCACCTTGACCGTGTACTGGTCGCTATCTGTGGGAAGACCTGCGGTGCCCGCATAATTGTTGGCGCCGGTGAGGGAGTTGCCGGGCTCGTTCGGGTTTGGATAATACGTCAACAGCTTCAGGGCCACCGGGTTCAGCATGCTGGGGGGAATCACGTTGCCGGGGAAAGGTTGGCGCGAGTATTGGCCACCCGAAAACACGGTCGTGAACGGGTTGTAAATCACCGCCTGCGAGCCATCCTGATTGAATGTCTGCGAGAAATCGCCCTGCCGCTGCTGCAGGGTGGGTACGGTCGTCAATAGGGTTGTGGGGGTCTGCTGGCGCAAGCCTTCGTAAGTGCCGAAGATGAATGTCTTGTCGCGCTGCCGGTAGAGGTGCGGAATGTAGAGCGGACCGCCGGCGGTAAAGCCGAACTGGTCGCGGTGAAATCCGGGGCGCGCCAGGCCTTCCAGGTTATTGAAGAAGTTATTGGCATCGAACGCGTCGTTGCGCAGGAACTCGAAGGCGCTGCCGTGGAAGTCGCGCGTGCCGGATTTCTCAATCGCGTTCACCACGTTGCCCATCCCCCAACCGTATTGCGGCGAATACGTGTTGGTCTGAATCTTGAACTCTTGTAGCTCGTCGACCGAGGGCACGTAGATGATGCCATCCCAATCGCCCGCGCCATCCCAGTGGCCGTCGAATAGAAACACGGTCGTGCCCATGCGGCCGCCGCCGAAATTGAAAAACGAGATGTCCTGGTCTACGTTGCCCTGCGATCCCGGCGGATTCAACGCCTGGTACTGCTGGCTGTTGTTGACGCTCGAGTCGAGTTCCACCAGGCCGAAGACATTGCGAATGTTCAGCGGCAGCTCCACGGCTTGCTTGGTGCTGACCTCGGAGCCAACGTCCGCAGTGCCGGTCACCAGCACAGGCGCCGTGGCTTCCACTTCCACTGCCTGGGAGACGGTGCCGAGCTGCAGTTGGGTATCGAGAGTGGACGACTGCCCGACTTCGAGGACTACGTTCGGCACCCGCGCTGTGGCGAAGCCGGCCTTCTCGACTGTCAGCTCGTAATGTCCCGGGGGAATGAGCGCGAACGTGTATTGACCCGTGTCTGTGGTTGTAAACTCGCGTTTGAACCCGGTGTCAGGATTCGACAAAACGATGAGGGCCCCAGGCACCGGCGCTTTATTCGGGTCTGTGATTGTGCCGGCAAGTGTCGCGTTGACTGCTTGTGTCTGGCCCCACGCCGGCAGACTCAACACAAAGACAAAGAGAGAAGCTACCAGGATTCTCATGTCACCTCCGAGTGACCCACCACGTATATACCACCCAGTAATTACAGTATGTACACTACCTCTAGGTGGTCGAATTGTATGTGAAACGAGTCCGTGACGTCAAGGCGGCTCCGTAATAAAGCTCACACACCCGCCGGGCGGATATCCCGGTGTTGTAAGCGATACTATTAGCCGATGCACATCAGGGCACTTGCGATAACGTTGACGGCATTATTGGCAACTAACGCCGTTGCCGAAGACTTCGGCAGTCAAGTTCGCGCGGCCCTGGCCTCGGGTAATTACCAGGAGGCCGGCAGGCTTTACCGGCAGGCGATCACTGAGGGCCACGACAGTCCGGAATTGCGCAGCAATCTCGGCCTGGTATTGCACATGTCCGGTAATAACCGGGAAGCCATCGAACAGTTCCGCATCGCCCTGCGCCAGAAGCCGGACCTGACCAGCGCCAACCTGTTTGCAGGGCTGACAGAAATAGATCTCGGTGAACCGAAGCGGGCACTTCCGCTGCTTGAGAAGGCCAGGCAGCTCGATCCCCGAAGCGCGGCGCCGTTGCTGGCGTTAGGCAAAGCTTATGTGGCTCTGCGGGAGTACCAGCCGGCGAACGAGAATTATGCGAAAGCCGCGCAACTGGATCCCCAACTTGCCGAAGCATGGTACGGCGTTGGCATCACCGATCGCTCATTAGCCGAGGAGATTTTAAATCAGCTTGCGCGCGCTGGCCCATCTGCCGGAAGTGCAACGCTGCAGAAGCAGGCCAAGGATCGGCTCAACGGCGCGCTCCAGGCGCTTGAACGCGCGGTGGCGCTGGATCCATCCTCCTCCCGTCAGCACTTGATTCTGGCTGAGTCTTACGCCGAGGCCGGTAAATTAGTGGAGGCGGTTCCGGAATACCAGGCTGCCATCAAACTGGACCCCAAGTCGGACGCGGCATACCTGGGGTTGGCGACTTCCTACTGGAGACAGCGGCAATTCCCGGACGCCCTTCCGCTGTTGCAGCGCGTGCTTAGCTCCTCGCCGAAGGACCCGGAGGCAAACGCGATGCTGGCCGACATTCTGGAGCACGATGGCGATCGCGAAGGAGCGGTCCTGCACGCCAAGACCGCGCTTGCGGGCAACCCGGACATCTTCCAGGCCCACGTAGTGCTGGGCCGCGTCTATCTGGCCAAAGGGGAGCCGAAGTTGGCCATCGCGGAACTGCGCCAGGTGGAAGCGGCCGACCCGGACGGCAGTTATCATTACCTGCTTTACCGTGCCTGCAAGCAGGTGGGCGACGAGGAAGGCGCCCGCGCCGCGCTAGCCGGGTTCGAGCGTTTGCGCCGCCGCGATCAGTGATCTGCGACCAGGCGCTGTTCCCGCTTCAGAGCCGCCTCGCGAATCTCGACCGATTTGGCCAGGGCCGCATCAGCCTCCACCGTGCGGCCCAGTTTCCGGAGAGCCATGGAAAGCTGGTAGTGAAGCTCGCCTTTGTCGTCGGTGTCGAGCGCCTTGGTCAATTCCGCGGCGGCTTCTTCATAGCTGCCCGTATGAAAGCAAGCCAAGCCCAGATCCGCGCGGGCTGCCAGCGCATCCGGATGCGCGGAAAGATACGCCCGCAGCAGCGGGATGGCCTCCGTGTATTGATGGCGGCGGACGGCGATGTTGGCCAACTCAAAAGATGCCTGGTCCGACCGCGGATTCAATCGTAGCGTTTCCCGCAGGCATTTTTCCGCATCGGCGAACTGTCCCAGCTCCCAGTAGACCGTTCCCATGCCGAGCAGCGGGGCGGCGTTTTGCGGCACGAGTGCGGCGGCCTTGCGGTACCAATCGAGGGCCGCGGGGAGGGCGCCATGTTGGCGCTCCACGTCGCCATGGAACACGTCGGCCTGCCAGGAATCGGGCGCCAGGGCCAGGAAGTGCTCAAACGCCTTGCGCGATTTGTCGGCAAGTCCGGACGCTTCGGCATACCGCGCGGCTGCTTCAGAAGACGCAGGCGCGGGCACGGCAGGTGACTCGCCGAACGCTTCGCGCGCCTGCCGGGTATCGCCCATGCTCAACAGAAACTCGCCCAGCAGCCGTTTTGAATAAGCTGCGCCTCCAGGTGTGCGCGCTAATTGATGCGAAGCTTCCTCCGCCATCCTCTCGTAACAAATCGCCAGACCATACCACGCATCCGCATCGCGCGGCGCACGCGCGGTCTGGCGCTCATACAACCGCGCGGCTTCGTCAAGCTCATTCAATCCCACGCGGGCGCTGGCCAGGGCCAGCACGGCGTCGCGATTCCCGGGGTCCTGGCGAAGCAGGGCTTCCAAGGGTTCGACCGCTTCCCGCGGTAGGTTGCACCGCACTGCCGCCATGCCTGTGATCAGGGCGGCGGATTCCATCTCCGGGTGCGCTTTCCAGATTCCCGATGCGGTATTGAGAGCCTCCGCGTAACGGCCCGCCGCGTAGTACATCGCAGCCAGGTTATTCAGCGCCTCGGACGCGCCTGGGCGCAGACGCAACGCCGCCTGGTAGTCGTTGATGGCTTCGGTGTACTTGCCGTGCGCGCTGAGATCGGCCGCCTGGCGAAAGAGATTTTCGTAATCGTCGGCGCGGGCCCGCGGGGCGAACATCAACAGCCCGATGAGCGGAAGCCCGACGAACCTCAAGTGCGCCATCTCACACCGAGGTCCAACGCTTTGCGCGCGTACTCCACGCCGCGCTCCATGTGGTCGCGCTGCTGGAATTGGAGGGCCGCGGCGATTGCTGGAGAGGGCTTGCCTGGGACGTCTTCGATGACCATCGGGTTTTCGAATGGATGCCCATGCTTGGCGAGCGCGATGAATCGCGCCAGGTCGGAAGCGCGCATGTCCTTCCACTGATCCATGAATGCGGGATCGTAGATCGCCAGGTGATCCGGCGGCCGTCCCGTGATCGGCTTGTTGTACACGGTAATCGGCGGGCAAACCTCTTTGGCTTTGGCAATGATCTTCTGAAAGTCGATGACGCCTTCGCCGAGCGGCACCCATTCGACCGCGACGCCATTGCGCGATTCGTAAACAACTGAGTCGCGCAGGTGCAGCATCACCGCCACCGGACCCAGCGTCTCCACCGTCACGAGTGGATCTTCCATGACGAAGACCGGATTACCGGTGTCCAAATACGAACCGACAAACTCCTTGCCGGCGCTGTCGATCACCTGGCGGGTCTGCCAGCAGAAGAGATCCTTGTGGTTTTCGATGGCAAACTTGACGCCCGCATCCATCGCTTCGCTGCGCACGCTGCGCAGCACTCGGACCGCGGTTTCCATCACGCTCTCCACCGGACCGGGCGGCATGCTGGCGCGATCGCCCGCCACGCGGAAACGTACCAATTTGGACCCGATGCCGGCCGCGTGTTGGATGCCGCGGCGCAGACGCGCCATGGTGGCATCCATTCCATCGGGGCTTCGCGGCAGCGCACCGGCATCGCCGCCCTCGAGTTCCAGACCGAGCCGCGCGGCCGTGTCTTTCAGTTCTTTCCAATGGGCCGGATCGTCATTGCGCGGGTCGATGGAATCCTGGAGATAGACCGCATCCAGCTTCAGGCTGGCCGCATACTCGAGCAACGGCACGTCGTTCCAGCGCATGGCGCGAATCGAGTATGTGTTGAGACCGAGAGGGAACGTCCCCATGACTCATATACTACTGCCGCAGATGCGCGGCGGTACAATCAAGTTGCGGAGCTTGTAACCTGCAGGTTGTATGCAAACCGTGAATCTAGGCGATCCCGCTTGGAAGGGGGCTCCGTGCCGTTCACTGGATCTTTGAGACGCGGCCACCCCTGGTGGCTATTAGCAGGGTTTTGGATTTGCATTGTCATCGCCCTCGCCGCCGTGGTCCGGAGGCTCTTCGCACTGGTCCGTCCCGCGGGCGGCCGTTCGCCGATAGGGGACCTCGATGCAGTCTTCTCGTCGCACGCCACGCTCACGGTTGCGCACATTGTTCCGGCGGGGATTTTTGTGGTTCTTGCCGCGGCGATCCTGCTGCGTCGCACAAGCAACAAATGGCTGGAGAGGCTCTTTTTTCCGTTCGGCGCTATCACCGGCGTGACTGCGTATGCGATGAGCGCCTATGCCTTTGGGGGCTGGACTGAGCGCGCCGCAGTGGCCGTCTTCGATACGTGGTTTCTGCTCTCGCTGGGCCGGGCCTTCTGGTTTCATTTGCACGGCGACCAGGTTTGCCAGCGGCGGTGGATCACCCGCGCCGTGGGCGTTATGTTAGGCATCGCCACGACTCGCCCGGTTATGGGTGCGTTCTTTGCCACGAGCGCCCTTACGCACCTTAGTCCACACCAGTTCTTCGGCATCGCATTCTGGATCGGTTTCTCCATCAACGCCGTTGTGGTCGAGCTTTGGTTGCACTCCAAACAACGCGCGGACCTTCACGAACCAGGTCCGGTCCTCGTGGATACACGAGTAAGATGGTAGCTTAGCTGGCTAGGTACGCACCGGCAAAGTGAAGTAAAACGTGGCGCCCTTGCCGAGCTGTGAATCCACCCAGATACGCCCCTCGTGACGATTCACAATCTTGCGGCAAATCGCCAATCCCATACCGCTGCCGGAGCTTTTATCCCGCGGCTGCAGGATTTTGAAAACACCAAAGACTTTTTCCGCATATTGGGGCTCGATGCCGATCCCATTGTCCGTTACCGAAAAGCGCCACTCGCTGCCGGCATTCAACGCGGCGATGCGTATGTAGGGAGCTTCCGCCGTCCGGTACTTGATGGAGTTGACCACCAAATTCTGGAAGAGCCGCGCCAATTGAAACGCATCGCCGGTGACCAGGGGCAAAGGCGTCCGCGTGATGATGGCGCCGTTGTCCTCGATCAGCGACCGCAGGTTGTCGAGGACATCGTCCAGCACCATATCGCAACTGACCTTGGTAAAAAAATCCGCCCCGCGTGCTTCGACCTGCGAGAAGTCCAGCAAATCGGCGATCAGCCTTTCCATGCGCGCGGCACCTTGTACGATGAAGTCGATGTACTGGTCCGCGTCTCCCTGGAGCTTTCCCCGGTAGCGCTTTGACAGTAGTTGCGCAAAGACTGAGACGGTGCGCAATGGCTCCTGCAAGTCATGGCTGGCCACATATGCAAATTGCTGCAGTTCCTCGTTGGAACGAAGCAGAGCTTCGGTGCGCTCGAGCACGCGCCTCTCCAGATTCGCGTTCAATTGATGGATCTGTTCCTCGGTTTTCTTGCGCTCGCTGATGTCGCGAATGGCGCTGGTGATCAACACACCTTCCTCGGTCTCGAGGGGGCTGAAGGTGATCTCGACCGGAAACGGCGCGCGGTTTTCCGGGCGCGCCAGTAGCTCCACGCCGCGTTCGACGGACCCGATCGCTTCGCGGCCGGACTCCTCATCCCATGCCGGCTGCCGCCGAAACCCCCACCCGGGCACCATCGTCTGGATGTCCCTGGAGACCAACCTGTCGCGCCCGCAGTTGAAGAGCTCTTCGGCACGTGAATTGACCATGACGATTTCACCGTCATCGCGGCACACGAACATCGCGTCTGGCGCGGCCTCCAGCAGCGACCGGAAACGCTGCTCCGCCTTTTGGAGGACGGCGGCTTGTTTGCGCAACTCATCCGCCTGCTCCTTCAACTTTGCGTTGGTGCGGCTGAGTTCTACGAATACGGCCACTTTGGACCGCAGCACTTCGGGCACAATGGGCTTAAACAGAAAATCGACAGCGCCCAGATCGTAGCCGCGAAACAAGTGTTCTTCGTTTCTATATCCGGTCAAGAAGAGAATCGGAATCTCACGCGAGCGGGGACGGCTCCGGATCAGCTCGGCGGTTTCAAAGCCATCCATATCGGGCATCCTGACGTCCAACAGGATGGCGGCGAAATCGTCGTTCAGAACGTGGCGGAGCGCCTCCCTGCCGGAACTTGCCAATACCAGTTCCTCGCCCAGACCGCCCAGCGTCGCCTCCAGGGACACCAGGTTTTCCGGGGTGTCGTCCACCAGAAGAATCTTCATCCGTTTCTCGGTGGTGGGTTCGCGTGCGGTTTGAACAGCGTTTGATGTGGACGGCATAAATTTGTTCATCCGGCGACCATCATGGCAGCCGGCAGCATGTCACTGGTACGTGCCAGCCAGACGCGCAGCACGGAGAACAATTGATCCAGATCGACGGGCTTGGTGATGTAATCCGACGCGCCGGCGTCGATGCACTTTGCACGGTCTCCCTTCATGGCCTTGGCAGTCACCGCCACCAGGGGAATCGATCGGAACTCCGGGATCTGGCGTATGGCCCGCATGGTTTCGTAGCCGTCCATTTCAGGCATCATAATGTCCATTAGAACGCCATCGATACCGGGCGTCTGGAGCAGCTTCTCGATGCCCGCGCGGCCATTCTCGGCGTGCACAACCTGAAGCCCGTGCTGTTCGAGGACCGTCGACAGAGCGAAGATGTTGCGCACATCGTCGTCAACCACCAGAACTTTTTTACCGGCCAACTGGCTGTTATTTTGGCGCAGGGCCTTCAGGATCTCGCGCTGCGATTCGGATAGATCCGCTTCGGCGCGATGCAACAGCAGCACGGTTTCTTCCAGCAGGCGCTCCGGAGATTCCACGTACCGGACGACGCTCTGCCGCAGGTAGCTCTTCATGGCTGTTTCGAGCTCGGGCCTGGGCCGCTTGGGACCGCACACCACCACGGGTGGCGTCGGACTGATTTCGACCTGGATCATTTCGATCAGTTGAGCGGCCGGTATGTCGGCCACACGCACGTCGATTGCGATGGCATCCAGGTATTGCTGCTTCACGACGGCCAGCGCCTGGCCGCCCGAACCCACCTCGATGGTTTCCACATCGCGGCCGCCGAGAGCCTCCCGCCAGTTCCTCCGGCGGTCCCCGTCGGGCGTAACCACCAACAACTTCTTCGTGCGCCGTTCGAGCGAATGGTGAATGGTGTCGAAGGCAATGTTCAGGCTGTCCTTGGCCACCGATTTTTCAAGATACGTCACGGCGCCGAGGGCCAGCCCGCGCCGCCGGTTCTCATCGCCCGTGATCACGTGTACAGGTATGTGGCGGGTCGCCGGATCGTGCTTCAAGCGGTCGAGAATCGTCCAGCCGGCCATGTCGGGCAGATGGATATCGAGGGTAATCGCACCGGGGACGAACTCCCGGGCGAGTGTCAGCGCTACACTGCCCCGTAGGGCGACCAGCGCCCGGACGTTGCGTTCGTGCGCCAGCTCCACGAGGATCCGGGCGAACGTCACGTCATCTTCCACGATCAGCAGCACGGGATCGCCAGGGTGAATCAGATTCCGGTCGTCGTCAATTTCTATATCGTGCACCACGGCGACCGGCGTAGCCGATGGCGTGGGCAGAAGGATATCGAGCGTCCGATTTTCGCGAATGCCCGCGGCCGACGCGGAGGTCTGCTCGGCGAGGTTCTCGGCGCTGGTGACCTGGCGCATGGCGGGTTCCGCCGGTGATACCTGGGCCACGTAAGTTTGCGGAAGGTACAACGTGAATGTGCTGCCGACCCCGGGAGCACTCTGCAGGCGGATTTCTCCTCCCAGCAGGCGGGTGAGTTCGCGGCTGATCGACAGGCCCAGACCGGTGCCGCCGTACTTCCGGCTGGTGGTACCATCCGCCTGCTGGAACGCTTCGAAGATAATGCGCTGCTTGTCTTGCGGGATGCCTATACCGGTGTCGATCACAGAGAATGCGATCACGGACTTCACCCGGCTGAGCACGGGATGATTCGAGCTCCAACCGGCGCTGGCCCTTTGCACGCTCAAGCGCACCGATCCGCGTTCGGTGAACTTCAGCGCGTTCGACAGCAGGTTCTTCAACACCTGCTGCAGGCGCTTGGCGTCGGTAACGATGGTCTCGCCCGGCAGATCGCCAACCAGGTCGATCGAAAACTCCAGCCCCTTTCCATCCGCCACATGCCGGAACGTGCGCAGGCAGAAATCGTGCACCTCACTATAGCGGACGCTGCTGACTTCCACGTCCATTTTTCCAGATTCGATCTTACTCAAGTCCAGAATGTCGTTGATCAACGCCAGCAGGTCCGTACCGGAAGAGTGAATCGTCTCTGCGTACTTCACCTGCTTGGAGGTCAAGGTACTCTCGTTGTTTTCCGCGAGCATCTGCGCCAGGATCAAAAGGTTGTTCAGTGGGGTGCGCAGCTCGTGACTCATATTGGCCAGGAACTCGCTCTTGTATTTCGAAGTCAGCGACAACTGTTCGGCCTTCTCTTCGAGCGCCGCCTTGGCTTGCTCGACCTCCCGATTCTTGGTCTCCACTTCGTTCTTCTGTTCGACCAGCAGGCTGGCTTTCTCCTCCAGCTCGGCATTGGTCTTCTGCAGTTGCTCGGCCAGCGCCTGGCTCTTGTTCAGCAGTTGCTCGGTACGCATGGTGGCCGCGATGGTGTTCAGCATGATGCCGATGGACTGGGTAAGCTGATCGAGAAACGCCAGATTGACTTCGGTGAAATGGCGGAATGACGCGAGCTCGACGACCGCGCGCGTCTCGCCTTCAAACAGCACCGGCAATACCACGATGGTGAGCGGCGGCGCGTCGCCCAAGCTGGAGCCGATCCGGATGTAGTCTTTAGGCACATCGTTGACCAGAATGCGCCGCTTTTCGAGGGCGCACTGGCCCACCAGGCCCTGCCCCATCCGAAATTGCTTCGGAAGACCGCCGTCCTCGTTCGTGGCGTACGCGGCCAGGAGTTTCAGGCGGGACTGCTCTTCATCGGTGATGTAGAAAGTGCCGTGCTGCGCACCTACCAACGTCGTTAGCTCCGACAGAAGCAGGCTGGAGACGGCCACCAGGTCGCGCTGGCCTTGCATCATGCCGGTGAATTTCGCGATGTTCGTCTTGAGCCAGCCCTGGTCCGTGTTCTTGCGCGTGGTTTCGGCCAGGTTGACGATCATCTCATTGATATTGTCTTTGAGGGCGGCCACCTCGCCTTGCGCTTCCACCGCGATCGAGCGCGTCAGATCGCCCTTGGTGACGGCCGTGGCGACATCCGCGATGGCGCGCACCTGGGTGGTCAGATTGGCAGCCAACTGGTTGACGTTGTCGGTGAGGTCGCGCCAGATACCGGCGGCGCCCGGCACCAGTGCCTGGCCGCCCAGTTTTCCCTCGATGCCGACCTCGCGCGCGACATTGCTCACCTGGTCGGCAAAGACCGCCAACGTGTCGATCATCTCGTTGATGGTCTCGGCCAGCGATGCGATCTCGCCTTTGGTTTCGAGCACGAGTTTGCGCTTCAGGTTCCCGTTGGCGACATCTGTAACCACCTTGGCAATCGCGCGCACCTGTGTGGTCAGGTTCGCCGCCATGGAGTTGACATTGTCGGTCAGGTCTTTCCACGTACCCGCCACACCGCGTACTTCGGCCTGGCCGCCGAGCTTTCCTTCGGTGCCCACCTCGCGCGCCACGCGGGTGACCTCTGAAGCGAAGCTATTGAGCTGGTCCACCATGGTGTTGATGGTGCTCTTCAACTCGAAGATCTCGCCGTGGACATCCACGGTGATCTTGCGGCTGAGGTCTCCGTTGGCCACCGCGGTGGTTACCTGAGCAATGTTGCGGACTTGGGCCGTCAGGTTGCCCGCCATGGAATTCACGCTATCCGTCAGGTCCTTCCAGGTTCCCGCCACGCCGCGCACCACGGCCTGCCCGCCCAGTTTGCCCTCCGTGCCGACCTCGCGCGCCACGCGGGTCACTTCCGCCGCGAAGGAGCTAAGCTGATCGACCATGGTGTTGACGGTGTTCTTCAGCTCCAGGATCTCGCCGCGCACGTCCACGGTGATCTTACGTGAGAGGTCTCCTTTGGCGACGGCTGTGGTGACTTCGGCGATGTTGCGCACCTGGGTAGTCAGGTTCGCAGCCATGGAATTGACGCTATCCGTCAAGTCCTTCCAGGTTCCCGCCACACCGCGCACATCCGCCTGGCCGCCCAGCTTGCCCTCCGTGCCGACTTCGCGCGCCACACGCGTGACCTCGGAGGCAAACGAGCTGAGCTGATCGACCATGGTGTTGATGGTGTTTTTCAGCTCCAGAATCTCGCCGCGCGCATCCACGGTGATCTTGGTTGTCAGATATCCCTTGGCCACCGCGGTCGTGACGCCGGCGATATTGCGTACCTGGTTGGTCAGGTTGCTGGCCATCGAGTTGACCGAATCCGTCAAATCTTTCCAGGTGCCGGCCACACCGCGTACGTCTGCCTGACCGCCCAGCTTGCCTTCCGTGCCGACCTCGCGGGCCACGCGCGTCACTTCACCGGCGAAGGCGTTGAGCTGATCCACCATGGTGTTGATGGTGTTCTTCAACTCCAGAATCTCGCCGCGCACATCCACGGTGATCTTACGGCTCAGGTCGCCCTTGGCAACGGCCGTGGTGACCTCCGCGATGTTGCGGACCTGCGCCGTGAGGTTGCCGGCCATGGAATTCACGCCGTCGGTCAAATCCTTCCAGGTGCCACCCACGCCCTTCACGTCCGCCTGGCCGCCCAGCTTGCCTTCCGTGCCGACCTCGCGCGCCACGCGCGTGACCTCACCGGCAAAGGCATTAAGCTGATCCACCATGGTGTTGATGGTGTTCTTCAGCTCCAGAATTTCGCCGCGCACATCCACCGTGATCTTGCGGGAAAGATCGCCCTTGGCGACGGCTGTAGTGACTTCGGCGATGTTGCGGACCTGCGCGGTCAGGTTGCCCGCCATGGAGTTCACGCTGTCGGTCAAATCTTTCCAGGTGCCGCCGACGCCCTTCACATCCGCCTGGCCGCCCAGCTTGCCTTCCGTGCCGACCTCGCGCGCCACGCGCGTCACTTCACCGGCAAAGGCGTTGAGCTGATCCACCATGGTGTTGATGGTGTTCTTCAGCTCCAGAATCTCGCCGCGCACATCCACGGTGATTTTGCGGGATAGATCGCCCTTGGCCACGGCGGTAGTGACTTCCGCAATGTTGCGGACCTGCGCCGTCAGGTTGCCGGCCATGGAATTGACCGAATCCGTAAGGTCTTTCCACGTACCGGCGACGCCGCGCACATCCGCCTGGCCGCCGAGTTTGCCTTCGGTACCGACCTCGCGCGCCACGCGGGTGACTTCCGAAGCGAACGAGCTGAGCTGATCCACCATGGTGTTGATGGTGTTCTTCAGCTCCAGAATTTCGCCGCGCACATCCACCGTGATCTTGCGGGACAAATCGCCGTTGGCGACAGCAGTAGTCACTTCGGCGATGTTACGGACTTGCGCCGTGAGGTTGCCGGCCATGGAGTTGACCGAATCCGTAAGATCCTTCCACACGCCGGCCACACCCTTCACCTCGGCCTGGCCGCCCAGCTCGCCTTCGGTGCCGACCTCGCGCGCTACGCGCGTCACTTCACCGGCAAAGGCGTTGAGCTGATCCACCATGGTGTTGATGGTGTTCTTCAGCTCCAGAATCTCGCCACGCACATCCACCGTGATTTTGCGCGATAGATCGCCCTTGGCTACGGCTGTAGTGACTTCGGCGATGTTGCGTACCTGCGCGGTCAGGTTGCCCGCCATCGAGTTGACGCTGTCGGTCAAATCCTTCCAGGTGCCGCCCACGCCCTTCACATCCGCCTGGCCGCCCAGCTTGCCTTCCGTGCCGACCTCGCGCGCCACGCGCGTCACTTCACCAGCGAAGGCATTGAGCTGATCCACCATGGTGTTGATGGTGTTCTTCAGCTCCAGAATCTCGCCGCGCACATCCACGGTGATCTTACGGCTCAGGTCGCCCTTGGCAACGGCCGTGGTGACTTCCGCGATGTTGCGGACCTGCGCGGTCAGGTTGCCCGCCATCGAGTTGACCGAGTCGGTAAGATCTTTCCACGTGCCCGCCACGCCGCGCACATCCGCCTGGCCGCCGAGTTTGCCTTCGGTACCTACCTCGCGCGCCACGCGGGTGACCTCCGAAGCGAACGAGCTGAGCTGATCGACCATGGTGTTGATGGTGTTCTTCAGCTCCAGAATTTCGCCGCGCACATCCACTGTGATTTTGCGGGATAGATCGCCGGTGGCAACGGCGGTAGTAACTTCCGCAATGTTGCGGACCTGCGCCGTCAAGTTGCCCGCCATGGAGTTGACCGAATCGGTAAGATCCTTCCACGTTCCGGCCACGCCTTTCACCTCCGCCTGACCGCCGAGCTTGCCTTCCGTACCGACCTCGCGCGCCACGCGAGTCACTTCGGAAGCGAAGGCATTCAACTGGTCGACCATGGTGTTGATGGTGTTCTTCAGCTCCAGAATTTCGCCGCGCACATCCACCGTGATTTTGCGGGATAGATCGCCGTTGGCGACGGCTGTCGTGACCTCCGCGATATTGCGGACCTGCGCCGTCAGGTTACCAGCCATGGAGTTTACGCTGTCGGTCAAATCCTTCCACACGCCGCCGACGCCCTCCACTTCGGCTTGGCCACCAAGGGCTCCCTCGGTTCCGACCTCGCGCGCCACGCGCGTCACTTCTGAGGCGAAGGCGTTCAACTGGTCGACCATGGTGTTGATGGTGTTCTTCAGCTCCAGAATTTCGCCTTTCACGTCCACCGTGATTTTTCGGGAAAGATCGCCGTTGGCCACCGCGGTGGTTACTTCGGCGATGTTGCGGACCTGTGCGGTCAGGTTCCCGGCCATGGAATTGACGTTATCGGTGAGATCCTTCCAGACTCCGCCTACGCCCTGCACGACGGCTTGGCCGCCCAGCTTACCTTCCGTGCCGACTTCGCGCGCCACGCGGGTCACCTCGGAGGCAAAGGAGTTTAGCTGCGCCACCATAGTGTTCACCACCCGGGCCGTGTGCAGAAACTCTCCTTTGAGCGAGCGGCCGTCAACCTCCACCGCCATGGTCTGCGAAAGGTCGCCTTTGGCCACGGAGCCAATGACGCGCGCCACTTCGGTAGAAGGCTGCACCAAGTCCCCGATCAGGCCATTCACCGAATCGAGGCATTCGGCCCAACCTCCAAATGCCGAGCCGAGGCTGGCACGCTGGTTGATCTTGCCTTCTTTGCCGACCGCCCGGCTGATGCGCGCGAACTCGCTAGCCATGCGCTCATTCAGTTTCAGAATTTCATTGAGGGTGTCGCACACCTTGCCGGCGACGCCGGTCTGATCCACCGGCATGCGAACTGAAAAATCGCCGTCTCTAAAGGCGATCAAGGTATTTAATAAGAGGTTTGTCTCAAGGACATCGGGCAGTTCTGCGGGCATAAAAGGCTCCTTTTGTTTGCGGGCCAAAGACGCATTGCGTTTACACCGCGGTTTTCTTTTTGGGATGCTCCAACAAAGTCTTGAACACGGCCCCGAGGCCAAGAAATTCTTCCAGGCTGGACGGTTTTCGTAGATAGCAAGCCGCCCCGAACTGGCTCACCAGCAACCGGTCGCGCGGAGAGTCGGATGAGGTCAGGACCGCCACGGGAATATGCGCAAATTCGCTGGCCTGCTGGAGACATTGCAGAATCTCGGCGCCATCGTGTTTGGGAAGATTCAGATCCAGGATAATCAGGCCCAGGCTTTGCGCTTCCGTGCGGGCTTCGGCGGAAGATATGATGCGCAACACTTCTCCGCCATCGGACGCGACTCGCACGGCGCACTCGACTCCGTGCTCCCGGAGCGCTTCCCGGATCAGGTACACATCTGCTGGATCGTCCTCCGCCAGCAGAATTCCAAGCGTGTTTTCGTGGGCGATCTCCATGTCATCTCCCGATACTGTCCAGACGCTCCCCGAAAGGGGATGCAATTCTTGCATGCGCGTGCACGTTTTGTCCTTCGCAACCCGTATTCTCCAGTGCTTTGGCCGTCACGCTGTATGCTTCGATACCGCCGATGCCTAAACAATCCAACAGAGTGCGGCAAAACTTCTGTGAGGAGCGCACGTTGTGCATGTTTACGTCCAATGACGTGCCGCGTGCCGTACCTATGGGCCACCTGCCGGATAGAGCGTGAGGAACATTACATAGGGAGCGCACCGCGCGAGTTGTTAGAGCGGTTTGGCTGATCGCCTGCTCGCCCCCAGCAAGATGAATAGCAACAAACCGATCCGGGTGCTAATCGTCGACGATAACGGCACGGACCGCGTTCTCTACAAGCAGTGCCTGCAACGATCTCCTGCATGCGAATTCGAGTTCGCCGAGGCGTCGTCCGCCACGGCGGGAATCGATTTGGCCCAGGGCTGGCGTCCCGACTGCATGTTGCTCGATTTCAATCTGCCGGACGCGGATGGAATTGAAGTTCTGAGCCGCCTGGCAAGACAGGCGAACGGCCTCCCGTGCGCGAGCGTCATGCTGACGGCCTACGGCGCCGAGGAATTGGCCGTCAGGGCATTGAAGGCCGGCGCGTCGGATTACTTGCCCAAGGGGCGGCTATCTGCCGACGTTTTGCCGCATGCGGTTCTGAATGCTATCGAGCACTTCCGCATGAAGCAGGAGATTGAGCAGCAGCGTAATGCTCTAGGCGCCAGCGAACGGCGTTATCAGACCCTGCTCGAGGCCATCCCGCAAATGGTGTTTATCGCCGACGCGGAGGGCCGTCTCGAGTATGCCAACCGCCGCTGGTTCGAATATACGGCTCTCGCCCTGGAAGACACCACGCTGCTGGGCTGGGAAGGGCTACTCCATCCCGACGACTACCAGCGATCCTGGAGTGCCTGGAAGCAGGCGCGCGAACTGGGCGCCAGGTTCGAAATTGAGCACCGTATCAAAAGGGCGTCGGACGGGAGCTACCGTTGGCACCTGGTGCGGGCCGTGCCCCTGCGGAATGTCGCCGGAGAGACCACCAGTTGGCTGGGGACATGCACGGAAATCGAAGATCAGAAAAAGGCTGAAAATGCCGCGTTTGAAGCCCAGAAGCTCAGCGGCATAGGCCGGCTGGCCGGCGGTGTCGCGCACGATTTCAATAATCTGCTGGTGTCCATTTTGGGCGGGGCGAGCCGCGCCATGCAGAGCCTGCCGGCCGCGCATCCGGTTCAGGAGATGCTCGGAGAGGTGGTGCAGGCGGGCCAGCGGCTTGCTGAACTTACCCAGCGGATGCTGGCGTACGCGGGAAAGGCCACCTTTCGCGTCGCGCCTGCCAACGTCCAACAGCTCGTGCGCGACGCATGCGACGCGGTGCAGCCTTCCATTCCGGACGGCATTCATCTGGAAATCCAGATTGGTCCCCGGGTGCCTCTCGCCCAGACGGATGCGGCGTACCTCCGTCAAACGGTTGAGGATCTGGTGCGGAATGCCGTGGAGGCCATTGGACCAGCCTCTTCTGGACGCATCACGGTAGCCACACAGGTGATCGACGCCAACGAGGAATTCATCCAAAAAGCTGGCTTCGGACCGGGCGCTGTGGCGGGTGCTTATGTGGCGTTGGAAGTTTCCGACACCGGGTGCGGGATGGACGATGAGACGCTCAATAAGATCTTCGATCCGTTCTTCAGCACAAAGTTTCTGGGGCGCGGCTTGAGTTTGGCGGCGGTGAGGGGTTTCTTGCGCAGCACCGGGGGCGGACTACAGGTCGGCAGCAGGCCGGGAGAGGGAAGTGTGTTCCGGGTGCTACTGCCCGTGGCAGCTACGGAAAGGTTGGCGACCGGTGTCAATGGCTAGCCGGCCGTTCAGTTCGTCTCCAGTTGTCAACGGTGGCGAATGCTGCGTCCGCTTCCACAACGATTCGTTGCATGAGTTAGTGGGCCCGGCTAACCAGCTTGGCACGCTTGCCGAACTGATACGCCGGAAACACGGGGGTGTGTTGGACGAGGAGTCCGAGACCCTGCTGGCATTGATGCAGCGATCGGCTACTCGTCTTCAAGAGTTGATCGGCGGTCTCCGGACGTATCTCAACATAACCGCGCCGGCGAGGTCCGGCTCGCATTGCGACGCGAATCAGCTCCTGGCCGCCGCCCTGGTGTCGATTCAGCCCGAAATCGACTATAACGATGCGATCGTGAGTCATGACCGGTTGCCGGAGCTGGACTGCGACCCGAGTCAGATCGTCTTTGTGTTCGCCGAACTCATACAGAACTCGGTCAGGTTCCGAACTGCACAGCGCCCCCGGATTCACATCTCAGCAAACGCCCAGGATGACATGTGGGTGTTCTCTGTGCGGGATAACGGTATCGGCATCGATCCCAGGCATGCGGATCGGGTCTTCGGGTTATTCAAGCGTATCGACAACAATGCGTCTTCGGGGGCGGGCGTGGGTTTGGCCATCGCCCGGCACGTCGTCGAGCAGCATGGCGGACGGATTTGGGTGGACTCGCGGCCTGGGCTTGGTGCCACCCTCTACTTTAGCCTGGGAAGGGGCTACGCCGGCAGGCCAATGCCTCAGAACGCTAAGGAATAGAAAGGGATGCTTGAGTTCGCACGCGCTATGTTCAGCTTGCCGGCTGGCGGCCGGGAGTGGCGCCGCCCCGCTGCAACGAGCGGGTTTTGGTAGCGCCTTTGAAGGATTTGAAAGAAGAGCGCATGCCGCGGCCTTCAGCGTGCTAAATTTAATGAAATCCTTATGTATGGCTGGAACAGCTCAAAGGTGGCGGGAAAGCTCATTTGGAAATGCCCACGGGAAGAGCAATATTAACCGTACTGGTAGTGGATGCTGACTCCGTACACCGCCAGTCGATGCGGAACACGCTGCGGACTAGCGGTTACAGGGTGCTGGAAGCGGTGGATTGCCGGCACGCAGAGCACGTGCTGCACCAGAATCAGGGACAAATCGATCTGCTGGTGACTGCGCTCTCCCTGCCGGGAGGCAACGGATACGAACTGGCCAGTAGACTGGTTGAAAGCGAGCCGAAACTCAAGGTTCTTTTCGTCTCCGGTCAAACTGGAGCCACGGTAAAGCGATATTACGATGCGCCATGGGCGGAAGTACAGACTTTGACTCGTCCGTTCGAGCCAGAAGAGTTGTTTCAGCGTCTGAAGGTGATTCTGGAAGCGGACAGGCGGTCGGCTGAAGCACCGTAGATCTGTCTGGTATGTTGGTGGCGTGGCTCTGCCGCGCGCCCACAAGTGGGCGGAATTCCGGCGCATGACTGGTTGGGACTAGGATAGAATGGCAACAGCGGAGGGGCCGAAAATTGTCTGCTCGAATTCTCGTAGCCGAGGATGATGCCGCCGAAAGGTCCGACTTAGCGGAGATGGTGGCCGCTCTCGGTTTCCAGACGGCCACGGCTTCGGACGGCCAAGCGGCTCTGAAGAGCCTGGCAGCCTTCCCGGCGGACGTCATCCTGACGGATCTGATGATGCCGCGTATGGACGGCATCGCGCTCTTGAAGGAACTGGCCGAGCGCGGCGATCGCACTCCCACGATCGTCCTTACCGCCTTCGGCGGCATTGACCGCGCCATTTCGATCATGCACGACCTTAAGGCCTTCTGGTTCCTTGAGAAACCCGTGCAGCCGGTCGTCATGCGCGCTCTTCTGGAGCGTGCCATCCACCAGCGCCGGCTAGTCGAGGAAACCGAGCGGCTGCACCGGCGGCTCAGTTATCAGGGCGTCCTGGGCGAAATGGTGGGGGCCTCGCCCGCCATGCAGGAAGTTTTTTCTTTGATCCAACAGGTAGCTCCCACCAGCGCTTCGGTTCTAATCACTGGTGAAAGTGGAACCGGCAAAGAGCTGGTGGCCCGTGCGATTCACCGGTTGAGCCCCCGCAGCGGTGGCCCGTTTGTCGCGGTGAACTGCGCCGCGCTGCCGGAAGCGCTCGTCGAGAGCGAATTATTCGGTCACGAAAAAGGAGCTTTTACTGGTGCGGCCGCACGCCGGGCCGGATGTTTTGAACAAACCCACGACGGGACCCTGCTGCTCGATGAAATCGCAGAGATGCCGATTGCCACGCAGGCCAAGCTGCTGCGTGTAATCGAAGAATCGAGCGTGCGGCGGCTTGGTGGTTCGCACGATCTACCCATCTCGGCGCGGGTTCTGGCGGCGACTAACCGGCCGCCGGAGCAGGCCATCCGGGACAAATATCTGCGCGAGGATCTGTACTACCGTCTCAACGTATTCCACATTGCTTTGCCGCCCTTGCGCGAGCGCAAGCAGGACATTCCCGCGATCGCGACCGCCCTCATCAGCGAAATGAACCAGAAGCACGGCTGCCGGGTGACCCATTTGAGCGGCGAGGTGCTCGCCCGGTTCGCTGCCCGTTCCTGGCCGGGCAACGTCCGCGAGCTGCGTAACGTGCTCGAGCGTGCCATCATCATGGCTGGTGCGGGTGAAATTCAACCGGGGCACTTGCCCGATCTGGTGGTGCAGGAGACCGATGCATCGGTACCGAAGACGGCGCCCCTGAATGATGATGCGTTGGCGCTTCGCCCGGGCGCCCGGATGAGCGAAGTGGAAGAAGCTTACATCCGGATGGTATTGAAGCAGACGAACAACAACCGGCGCCGTACGGCGAAGATTCTGGGTATTTGCCTGCGCACGCTCCAAAGCAAGCTGCGCCAATACGAGACTGGCAATGCGCGCGGCGCCGGCGCCGGCCTCTAAGCCGCGGAGACTACTCCGCGGGAAGCGTGAAAAAGAAAGCAGCTCCGCCACCGGAGTTCGCTTCCGCCCACATGCGTCCGCCGTGCCGTTCCACGATCAGCCGGGCAATCGTCAAGCCCAGCCCCGGGTCCGCTCGGCGTTTGCCATCCAAGCGCGCGAACGGTTGGAAGATGTATTCCAGGTAAGGCGGTTCCACTCCCGGGCCGTTGTCGCGAACCGCCAGGAGCCAGTGGTCCGGCTGCTTTTCTGCCGTCACCTGGATGGCCGGCGAATTCGTGCCCCGATGGCCGAGAGCGTTGCGGAGCAGGTTCTCGAAAACTTCCATGAGCCGGTCGGGATCTCCGGAAACGCTCGGCAGTTTGTCGCTCACCACGGCGGCGTCATTGGCGCGAAGATCTTTACCCAGCTTGGTGAGGACTGCTCGCAGCAGGGCATTCAGCGACGTTGACTGGAACGAACCGTTTTGGATCTGCAGCGCAATTGAATAAGCCGCGATACCAGAGGCCAGGCGGTCGATTTTTTCCGCTCCCTCGGCCATCAGATCGAAGTGTTCTTCGAGGCCGGAGCCTGGCGGCGCCTGGCAGCCGCGCTGGAGTAGCTCGGTGCGCGTGCGGATGATGCGCAGAGCTGACCTCAAATCGTGGCAGACGTGCAAAAGAAATTCGGTTATGTCGGGAGGGGTGCTGAGCCGTGCGTACGGTGTGCTACTTCCGAGTGTTGGCGGCTGTGGCTTCTGAAGCATGATTTTACGATACCGCCCCTGAGGGACTGGTCCTCTCGCCTACAACGTGGCGTCCCCGTCATACAGCGAGGGGGCCCATGCGCTGCGATCTGCAAGCCGGCGTGCCAATGCCGGATAATTAGCACGGTAGAAAAACGTCCAAGTGGAAAGGTTGCGGTGGTACGGCGCCAGGGAATTCAGCAACTCGCCTTTTTCCAGCCAGCGGCCAACGACTTCCAATAGATGCAGGCCTTCTTCACGGCACCTCTGCAAGGCCCACGAAAGGATAGGAAGCAGCAGAGCGGTACTACCGTCGAGCGACTGGAATTCCACGAGCCGCATGCGCCGCAGGCGCACGGCCGGTGAACTGGTGTCTTTTCGTTCGAAGATGGCGTAGGCCACCAGCCGGGACCCGTCACTGACAGTAGCGATCCACAGCTTGTCCTGAAGCAGGGCATATTTGAAGTGCCACGCCAGTGTATTGGCCGTGCGCACGGCCAGGAGCAAATGCGGGAAGGCGGCGCTGAGCTCGTCCCAGAAACAGTCAAAGCGGCAATCGAAAGTCCGGCAGCATTGCACCTCGACATCATTCCTGCCGAGACCCGAGGCGATCAAGCGATCCCTAAGGAAAGCAGCGGCCGAGATCGGGTAACTCAACGGCTTCGCCGCCCGCGGGATCAGAGAGCTCATGAAGGCTTCAAAGAACTCGTGATAATGTGTGACCCAAAAGGCGGCACGGTCCCACGCGCCTACGGGGACACGGGGACATCCAAACAATCCGAACGACTCGGCGGATTCTAATCCGACCGTATTGTTGAGGTACAGGCCGGCGTCGCTGTGATTGATCAGCCGGTCCAGGAGCAGCAGGGAAGCGCCGCGGTGTTGCGGTTCGGCAACCAAAGCACGGCCGGAGCAAGCCAAAATCCGTGTGCCTTCGAATACATAAAGAAGCGGAATGTTCCCCAGAGAGGCGACGATCCGCTTATCGCGATCTTCCACCACCCACCCGATGGGCCAATCCGGTCCGCACTCTTGGTAGGCCGGATTTTCCAACCAAAGATGACGCCACTCATCATAGGTCTTCGTTGCCAGCCCGTACCGCGACTCCAGAGAAACCATTTGTTCGTAATCCGAAAAGGTTGCCCGGCGAACCGTCGTAGCTGTCGCATCTGATACCACTGGCATCGCCCTGGTTGTTGAGCAAACCGGCTGCCAACAATGATGCGCTTGTTCAACAGTCATATTGAACAATAAGACGTGAGTATTTCGCTTCCGCTTCTGATACGCCAACTGCTCTCCAGTGGACCAATGCGCTGCACGACGGCTCCCCGAATGAAGTAAATGGCAACTGTTCGCAGTAACTTGGGACCATGCACATGCTGGTATGCCGCGTGCTTAGTTCTGGTGAGTGTTATCAGTCGAGCGTCATCATACTCGACGATGCGGTAGCTATGTCTTGCGAGGCCAAGGAAGATGAGCCGATTTCTTTTACTAGTGCTGCTGTTCCCGATATGGAATGGCCTGATGTTCAGCCAACAGCCGGCATTGCAAGTTCGTTCCAGGCCGTCGGAACCCGCGTCGCAATACGTTCTTGGACCTGACGATCAGATCAAGATCACAGTTCTGGGTGTGCCGGAACTCACGGACAAAACCGTAAGAATCGATCCGAATGGAGTTATTGACCTGGCTCTGGCGGGTAAAGTAGCCGCCACCGGGTTGACGGTGGACCAGTTCCAAGCCAAGCTTGCGCAGCAGCTCTCGAAAGACATCATTCATCCGCAAGTCTCCGTGGAGATAGTCGATTTTGGGAGCGAACCGGTTTCGGTGATGGGGGCTGTCAACCATCCGGGAGTCCATCAACTTCGCGGCACCAAGACGTTGGCCGAGGCGCTCTCGCTGGCAGATGGCTTGCGCGCGGATGCCGGTCCGCGAGTGACCATCACCCGGCAGATCCGCTACGGGGACATTCCACTACGCACCGCCTGGCCGGACCCCACGGGCAAGTACAGCGTCGCCTATGTGCCTCTTAAGGAATTGATGGCCGGTACCGATCCGGCGGACAACATCCCGATTCTTCCGCATGATGTGATCACCGTTCCAACCGCGGACGTGATTTATGTAATCGGCGACGTGAAAAAGCCTGGCGAGATCACCATGAAAGACCAGAGCACGGTGCCGGTTTTGCAGGCGCTTTCGAGCGCGCAGGGGTTCGGACCACAATCGGCTCCGCAGCATTCCAAGATCATCCGTGTGTCGCCCGGGTCAACCGAGCGGCAGGAAATCCCGGTAGATCTGCGCAAGGTGCTGGATGGCAAAGCGGAGGATATCGCTATGCGGCCCAACGACATTCTGGTAGTTCCCGACAGCGGCAGCAAGAAGGCTGCGGGTCGGGCTATGGAAGCGGCCATTCAAACGATTACGGGGGTGATCATATGGCGCCGACCGTATTAGCGGCGACCGGCGCCGGTGAAGATGGCGCCAGGCAAAGCCGCCCGATGGCGCCTGCACCCGTGGTACGCGAGGCCTGTTTTGAGGACCACGCGGAAATCGCAGCCTTGCAGTCGCGCCATGGTCTGGCGGCCAGATGCCTCTCGGACTGGTCGTCGCTGTGGACCGCGAATCCGGCGTACGCGGCGCGGCGGCCGTACCCCATAGGCTGGGTTCTCGAAAATACCGGCGGCACGATCGGCGGATATCTGGGCAACCTTCCTCTCGACTATCGTCTGGGCGGGAGTACCATTCGCGCCGCGACACCTTACTCCTGGGTGGTCGACCCGGACTTGAGATGTCATTCCCTCACACTCCTGCACCGGTTTCTGAATCAACCTGCAGCCGATCTTTTTGTTTGCACCACACCGAATGGGGCGGCTGAGAAAGTGCTGCGCGCCTTTCGCTTCTCCAGGGCGCCTTCCGGCTCGTGGGATAGAGCCGGCTTCTGGATTACCGGCTATTACGGCTTTGCGCGGAGCACCCTGCTCGCCGCTCCCTTGCCTTTGCCCCGCGGCCTGGCGCATCCGCTTTCCGCGGCATTATTTCTCAGTAACCTCCTGCGCTCTGATCCGGCCAGGGGAAAGGGCACGGATGCGGAGTTCGAACTCTGTGCCGGGTTTGATGCGCGCTTCGATGACTTCTGGCAGGAATCGCTGAGCCAGAATGGGGACCGGCTGCTGGCTATCCGGAACCGCCAAACCCTCGAATGGCATTTCCGGTTGGGTCTGGCGCGGAACCAAGTCTCGATTCTGGCTGCCTCCAGAAACGGCCGTCTGGCGGCGTACGCAATCATCGACCGTCTGGACAATCCCACACTTGGTCTGAAACGGCTTCGTTTTGTCGATTTCCAGGCCCTCCGCGGCTATGAAGGACTGCTTCGGCCTGCCCTGGCATGGATGTTGCGCCGGTGCCGCAGCGAGCAGTTGCACGTGGCGGAAGTCGTGGGCTGCTGGCTGGACAGAATCCAAGCGTCCGGATGCGCTCCCCCTCATCATCGCCGCCTCCAGTCCTGGTTGTTTTACTACTTGACGCATGACGCCGCGTTAGGCAGGCAGTTGCAAGATCCGCGCATCTGGATGCCGTCCTCCTATGACGGGGATGCGAGCATTTAAGCGCGCAGGGACGACTCACATGCTAATACCTCAAGGGCAACGGGCGGTAATCAAACGAACGGCGGATCGGGCGGGAGTGCCTGCCACCAAACTGCAGACCGTCGCCGTTTCCGAATTTGATGGGCGGGCGGGCGATCCGACCGGCCTGAACACGATCATCGAATTTCTGTGGCAACGGAAGCTGACGATTGCTGGATGTGTGCTGGCCGGTCTGCTCACGGCAGTCGTGGTGAGTATGCTGATGAAGCCTGTATACCGGGCGCGCACATCCCTGCAACTGGAAGGTTTCAACGACGACGCGCTGCACAGCGTCTCGCCCGTCTCGACACTCCTCCCGAACGCTTCGCCCGAGAATTACCTGCAAAACGAGGTCAAGCTGCTGGAGAGCAACACGCTGGCCAAAAGGGTGGCCGATGAACTCGGTATTGCAGCGCCCTCGGGTGGGGCAACGTGGCTGAACCGGTTTGTCAGCCTCATCAGACCGGGGAACGCCAAGGATCCGGCGCTACCCGACGAACAACGCATCGCGCGAGTCAGCAAGGCGCTCACGGTCCAAACATCGCTCGAATCGCAAGTCATCGAGCTATATTACTCGGCGCCCGATCCTGTCATGGCCGCGCGCGGGGCCAACGCCGCCGCCGCCGCGTTCATGAACTTGAACCGGGAAACGCGATGGCAGCTAATACAGGACACTACAGAGTGGCTGAACAAACAAGCGTCAGAGCTAAAGGTCAAGCTCGAGAACGCGAACCAGCAACTGCAAAGTTTCGCCGATCGCGCCGGGCTGATTGTGGAGGGAAATCAGAACACACCCGCGGAGGACCGGCTACGCCAGATCCAGGACGCCTACACCCGGGCACAGGCCGATCGGGCCGCCAGGCAAGCGGCCTATGAAGCGGCCCTGTCGAACTCGAGCGACCTGATCGCGAATTCGGCGGGCAGCCCTCTGCAGCAGTATCAAACGCAGCTCCAGACCCTCCGGCAGCAGTTGGCGGAAATGCGTTCGACATTCACTCCCGACTATTACAAGGTGAAGCAACTGCAGGCTCAGGTCACCGAAACAGAGGACGCCATCGCAAAAGAACGGACGCGGACCCTGGGCCAGATGCGCACCGCATATCAGGCAGCCGCGGGCCTGGAACAGATGCTCTACCGATCCCTGTCGAGCGCGATGCGAACGGTCCAACATCAAACCGAAGGTGAGCGCCGTTATGACGTTCTGAAGAACGAAGTCGAGACCACGCAGAAACTATACGATTCGGTTTTGGAAAAGGCCAAATCGGCGGGCGCCGAGTCGTCGTTGCGAATGACCAACGTGCGGGTGATCGACGCCGCCATGCCGCCGGCGGCTCCATACAGCCCGAATCTTGCTCTCAATCTCTCTATCGGTCTGGCGCTTGGTTTGGTAGGAGGAGTTGGACTTACCCTGCTGGGCGCACGGCCCGGCAAGGTAAGCAATCCCGCCGAAATGGTGCAGATCAACTTCCGCGAGTTGGGTGTGGTGCCCTCCGCCAGGCCTTCAGACGGTCCATGGTGCGCTGGCCCAAGTGCACTCGGCATCTGGGAGACGGATCAGCCCTCCCTGTTGAAAGAATCGTTTCGCGCCGCCTTGACGTCGGTCCTGTTCAGCGCGCACACCTTCAGCGAAGGCCAAGGAGAAGCGGCGCGCGCGCGGAGCCGCGTGTTTGTGGTTACCAGCGTTGGTATGGGAGAAGGTAAGACCACCATCGTCACCAACCTGGGAATCGCGTCCGCGGAACGGCGGCACCGGGTTTTATTGATCGATGGCGATCTTCGGCGGCCGCAATTGCACGCCAGGCTGCATCTCTCGAACCAGCGCGGCCTCGCGGATCTGCTCGAGCAGCAGGCCGTGGGCGGCCTGCTCGACGATGCGACGCTCGGTTCGTTCGTGCAAGCCACCGGGATCCGGAATCTTTCCGTATTGACCAGTGGATGCGGCGGGGCGGCGTCACCGAATCTGCTTTACTCGGCGGACCTCAGCAGTCTGCTGGAGCGCTTCGGAAGGCGCTTCGAAATCATTCTGATCGATGCTCCGCCCATGCTGGTGTATTCGGATGCGCGCATACTGGGCGGTTTATCGGATGGCGTCCTGATGGTCGTGCGGGCCAACCAACGCAGCCGCGAAGAACTAAATGCCGCTTATCAGCAGTTGACACAGGACCACATTCCGGTCCTTGGCGCGATCCTCAACGACTGGAGGGTCGATCCCGGACAGGCGCGGGCCTACGACCGCCACTACAGCCACTACAGCGAGGGCGCGAAGGGGGTTGCAAGCTAGTGAACTGGAAGATAAAGGGTGTGGGCCAGTTGGTGCTCTCCCACTTTCCATGTCCCGCCACATTGAACTACTGGTGCCAGAAATACATTACCAAGGCGCACGAAGACTACGCCGAGCTGGTGGCGAACCGGTTCAGCAAGGCCCGCTGGTTCGCGGCGCAGTTTGAACGTAGCGGCGAGCGCCCCTTGGACCAGGCTGAGTTCTACGAATTTGGAGCGGGATGGAACCTGGCTGGGCCTCTGGCACTTTATTGCCTGGGAGTGAACCGGCAGGTGGTAGTGGATATCATGCCATGCGCCAGGCTGGAATTGGTTAACGCCGCAGTCGCGGAAATGAACCGGCTCCCGGATGCCGCGCCCAGACGTCCGGGACGGCCGTTGCAGTCGCTGGCGGAACTCGAAGAACGCTTCGGCATCGTCTATAGGGCGCCGGTGGATGCCCGCCGCACCGAGATCCCGGACGCTTCCATCGACTGCATCACCAGCACATATACACTGGAGCACATTCCGGCTTCCGACATCGCATTGCTGCTCACAGAGTGCCGCCGGATACTAAGGCCCGCCGGAGTCATGCTGTCGATGATCGACTATCAAGACCACTATTCGTATCGCGACAGCCGGATATCGGTCTATAACTTTCTGCAATATTCGCATAGCAAATGGCGGTGGTTCAATTCTTCGCTCCATTACCAGAACCGCCTGCGGCACTGCGAGTACCGGCAGATGTTCACGCGCGCCGGATTCGCGGTGTTATCGGAAGATCTGGAGTCTCCATCTCCGCAGCTTGCGGAACGCCTCAAGTCTGTCCGTCTCTCGCCCGAGTTCCGATCGTTTTCATTCGCGGAACTGGCCGTGCTGGGCAGTCAGATGGTTTGCCGCGGGGAAGCTGTAATCTCAGTGGACGGCCATTCCACCGATGAGCGGGCAGTCAGCGCGGCGTGAGAGCACAGCATGCGGGTATCCAGGCTCGGACGCCGGTTGAAGGTCGACTTTGCGCAAGTACTCTCGGGGAATGTGCTGTATTTCGCCTGCCAGTGGCTCATCGTCGTAGCGCTTGCCAAATTGGGCACTCCGGAGCAGGTCGGCGAGTACGCGCTGGGAATGGCGATCTGCGCGCCGATTCTGCTTTTCGCGAATCTCCAATTGCGTGCATTGATCGCCTCGGACGTGCACGACCAGTTTTCTCTCCGGCAGTACTTCGCTTTCCGCCTGCTGTCGCTGGTTATTGCCTTACTCGTGATTGCGGGTATTGCGGTCGTGGCCGGCTCGACGCCGCCAAAAGCCGCGATCATCATGGTGGTGTGCCTGGCTCAATCCCTGGACTACATCGCTGAGACGTATTACGGATGGATGCAAAAATATGCGCGCCTGGATCGCATGGCGCGTTCGCAGGCCATTAAGGGCCCGCTGGCGCTGACCGCCCTCTGTGTAGTCATGTATCTCACCCACAGCGTGCTCTGGGCGGTGTTGGGATTGACGGCGGCCCGGCTGGCGGTGCTTCTGGCATGGGATGCGCGATTGGGATATACCGGCGGTTCATCGCTCCGGTTCGATCGCGATTTTTTCCGGCTGGATGGTAATCCGCGCTTCCTCGGGCCCCTGTTGAAGCTGTCCTTTCCGCTGGGAGTGATCTCGATGACCGGCGGCCTGAGCGCCAGCATTCCCCGCTATTTCGTCGAAGCCTTCCGGGGCAGCGCCGAGTTGGGGATCTTCTCGGCCATCGCGTCGCTGTTGAGCACCGGAACTCTGGTCGTCTCGGCTTTTGGGCAGTCGGTGTTTCTGCCGGTGGCGGAGGCCTGCGCGCGCCTGGATCAATCCGCGTTCCGGACGTATGTGGCAGCCGCGGCTGCGGTCGGCGCGATGTTGGGCGGCGCCGGAGTATTAGTCGCTGCCACTTTCGGCCGCCAGATACTAGCGCATTTATTCCGGCCCGAGTACGGTTTGAGGCAGGATGTGTTTGTTCAGTTGATGATTGCGGGAAGCGCTTCCTTTGCGGCGTGCGCGGCGGGTTACGTGGTGACCGCGGCGCGCAGCATCACGCCGCAGGTGCCGGTGCTGGCAGCGGCCGCCCTGGCCGCGGTGGTGGTATGCGCCCGGCTGGTGCCCAAGTACGGCTTGAACGGCGCCGCGGACGCGGTGCTCGTGGCGGCCCTGGTCCAGTTAGCTGGGACTGCCGTTATCGTGTGGCGGGTGGACCGCCAGTTGCGGTCGTTGCGATTGGCCGCAACGGAACTCGGCGGTGGACGATCCGCCGTGGAGGCCGGAATCCTGTGAGAGCCGATTACTGGACTGCCGACGATTCCGCGGCCGCCGTTGCCCTACCGGACGCGATCGGGAACGTACTCGACCGCGCCGCCTTCGCGGGCCTTTGTGCATTTGTTTTTGCCATGCCTTGGGAAGACTCGGTTCCCCTGATAGGCGGCCTGGTGCTGACCCGCTGGATTGGTCTGCTCGCGTGTGCCGTGCTGACGCTGCGGGTAGCTGTGACGGACCGGTTCCGCAAACCGTCGATCCTGCACGCCTTCATGTGCGCGCTGATCGCGTGGATTGCCGCGAGCATTTTCTGGACGATCGATCGCCAAAGCACGCTGATGCGGATCGGTACCTATATCCAACTGCTGGCAGCCGTGTGGATGATCTGGGAACTGGCGGTCACAGAGCGGCGCGTTCTGGTCCTGCTGCAGTCTTATATCGTGGGCACATATGTACTGGCGGTAGGCACGATCTACAACTACGCCATGGGAGTTCAGGCGGCGGACCTGTACGCCGAGGCCGGCATAATCAAGTGGCATGACTCCCGGTACACGATTGCCGGCGTCAATGAGAATGATCTGGGGTTGATGCTGGCGCTAAGTGTGCCTATGAGTATCTATCTGCTGACCCGCCGAAAAACTGTGCTGACCAGCGTGCTCTGTTGGCTGCATCTCGGAGTATGTCTCACCGCGATCCTACTTAGTGGGTCTCGGGGAGCCCTCCTTTCCGTAGTCGTCGGCCTGGGGCTGTTTCCGCTGATTATGCGGTACCTGCCGCGCTGGCAACGCTGGGCATTGTTGCTGGGATGCGCGGCGGGCCTAGGCTGCGGAATTTATCTGCTCCCGGAGAGTACCTGGACCAGGTTCCTTTCGATTGACGCGGCGATGTCACACGGCACGCTGAGTCATCGTACGCAGCTCTGGTACGCCGGCCTGGAAGTTTTTCGCAACCACTCCCTGATCGGAGTCGGCGCCGGCGCCTATGGCTCCGCGATTCTCAAGGCCGTGGACATACCACTTGTCGCGCACAACACCTTTCTGTCCTTGTTAGTCGAATTAGGAGTCATCGGCGATTTGCTCCTGGTGTCCCTGGTAGCGGCCCTTTATTATGCCGCGTTCCGCCTGCCGTACGTGGAAAAATGCTTCTGGATAATCCTGCTTTCGACCTGGACCGTTGGCGTCTCGGCACTGACGTGGGAGTATACCAAGCCGACCTGGCTTCTTTTTGGACTATTGGCGGCGCATCTGTATGCCTCCCGCGCCGGCAGGAGCAGCGCGTGTCCATGAGTTACATAGAGTCCGAGATTGCGCGTATTGCAGCGGAATATGAGAGACGCGCAAGGGAGATACCGCGCGACTTTTACGCTTGGTCCAGAGAAGCCAACCTGCTGGCCTATACCCACGCCATGCGCACGGCCATCCGGCTGCTTTCGCGCGCATCGCTGTTTCCGCTCGAAGGCCGCCGCGTTGCCGATATCGGTTGTGGAAACGGCACGTGGCTGCTCGAGTTCGTCCAGTGGGGCGCAAATCCGGCCGATGTTGCCGGCATCGATTTGATGCGCGCGCGCATCGAGCAGGCGCGCCTCTCTCTTCCGCGGGCCGACCTGCGTGTAGGGAGCGCCTCCGCACTGCCCTGGCCGGATGCTTCATTCGAATTGGTCAGCCAATCTTTGGTCTTCATGAACATGTTGGATCCGGCTTTTAAGCGTGCGGTAGCCGGCGAAATGCTTCGGATTCTCCAGCCCGGGGGAGCTATCCTATGGTTCGATCTACGCGTCAACAATCCCCGCAATCCCCAGGCGCACGGCGTACCCGCGGCGGAGATCCGCGCATTGTTTCCCGGATGCCGGGTCACATTGGCCGCCACGGTGCTCGCTCCTCCGCTGGCCCGGCGTATTGCGAAGTGGTCCTGGCTGCTGGCGGAAGCGCTGCAGGAGTTGCCGGTGTTGTGCACGCACTATACGGGCCTCATTCGTAAGGAGTGAGAGCGGTGAACGTCTCGACCATGTGTGAGTCCTTATCGCAAAGTATCCGCGTGCTACAGATTCTGCCTTCCTTCGGTGTGGGCGGCGCAGAGCAGATGGCCGGACATCTGATGATGGGGCTATCCGACCTGGTGGAAGTCAGCGGAGTGAGCTTGTTCGCGGCGACGGACAGCCCGATCGAGCAGCGCCTGCTGCTCAAAGAGATTCCGCTGTGGCATCTTGGTAAACGCACGGGGTTTGACCCGCGGATGTACACGCGGCTCGACGAAGTTTTGCGCCAGGTGCGCCCGCATGTGGTGCATACGCATCTGTCCGTTCTGCGCTATGTTTTACCGGCGGTGTTGCGCCGCCGGGTGCCGGTGGTGGTCCACACGCTGCATAACGTGGCCGAACATGAAACGGATGCTTTCGGCCGGCTGGTGAACCGCCTGGCCTTCCGGCGGACGGTGAGGGCAGTGGCCATATCCCAACAAGTCGCGGCCAGTTTCCGCCGCTTCTACGGACTCGATTGCAGCGCGGTGGTCCCAAATGGCATTCCGGTCGACAGTTATTCGAGGCTCCAGCACGATCGCGAGCGTTGGCGGCAGCGCGAGGGCTTCGCACGCGATGCGGTGTTGTTCACCTGTGTGGGGCGGCTGGAGACGCAAAAGAATCCGTTGCTGCTGCTGAAGGCGTTCGCCGCGCTGCAGCAGCCGCGCGCGCACCTGGTGCTGCTCGGCGAGGGCGACTTACAGGGCGCAATCCTCGAATACATACGCAGGCAGGGACTGGAGACCCGCGTCCACCTGCTGGGCAAACGCAACGAAGTCGCCGCATGGCTGGCCGCCTCGGACGTCTTTGTGCTGGCGTCGAGCTGGGAGGGAAATCCGCTGGCGGTGATGGAAGCGATGGCGGCAGGCTTGCCCGTCATCAGCACGGCCGTGGGTGGGGTTCCGGAGCTGGTGGAGCAGGGTAGCTCCGGCATCCTCGTAGCGCCGGCGGATGATCCTGCACTGACTCAGGCCATGGCCTGTCTTCTCGACGATCCCGAGAAACGGAAAGTGATGGGCACGAACGCGCACGCGCGGGCAGTAGCTTCATTCGGCCTGCAACGCATGGCGGAGGGTTATGCGCAACTGTACCGTGTGGCGCTGTCCGATCCCGAAGCAGCTTGTGTCCAGATGCCGGCGGGCGCGGTCAACTGAGCTATATGAAGATCATCTACGTGACCGCCAGGCTTCCATATGGCGCCGACGAAGCCTTTATCATCCCCGAGATCCGGCAACTCCAGGAGTCGGGACATGAAGTGCTGATCGTGCCACGTTCTTGCGGCGGTCCGCTGGTACACGGCCGGGAGCTCGTCAAATATGCTTCGATCGAGACGCTGGCCTCGAGAAGGGTATGCCGGACGGCTGCGGGTGTGCTGCTCAAGGCGCGGGGAAGGGCGCTCGCGGCGCTGTGGCCGCTCAATGCCAGCCGGTCGTTGAGCATAGCTCTCAAGAATGTGGCGGTGATTCCCAAGGCGCTCTGGTTGGCGGATGTGGCGGCCGTCTGGAAGGCCGATCATATTCATTGCCATTGGGCCGGCACGACTGCCACCATGGCATGGCTGGCCAGCACATTGTCCGGAATCCCCTGGAGCTTCACGGCGCATCGTTGGGACATCGTGGAAAATAACTTACTCGCGCAAAAAGCCCGCAGCGCCGCCCTCGCGAGATTCATTTCCGAGGATGGCCTGCGCATGGCGCGAGCGATTGGCCTCGGCCCGGAAGTTCACGCGGCCGTGGTACGCATGGGGGTTGACCTGCCGGAAGAGACGGCCGTCCCGGAACGGACTGGAGCCGTGGTGCTGTGTCCCGCCCGTCTGACCGAGGTGAAGGGCCATCGCTTTCTGATCGAGGCATGGCGGATGCTCAAAGACCGTGGTGTCGCCGGAGAGTTGTGGCTGGCTGGAGGCGGCGAGCTGCGGCCGCGGCTGGCATCTCTCATTGAGTCGTTGAGGCTAAGTAACTCGGTGCGGTTTCTGGGAGTCGTTCCGCATTCGGAGTTACTGAACTTGTATTCCGCGGGGGCCATCGATGTGGTGGTCCTGGCCAGTATCGATCTCGGCGGCGGCAACCACGAGGGCGTCCCGGTAGCGCTGGTGGAGGCGATGGGACATGGCATTCCGGTAGTGGCCACCGCGAGCGGCGGCACGCAGGAACTCGTATTACCGGAGACGGGGATTCTGGTGCGGCCGGCCGACCCCGTCGCGTTAGCGGATGGGATCGAGCGTTTGCTGTCGGACCGGGTTCTCCGGAAGCGGGTCGGGGACGCTGGCCGCCAGCGGGCCCTGGACGCTCACCATGTTGCGCGAGTAGCCAGGGAATTGGCAAAAGCTTTCGAAGCTGCCCAGCGCCGTCATGCGGTGACAGGGGCGGAGGCATGAACTTACGATGGGGTCGTTTTCTGGCGTTTCGAGGCGGTTTATGAGAGTGTCTCGCGGCGGCTTTGTCTGCGCTTTGCACGAAATTCCAGCGCAACAATTCGCGGGTTTCGTGGACTGTTTCAAACCTGCCCAGCCTGTACCGCTGTCGGATCTGGTGCGGCGGTGTAAGGACGGCAAATCCATTCGCGGCCTCTTCTCAATCACGGTGGACGACGGTGTCGGCGATAACGTACGCGCTCTGGCACGCCTGTTCCTGGCGCGCCAGTGGCCCGCGACCTTTTATCTGCCCACCCAATACGTGGAGACCGGCGAGGGGATGGCATTTCAGTGGTGGCGCAATCTGAAACCGCACTTGCCGCGGCGCAAACTCGAGCTCCGATCCCGTTTTCTCGATCTGTCGCCCGCGGGGGCCGTGGAGGCTCTTTCTAAACGGATGGAGACGCTGTGGCATTCACAGCCCCAGGAAACGTATTTTCCGCTCATTCGCGAACTAATCGAGGTCGTCGAACGTGAGCGCGGGATCGTACGAGCCGCGCTGCAGCCATCGCCGCCCATATCCTGGGCCGAAGCATATCAGCTTTCCAGAACGGACCTGATTCGCTTCGAAAGTCATGGCGTGACGCACACGGCCATGTCTGCGCTCACCGAGGCAGAACTTCTGCGCGAGCTGCGCCACAGCCGGGACCTGGTGAGTGAACGATGCGGGTACCCGTGCCGGCATCTGGCCTATCCATTTGGCAGTCCCCTGAGCATCGGCACAATGGCCTCGGCCGCGGCGAAACTGTTTTATGATTCCGCGGCGACCATGACCTCATACGGCGGCGATGTCGACCGGGCAGATCCCTGGCTGCTTCCCAGGATCCCTCTATACGCGAGCAATTCCCGGCTGTCCGCCTGGCTTAAGACTCGCCTCCGGTACAGCCGCGCCGGCCTTCGCAGGGGAGAATCTCCGAGTGCCGCAGAAGGTTCAGGGGGGGCCGCGGTGGTTTGCACTTCGGATCGATAGCTGCCTGAAGCGCGGTTGGAAGGAAGGCCGGACCGTGGAGAAATTTCCGCCGTGGGGCAGTTCCTTGAATCGCCTGCCCCCTGCGGGTGAGACTTCTATTGCGACGGGTGAAAGCGCTCGGGCAGCGCGTCCGGCCTCAGTTCTGCCCCATGTACTCGTACGCCCCGGTGTCGGTGGTGGGCCCGCTCGGCCGCGTGTTTCCAAGATAGTCGGTAGTCACGGTAGAGAGGTACACGCCTTGATTAATCGCCGGTGAACTGGACTGCAGGTCGAAATTGTAAGGCGAAGTGGTGGCGTTGATAAACATAGGGTTCGGGCCGACTTCGTTGGCGGAGAGATTGCAGCCCGTGGAGTTGTCCATGACGACTGACGCTCCGTACACGAGATTATTGGTAACCGCGCAGCCATTTACAACAGAGGTGTAACGCTCGATCGCGTAGCCTACAGGTTCGTAGAAGATGTTGTTCTGAATAGTAAGGTTCGTGGCATTGTCCCACAGCATGATCTGGCCACTGCCGGCGCTGGGAAAAGCAAATGTATTATTGGCAATCAGCCAGTTGTCGGCGCCATCCGCCTGTTGGATCGCCCACCCTTTGCTAATGTTATAGAAGATGTTGTTAATGATCGTGGTGTTTTGGCTATGCGAATAAATTCCGTGATCCAGGTTGTTATAGGATAACCCGCCGGTGCGGCCGATATCGTAGAACATATTGCCGTCGAACGTAAAATTATATTCGTTGTTGTTCAAAAAAATGCCGTCAAGGCCGAGACTTTCGGTGTACCAGTGATTGCCGATGTAGCGAATGATGTTCCAGCGAATTGTGATGTCGTGTGCATCACCGTTGCTTTGGATACCCGAGTTGCAGGCATTTTCAATCACGAAGCCCTGAATCACGATAAAAGAGGCGTTGGCCAGATTGAAGTATGCGCTGGCTCCGTTACATGTCGAGCTCGTAGAGGTGTTCCCGGAGTTCAGAATTGCCTTGGCACGATTCTGAGCCTTGAAAGTTATCGGCGCGGCCGAGGTCCCCGAATGATTCAGCGTGACCACGAAATTAGGGGCCACTACTCCCCCGTTACTGTAGGTGCCGTTCATCACGATCACCGTGTCCCCCGGTTGGGTCGCGACCGCAGCGGCATGGGAGATGGTTTTCAGTGGCGCTGTCGAAGAGCCGGAATTAGAGTCGTTTCCGGACGTCGATACGTAGTAGGTAGCGGCCTGGGCAGTGCCCAGAGCACACAGAAATAGGATGATATTTGTAAAATGTGATTGACGATTCATTAAGTTAGTTACCTTCTTTTCGTATCCTGCCGGCGAGGCAAGGCTGAATTAGCAAAAAGGGACACAGATACCCTCAAGAGCTAAGGCTTGTTGAAGAAGGCGCGCGCCTAGCTTAGCTCGGCCTGCGGGCTGAGCTTACCCGTCTGCCGGAGCCATGCGAGTGCTTCAGCCGTGGCATTGTTGACCGGACGATCCCGACGTACCGCTTCCGTTTGGTAGCTACCGAATGTTAACGCCTGAACCGCGGATTCCAGCAACTGATCTCGTTGCCGGAGAAGAAGTCGTGGCCAACTGCCGAGTATGATCCGGAAAAGTAGGTTTGACGATGCGATATGCTCAACCACGATTTCAGAGTGCTACAGCCAAAACTGAACACTGTGTGTGTGACTCAGAACAAATGGTATGTGCGTTGTGTCTGTCGTCACTAGTCGGAAATCACCTTAGCGGCCGTGCGTATTCACCCTATAGGAAATTTACCCACGGCCATTTGCCATACAACCACACTTTTGGCGATCCGGAAGTGCCTTACCATCAGCAAGATACAGATAACAGGAATATAGCATGAATATATCCGTAATTGTGCCATGCCGGAACGAAATACACCATATAGTGAAATTTTTAGATAGTGTTTTGGCCCAGGAATTGGGCCCTAGTTGCCAAATGGAAGTACTCGTCGCGGACGGCATGAGCGACGACGGCAGCAGAGACCTCCTGCGCGCGTACGCCGGCCGCTCGCCCCAGGTCCGCCTCATCGACAACCCAAGGCGTATCGTGTCGACCGGGCTGAACGCCGCGATCGCCGCCTCCACCGGCGACATCATCGTCCGCATGGACGTCCACACCACATACGCACGTAACTACATCCGCGAGTGCATACGGGCGCTTAACGAATCCGGAGCCCACAATGTTGGAGGGCCGTGGAGGGCGGAGGGGAACGGAGTGATCGGGCAAGCGATCGCGGCCGCTTTTGAATCCAAGCTCTGTACTGGCGGCGGCAAGGCGCACGATCGCAACTATGAAGGCGAAGTCGATACTGTTTACCTGGGCTGTTGGCGGCGTGAGCTCTTTGCATGGGCCGGACTTTTCGATCCCGCGCTGGTTCGAAATCAGGATGACGAATTCAATTTCCGGCTGCGGCTGCAGGGCGGCCGCATATGGCAGTCACCCCGCATCCAGTCGTCGTACACACCGCGAAATTCTATTACAGCGTTGTTCCGGCAATACCTGCAATACGGCTACTGGAAGGTCGCGGTGGTCCGAAAACACAAGGCGGTAGCGGCATGGCGCCACCTGGCGCCGGCGCTGTTCATCAGCTCGCTGATGGCGGGCGTGGTGCTCATGCTGATCGCGATGGCCGCTGGCGCACACCCGGCTGTGGCAGCGGCCGGCACCCTGCTGGCAGTGGAAATCACGGCCTATGCATTGGTTTGTATGACGGCCTCCATTCGCTGCGGGAAGCCGCTCAACCCCTGGGCTCGGCTCATACTTCCGGGGGTGATCGCGATCTATCATTTCGCCTACGGTCTAGGTTTTCTGGCGGGCCTGGTCAATACTATTCTGGGGCGATCGGAACCCCGCGCTTCCCGCGAGATCTTCTCCGCATTAACCCGATGAAGGAGATTTGCCATGAAGATGTTCCGCTGTTTTGCTTTGCAATTGATCCTGGTTCCGGCCGTAACCGGCGCCGCGACCTACTACGTTTCCCCAAGCGGAGCCGATAACAATGCCGGCACTCTGGCTGCTCCTTTTCAGACGCTGATGCGCGCCGCGCAAGCCGCGGGACCAGGAGATACGGTGATCGTCCGCGACGGCACCTATGGACATGTAAATGCCGTGACTGATGGAGACACCGCTGACACCAACGCCAGCCCCGTGGTGTTTACACGCTCCGGCACGGCCCAAGCATTCATCACCTTCCGCGCCGAGCACAAGTGGGCTGCCGTGCTGGATTGTCAGATGATCTGTGACTCATACTTCGACTTGTCTAATGCCTCTTACATTGCCATTCAGGACTTCACGATTACGAATTCCTATCGGGAAGGAATCCATAGCAACGGCGCGGCGCACGACATCATCATCCGGGGCAACCAAATCGAATACATCGGTAACCGCCCCACGTCCACAACCTACGGCCTCGATGGACTCTACACGGGCCCGAACTGTCATGACTTCACCATCGATGGGAATGTCTTTCACGATATTGGCCGCACCAACGTCAACTGGCTCGATCACGGGCTCTATCTGAGGGGCTCGAATTTCACGATAGTCAACAATATCTTCTACAATCTCGTGCGCGGCTGGGCGATCCAATTGGCCGACGGTCTGACCAACGTCATGATCGCCGACAACACCTTTGCTTTCCCGAATCCCAACCGCGATGGTCAAATCATGCTGTGGAACACCCAATCCGGTGTGACCATCCGGAATAACATCTTTTACAGTCCGCTCAATGTCGCCATTACGCGCTATCAGTCATCTGTTAGCGCATGCGCCATCGACCATAATTTGGTCTTCGGAACTTCCACGGTGATTAGCGACGCCACGGGGTGCATCGTAGGCAACAATCTGATGAACACCGATCCAAAATTCGCCAACACCGTTTCACCGCCTTACGATTTCCGTCTGCTGCAAGGCTCTCCGGCCGCGGCCGCGGGTGTGAGCGTTCCGGGTGTCGATGTGGACTTTGACGGGCTACCTCGGCCTGCGGCAAGCGCCTCGATCGGCGCCCTGCAATATGTTACTGCCGACTGGCACAAACGGCTTCTGGGACACAAAAGACCTACACCACGGCATCAAACGTAACCGGCAGCTCTTCCAAGCCGCGGAAGGTGGTGTTATTTCGCCAGCGTAGGGAGATAGGCGCCAGCGCGAGATTGCCGAGCCGGCGGATAATCGTGCGGAAGACAATCTGGGCTTCCACCCTGGCCAGAGGCGCGCCGAAACAATAGTGCGGGCCCCAGCCGAATGCCAGGTGCCGGTTATCCGCACGCGCCAGGTCTAGGCGGTCCGGATCAGGAAAGCGCTCCGGATCGCGATTCGCCGCCCCCAGCACCGCGATCAGGGCGTCGCCCTCGCGCACTTCCTTTCCGCCTAACGTTAAATCGCGGGGAGCCAGCCGCGCAGTTTGCTGAATCGGGCTCTCGAAGCGCAGGAGTTCCTCGATAGCCGAGGGCAGAAGCGCCGGATTCTCCGCCAGGGTGCTGAACTCCCGCGGGTTGCGCAGCAGGCTCAATAAACCATTGCCGATCAGATTGGTGGTCGTCTCGAGGCCGCCGGTGAGAGTAATGATGCAGTTGGCCACTATTTCCGCTTCGCTCAGCCGCTCACCTTCGATCTCAGCCTGCATGATGTCACGCACCACTCCTTCCCGCGGCTGCGAATGCTGTTGCTGCAAGCGCTCATAGAAGTAGGCGCTCATTTCCGCAACGGTCTCCAGCATCGCGCTGGACCGTCCGGGATTGTGCTGGAAGTTCCCCAACATCTCGGAGAACCGCAGCGACAGTACCTTCAGCCGGTCCCGGTCGCCGGCGGGAACCCCCATTAACTCAGCCGTCACGGTGGCCGGTAGTACATCTGCCAGATCGGCGATTACATCCATATGCCCGGCGGGAGCCACGCGATCGATGAAGCCATCGGTCACTTCCTGGATATGCGCGCGCAGTTTCTCGACGCGCGCGGGGGTGAACGCGGCGGCTGCCAGTGCCCGGATGCGTGTGTGACTCGGAGGGTCCATGAAAATCATCTGCCGCATCATCACCTCGGCGATGGGATTGAGTTCGGCAAGATCTTTGGCCTCCAGTTGTTGGGGCGTGGGCATGCGTTGCGCGCGGAAATGCTGGAGGACGTGCACGGCATCGGCGTAACGCGTCACCACCCAGGCATGCAGATATGGGTCCCAGTGCACCGGATCCTCATTCCGCAAGCGATTGTAGAGCGGGTAGGGGTTGGCGCGAACCTCATCTTCGAGCAGGTGATACAAGCTTAATTCTGGATCGGATATGCCAGCGGCGGCGGTCATAGGTTACTCGTTTGCCTCACCTGGGCGGGTGCCGTTCCATTGCGCAAGAGACGGTCGATCTCTTCTGCCATCCCGGCCACCGTAGGAGCCGCGAAGAGCATGCGCAGGGAAACCTCGACGCCGAAGGCCGCGCGGAGATTGGCGATAAGCTGCGCTCCCAGCAGCGAATGGCCGCCCATGAGAAAGAAATTGTCGTGGATGCTGATCGATTCGCGTTCCAACAGCGCAGCCCCAATAGCGGCGATGCGGCACTGCAAGTCAGTCGTAGAATCGTCCGCTGCGGGAGCGTCTGTCACGATGTTGTTCGCATCCGGTACGGGAAGCGCGGCGCGGTCAGTTTTGCCATTCGGGGTCAAGGGCAAAGTGTCCAGCTTCACGAATACCGCGGGAATCATATATTCCGGTACAGAGTGCCGCAGAAACTCGCGCAGCTCGGCGGCGGTCGCGGCTGTTTCCCGCCGTAGCACGATGTAGCCTACCAAGCGCTTATCGCCCGGCTCGTCCTCACGCGCGATCACCACACTCTGGCAAATCGCCGGATGGCGGTCCAACAACGTCACGATTTCATTTGGTTCGATCCGGTAGCCGCGGATCTTCACTTGATCGTCGATCCGGCCGTGGAATTCCAGCAGCCCGTCCGAGCGCAAGCAAACCAGGTCGCCCGTCCGATACATCCGGGCGTCTGCCTCACGGCGAAACGGATCGCGCAGAAACCTGGATTCGGTCAAGGCCGGCCGCCTGCGATATCCACGCGCGACGCCCGCGCCCCCGATGTAGAGTTCACCCAAACAACCGGCCGCTACTGGCTCCAGTTGCTCGTCGAGCACGTATGTGTGGAGATTGGCAATGGCCTTTCCAATCGGCGGGGGTCCCCCGGATGGACCGTCGGCCGACACCACGCATGAGGTGGCCACTACGGTGCATTCGCTCGGACCGTAATTGTTGACCAGTTGGAACGGGAGGCCTGCCGGTGGCCGGCGGCGGAGAGCCTCGCCGCCCGTCAGCAGGATGCGCAGCGGCGTGTTGCCAGGCCACTCCAGCAGGACCAGACGCTCGGCGATAGGCGTGGGGGCGAATCCGATAGTTACGGCCCGTTCCAGCATCCAGTCTCGCAGCAGGTCCGGTGATGAGCGTGTCCCGTCGTCCGCCAGGTGCAGACTCGCGCCTGCGGCCAAATAGGGCCAGAGCTCCCATACCGCGGCATCGAAACTCAGGCCGGCAAGATGACTGGCACGGTCCTGCGGCGTCACCGCGAACGCCTTACTGTGCCAGGCAGCCAGGTTCGACAAGCCAGCATGCGTGATCTCAACTCCTTTCGGCGTTCCGGTGGAGCCGGAGGTGTAGACGATATAGGCCAGGTCGGATGGATTGCTCCGGCTTTCCGGAGGATCATCCGGTTCCGCGAATGCTTCCAGCGCATCGAGAATGATGAATTCGCAGTTGGCGCTCGAGAGCCGCCGCGCCATTTCGGAGTTCGACACCAGCACCGGGGCACAGGCATCTTCCAGAGTGAACAACAGGCGTTCGGCCGGATAGGCCGGATCCATGGGCACGTAAGCCCCGCCGGATTTGAGAATACCCAGGGCTCCCACAACCATCTCCAGACCACGAGGCAGGCACAGCCCGACGGGTACATCGGCGCCGACACCTGCGGCACGTAACTGCCGGGCGAGCCGGTTCGCACAACTCTCCAGGTCACGATAGGTCATAACCTGGTCGCCGGCGGTTACCGCGATTGCTTTTGGCCGGCGGATCGCCTGTTTACGGACTGCTTGGTGAATACATTCGGCCGTATCGGCAGTGGGGTGAACGTTGACGGAACTCAGTTGTGGAACCAAGGTAGCCATTTTCTTTCCTCTGACATCTTTCTAAGTAGTTATTAATAAACTCAGCAGTTGACGACCTGCGGGGACTAAGGCACCGCGGTGAGGCGGGCCCCGGCCAGCGTTTCAGAGGCCGCCTGACACCGTTCCGGCGCGCGGGCCGGAAGAGCGATCATCGCGTCCTCCAGAAACAAGTATTCGATCTCTGTTCCGGCAAACGTCAGCAGAGCTTCCATCGGTGTGTTCACGATCGGCTGGCCCTTTACGTTGAAGCTGGTGTTCAGCACCAGTTCTCGTCCGGTCACTTTTCCCACGGCCTGGAGAAGGCTGTGAAAATCCGGATTGCCGGCCGCGGAAACGGTCTGCACGCGCGCGGATCCATCCACGTGGGTGACCGCCGGCAATTCGGTGCGCACTGCTGGACGGACTTCCACAGTGGCGATCATATACGGGAGTTCTGTCATGGATGGCACGTCGAACCACTGATGCACTTCTTCCACAGTGACGGCTGGAGCGAAAGGGCGGAAGGCTTCGCGCTTTTTCACCATGGCGTTGATGCGATCCCGCATTTCCGGCCGGCTGGGGTCGGCCAGAATGCTGCGATTGCCGAGAGCGCGTGGGCCGAATTCCATGTTTCCGCGGTACCAGGCGATCACGCGGCCCTTGGCAATCAAGCGCGCCGCCGCGGCGCAGGTGTCCACAAAGTTCACGTGCCGGCGGACCTCGATTACCGGGCCGAAATCCGACAGCGCCTGTTCAATCTCGCGAGCCGAATGTGATGGGCCCAGAAACGGAACGGGCATCCGCACATTATGAACTTCCCCGGCCAGGGCTGTGTGGTAAAGCGCCGCTCCCAGGGCGGACCCGTCGTCGCCCGCGGCCGGCTGAATGTACACCTCGTCGAAGTATCCGGACCTCAACAGGCGGCTGTTGGCGGTGCAGTTTAAGGCCACGCCACCGGCCATTGCCAGGCGGCGCGAGCGGGTCTTGGCGCCGAACCGTCCGCAGATGTGCAGCATCACCTTGTCCAGACAATCCTGCAAAGCGGCCGCAGCGTCGCAATGCGCGTCCATGATGTCTGCTTGCGCAGCACGCGCTGGAATCAGCCTTTCCGCCAGCCACCGCCGGGTAGCTGTATAGTTCTCACGCTCCTCGCGTGTCCGGTTCAACCGCAGCACCGGAATGCGAATGCTGCCATCCGGACACAACTGCACCATCTCTTCGAATACCGCCCGGAAACGCGTGGGATCGCCGTAGGGAGCCAGCCCCATGATCTTGTACTCATCGGCATTGAAATCAAAACCGAGGTGGAGCGTCACGAGTGAGTACAAGATTCCGATTGAGTCGAGCGCCGAAAAGCTGACCAGTGGCTCGAGCCGGCCACCGCGGCCGCGATAGATCGACGTGCCATGGATTTCGCCCATGGCGTCGGCCACCACCACCAGGCAATCATCCCAACCGGACGTATAGTAGGCGCTCGCCGCGTGCGCCAGATGGTGCCCTACGGAATGCACGCGGCCGCCCGGGAATCCAGGGAAATGAGAGCGTACTTGCGCCAGCAGGACCTCGCGCGAGAGGACTTCATCGTAGAGACTGGCGGTCTCCGCAGCCATCGAATACAGAGCGCGATACGGCTGGTAATCAAAGGAGTGCACGAGGGCATCGAGTTCATCGATGTGCAGCCCGGCCTGCGCCAGGCAGGAAGAAATTGCGCGAACCGGGAACCGGCTGCTATGTTTCTCGCGGTTGAAGCGCTCTTCGGCCGCGGCGGCCATCGGAACGCCGTTCACCACCAGCGCCGCGGCAGCGTCCTGCCCCTGCGAAATCCTGTATTCGCGCTCCTCCAAGCCAGGCCAATGGGCCTTCTTGAAGGGCATGGCGTTTTCCAGCCCGCTGATTCCGATGATGTTCATGGTTCTCCCGCGCCATTTGCCGATTGCCGCGTCCAGGCCGGTTTCGCAACCGCGGCATCGGCGAATTTACTCAGGGCCACCGTGCGGGCTAGGGAAGCAACTGTGCGCACAGAATCGATTTCCAGGTTCTGCAAGGGGATGATCACCTCGAAACGTGTTTCCAGTTCCACCAGCACCTGAATCAGGGTGAGGGAATCGAGGACCCCCGAAGCTATCAGATCGCCGTCGACCCGGTCCGCGGGCACGCCGGCTTTATCCTGAATCAATCCCCTGATCTCGTCGGCGAGATCCGCAGCCGTCTCCCGCGGCTGTCGCGGTGCGAAGAGTCTCATTCCGCTTGCACCGCCGCCAAGGCCGTCCCGGCCGGCGCCTGCGCGCCGCTTTCCAACCTCTGTTGAAACCAGCGCGCGAGCAGCGGCCGGTCTATTTTTCCGTTCCCATTTCGCGGCATCGCCTCCAGGGCCATCCACTGTGCCGGGAGCATGTACCGGGGCAGCGCCAAAGCCAGATGCTGTTTAATCGCCGGACCCGAGAACGCGTCTTTGGCAGCGGCCACATACGCGCAGCAGATGGCCTTGCCTTCGAGACTCTCCGACTCAATGGCCACCACTGCCGCCTCCGCCAGTCCGGGTACCGCGTGAACGGCCGCTTCTACTTCCCCTAGCTCGACCCGGTGTCCACGGATTTTAATCTGGGAATCGGCGCGGCCCACCAGATAGATCATCCCGTCCTCGCCGACTCTAGCCAAGTCGCCCGTTCTGTAAATGCGTTCTCCAGGCACCGAGCCGGATGGATTCGGCACAAATAACTCCCTGGTTTTCGCTTGATCGCGCCAATAACCTGGACTAAGGCCGGCACCCCCGATATATAGATCTCCGGCACAACCAGGGAGGACCGGATTCATCTGCGAATCGAGCACTAATAGAGATTCCCCGTCACAAGCCGCACCAATCGGTATCTCCGCGTCGTCGCTTTGCGGGCACGCAGGCACACGGTAGTAGCTACTGGCGATGGTCGTCTCGGTCGGACCGTAAAGGTTTGTGAAAGTGACATGTGGAAGGCGCTGCATCCAGTAGCGCAGAGCCGGTGTTGCCAATCTTTCGCCGCACCACAACACGCGGCGCAGGCTGGGGAAGTCATTCCGGTTCACGGCATTGAACTTGCGCATGTGCTGGAGGACGGCTGGTACGGAAAACCATTGAGTAAGTTGCGCGGTGCGGATGTAACCGGCGAGGCGGTGCGGCAGTAGGCTTGCCTCCGGCGGCAGGAGGTGGAGCTCGGCTCCCGCGGCGATCGATCCGAAGACGTCGAAAGTGGAAAGGTCGAAATGCAGCGGTGGATGACACGAAATACGATCTTCAGGACCGGTCCCAAAATAGCGGATCGCCCAGCATACAAAATGAATTACGTTGGCGTGTGAGATCACCACGCCTTTCGGCATGCCAGTTGAACCTGATGTAAACAGGATGTGCGCCGCCGTGGCAACATTCTTGAAGTCCACGCGGGAACCCGGTAGCAAAGCGATGTCATCGGCGGAGAAGATACTTTGCATACCGCTCGAGAGTGCCGCGCCGCGGTCCACCCAACCGATGCGGGTAGATGCTGTCCAGTACCCGGAACCGGCCAGTTCATCCAACAACGCTGCGGTGGACTCCTGGGCCAGCACACAGTGACATTCGCAGGACTGCAGAATCCGGCCGATGCGCGCAGCCGGACTCGCTGTATCGACCGGCACATAGATGCAGTCCGCCTTCAACACCGCGAACATCGCCGCGACGGCGTCGATCGATTTTGGCAGCAGCAAGCCGACGCGGTCGCCCGGTACGCACCCAATGGCTTTCAACGCCCGCGCCAGGCGGTTGCTGGCCTCTTCGAGATACTGATAGGTTGCTGTCGTGCGCCCGAACACCAGGGCGGTGGCATCCGGACGCCGCTCCGCTTGGGCCGTGAGCCAGTGATCGAGCCGCGCCGTCATAATACTGCTCCGCCCGACGCTGCGCGAAACGCCGCCGCGGTGTGCTCGAACTCCTCCTCCGCGGAGGGGATGTCGAGAATGAATGTGCGATGCCCAAACGATATATAGCGGGCCAACTCTCGCGCGACCTCGCCGTAATCGCCGACCAGGTAGGGACAATTCGTCTGATAGTTCTCAAATGGCTCGAGCCAGTAAGTCCGCGCGCTGCCGGCCAGTTCATCGCCAATCGCTGAGAGGGTTTTGTGCCAGGCCGAATCGGATACTTTGGTCGCCAATTGGCGGGTCATCTGGCCTTTCCGGGTGTACGGAAAACGAGCCCGCGCGACGGCCCACGCGTCCGCGGATTTTGGCCGGGTCACGATGCCGATGCGGACTCCGCTCGGGCCGTTCTCCGCGGGCGACCCTGACTCCGGTGGTTCCGGATACCCCACGGCGGTCGCATGGGTGGCGTGCGCTGCCTGGAGACCCGCTTCGGAAGATCCGGACATCAGAAAGCCCGGCCGAAGCTCGTCGGGGATTCCGGGACTCAAGCTCAGGCGGTGAACTGAATAGAACTGTCCCTCGAAAGTAACTGGTCCTCCCTCGACTAAGCGCTGAATAACTTCCGTATACTCGATCAGCCTGGTGTAACGCTCATCATGGGGCGTAGTGTCGTTAAGCGCGACCAAGTCATTTTTGAAACCGCCCGCGACCATGTTGAGATAGATGCGGCGCTGGTAGAGAAACGCGATCGTGGCGGCCATCTTCGCGACGCTGTAGGGATGCATGTAGACCGGTTGCACGGCGACCAGTGGAGCGAGCCACCGGGTGTGTTGGATCACGATCTGCGAAACCAGCCAGGGATCCGCCAGCGAATTATCCGTGTAGACCAACATCCCCACGCATCCCGCCCGTTCACTCCATTCGGCTGCTTGAATGATGCGATCCGTGTACCGCTCCGGACAATCCAGTGACGACGGACAAGTGGAGAATATCTGTAGGCTTGTTAGACCGCCCTGTTTAGCGGCCGGCTGCATTGGTAGGCTCGGTATAGTGGCATTCGCGGCCATTGCGTTTCCCTCGCCAATTTCAAGCACGGAACTTGCCATTCTTTTGAATTTGATTTAGGACCGGTTTTTTCTTTTCGCAGAGTGCGTCACGGGCCCTTCCTCAATCGAGCTTTGGCGGCGGGAGAGCAGACGGATTCCACCAAAGAGAATAGACTTTCCTGAATTGGAGGCTCGCGGCTCAGGCCGCGCAGGTTTTACTCTCTACACTTCCACCAGGCGCTTACGGATCGCATAGCGGATCAGTTCGATGCGATCGTGCAGATCCAGCTTGCGCATCAAATTGTACTTATGGGCATCCACCGTTTTTACGCTCAGATTGAGCTGCGTGGCGATTTCCTTGAGAGTGTGACCCTCCGCCAGCAACACCAGAATCTCGCGTTCGCGGTCGCTCAACAGTTCGTAAGCTTCTTTGAACTCTGCCGGGTGAGAGACATACTGCCGAATCACAGAGGTCAATACTCTCGGACTCATGTATTGCTCGCCCCGGTGGACCGTCTGGATAGCATAGACTAACTGCAGAGGCGGGGTGTCTTTCAGTACGTAGCCCCAGGCCCCCGCATCCAGGCAGCGGGCGACCAGGTCCTCATCGTCGTAAACGGTCAAAATGAGCACCTTGACGCTGGGCCGCGCTTTCCGGATCCGGCGCACGGCGTCGAAGCCTTTGAGGACGGGCATGGAAATGTCCATCAGAACCACGTCGGGAACCAACCGCAGCGCCAGTTTCACCGCATCCTTGCCGTCCCCGGCCTCGCCCACCACCTCCATGTCCGGTTGCGCATTCAGAATGGTCTTGACACCCTCCCGAAACAATGCATGGTCGTCGCAAACCACCACCTTAATTTTCTTCTGCTCTCCCCGGTTCAACGCGCGCCTCCTCCGGGCAGAGGGATGTCTACCTCGACCCGTGTGCCGTGCGCAGCGGAGTTGGAGCCGGCCCGGTGCGATTCAATCTGCAGCTCGCCGCCCAACATCTCGACGCGCTCCCGCATCGCGGAGAGACCGAAGGATCGCAGGGCATCTTCGCCCTCCGTGTCGAAGCCCACTCCGTCGTCTTCGATTTTCATGACCAGCACCGAGTCTTTGAAGCTTTCTATGGTGATGGTCACGTGCCGGGCCGCCGCATGCTTTAGGACGTTCGACAGCGCTCCCTGCACTAGCCGGTATAGCGCCACTTGATGACTGCTGGGGATCTCCGGCACATATCCTTCGACGAGTTTCACCGGGATCATGGTGCGGCTGGAGAACTGGCTGACGTAAGACCGCAACGCCGGCAGGAAACCCAGATCGTCGAAAACCGCGGGTCCCAAATCCTGACCGAGCCGGCGCACGGCCTCGATGGCGTGCGATATCAGTTTAATAGCCTCGGCCAGCCGGGGCTGCATCGCGCGGCTGCTCTGCGCATCCAGCGTGATCATCTCCAGGTACAGCTTGATCACAATCAGATCGTGTCCCACCTCGTCGTGAAGGTCCTGTGCCAGGCGGCGGCGTTCCTCTTCGTAGATCCTGGTGATGTAAGTAGATACTTGGCGGGATCGCTCCTCATTCTCGGCCAGGCTGGCTTCGACGAGTGTGCGTTTCCCACCGGCCCATTGGCCGGTGTACCCGGACACGACCAGCAAACCGACTAACGCGTACAATCTGCTGAGCGCCAAAACGGGGCCTGCGCGTTTGCCACCTTCTGCGGCGAGATACGGCAGGCAGATCTCGAAAAGGCGGTCGAAGGCCGCTACCGTGCGATCGAGCGCGTGTCCCTTTCCCGCGAGTACGCCGCCGAACCCCTGCAAACGCTCGCGGAACTGGGGATAGGACGCACCGCGGAGACGATCGGCGAAGCCTGCGAAATCCAGACCGTCAGGAACCAACTGGCGGGTCTGGATGCCTAACTCCGTCAGGCGCCGCTGCCAGGCGTTCCCTATTTCCTCGCGATGCCCGGCGAGCATTTCCAGCGCCTCCGCCGCGGGCCCTTGAATCGTGGAGTGGAAACGTCTTTGAGAAATGCCCGGCATAGCATGGTGGCCCAGGGGGACTAGGCTCCAGGGCACCTCAACTTCGGGAAGACATTGCAATCATACTGCCGCTGGGTCCGGACACCCGCCGCCGTCCGAATGTGGAAGGAAACCGCCTACCATTACTGAGACACATGCTACCACTATCCTGTTTAGTCAATGAGGCCGTCCCGGCACAAGGCCTTCCGCACAAGTCCTTATCCCTTCGTGAAATGCTCCGGCTGTGCATGGGCCATCGCCGCGGATGGAACGCACCGTGCAAAGCCGTGCACGAGAGTGGCTTTGCGCCATACGCGAAGCGGCGAAAGCGTGGCCACTGGATCGGTTCGTGTCATGCGGAATCTAAGCGCAAAAGAAATTACACCAGTTGGGGAATCAACGTATGATTGGTTCGCGCTGGCTGTCTCCCCCCGGCACGAAAAAAAGAGTAGCGTCATTCTACGCAACAAAGGCTACGAGACTCTGCTCCCGCTCTATGCGCGACGGCACCGCTACGAATGCGGCTCCCGGTCCTTCGACTTGCCTTTATTTCCGGGTTACTTGTTCTGCCGGTTTGACTTTTCCGTGCGCCTGCCGATCCTTACGACTCCCGGTGTGGTGCGGGTGGTGGGAGCGGGTAAAACGCCAATTCCCGTTGCCGAGCAACAAATCGAATCTATGCGGGCGGCCATGCATGCGCAGGTTCCAATGCGCCCCTATCCCTACTCGATAGAAGGGCGGCAAGGCCGGATCACGAGCGGTCCGCTGACTGGAATCGAAGGAATCGTTGCGAATGTCAAGCCGCCCGTTCGTCTGGTTTTGTCGGTGCATTTACTCCAGCGTTCTGTTCTGCTCGAAATCGATACGGATTGTGTTCGGTTGCTATGAGAAGATTCCAGGCCATAAACGAAAACACCCTGCGCCTGTCCGAAAGGGCCGCGGCGTTGGCCGTGCTGGCGGTTCTGTCACCCTTAATGCTCCTCCTGACATTAGCAGTCCTGATGGATGACGGAGGGCCGGTCTTTTTTCGGCAGGAAAGGATTGGTAGACACGGCCAGCCGTTTCAGATTTTCAAGTTTCGCACCATGCATGCCGAAAAACGCAAACGACTGCGGATCACGGTTAGGAATGCTGCTCCGATTACGCGCACCGGCGCGTGGATGCGTAAGTGCAAATTGGACGAATTACCCCAGTTCTTCAACGTACTGCGGGGCGAAATGAGTTTGATCGGACCCCGCCCGGAGGTGCCGGAGTATGTACAGGCCGAAAACGAGCTTTGGCGAGCCGTGTTGCGGTCCCGCCCCGGCATCACCGATCTGGCAAGCCTGGCATTCCGGGATGAGGAAGAACTCCTTGGACCCGTCGCGGATCCGGACGCCTACTACCGTTCCACCTTGTTGCCGGCCAAACTGCACCTGAATGTGAGCTATCAGCAGTCCCGGTCTCTTTCGCGCGATCTCAGGCTACTGTGGCTGACTGCCCGCTACAGCCTTTTTCCGTGCGGTTTCGACCGCCAGCGGGTGCTGCGCTCGTTCGGCGTAAACCAAGGCAGCGTTGCAGAGCCGCATATCCGAAGCCTTCCGGCTTAAGGTCAAAGTAACGCCATGTCCACTTACCCAACCATTCCCTTTCATCTGCCTTCTATTGGCGACGAGGAAGTACGCGAAGTCGAGGCCACCTTACGGTCAGGATGGCTGACCACCGGCCCCCGAACCGCGCAATTTGAACGCGAGTTCAGCAACTATGTGCAGGCGCCGCACGCCGTCGCCGTCAATTCTTGTACGGCCGGACTGCACGTAGCATTGGCGGCGCTGCGTATTGGCAAGGGCGACGAGGTGATTACGACGCCTCTGACTTTCTGCTCGACCGTGCACACGATCCTTCAGGTAGGCGCCAAGCCTGTTCTGGCCGACGTTGGCCCGGACGGTAATATCGACCCCGATGAGATTGCCAAGGCCATCACGCCCCGCACCCGGGCCATCGTGCCCGTGCACCTGGCAGGACTTCCATGTGACATGAATGCCATCTGGGAGTTAGCCGAGCGCCATGGCCTATACGTGATCGAAGACGCCGCGCACGCCGCCGGCAGCCATTACCAGGGCCGTCCTATCGGCGCCGCCTCAGACGCCAACGGCCGTGCCAGCGATGCGGTGGTCTTCAGCTTTTACGCGACCAAAAACATGACTACCGGCGAAGGCGGCATGATTACTACGGCCAGCCAAGCCTTGGCCGCACGCATGCGGATGCTGTCCCTGCATGGTATGAGCCGGGATGCCTGGAACCGCTATTCGGGGGCAGGTAAGTGGTTCTACGAGGTCCTCGATGGCGGGTTCAAATACAACCTGACGGACATACAATCGGCGTTGGGCATCCACCAGCTTCGCAAGCTGGACTCGTTCATCGAAACCCGTGCACGCTATGCCAGTATCTACCATGAAGCCTTCGCCGGCAACGACGAGTTAGAGCTTCCACCCGACTCGCCGCAAGCCCGCCACTCCTGGCACTTGTACATTCTAAGATTAAGGCCGCAAGTGTTGAATTATACACGTCAGGAGTTCATTGATGAGCTGTGGAAGCGCGGCGTAGGAACCAGTGTGCATTTCATTCCTATTCCGCTTCATCCTTTCTTTGCCAAGTTGCCCCTGTCCGCGCGCAAATGCACGCGCGCCGTGAACCTGTATCTGAGAAGCGTTTCGCTTCCGTTGTATCCGGCGATGTCGGAAGAACAGGTCTACCGTGTAGCAGCGAGCGTCAAGGACATACTCGCGAAGAGCAGGGCCGAAGACTTAGTAGCCATGACGGCGATTCACTAAGCGCGTCAGGCGGAATATAGAAGACGATAGGGACTAATCATGACTAGGGCCAGAAATATGTTTCTTCGCTGCTTCGATACGTGCCTTTATCTTTTGATCGCCGGCTTCTCGGCCGTCGCAGCGTTCGAGCTGCGGTTCGAATTCTCCGTTTCCTCGGCGTTGGCTTTGCTGCTTTGGCAAGGTTCGCTGCTGGCGCTGGTGGTGAAGACTCCCGTCTTCCTGTTAGGGCGTTTTCACCGCAGCCTGCGCGTGCACGCCGAGGTACCGGACCTCATGCGACTCCTCGGCTGGAACGCGCTGGCGTCCACGATCTTCGCCCTGGCTACCTATCTCATGATTCCCTCATTTCCAAGATCTGTCTATGTCATCGATTTCTTGATTTGCTTCCTGTGTACAATGTTGGCGAGGTTTTGGACCGCTTTCCGGCCGATTGTCCGGCTCCCGGAGCGGAAGGGAACCGGCATCCTAATCTACGGTGCGGGAGCCGCCGGCGCGGCCTTGCTGCGCGAGATCCATCGGAACCCATCTCTGCACTACCACGTAGCCGGCTTTTTGGACGATGACACCGCGAAACGCGGCGCCGACATCGCCGGAACTCCGGTGTTGGGTACGGGCAGGGAGGCGGCCGCGGCCGTCGCCCGGTTCAATCGCACGCGAACCTCCATCGAGGAGATCGTGATCGCGATACCTTCCGCCAGTGGGAGCGAGAAACGCAAAATCCTCGCCAATTGCCAGGCCGCAGGTATTCCCTGCAAGACGATCCCCGGAATGGTGGATCTGTTGGAACGCCGGGATCTGGCTCCTCAGATTCGCCGGCTGGAACTGGCGGATTTGCTGGGCCGCCCGCAGGTGCAGATCGACGATCGGCCCATCGCGGACCTGGTGGCTGGGCGCTGCGTGCTGATCACCGGCGCCGCCGGGTCTATCGGTTCGGAGTTGTGCCGGCAAGTAGCGCACATGCAGCCGTCTCGGCTCATTGCCCTGGACCGCGCGGAGAGCGATTTATTCAACATCGAATGCGAACTGCGCGACAAGTATGCTCATCTGGACCTGGTGGCGGCCTTGGGCGACATCCGCGATCCTAAGCGCCTTGCCGAGATTTTCAGTCAGAACCGTGTTGATTCGGTTTTTCACGCCGCGGCCTACAAACACGTACCGATGTTGGAATCCCACGTCATGGAAGCCATCGAGAACAACATTTTTGGCACCTGGAATCTGGTCCACGCGGTGCGGCAGCGGCGCATTCCACGCTTTGTGATGATTTCCTCCGACAAAGCGGTCAACCCGACCAGCGTGATGGGTGCGACCAAGCGCGCATGCGAGCTGATTGTGGCCGCAGCGCCGCGAGTACGCGGAGAAACGACCTGCGTCTCCGTCCGGTTCGGCAATGTCTTGGGAAGCCATGGAAGCGTCGTTCCGGTATTTCAGGGTCAGATCGCAGCGGGCGGACCCGTACGCGTTACACACCCGGAAATTCAGCGCTACTTCATGACCACATCGGAGGCCGTCTCGCTGGTGCTACAGGCCTCCTCAATGGGCGCGGACTCGGAGATCTTTGTGCTGGATATGGGCGAGCCGGTGCGCATCGTAGATCTGGCGATCAACATGATCAGGCTCGCCGGCCTCAGACCTTACGATGATATAGACATCACGTTCACGGGACTTCGCCCCGGCGAGAAACTGTTCGAGGAGACCAACTGCGCTTATGAACACCTGTTGCCCACTCGCCATGAAAAGATCCGCATTTTTCAGCAGCCCCAGCCGGACTGGACGGCGATCGCTGCCTGGTTCGACTATATGAGAAGTGTATTGAGCCGGCGCTCATCGCCTGAGATTCTGGTCCATCTCGCGGAGTTGGTGCCCGAATATAGTCCGGCCGAATCAGGCGTCACAGGGCAGCTTCCGGCAGCTGCGGCGCGGACGCTTCGGACAGCTTCCGCCACGGTAGATGTATAGGGCTGGGAGGCGTGCGCTCTATGGTTACGGCCACTCACCAGGGTACTGGTAATGCTGGTATCTCGGTAGCGGTCCCGTGCGTCTTCGCGCGCTACTGCCAGCGCTAAATCTGCACTTCTGTGAAAATACACCCGGCCGTTGCACGTAGTGCCGCCACTTATAGGTGAAGAGTTAGTCATTCGTTCCGGTTTATTATTTCTTAAGGTGATTTGAATACATTTAATCGCCGGTCCCGCGCGGAACTTCCTTCAGCAAGTGCCGTATTATGCAAATCTTTAAGAACGCCGGTAAAAATTGCCCCTACAGGGTAGCCTGATTCCCACAAGAAACCCCGATTCTTAGTCCTACCGATCTATCTAACAACAGGCTTTTCCAGCAATTTGTCAAAACCGTACCACGGTCCGAAGAGTGCAACCAAGTATGCCATGTCGAAACGCGACTCCATGAACCGCAGCATTTGGGCAGTTGATTCGGACGAGAGCACACGCTCTTTCCTGTCACGCTTTTTATCGTCGTGCGGCTTCTCTGTAACGTGCTTCGAGTCTGGTGCGGAAATGCTGTGCCAGTTGGCATCCGCGCGTCCACCTTCGGCGCTGCTTCTTGACGTCCGGCTTCCGGATATTGGTGGCTTGGAAGTGCTGGCGGAACTGACCAAGAACCGGCGCCACGTGCCTACCATCGTGTTGTCCACAGTGGAGCATGTCGGGACTGTGGTGAAGGCCATCCGCCTCGGGGCTGCAGACTATCTGGTGAAGCCGCTCAACGATCGTGAGTTGGAAACGGCGATCCGGCGAGTGATCGAAGAGAATGAAGAGACGGGCGGCACAGACGGTGCCGTTGTGGGCATCGCATTTGCCACGTCCAGCCCGGTTATGCGGCAGGTCCAGGCTGTTTGCGATCAAGTGGCCGGGGCTGACGTGCCGGTGCTGATCCTCGGTGAATCCGGCGTTGGAAAAGAGGTCCTGGCCCGGTATATCCATGCCAAGTCCGGGCGCCCCGATTCGTTCGTCCGCGTGAATTGCGCGGCTCTTCCCACAGAGCTGCTGGAATCGGAGCTATTCGGACATGAGCGCGGCGCCTTTACCGGCGCACAGCGCGAGAAGCCGGGAAAATTCGAATTGGCCGGCAAAGGGACGATTATGCTCGACGAGATCGCTGAAATGAGTCCCCTGCTGCAGGCCAAGCTCTTACATGTAGTCCAGGATGGCGAGTATGCCAGGCTCGGCGCCACCCGCAGCCTCCAATCCGAGGCCAGGATTATTGCGGCCACCAACAAGAACCTCGAAAGCCTGGCGGGCAAAGGCGAGTTTCGCGAAGATCTCTACTTCCGCCTGAATGTCATCACCGTCGAACTGCCGCCCCTGCGCGAGCGGAAGCAGGACATTCCCGGCTTGTGTAGTCACTTCGTCCAAAAGTATCAATCCAAATACAAAAGTACCATCGAAGAACTGCCCGGCGAGCTTATCACCGCATTTATGCGATGCCCTTGGCCAGGCAATGTGCGTCAGCTGGAAAACGCCGTAAAACGCTTTCTCATCCTCCCCAATCTGCCTCTGGCGCTCTCGGACGTCCAACGCATAGGGCCGCAGCCGTCGGTCTTGCCGCCGGCTAATCCAGTTCCGAACAGCAGCAGCCTCTCGCTGAAGGAACTCTCCGCGAGGGCCGCGGAGCAGGCCGAAAAAGAATTAATTCTGCGTACGCTCGCGGAGATGAACTGGAACCGCAAACAAACGGCCAAGCGGTTGAACATTTGCTATAAGTCCCTACTCAACAAGCTGCACCGCTGGCAGCTGCGTAGTCAACCCGAGACGGAGCACCGCGCATCTCCGGAAGATAAACTAAGAACCACTGCCGTCGGCGGCGGGATCTGAACGGATCGGCCAGCCGGCTAAGGATCTCATGTGAGTTAGTAGTGATTACACATTACCCCACAGAGTAAGGCCGTGCACGTACCTTTACTGGAAACCGGATTTCCAGATACATCTGTCAGACCGTTGGGGAGTATTCTTCACTGACAAGATATCGGATTGCAAGTATACTGGCTTCACCGGCAGAGTACACTGCGGATTTCGCGCAGTTCCCATCTATGTCGAGCAAGAACACTGGAGGATCACACTAATGAAGAAGACGATAACTTTCTTTGCTGTCGCTGTAGCGATGGTGATAACTCAGAATATTCAGGCACAAGTGGTCACACATTTACTGCACGTTAAAATGTTTCCGCTCTCTGTCGCCCCCGATGCGACGGCGCCCCCGATATTGCCGGGAATCGTCGCATTCGGCACGACGCCACCATTGGATGGACAGGGTAACGAGGAATGGCCTTGTTTCACCGGCGGCTCCGATGCGGACTGCTCGTCCATACCCGCTGGCGCCGTGGTAGTGGGCATGCCGTATCAGTACTGGTCGCTGGCGGCCTGCAACATCAGTAACCCCGGCGAGAGTTGCGGGCAAATCTATTGGTCGTTCAGCTCCAACACGGCAAGTGGAGATGTGCAAGTCAGTGAAACGATCAAACAGGGCAATAACGTCATTTACAAGAGCGGCGTCACTGATCTTGGCCCAGGTACCGCTCCGTTTGTAAGTTTTGTCTGGGACGAGATCGGGTTTGGACCCAACGCTTGCTCGGGTTGCGTGGCGCCGGTTAAAGGTGCCGCGGAGATTATGACTACGGCCACGGTTGGCAGTTCTACGATGTCCGGGCACGCCTGGCTGCTTCTGGAGTAAGCAACGAGACGCGCCGCCGTATGGCGTATCCTCTTAATCGGTCGGGGCCAAAATGTACTCGGCGTGCGCAGATCGGACGGCAGTCCACGCGTCTCTTACGGACCTCCGCACTCGGCGACGACTTAAAGGCGCCGGTGCGATCCGTCCGTGCGCACGCCGATCTATTGCATCGCAACTCGGAGAGCCACCCCGGCCTCTTACCTCGACAACCAATTCAGATTGAGCCGTTGCTTTTGTTCCAATGGCTTAGAAGTCTGGTAGAGATACTGACTCTCGCTATGCTACAGTGGTTTTCGATGGGCGCATAGCTCAGTTGGTTAGAGCGCCACCCTTACAAGGTGGAAGTCCAAGGTTCGAGTCCTTGTGCGCCCACCACGCCACCTACAGACGATCAACACGACAGAGAAACAAGGGAACACCTCAGGCACTCTCACGGTTCAAAATCCTGCTCACCGTGGGTTCCCGCGTCGCTGCCATCCTATTCTCTGTTTCCCCGATCATGGATCGGTTATTGGTATCGCAGGGCGACCATCGGATCGACTCGCATGGCGCGCCGCGCCGGAATGTAGCAGGCCGTCACCGCCACGCCAAGCAGAACGATGATCACGGTGCCGAATGTCAGCGGATCCGTCGTGGATACGCTGTACAGCAGGCTCGCGATCAACCGCGTGGCTACCAGTGCGAGGACCACACCAGTCCCCAGGCCAAAAAGGGCGAGTTTGGCCCCTTCTCCCAAGATCAGGCGCAAAACGTCGCGCTGCTGCGCTCCCACAGCCATGCGGATTCCAATCTCATGCGTGCGCTGCGAGGCCGCGTAGGAAACCACTCCAAAGATTCCGACCGCTGCCAGAGCCAGGGCAATGGCGCCAAACGACCCCAGAAGAACTGTGCGAAATCGTTCCCGCGCAATGGATCGTCCTAAGGCCTCCGGGAAGGATTGGACGTCCGTCACCGGGAGAGCCTTGTCAATCGAGTGCACCGCCCGGCGAATCGCGGCGGCCACGCTCGACGCACTCAACGAACTTCTTACCACGACCTCCCCTCCATAAAGCGGCGCTTGGGCGAACGGCACATACATCGCCGGGCCGGGTTTTTGGCTCAGAGCCACATCCCGCACGTCCCCGACGATACCCACGATTTCGCGCGGCACGTCGCTGTTTGGCGGAAATCCGAATCTCATCTGCTTCCCGACCGGTTCCTGGCCCGGGAAATAGCGCCGTGCCAGCGTTTCGCTGATGATCGCGACATTGGGGTTGGAGGGCGAATCCATCTCGGAGAAAAAACGGCCGCGCAGCAGCGGAATCCGCATTACGCGAAAATACTCGGGACTCACCGTCGCGTAATCAGCCGTAGTGGATTTGCCGGGAGCAAGCTTGGGATTTCCGACAATGGTGAACGCGAAGTTGGCCTCGCCCTGGCGGTCCATCGGCAATGGCGCCGCCAGAGCGGAATCTTCGAAGCCGGGTAGCGCATGGAGGCGTGCCAGCAATTCGTTGGAAAACGCCGTCCATTGCCGCGGCGTCGAGTATTGAAATTGCGGCAGCGAAACCTCAGCTTCTGTGACGTTCTTCGGATCGAAGCCGGGATTGACATTCGTGACCAGCGCGAAGCTGCGGATTAGCAGACCGCCTGCGATCAAAAGAACCGTGGCCAGCGCGATTTCTGCGATCGCCAGGAAACTCCGCAACTGCCGGCCGCCGCGCTGGCCGGTACGTTCACCGCCTTCTTTGATGCTTTTTTCCAAGTTGGAAGGCGTTGCCACCAGGGCGGGCGCCAGCCCAAACGCCAGCGCGGCAGCCATGGACAACCACAGCGCGAAAGCCAGGACCGGGCCGCCAATATGAATCGAACTGATCCGGACCACCTCAGACGGCAGGAACGGCTCCAGAATCCGGACAGCACAGAATGCAAGAAGCACACCCGCCGCTCCGCCCAAAAACCCTAGCAGGGCACTCTCGGCCAGTAGTTGCCGGACAATGCGGCCGCGCGACGCCCCCAGCGCAATCCGCATGGCAATTTCCCTCCCTCGTGAGGTGGCCTGCGACAGAAGCAGGTTCGCGACATTGGCGCAAGCCATCAACAGAACCAGACCTACCGCGCCCAGCAAAATAAGCAGGGCGGATTTCAGGTTGCCGACCACCTCCTGCCGATACGGCTTAATCCGCATCGCTAACCCGGCATCTTCTGCCGGAAATTGCTTCGCGAGCCGCGCGCCTAGAATGTTCATCTCCGCCTGAGCCTTTGCCAGAGAAACGCCGGGCTTGAGCCGCCCCATCACACCCAGCAGACGCACACCTGGCTGCGACGTCAAAGGTCCGAACAGCGGGTCCTGCATTACAGAGATCCACACCTCCTGTTGCGGCGCGCCCTCAGGATAGCGAAAGCTTGCCGGAAGGATTCCGACGACCGTGAATGCGCGCATGTCCAACGCGATCGATTGGCCAATCAAAGCCGGATTGGAGCCGAATCGGCCGCGCCAGAGATTCTCGCTTACCACCGCCACGGCCGGCGCGCCTGGCTTGCCATCTTCGGGCAGCAACGTGCGGCCTGCCAGGGGCTTTGCGTTCAGTAGGGAGAATATTTCCGGTGTCACGTCCGCGGTATTCACAATGGATGGCTCGCCCGCACCAGTCAGTGTCAGATCGTGAAAAGTATTTCCGGCCATCTCGCTAAACACGCGGTTCTGCTCGCGGCACTCCCTGAAGTCCCTATAAGAAATGGCTGACAGCACATCCGGCCCTTTCAGCGGGACATCGAACATCAGCACCAGTTGATCCGGATCGGGATAAGGTAGCGCTCGCAAGAGTACCGCATCCACAATGCTAAAAATCGCGGTGTTCGCGCCGATTCCCAAGGCCAGCGTGAGTACGGAGACGGCGGTGAAGCCGGGCGACTCCCGAAGCAGCCGAATGCCGTAGCGTAAGTCCTGGGTGAAATCTTGAATCCAGCTAACCCGGCGAGTTTCGCGGCACTTGTCTTTGATTTGCTCGATCGGCCCAAACTCCCGCGCAGCCATGGCTCGGGCGTCGGCCTCGGTCATCCCCGCGGCCCTGGCCTCGTGCATGAGTTGCTGGATATGAATCTCTATCTCGCGCTGAAGTTCCGCGTCGGCGTGCGAATGGTGCAGCAATGAATGTATCCGCCGGTTGATGATCCGAAAGATCCGCATATGTTAGCCTCAAGCGTTTTGGATGAGAAGGTGGACGGCGGAAGAGAGGCGGTTCCAACTCTTGAGTTCGCGCTCCAGTTGTTTGCGGCCCTCCCGGGTTAGAGCATAAACCTTGGCCGGCCGTCCAAGATCCGACTCCTCCCACTCCGCCGAGATCCAGCCTTGATTTTCCAGCCGGTGGAGCGCCGGGTAAAGGGACCCCTGGCCCACCGCCAAAGTGTCGCCCGAGAGTGTTTGGATGCGCTTCGCAATACCCCAGCCGTGCATGGGCTTGCGGGCGATGGTCTTGAGAATCAACAGATCGAGCGTTCCTTGCAACAAATCTGAAGGTTTGGGCATATTGGTCGACACCACGACTATCGACAATATACCTCGATCATCGACAACGTGCAAGCTGCTTCAAGATGACGCTGGCTCAACGCGCGGGTCTGATCAGACACAGCCCTGATGCAACCGTTCCCATAAGTCGCGCAGGGGTCCGGGTGCGATCCTCGCGGCTGATTGTCGCGTGCCGCCCGGGTTCACCACCCGGCGTACGCCTTCCACAACAGCCACAGCACGCCCGCGAGGAATCCGGCGGCAGCTCGATACTCGCCATTTCTCAAATAAAGCTTCCAGGCAAAGGAGCGCCCCTCGTCCGCGCGCGTCCAACGCGGCAGCAGCATGGGAACCCGCGCCGCATAGCTGGCGTAATCGGGAAACAGGCTGCGTAAGTGCTGCTGCTCGAGTTCGATCACCGGTAGATAGACAGCCACAAATACGGTCGCGAATAACAGGCCCAGCCCTACGCTGCGAGAGGCGGCCGTCAAGCCGGCGGCCACCAGCAGTGTGCCCAGATAGAGCGGATTGCGCGTGTACGCATAAGGTCCGCTGCTGGCCAGGTTTTGATTCTTTGCAAGGTGTCCAGCAGCCCAGCCGCGCAATGCCAACCCAGCCAGCGCGATCGGTAGCCCGAAGACGAGCGATCGCATGTCCGGGTGGGAGAACCAGGCAAACGAGGCTACCATCGCAAAGCCGCAGAGCACGCGCAGCCGCGCCACGAAATCCGCGTAGGGTTTGGGAAACGACAGCTTCAAGCCAGACAGTCCGCCACGCCGGTGGGCCGTGCCAGTTGCGGTTGAAGCGCGTCGAACACCACATCGGGCGCGATGGCACGCATGCTGAGCGCTATCTCACCAGTTCGCTTGTATGAAGTAACCGCGCTGGGGCTCCGCAGTACGATCAGGCTGCCGCCGTAAGGACCGGTCTGCGCCGCATCGGTGGGTCCAAAGATGGCCACCCCCGGTTTATTGAGAGCCGCCGCCAGATGTAACGGGCCGCTATCCACGCCTACGATCGCCGTGGCGCGGCGAGTCGCATCGATGAGCCCCTCGATCGAGGAAAGGTGCAACACGGTGCCGGCCAGAGCGCCGAGCGTCTCGCGCGCCGAGGGCGGTCCATTGAGTACCAGCGGGATGCCCGCATCGCGGCGCAAACGGGCCGCCAGCCGGACGTAATGTTCGAGCGGCCACTGCTTGGATGCCCATCCGCTCAGTGGGCTGGCGAGCACGAAAGGGCCCGCAGGTAACGATCCGTCGGGTGTGCCGGGTGGGAGCGGAAACGTTCGCAGGGCCGTGGTGGCGCCGGCGCCGGCTGCCAGTTCGAGGTTGCGATCGACGCGGTGAATCGCGCGTGTGGTGATTTTGTCGGAATAGAAGAGCGCCGCCAGGGGCTCGCGCGCGACCGAAGTGTGCAGGCCGTAGATGCGATCGGTGCGCGCGAGGCAGGCCACCAGCGCGGATTTGATGAGACCCTGAAAATCAACGGCAAAGTCGAACGGTTCGGCGCGCAGTTCTCGCCAGGTCCGCCGGATACCGGAACCGACCTGCCGGTCAATCAGCACCAGGCGATCGACGAAAGGATTGCCCGCCAGCAGAGGAGCCCAACGCGGTTCGATGGCCCAGGTGACATGCGAAGCCGGGAAGCTGTGCTTCAGAGATGCCACAGCCGGCAGCGTCTGGATAATATCGCCCATCGCGCCCAGACGCACCACCAGGATACGGCTGCCGCTAGCAGGATTGCCGCCGGTGTACATGTTCAATCAAGTCACGCATGCGCTGTTGGTGAGCGGCTTCCAGCCGCACAATTCGCTTACCGGCAAAAGACGCCAGCAAGCTACCAATCTCGCGCTCCTCCAACGTTAGCACGTAATCTACCAGATCTAGTGCCGCCACCATTTCGGCGCGTGCGGCCGGACTGAGCACCGGCTCGGCGGGCGGAGTGACTGCGACGATCAGCACGGCGCCGGGTGTGCGTTGGCGCTCGCATGCGAGTTCATGTGCATGCGCGGCCAGGAGAACATCGAAATGGCCGGTGACAAGCACGGCTGGCCCGGCGGCGGAACCGAGCGCGCCGGCGGCATCCGGCGTGATTATTTTGTCTCGTGTGTCCAAATGCGATTGATCGACTAACGTAGCATGAGACACAGTGGCGTTGGCGGCCGCAGTCATTAAATACTTGCAGTATGCAAGTAAATAAGATAGTCTACCGATTATGCAGCAGCGGCGGTCGGGCTGTCCGGTCAGCGTCGCGCTCGAGACTTTTGGCGACCGCTGGTCGCTGCTCATCATCCGCGACCTGATGGTGCGCGGTTATCGAACGTTCAAGGAGTTTCAGCAGTCCGGCGAGGGGATCGCAACCAACGTGCTGGCCGGCCGCTTGCGGCGCCTGGCGTCGGCGGATATCATCGCGGCGGAGGCATCCCCAGATGATGGGCGCAGCCAGCATTACCGGCTGACGGACAAAGGGATCGAGCTGGCACCTATGATGCTGGAGTTACTCATCTGGAGCGCGCGGCACGAGGAGACGGCGGCGCCCTGCGCGGTGATCGACCATATGGCGAAACATCGGCATGAAGTGCTGGCGGAGGTCCGGCGGCGGTGGCGGGATCGGGATGCTACGCCGCTATTACCGAAATTTTGAGGAGGGAAAACAATGAGCAAGGTACGTGTACTCGTAGGCACGCGCAAAGGCGCATTCACACTGACGGCGGACGGGAAGCGGGAGCACTGGGAGATCCGCGGTCCGCACTTCGCGGGATGGGAGATCTATCACGTGAAAGGCTCGCCCGTCGATCCGGATCGTCTTTACGCATCACAGTCCTCGGGTTGGTTCGGCCAAATTGTCCAGAGCTCGCATGATGGCGGCCAGACGTGGGAGCCGGCCGGCAATAAATTCGTTTACGACGGCGTCCCCGGCACGCATCAATGGTACGACGGCACGCCGCATCCCTGGGAGTTCAAGCGGGTGTGGCATTTCGAGCCGTCGCTGACGGATGCGGACACGGTGTATGCCGGCGTGGAAGACGCGGCCATCTTCCGGTCGACGGATGCGGGACAGACGTGGCAGGAACTGCCCGGCCTCCGCGGCCACGGTTCGGGACCGCACTGGCAACCCGGCGCGGGCGGCATGTGTCTGCACACGATTATTCTGGATCCGAACGACCCGCAGCGCATGTTTATCGCCATCTCGGCGGCGGGCGCCTTCCGCACGGATGACGGCGGCGCAACCTGGCGGCCCATCAATCGCGGCTTGCGCTCCAAGCAGATCCCGGACGAAGACGCGGAGGTCGGGCACTGCGTGCATCGCATCGCCATGCACAAGCAACGGCCCGCCGTGCTGTTCATGCAGAAGCATTGGGACGTGATGCGCAGCGACAACGCGGGCGATTCGTGGACCGAAGTCAGCGGAAATCTGCCCACCGACTTCGGCTTTGCGATCGACGTGCATGCCCACGAGCCGGAGACGATCTACGTGGTGCCGATCAAGAGCGACTCGGAGCACTTCCCGCTGGAGGGGAAGCTGCGCGTATATCGCAGCCGGACCGGTGGAAACGAGTGGGAGCCGCTCACCGCGGGTCTGCCGCAGCGCGATTGCTACGTGAACGTGCTCCGCGATGCCATGGCGGTGGATACGCTGGACGGCTGCGGCGTGTATTTCGGTACGACCGGCGGCCAGCTCTACGTGTCCTCTAATGCCGGCGACACATGGGCGCCGATCGTGCACGATCTGCCGGCCGTGCTTTCGGTCGAGGTGCAAACACTACCATGATCCGGGTGGAGTTGCCGGCGCATTTGCGCACGTTGGCGCGGGTCACGGGCGAGGTGGAAGTGAACGTGGCCGGCACTGCCACGGTGAGCGCAGTCCTGGATGCGCTCGAGGAGCGCCACCCGGCGCTGCGCGGCACCATTCGCGATCAGGTTACGCACATGCGCCGCCCGTTCGTGCGCTTCTTCGTCTGCGGCGAAGATTGGTCGCACGAGGGCGCGGACGTGCCGTTGCCGGATGCGGTGGCCCGGGGCGACGAGCCGCTATTGGTGGTGGGGGCGATTGCCGGGGGATAAGCCGCGGATTCTCAGAATCTGCGGCCGGGCCTCCGGCGTAGGGCGTTTTCTTACAGCCGGTACTCAGCCTTCACCACCTCATCTTCCAGGGAGTGTTTCAAGGCAAATCCCAGCTTCTCGCAGATGCGCATCACGTCGTGGTTGTCCGGCAGGATGTCCGCTTTCAGGGCGCCCAGCTTTTCATCGCGGGCTACCACGATCAGCCGGGCCAGCAGCTCCTTGCCCAATCCACGGCCGTGGTATTGATCGCTCACCAGAACGGCGGCTTCCGCGTCGTTGGTGCCCAGTACACGCGTCAGGCGGCCGACCGCCAGAATCTCGTTTTCGCCGCTGGCATTCCGCCGCTCCGCGACCAGCGCCATTTCACGATCGTAATCGATGAAGCAGATCCGTGTCAGCCGCTCGTGCGCCACACGCTGCGACAGGTTCATCAGGTGGAAGTACCGCAGGTAGACGCTGCGCTCGGAGAGCGTGGCGTGAAACTTCACCATCATCGGCTCGTCCTCCGGACGGATCGGGCGAATAGTCACCGTGCTGCCGTCTTTCATCGTCCACTGCGAAACGTAACGCGTCGGATAGGGCCGAATGGCTGGCTTAGGTAGTAACTCCGCGCTGACTTCCGGCCCGTGCACCACTACGCGCGCGTCGAGCGCCACCAGCCGATCCGCTGAAGCCAACAGCGGATTGATATCGATTTCCTTGATCCAGGGCTGCTCCACCACCAACCGGCTGAAGCGCACCATCACCTGCTCGAGTTCCGCCATGTTCACCGGCTTGCGGCCGCGCACGCCTTTCAGCGCTTTGTAAATCTTGGTTTGCTCCATCATGCGGCGCGCCAGCGTGGTGTTGAGCGGCGGCAGACTCAAAGCGCGATCCTTGAAAACTTCGACTAACTGGCCGCCCGTTCCGAACAGCAGCACGGGTCCGAACTGCGCGTCGAGGCTGCTGCCGATGATCAACTCGTAGCCGTCGCCCTGCTTGATCATGGGCTGCACGGTAACGCCCTGGAAATGCTCGGCGCCCACCTTTTCCGTAACCGACATCTGGATGCGCCGCCAGGCGCGCTCCACGGATTCGCGATCGGCGAGATTCAATTGCACGCCGCCCACGTCGGTCTTGTGGGTGATCGTCTCCGAGTATAACTTCAGCACCACCGGATAGCCGATGCGCTCGGCCTGCGCCGCGGCTTCTTCGATGGTGGTGGCGATGAGCGTGCGCACCGTCGGGATGCAATAGGCATCCAGCACTTGTTTCGATTCGGCCTCCGTTAAAATCGTACGCCCGGCAGCGCGCGCATTCTGGATGATCTCGTCGGTGAGCGCTTTATTAGGCGTGCACTCGGCGGTATCCTCGGGCAGCGACGGCGTTTCATACAGCGCTTTCAGGTTGTACGCCCAGCGCCACATATAATTGAAAGCCCGCACCGCGGTATCCGGGAACTGAAACGTCGGAATGTTAGCGTGGTTCAGAATGCTCTCGCCCGCGGCCACTTCGGCGCCGCCCATCCAACTCGCCAGAATCGGCTTACCCTCCAGCTTGGCGAAAGGTTTCAGATGATCGGCAGTCTGCGTGGGATCGGTCATTGACTGCGGCGTCAGCACGACGAGCAGGCCGTCGCTATTGGGGTCTTTGGCGGCGATCTCGACCGCCTTGGCATAACGTTCGGGGCTCGCGTCGCCGAGCACGTCAATCGGATTATTGTGGCTCCAGGCCGCGGGTAGGATCTGGTTCAGCGAGTCCATCACCTCGGCCGAAAGATCCGTCAGTTCGCCCTGCGCGGACACCAGCGCATCGGTGGCCAACACGCCGGGACCGCCGGCGTTGGTCAGGATAGTCAAGTGTGGACCTTTGGGGCTGGGCTGCTTCGAGAGCACTTCGGCCATGTAGAACAGGTCGGCGATGCTGTTCACGCGCAGCACGCCGCTACGGCGGAAGGCCGCCTCGAGCACTTCATCGCTGCCCGCCAACGATCCGGTGTGCGAGGCCGCCGCTTTGGCCGCCGCCGCACTGCGCCCCGCCTTGATGACGATGATCGGCTTGTTGAGGGCGACTTCGCGCGCCGCGGAAAGGAAAGCGCGGGCATCGCCGATGGTCTCCATATAAATAACGATGCTGCGGGTCCGCGGATCATTGCCCAGGTAATAAATCAGGTCGCCCCAGCCGACGTCCAGCATGGAGCCGATGGAGACGAACGCGCTGAAGCCCACGTTTTCTTTGAGGCTCCAGTCGAGAATCGCCGTGCATAGCGCCCCGCTCTGGCTGATGAAGCCTACGTTGCCGGGCCTGGCCAAGGCTGCCGCGAAGGTGGCGTTGACGCCGGTGAGCGGGCTCATCACGCCCAGACAGTTCGGGCCGACGATGCGCATGTTGCCGCGGCGCGCCTCGGCCATCACCTGTCGTTCCAGTTCGACTCCCGCGGGACCGGTTTCTTTGAACCCCGCTGAAATCACGATGGCGCCCTGCACGCCTTCCTCAACGCAATCGTGGATGATGCCTGGTACCGTGGCCGCGGGTGTCACGATAACTGCCAAGTCGACCGGTTCCGGAACATCAGCGACGTGCTTATATGCCTTCACTCCGAGCACGCTCGGCCGCTTTGGGTTGATCGGAAACACAGTTCCGCCAAACGGATTGCTTACCAGGTTCCAAAGAACCGTACGCCCGACGCTACCGGTATTCTCCGTGGCGCCGATTACGGCAACGGTCTTAGGCGAAAAGAAAACATCGAGTGGCTGCGTGCCCGCTTTAACGTTCTTGCGTGCTGGTTTGGTAACTTGCATAGTCATTTACTCAGTGGATTCGGCTCCGAAGGCGGCCCGGTTCAGGGCGTCGATCACGTCCTGACTCGAAAGCCCGTTCTTGCGCGCGACGGTTTCGATGTCGCAGTCATCGCAACTGGCGCGGAACCCCAGGTCCTCGAAGACCGGGATGGTCTCCGGATGCGACTGCTTCACATCGCGAACGATCATATTACGGCGGATCAATTGATCAAATCGAAACATTGGCGCGCTTCCCAGTAGTGTGGTGTCCTTCGACATAATTTTAGCAGGAGTATCGGGTCATAAAGTCAAAATATTCAAGGTAGGCTAGACTGGAAAAATCGCCATGGACGCCCCGGTTCGATCCCAGACCGCGACCGTTGCAATCTCGAACGCGGTTCCGCCCTCCGCCGGCTCCACGCCTGACGAGGGCCGCTTTGTCCCCGGTACATTGGTCGCGGGACGTTATCGCATCATTTCGCTGCTGGGCCGCGGCGGCATGGGCGAGGTCTATCGCGCCACCGATTTAACTCTGTCGCAGCCGGTCGCGTTGAAGTTCCTGCCCGAGTCCGGTCCCGATCACTTGCGCGCGCTCGAACGTTTCCATAGCGAAGTCCGCATCGCGCGGCAGGTGTCGCACCCGAACGTTTGCCGCGTTTACGACGTGGGTGAGGCGGACGGCATGGCGTACATCTCCATGGAGTATGTAGATGGAGAGGACCTGGCCTCGCTGCTGCACCGCATTGGCCGGCTGCCGGCGGATAAGGCGCTGGACGTTGCGCGCAAGATCTGCGCAGGCGTGGCGGCGGCGCATGACAAGGGCGTGATCCATCGCGACCTGAAGCCCGCGAACATTATGCTTGACCGGCGCGGCAATGTTACCGTCATGGATTTCGGGTTGGCCGCTGTCGCGGACCAATTACGCGGCTCCGAGGCGCGCAGCGGGACGCCGGCCTACATGGCCCCGGAGCAGTTGCGCGGCGAAGAAGTCACCGCCCGCAGCGACATCTACGCGCTGGGCATGCTGTTGTACGAGATCTTCACGGGCAAGCGCGCCTACGAAGCCGCCACAATGGCCGAGTTGATGCGCATGCAGGAAAGCGCCCAGATCACCAGTATGTCGTCGATCGCCGCGGAGATCGATCCGGCGGTGGAAAAGGTGATCCGGCGGTGCCTCGATCCAGATCCCGCGCGCCGTCCGCCAACCGCGCTGTCCGTGGCGGCCGCTCTGCCGGGCGGCGATCCTTTGGCGGCGGCTCTGGCAGCGGGCGAGACACCCTCGCCTGATCTGGTGGCGGCGTCGGGTAAGACCGAAGGCTTACCGCTGGCGAAGTCTATCCCCCTGGCGTTGGGTTTGGTGGTGCTGATTATCGCCGTGCCGTTTGTCCGGACCAACGTCGAACTGCATAGCATAGTGCCGTACGATCTTTCCGCGGAAGCGCTGGCCGCCAAGGCCCGGGAATTGGCCGCCGGCTTCGGTTATACGGCCTTGCCGGCCGACCGCAAGTACGACTTGCATTGGGATTGGGATTACATCAGAACGGCGGGCAAGCAGATCAGGAGCGCGGCAGAAGCCCGCCGCGAGTTTCAGGCCGAGCCGCCGCTGCGCCTGGGTTACCGCGAGAGTCCCATGCCGCTGGTGGCCCTGCCCGATGGTGAGATCACCGAGAACAGGCCGGCGCCGACGCTCGCGGGCATGATCGAAGTTTGGCTCAACAGCCGGGGCGAGCTGCGCGCGTTCCACGCCGTGCCGCCGCAAGTGGATCGTCCCGCGCCCGCGGCCGCCATCGACGCGCAAGTGATTTCCCGCGCCATCGGCATCGACATTTCCCAATGGCCGGAAACACCGCCCCGCTTCACGCCGCTCTACGCGTTCGACTGGCAGAAGGCCTGGAAAGGTGCGGACCCCGCCTTGCATTGTGAAGTGACTGTGCAGGCGGCCGCATGGCACGGCCGTCTGACTGATTTGCAGGTGATCTGGCCGTGGTCCAGGCCCTGGCGCGAGCCCGAGTCGCACGCGCAGACCTTGAAGGACCTGATGGTTGAGATCATGGAGCGCGTCATTCTGGCATTGGTCTTCATCTTTTCGGCTTTCCTGGCGGCGCGCAATTTGCGCGCGGGCCGGGGAGACCGGCGCGGTGCCTGGCGCCTGGCGGTAGCCTCTTTCATGCTGGCGGCCGCCGCGTGGCTATGCACGGTTCACTGGGTGGTGGATTTCTCGATGGGCTCCATCCTCGCTACGAATGCGGGAGAGTGGTTCACTTCCGCGGCGCTGCTATGGCTGCTGTACATCGCCCTGGAGCCTGCGGTACGCGCACGTTGGCCGCATGCCATCGTGACCTGGAGCCGCGTGCTGGCCGGACGATGGCGGGACGCACAGGTTGCCGCGCACGTACTTTATGGAGCGCTGCTGGGAACGAGCATCGCCGGCTTGTTCCTGGGGGCCCAGTGGTATGGGAGCCGTAGCGGCGCGCTGGTGGCTTCTGACGCCAGCGTCGGAGTAAGCTCCCTGTACTTCGTTGCCGACCTGCTTTCGAATGCGAAAAACGCCATCGGCTTTGGGCTGATGGTTGTATTCGCGATTTTTTGTTTCCGCGCGGTGCTGCGCAAAGACTGGCTCGCTTCCATCGCCGCGGCGGTGCTTTTCACTTTGGCGGAAGGCGACGTCTGGCAAGGTCACAACGTTGCGTTTAACCTCGCATTCTTTCTGGTGATCTTTGCGCTCCTGGTGTTTGTCCTGCTGAGGCTTGGTCTGGTATCCACGATCGTAGCCGTATTCTTCATTAACATGCTGCTGCTGACACCTGGCGCGCAGGGGTTAACGAAACCGTACGAGTGGGCAGCCGTGGCTTATCCGGCTCTGATGATCGGCACCGTGTTGTGGGCCTTCTGGCGTGCGTCCGGACATCAGTTGATGACGATCAACGCGGAGGAGAAATGAGCAGCCGGGTTTTGGTCTGTTGCCTGTTGGCTGTGGCGCCGTTCGCCGCTGCCCAGGACCGGCAGCTATCGTGGAGTGACGAATTCAACGGCGCTCCCGGTTCGCCTCCGGATCCGTCCAAGTGGGTCTACGATCTCGGCGCCGGTGGATGGGGCAATCGGGAGCTCGAGACGTACACGGACCGCCGCGCCAACGCGTATCTTGACGGTCAGGGGCACCTGGTGATTCAGGCGCTGCAGGCGGAGCCGGGTAAGTTCACTTCCGCTCGTCTGAAGACGTTGGGTAAGTTCGCGTTCACTTACGGCAGAGTGGAAGCCCGCATCAAGATTCCTTACGGACAGGGGATCTGGCCGGCTTTCTGGATGCTTGGCGCCGACATTGCCGATCGGCATTGGCCTGGCTGCGGCGAGATCGATATCATGGAAAACATCGGGCGCGAGCCGGAGACGGTCCATGGCACTGTCCACGGACCGGGCTATTCCGGTGCAAAAGGCATTGGTAAGCCTTTCCAGCTTGCTGCCGGCCGCTTTGCCGATGACTACCACATCTATGCGGTCGATTGGTCGCCCGGGCGCGTTGAGTTTCTCGTGGATGGTGTGAGTTACCACGCTGTTACCCCTGCGTCGCTACCGGCAAGTACGATGTGGGTCTATGATCATCCTTTCTTCCTGCTGCTCAACGTGGCGGTCGGCGGGGAGTGGCCGCACAATCCGGATCAGACCACCGTATTCCCGCAGAAGATGTTGGTCGACTATGTTCGCGTGTATAAACGTGACTAAGTCGGGTCGCCGTGGATTTTCAGAAGCAACTCGATCTCGTTTTGCGGAACCCGTATTGCGGCAGCAATGGTGGGTAATGCGTCGCCGCGGCGATGCATATCGAGTGCTTGCGCATGGGGGCTCAGCTTGACGCTTGGCGGCGCCTGCCGGGCTCGCACGCGGATTGCGGTCGAGATACAGAATCCAAGGCAGGAAATCAATCCCAGGGCGAGAATCGAGTATTGCGTGATGGGGCTGAGCAACCAGTCGAGGTTCATGCCGGATCTCCTGGTTTAACCGCCGGCTGAGGATGCTCGCGGGCGCCCGCGATCTCCAGAATCCGGACACCGTAATGCCCGTGTACCGTGACGGCCTCGCCGCGTGCGACCACTTTGTCGTTGACTAATACCTCTACCGGGTCTTCGACATTGCGATCGAACTCTACCATGGACCCGGTGTCCAGCCGCAGGATTTCGTCGAGAGACATCTGCCGGCGGCCGAAGCGCAGCGTGACTGGCAGCTCGATATCCAGCAGGATATCCAGCGCGGGTGCGGTTGCGGCGCCCGGAAAAGATCGTTCATTCATGCAGATTTGCTCCGTGGATGAGATAGCCAGACTCTCTCTAAGTGACTGCGCAGCCGCAGCACCGCTTGCACGCGCAACTGGTGAATGCGCGAGAGGTGCAGCCCCATCACTTCGGCGATCTCGCGCAGGTTCAGTTCTTCGTAGTAATACAGCGTCAAGACGGTGCGTTCCGTCTTCGGCATGCGATCGATCGCCAGCGCCAGGATGCTTTCGAGTGCGGAGCGTTCCAGGATGCGCGAGGGGCGATCCTCTTCGTCGTCCGGAATGAAGTTCAACAGCTCGACTTCGGTGCCGTCGCCGGCCGCGTACTCCAGCCGCTCCAACTCTGCCGATTGCACTTCCGAGAGCCACTTCTGATACTCCGCCGGGGCGATCTCCAGTTCTGCGGCGATCTCTTCCTCCGAGGGCTCGCGGCCCAGACGCTGCTGTGCGCGATGAATGGCTGCCTCGATCAGTTTCGACTTCCTGCGGGTCTCGCGCGGCGCCCAATCCATCTCCCGCAGGCTGTCCATGATCGCGCCGCGGATGCGCCGCTCCGCGTAGGTGTTGAGCTGGACATTCAACATGGGATCGAAGTTATCGATCGCCGCGATTAATCCCACCACTCCGGCGGAAACCAGATCTTCTACTGATATGTAACTGGGCAAGCGGTCGTGAATCCGCTTGGCGATCAGCCGCACTTGTGGCAAGTGCTGCAACACCAGTGCCTCGCGGCGAGCGGCGATATCGTCGTCAATAACCGGCTGAGGGCCGTAGGAACTGCTTCCCATGTCGTCGATTCAGGCTACTGCCTGAAGCTCTGTGGGCAATCGGCGTTCCATTGAGTCACTCAGTCGCGCAGCGTTAGCCGGCTCCAAATCCTCTGGTATGGACTGGCCCAGACCAAAGTAAGAAAGCGGCATCCGCTGATAGAGCGCTTCGGAATAGACTGATGCCAAAGAGTCTACTTCGTCGAGGTGGGTGAACAGTAACTTGGATGGCCGGTAGGCTCGGTAAATTCCTATTAACTTCCGCAACACTGCCGGATCGGTTGACCCTGTCAAAACCAGGTGTGTGTCAACGTTTTGACAGCCGGAGAAGAAGTCCGCCAGGTTGGCTCCTCGGTGTTTTTGACAGGCGAGATCGTAACCGGGTGTGTCGATTAGGACGAGGTCTGATAAAGGCGCCGCCTCGATAGCGAGTGTCAATGCCGCATGGCTTTCCACCGCATGGAAGGGGACGCCCAGGATGGATGCAAAGGTCCGCAGTTGCTCGGCCGCGCCGATGCGTTGCGTGTCGGCTGTAATCAGGCGCGGCGGGCGGCCGGCCCGCAGCCCCTCCACAATCGCGAGCTTTACCAGCGTAGTGGTTTTTCCGGTTCCGGGGGGGCCGACCAGGGCAGTCACATGTCCGAGGCCCGGGCTGAACTCCGGGGACGGCTGCCACTCGACTAAGCTCGGGCCCGCCGCGTCCGCCTCTTCTGAAGACGCCAGCCCCATGACCACTTCGCATACGCCCAAATGACACAACTCGGGCGCCGACTCGCGCGCATCCAGCAGTAACGCATCCGGCCCCAGCTCCATGTGCGCCTGTGCCAGCGCCTCTTTGATGCTGGCGGCAAAGAATGACTTCACTTGCAGAGGTTCGGCAGTCGCGGTAGCCATACTTATTGAATCACTCCTAACGAGACGATCTTGATTTCCGCCGGAATTTCGTTGTGTGAGATAAAGTAAAGATTCCGAATCGTGGGTTCCACCATCTGGCGAAGAAAGTATCGCGAACTTGAACCTGAAATAGCCGCCACGGCCGCTTCGGGATTGCCTACTTTTTTAGCGATGCGCTGCAGGCAATCGCGGATCACCGGCGGCGCGAGCGTCAAGTGGCTGTTCTGCTCACCATGCTGAATGGCGGATTCCACCACTTGCTCGAGGGACTGGTCAACCAGATAGGCAGTCAGATCACCGGCAGCGTTCAGGAACGGCTTCACCACCGACCGGCGCAAAGCTTGCCGCACATACTCCGTGAGCAGCACCGTGTTACGAGTTGTTACTCCTGCCTCGCCCAGCGCTTCGAGAATAGTGACTGAGTCGCGGATGGATACGCGCTCGCGGAGTAAGTTCTGTAACACGCGCTGCACCGTAGCTAGTGGCAGCAGTTTTGGTACCAGATCTTCAACTGCCTTGGGACAATCGACGCCCGCACGGTCCAGATAGCGCTTGGCATCCTGCCGCGAGAATAACTCGTGCGCGTAGCGGCGCACCAGTTCGGCGAGATGCGTTCCCATCACGCTCACCGGATCCACTACCGTGAATGCGCGGCGGCGGGCGGCATCGGCCTGTTCGGCCGGAACCCACCAGCCGGTCATGCCAAAGGCCGGTTCTTTAGTCTGCTTGCCGCCGGGCGCCGGCTCCAGCTTACCGACGGGAATCGCTAACTCGCAGCCAGCCGGTAACTCGTACCGCCCAATCTCTGCACTCTTAAGCAAGATCACATATTCGTTGGCCTTCAACGCAACGTTGTCCACAACCCGCACGGGGCCCAGCACGATGCCAATCTCTTTGGCTAACTGGCGGCGGATGCCGCCGATGCGTTTGATGAGCGGGGATTCCTGCCCGCCGCTGACAAACTTCACCAGCCCCAGCCCCATTTCGATCGATAACGGTTCGACGCGCAACAGGTTTTCGATGTTTTCCTTCGAGGTGGGCTTCGCAGTCGCCTCGGCCTTTTCCGCATGGGCCTGGCGCTTTTTCATGCTCCATGCTGCGGCGCCCAGCCCGCAGCCCATCAAGAGAAACGGCGGTCCTGGCAGGCCCGGAAACAGGGAGAGAATCACCAGGACCCCGCTGGCCAGAAGCAGCGGATTCGGGCTGCCGAAAACCTGCTTCGAGAAATCCGAGGCCAGCCGGTCATCGGAGCTGGCGCGAGTTACAATCAGACCGCCCGAAATCGATATCATCAGGGCGGGGATCACCGTCACCAGGCCGTCACCAATCGTCAAAACCGTATAAGTCTCGAGCGCATGGCTCAAGTCCATGCCGTGCTGCAGCACGCCGATCAGGAATCCTGCGACGATATTAATAGCGGTAATCAGAATGGCGGCGACGGCATCGCGCTGGGTGAAGCGCGAAGCGCCGTCCATCGCGCCGTAAAACTCAGCCTCGCGGGCCAGATCTTTGCGGCGTTTGCGGGCCTCAGCTTCCTGGATGAGGCCCGAGCTGAGGTCGGAATCGATCGACATCTGCTTGCCGGGAAGGGCATCCAGGGTAAAGCGGGCAGTCACTTCTGAGATGCGCACCGCGCCGTGGTTGATGACCACATACTGGATAGCGATCAACACCAGAAAAATCACTGCGCCGATAACATAGTTGCCCCCTACCACGAAGTTACCAAACGCCTGAATGACGTCGCCCGCGGCACTCGTGCCCGTGTTGCCATTCATCAGAATCAAGCGCGTGGAAGAAATGTTCAACGCCAGGCGGAACAGCGTAAGCAGCAGCAGGGTAGTGGGAAAGACACTAAACTCCACCGGCTTGCGGATGTACAACGCCACCATCATCACTGTGACTGACATCATGATGTCGGTCACCAGAAGTATGTCGAGTAAAAAAGGAGGAATCGGAGCAATGAGCGCCAGCACCACGCCCAGTACGGCCATGGGAACGCCCATCTCTTTCCAATCGACGAGCGTTTTCCAGGAGAATTGTTTTGGCGCAGGCGCCGCGATGACCCGTGCCGGTGTCAAGATTCGAACGCTCCCATGTTGGTGTGTCTGCTTCTATGCAGTCCTTTTGCCATTCATCAGCTTGAAGATATAAGCGAGTACCTCCGCCACCGCGCGGTAAAACTCCGCCGGGATCTCCTGCCCGACGTCCACTGACTTATACAGCGCCTGCGCCAACGGCGGGTTCTCAATCAAAGGAACCTGGTGATCAATCGCTTTCTGCCGGATGCGCAGCGCCAGGTAGTTCTTTCCCTTCGCGACCACTTTTGGCGCGCCGGGCGTGTTGATGGTGTAGCTCAATGCCACGGCGTAGTGCGTCGGATTCACGATGACCGCTGTCGCTTTGGGTACCTCGTGCATCATGCGGCGCCGGGCCATGTCACGCCGCAAACGCCGTAGCCGCTGCTTGATGAGCGGGTTGCCTTCGATTTCCTTGAACTCGTCGCGGATATCCTGTTTGCTCATTTTCAGCTCCCCCTGATATCGCTGTTTTTGCCGGATCAGATCCACCGCGCCGAAAATGACAAACAGCATGGAAGCCTTCCATAACAGCGTCTGGATAGAACTGGCGACCAGCAGGGCTCCGGAAGGAATGGTTCTGAGCGGCAGCAGGAAATAGCTATCGAAGTTATCCCGTACCAGAATGTAAAGCACGATTGCGAAGACCGGAATCATGACCACGGCCTGCAACAGCGCCGAAAGATTCTGTTTGGGCAATTGGCGCAGACGATTCATCGGATTCAGCCGCTGGCCGCTGGGTGTCAGGCTCTTGAGGCTGATTCCCATACGCGTCACGATCAGTTGCACTCCGATCGTGATGCCGATCATCACGCCGCCCAAGCTCAGTAACGGTGTGAGCAAATGTCTCAAAAGACGGAGTCCGAAGTAAATGATGTCCGCGGGCGGCATTGATGCAGAAGTCGCATGGCGCAGGATTTCAGAAATCACATTGCGTAGACTTAAGATCCACGGCAGCCCGAAGACCCGCAACATGGCGACAAATGCCAAAAACTGGAGGGCGCTGACGAATACGCGCGCGGTCGGGAATCGTCCCTCTTCCCGGGCCTTCTTCAGCCGGTGCTGGGTTGGCTGTTCTGTTCGCTGGTCTTTGTCGGCCATGCTTTTTCTAGCGCGCGATCAGCCCCTGTGCGGCGGCAAATGTGCCCGAGGCGCTGAGCCGGAACAACGCCGGCAGCATCAGCATGAGTGGTCCGAGTAGCCCAAGGGCGACGATCATCTTGATCGGAAACGAAAGGTGTAGAAGCTGTAACTGTGTGTTCACTCGTCCTAACAGAGCCAGGCAAATATCCAGCATCACCAGGACGGCAATCATGGGCATCGCCAGCCGCAGGCCTGTGCTGAAGATCGTAGATCCCATCAACAGAATCTGTTCACCCGCGCCGCGCGAAAGCGTGAATGCGCCCGCCGGATGCGTCTCCATACTTCGGGCCAGAAGCCGAATCACCTGGTGATCGAATCCCATAGCAAAGAACAACAGCCCCCCGGCAAGTTGTGCGAGCACCACTAACACAGTCGAATCGGCCTGCGTGTTCGGGTCCACCATGGAAGCGAAAGCATATCCAGCCTGCATGCCGAGGATTTGCGCGCCTACGTTGAAAGCCTCCATGACAAACGCGACGGCCAGCCCGATACCCACGCCCAGCGCCGCCTCCATAAGTATCCACGTGGTGAATGCTCCTACCGTGGGCGCGGCCGTCACCGTGGGCCAGTGCGAAAAAAGAGCAATCGTGATCCCGAGTGACAATAGCACGCGCGCCGGCGCCACGCTGCCCGATGCGCCGGGAATCGGAATAAAGATGAAAACGCCCGAGATCCGTACCAACGTCAGGAGAAACCCGAGTAACACCGGGATGGAAACGATTAGGTCAGCGCGCATAGCGCGTGAAGTCGCTCAGAATGTTTACTGTATAAGTAGTCATCTTCTGCGCGATCCAAGGCAGGGCTATCATGAATGTCGCCAGGAATGCGACCAGCCGCGGGATGGCGTTGAATGCGGAATCCTGGATGGAGGTCAGAATCTGGACCAGACTCACCAGAATCCCGACCACAAATCCAACCGCCAGTAAAGGGGCAGCCAGCCAGAATGCAGTCATCAAAGCCTGGCGCAGTATTTGAATCACAAATTCCGGAGTCATGTGTAAAAACCCTTCATCAGAGAGCCGATGACCAGGTTCCAGCCATCGGCCAGCACAAACAGGAGAATCTTAAATGGCGCGGAAATCATGACGGGCGGCAACTGGATCATGCCGATCGATAGAGTTACTGATGCGACCACCAAATCGATGATGAGAAACGGCAGAAATAGCACGGCGCCGATCTGGAATCCGGCTTTTAACTCGGACAGGATGTAGGCCGGCACCAGGACCCGAAGCTCCAGTTCGGCAGGGTTATGCGGCGTTGGCGCATGCGAAATATCCAAGAACAGCTTCACGTCTTTCTCACGCACAAAGCGGATCAGGAACGCCTTGAGCGGCTTAGCCCCGGCGTCGAAAGCCTGCTCCGGTGTAAGTTGATTCTTCTCGAGTGGCTCCCAGCCCTCGTGATACACCTCGGAAGCTACTGGCGATATGACTAAAATGGTGAGAAACAGCGCGATACCGACTAATACCTGATTCGATGGCGTGGTCTGGGTTCCCAGAGCCTGGCGCAGAAAGTGAAGCACAATCGTGATGCGCAGAAACGGGGAGATGGCCATCAAAAGAGCCGGCAACAGCGTCAGCAGCGTCATCAGAATGACGATCTGCATCGGAACGCTCATGGCTTCGGTGTTCTTCCCCATGTGGATACCCAGGAGCGAGGCGGGCGAATCGGCGGCTACGGCGAGCGTTGCGAAGGGCGCTAACATCCGCGGCTCACCACCCGATCTACGGCCGTTACCTCGACGCCGGTGGTCCTCAATACGGAACAGCCTCCGGGTGAGAGAGCCACTAATAGAATCTGATCGCCTACTTTGACCATATGCAGCGAATGTTGCGGTGTCAGCCGCAGTTGCTCTATCGAACGCATCTGGCGGGTGGACGCCCGGCCTGGCCGTTTGACTGTAAGCCTGGCCCCGCCCACGCGTCGCAGCCAGTACAAAGTGCCGCCAAGCAAGCCGAGGACCAGCACAATGGCGAGAATCTGCCGTACGGGTTCCATGCCCTATTGCCCGCTGAGCTTTACTATGCGGATTGCATGACGGCCGTTCATAACGTTCAACTCGCCCGACCCAATGTGCGCCTTTCCAGCGAACACGTTGACGCTTTCGCCCGCCGGATGCCTGGTAGATATGACGCTGCCCGCTCTTAAGTTCAGTAGCTGGCTGACGCGGAGCATAGGACCTGGCAGGCTGGCTTCCAGCTCAAAAGGCAGGTCGAGTAAGCGGGCCAGTGGTGCGGAGTCCATTTGCACTTATCCTTGAATCAGGTTCAGCGTGTCTTGCATCATCTGATCGCCGGTGGTAATCACGCGGCCGGCCGCTTGATAACTGCGTTCGTAAGTGAGCAGATTAGTAAACTCCGTGGCCATATCTGACGTGGACTGCTCGAGTGAGCCGCCCACGATTTGCCCGCGGCCCGCCGTATTGGCAGCGCCGACTACGATTGGGGCAGTCTGCGCGGTAGCCTGCAAGTTATTCTCGCCTACGGACAACAAGCTGTTCGGGTTCTGGATGCTGGCCATCGCCAACTGGCCTACCGTCACCTCCTGCCCGTTGGAATAGTCGGCGACCAACAAGCCCCCGTTCTCCAGGCTGACATTGTTGATTTGGCCGGCGGCCGTGCCATCTTGCGTAACGCTCTCCTCTGCCGAGGCCTGGGACAGTTGCGTGATCAGTGAGTTGCCCGAGGAGTCGAACATATTCCAATTAATGCTCATGTCGTTAGCGCCATCCGCGAGCCCCGCGATGGCGATTGTCTGCGGCCCCGCACTGGAGGCCGGGCTCGTCAGGTAGCCATTTCCATCGAACGTCAGGTTCCCGGAGGCTAGCGTGGTGTTGCCGCCGGAACCCAAATCGGCCGTCGGAATCGTGACAGTGTAAGACCATGCGTTGGTATCGGTTTTGGTGAAATCGATTGTGAGTGTGTGGCTGTTGCCAAGAGAGTCGTAAACCTGTACCGGCGCTGAGTAAGTGGAGTCACTGCCGGAGGTCGAGGCGTCGGCATCAAGGTTCACTGGCACGCTCATGGTGGTTGTCGCTGTGCCCGGGATCAGAGTTCCCATCGGCACGGTCAGATTCGTCGTACTTCCCGTCGGATTCACCGTGCCGTTTACTGCCATCCAACCTTGGACGTTTTGGCCATTCGCAGTCACCAGGTTTCCCGCGGAGTCGACCTGAAAGCTTCCGTCCCGCGTGTAAAGCGTCTGGCCGCTCGCGTCCTTCACCACAAAAAAGCCGTTACCTTGAATGGCGACATCGGTAGGTCCGGACGTAGTAGTTACCGTGCCCTGGATATAATTAGTGTCGGTTTGGATCGGACCCACACCCATGCCGACCTGCGCCGGATTCAATGCGCCGCCGAGAGTCTCCGACATCAAGTCAGAAAACTCGACTTCAGCGGCCTTGAAGCCGGGCGTGTTCATGTTGGCGAGGTTATTGCCGCAGACGTCGATGGCGTCCGAATCGGCTGTGAGTGCGGAAAGCGCGGATGAAAACCCTGGAAACATTGATGTTCTCCTTAAGATTGCGTTGGGCTGGTCGAGTTCGTCGAGTTACTTTGTCCGGTAGACGAACTGGATGACTGGGCAGCATACGTCTCGATATCGCTTCGGATCCCGATCACCTGTTCCAGCTCGCTGAATTGAGCTAACTCGGACACGAATTGGGTGCTATCGGTCGGATTGAGCGGATCCTGATTCTGAAGTTGTGAGACGAGTAGCTGCAGAAATACGCCTTCACTGTCGCTTGACGACAGCGCGTCGGTACTGGATTGCGAACTGGTAGTGCTGGATGAGCCAGTCACCCCGTTAACTGCTGAAGCCATAAGATTCTCCTGAAGCTTTACCCGTGCTTGTGAGGTTGGATTCCAGTTCCTGCACCCACCGGGGCCGATTGGATTGGTTCTGACGTTGTTGATCGCCGCCCTGCTGTGAACCGGATTGCGATTGCGAATCCCCCTGCCTGGAATCATTGGATGCGTTGTGGCTGTTCGTGGTAGGAGTTGACGCGAGGGTCTGCACGGGCTGCCACGCATCTGTCCGGTAACCATTCTCCTGAAGCTTGCCGGTCAGATCTGAGAGTCCCTGTTGCAGGCTATGCGCCAATTCGGGGTCGTCTGTATGTACAGCAAGCCGTAACTCGCCGGGTTGCTGTACCAGCCGGACTAATACCTTTTCGTTGCCTGACGGATTCACTTGCATCAGAATGTTATTGAGCGGCTGGTGTGCAGGCGGCTGTTCCTGGGCCCGTAAAACCGCAAGCTCGGGCGAGCCGGAAACTGCCGGCGTCTGCTTGACCGCCGTGCCGGTGTCGACAGGCCGGCTGGCGGTCAGCGCCGCGAGAACGTTCTGGGTCTGAGTGACTGATGCCGTGCCGTCCTCGCCGGGCGTATCGCCGAATTTCTTGGAGTCAGTGCCCGCGCCGGCGTCGTCGCTGAGCGCTTGCTGCGGCGTGTTCTCATTGTCCGCTGACCCGGACTGCATGCGCAGCATAAACACACTGGGCGGTCGAGCGGCGGCCGTTGGTTCCGTCTGGATTGACTCCGGTTGCGGTACGGCGTCCGTGGCGGGCAGGGAACTACTATCTGCCGGATCGGCCGTGTTGGGAGTGTCATCGCCCTTAGCTGCGCCTTCCGGGAGCAGGCTCGCAGGCAGGATCAAAGGTACGGCGGCCGTTACAGGAGTGGTAACGGCCGCCTGGGCGGCGTTATTGCCCTTTGTTGCCTTTGCCGTGGTCGAAGTAGCTCGTGACGATGTGCGGCTCTGTGCGCTGGTGTATCCTTCAAATTCCTGGGAGAACGTGCTCGTGCCCGCGACTGGCTGCCGCTGCGTGTAGCTTGCCGGCGCGAAGGCAGCTGCGGAATTCGTGGCAGAGGCGGTGGTCACGGCTTCGAGCAATGCAGATTCGCCGCCAACCTGAGTGACTAATCCTTCCAATAGGATAGAATCCGTTCCGCGGTGTTGGAGGTTTGACTGTCAAGCCTGGCCGTCAAGGAATTGACGAATCAGTCCTGCCGCACGGTATGCAACACGCTGGAAGTTACTGAATGCGCGATGCGCCGGAACAAACCATTTAGGCCAGTGACTTGCATGGATGAATGCGCCACATGGATCCGTTAACCATAGCCGCCGCCAGCGGCCTCCGCTCGCGCATACAAGCGCTCGACCTGTTGGCGAACAATCTCGCGAATACCGGAACCAACGGCTATAAGGGCGACCAGGAATTTTACAGTCTCTTCACCTCGGCAGAGGCCAACGGAGGAGATACTGGTCCCGCGGCCACCCTGCCAGTGGTTGAGCGGCAATGGACTGACTTCTCGCAAGGCACGCTCCAGGTAACTGGCAACCCACTCGACGTGGCCTTATCCGGCAAGGGGTTTCTGGTGGTAAACGGCCCGAACGGCCCTCTCTACACGCGCAATGGGAGTTTGGAAGTGTCGTCCTCCGGTGAGCTGACGGTCGCCGGCAAATATGCTGTACAGGACAAAGCCGGCAGTCCAATCCATGTGGCGTCCAACTCACGGGTCGAAATCTCGACGGACGGCACCGTGCAGCAGGACGGGAACACCATCGGGCAGATCAAAGTCGTGACCCTGCCATCCACTGACTCACTGCAAAAGGTGGGTGACGCCTGTTTTCGGAATACGGATTCCACCAACCGCCCGGTGGATGCCGCCACCGTCGAGGTCCAGCAAGGAAAGATCGAACAATCCAACGTGCCTGTGGCGCAAGCCGCCATGCGTTTGGTCGGTGTCATGCGGCAATTCGAGATGCTGCAAAAGGCCATTGGCGTCAGCACCGACATGGATACCAAGGCCATCCAGGAGGTGGCGCGCGTCACATAATCGCGCCGCTCGTAACTTGCGAAAGACTTGAGGAGTGAACCATGATCCGCGCTTTATACACCGCCGCCAGCGGGATGAACGCCCAGCAAACCAACGTCGATAACATAGCCAATAACCTGGCCAATGCGAGCACCGCCGGCTATAAGGCGCGCCGCGCACAATTCCAGGATCTGCTCTATCAGAATATGGTTCAGCCCGGCACCTCTGCCAGCCAGCAGACCACTGTCCCGGCGGGTCTACAGCTCGGCCTGGGAGCCCGCGCCGCCTCCAACGAAATTATATTTACCCAAGGAAATTTCACGGAGACAGATAATCCGCTGGACTTAGTAATCCAGGGCAACGGATTCTTTCAGATCCGCCTGGCTTCTACCGGACAATTAGCCTACACGCGAGACGGTGAGTTCCAATTAGACAAGAACGGTAACGTGGTAACTGCGAATGGCGACACTCTGGAACCGCAGATTACGATTCCTGCTGCCGCCCAGTCCATCAGCGTCGCGCAGGATGGCACTGTAAGTTACATCCTGTCCGGCCAGACATCCGCTCAAAAGGCCGGCCAGATCCAGTTAGCCGGTTTTCAGAATCCAGCCGGGTTAAACAGTCTGGGCCACAATCTCTATCAGCCCACGGACGCCTCCGGCGATCCTACAGTCGCAAACCCCGGCGGCCAGGAAGGCTTGGGCACCTTACTGCAAGGTTACACGGAGCAATCCAATGTCAGTATTGTCGAGGAGTTTATCAATCTGATCGTCGCCCAGCGGGCCTATGAGGCAAATTCGAAGGTCGTAAAGGCAGCCGATGAGATGTATCAACAGGTGAACAATCTACGGCAATGAGACTCCGCGCGCTGGTGCTGGTTCTGGCAATCACCGGTGGGGCCGCGGCGCAAACGCCGGCCTGCAAGCCGCTCGAAGACGACCGCATCCTGGGAAAGGATCTGGCGGCCGTCATTCCCGCGTTCCGGCCGATGCCCCCCGAAACGTTACTGGCCAACACGCCGCCGCCGGGATCGCAGCACATCTTCCACACGCCTGAGTTACTGTCCCTGGCGCAACGTTATGGCCTGCACATTGCCGGCGACGCCACCGCCTGCTTCGCACGCGCCATGGAACCGCTCGATCGCGATCGCGTTCTTAGCGCCATGCGAACTGCCCTGCATATTCCCGATGCGCGCATCGAATTGGCGGAGACCAGCCTTTATCCGGTGCCAAAGGGTAGGGTCGAGTTCGACCTGGACCACTTGGGAACTCCCGCCACCCAGGACGAGCGTTCACCGGTGCTCTGGCGCGGTGACCTGCTCTACGGAGATGGGCATCACTTCGCCATTTGGGCGCGAGTGCGCATCATGGCGCGCTGCCCCGAGATTGTAGCGGCCGAAAATCTGAAGCCAGGCCGCGCGATCGAGTCATCGCAATTGCATGTGCGGATGGCGGAAGGTTTTCCGATGCCGGTAAAGCAGCGGCTGTCGATCGACGCCGTGGTAGGAATGGCGCCAGCGCGCCCGATCGCGGCAGGCACCGTGCTGCGCGCCGATTTGCTCACGCCCCCCAACGTGATCAGCCGCGGCGAGATGATCGAGATCGAAGTACGCAGCGGCGCCGCACGCCTCGTTTTGACGGCTCGCGCGGAATCCGCCGGCCGCGACGGCGACATCATCGCTGTCCGCAATCTTGAGAGCAACAAGGTCTTCACCGCGCAGGTGGCCGGCAAAGGCAAGGCCGTCATCGTGACTGACTTCGTGAGAGCCGAATAACATGCGTTCGCAGATCTGCTGGTTGATCATAACTACGCTGGTGCTCGCGCAACCCGCGCTGGGCGCCAAAAAGAAAAAGACCGTGGAGCCGAGCCCGCTCGATCTATATCTGCAGGAAGCGCTGAAGGAGCCGCCGCAGCCGGTCAAGCCTTCTCCTGGTTCGCTTTGGTCGCCGTCCTCGCGCCTGACCGATCTGGGCAGCGATGTGCGCGCCGCGCAAGTCGATGACCTGGTTACCATCCTAGTCAATGAGAGCGCCTCCGCGGTCGCCACTGGATCGACCAAAACATCCCGCACGTCCTCCGCGCAGAGTTCCATCGCATCGCTCCTCGGTGTGAAAAGCGCTAGCGGCGCGTTGGCCAACCTGCTGAACGCCAACACCGCCACGGCCCTCGATGGCGAAGGCGCCACCAGCCGCGGCACGACTCTCACTGCCACGTTGAGCGCCCGCGTCACCCATGTACTTCCGAACGGTTACTTAGTGGTGGAAGGAACCAAGAACATCCAGGTGAATTCGGAGCACCAGGTCGTGACGGTGCGGGGTGTCATCCGCACCGCGGACCTAAGCCCCGGCAATATCATCAGCTCAAATCAGATCGCGCAGGTCGAAATCAAGATCGACGGAAAAGGCGTGGTCAATGATTCGGTGCGGCGGCCCAACCCGATTTACCGCTTCTTACTCGGACTGCTGCCGTTCTAACTCTGTTATGAAACAAGCATTCACTGCCTGGTTGCTGTACGGCTGCGTGGCACTTACTGCCGCGAGCGCCGCCACGCGGCTGAAGGAGTTGATCTCACTCGAAGGCGTGCGTGATAATCAGCTCCTGGGCTATGGATTGATCGTGGGGCTGGCCGGCACGGGCGACCGCCAGCAAACCCTGTTTCCCGCACAAAGCCTGACTAACCTGCTGGAGCGCATGGGACTGACTGTCTCGCCCACCACTATCCAGGTGAAGAACACAGCCGCGGTAATGGTGACTGCTACGTTGCCGCCGTTCGCCGAGCCGGGCTCGCGTATCGATGCCACCGTGGCGGCTGTCGGGGATGCTCCCAGCCTGCAAGGCGGCGTGCTGCTGATGACTGGACTGAAGGGTGCCGATGGGCAAGTCTACGCAGTCGCCCAGGGTGCGACGGTACTCGGCGGATTTGTGGCCGGCGGCGGCGCGAACGTTCGCGTTGTCAACCACCCCACGGTCGCGCGTATTCCCAACGGCGCGATCGTCGAGCGCGCCGCGCCATCGCGCAATCTAGGTGACTTGTTACATCTGCAATTGCGCCGCGCCGACTTCACCACCGCGGAACGTGTGGTGGAAGCCTTGAACAAGCGCTTCGGCTCCATCGCGCACGCCGAGAACAGCGCGCTGATCGACGTCAAGCTGCCCGGCGACTATCGGCAAAACTCCACGGCGTTCGTGGCCGACATGGAACAGTTGACCGTCGAGACCGACCGCGCGGCGCAGATCGTGGTCAACGAACGCACCGGCACCATCATCATGGGCAAGGATGTGCAGATCGCGCCCGTCGCCATGATGCAGGGCAATCTTACGGTGGAGATTCAAACGCGCTTCAACGTCAGCCAGCCGAATCCGCTCAGTTCCGGATCCACTCAAGTCACGCCCGATACCACGGTGAACGTGCGCCAGGATCAGGCTCGCAACGTGATGCTCAAAGACGGCGCGACGGTCGAAGAGTTAGTGCGCGCACTTACCGCGATCGGTTCTTCGCCGCGCGATATTATCTCGATCCTGCAAAACCTCAAAGACGCCGGCGCGCTCGACGCCGAACTGAAGGTGATCTGACAATGGCCATTACAACCCCCATCGGTACCGGCATTGCGGCGGATCTCACGTCCACCCCCGCCAAGGACGATCCCGCTAAAATCAAAGCCGCCGCCACACAGTTTGAAGCGCTGCTCATCGGGCAGATGTTGAAGTCGATGCACGATTCCGAGGGAGGCTGGCTGGGCACGGGCGACGATGCATCCGCCTCTTCGGCGATGGAGTACGGCCAGGAGGTGTTTGCGCAGGCCCTGGCCCAGAACGGCGGACTAGGTCTGGCTTCCATGATCGCGCGTGGTCTCGAAAAGCCCGCGGAGCCTTAGCCCCTTCAGGCGGTCCAGCTATGGTCGGTGTAGACAGAAGTTGTTTCGGCGAACCGGCCGTCACCGTTTTGCGGCAGCGAGGCCGCTTCCATTACGGGCGTTTCCACGACTTTCCGGTCAATTGCCTTCCACGCGCTAAAGAGCGTTTCCAGCAGCGATTCCACTTCGGCCAACGGGCCGTCTTCCTGTTTCAGGTTCGCCATCGTCAGGCGCTTGCGCATGTAACCATAGAGAGCCGCCAGGTTCTGGCTGAGAGAGCCGCCGGCCTCCCGGTCGAGCGATCCTTCGAGTTCCCCCACGATCCCGATGGTTCGCGAGATGGCGCGCGAGCGGCCCACAATATCACCGGCCGCCAGGGCCGCGCGGGCTTGCTGCACAAACTGAATCGCGTGTTCGTAAAGGATCTGAATCAGCTCGACTGGATCGGCAGAGAGGATGCGGTTCTCCAAGTAAGTTTCCGGCATTCTAATTATTCGTCCTTCGCTTGTAACTCCGCCTGCAGTTCACTAACCAAACGTAAGACTGATTCCGGCGGAATCTGGTCCATTACATCGCCCGTTTGGCGGTCGAGTATCTGGATCACTAGCTTCCCCGTCTTAGGGTCCCGTCGATATGCCAGTTCCCGGTCCTGCCCCAGCCATTCCGTCTGGTTCAACCATTGGACGGCCGCCACGGCCTGCCGATCGTTGACCAGCCAATCCTGCGAGGCCGTTTGCGTTGTGACTGGCGCGCTCATATCTACCCGGCTGGTAACACCGATTTGCATGATGGCGCTCCATTCCCACAGCTCTGCGCGGAAGTTATCCGCAAAGTCACACCAATCACATCGGCACGCGGAATGCAACTTTCGAGGAAATCTCTGATGAAGATTAAAGTAGCCGTCCTCCTGGCCGGTTATGTCACCGTTGCCGCGGCGCAGGATGGCATAACCGGGCAACAAGCCGCCGTCGCGGCCATGCAGGATTCCATCGCGCGGCAGCAGGCGTCGGTAGCCGTGCAACGCAGCAAAAACATGGGGAGCTTCTTTGTGTTGCCGCCCCCGCAGCCCATGCCCGGATCGGGGCTCGGCCTGGCCGAGATGGCCTGTGCGCCTCTTCCGGATAATGAAGTGCGGTCGCTCGTCACCGAGGCTGCTACACGCGAGGGCGTCGATACCGCTCTGCTGTTGAACGTCATGCGGCAGGAGTCGGGATTCCGTCCGTGCGCCGTGTCTAAGAAAGGCGCCATGGGCCTGATGCAACTGATGCCTGACACGGCCGGCGATCTGGGTGTAAAAGACTGCTTCGATCCGCGGGAAAACGTTACAGGTGGTGCGCGCTTCCTCCACCAGTTACTCAACCGGTACAACGGCGACGTGGTGAAGGCGCTGGGCGCTTACAATGCTGGCCCGGCGAGAGTCGACGCCGTAGACGGCATTCCTGACATTCCGGAAACGATGGACTATGTGAAAAACATCTTGCTTACAAACCTCGAAAACTAAGCCAGGGGACCCGATAAGTACTATGTGACGTCACTATTGCACCAGGCGGAGGATATTCTGGAAACCGCCGTGCAAGCGGAAAACACTGCTTCCGCCATGGTCATTCTGGTCGATCGTCAAGGCGGCCTGCGGACACTCGATGCCGCGGGTTGGTCGCTGCCTGGCATTGCCGCCGAGTTCGGCGCGGCGGCCGTGTTTAAGGTGCAGCGAGGCCTGGAGGTTACATCGGTCGAAGCGTGGTCTGGACGCGATCGGCTGCGCATCGAGCGGCAAACCAGACAGAGTGTGCTCCCGCTGATTCCCGCCGTCCGTCATCCCATGAGACTAACGATGGCTCCGCTCTCGATCGCACAGCCGGAAACCGCCGATTGGGTCGTTTGAAATAAATAGCGATCCATGCGGACGGCCGTGCCCCGCCAGTTCGTTCGCACCACCGTTCCATGCACTATTAGTATCGCGGCGCAGATATCCTGAACCAATAACGGCCACGCGATGTGTAACTCCACCGCGATCCCATCCGGCGGAGGATAGTCCGACTGGAAAAGCAGGCCCGCGCTTCCCAATTCGATGCTCTGGCCAGCGCCGAGACACGCCCCATCATCCTGTGCGTAAGAAAACCACAAAGGTTGGCCAAACCGGTAGCGATAGTCGGAACGGCGTCCCAGGCGATTGAATTGCTCTGACATGCGGTCTATCCAACAATTATTTGCATGTCTGTGCCGTGCAGGCGGTTCCACGAGTACTTAGAACGATCCATTGAGGTGTTGTGCTCTTACATATTAACTAAAGGTGTTCTTGTGTTAATTACCAACAGTATGCGAGTCTGATAACCGGCGCTAGCTAAGTTATGCGCCAAAGGAGAACACTCATGAGCTCAGTCAACTATGTGAACAGCTTCCTGCAGGAATCATACCTGCCTTCCACCACCTCCAAATCGGGTTCCTCCTCGACCGCATCATCCGCCGGCGGTGAAGTTCCGCCGGATGAAGTGGACCTGTCAAGCGACGCATTCCTGCGCGAAACCGCCGAGTCCGGCCGGATCGCCCTGAATGCCGCAAACGGCGATCTGACCAGCGACCAGGCCTCCCAACTCTATCAGCAAGTGACCTCCATCCAATCGCAGATTCAGTCTGACAAGCAGGCCGATGGCGGGACCTTGTCGCCGACCGATGCCCAGACCATCAACCAATTGCAGTCGCAACTGAGCGCGTCCATCTATTCCGATGCGCACAACGGCGACGCTCCGCCGTCTACGCCGTCGACTCCCAGCGCGATCGGGGGCCGCGAGGCCTTCGAGGCTGGCCGCATCGAGTTGAACCAGCAAGCCGGGAACATCACCAGCACCCAGGCGCAGCAATTGATGACGCAGCAGACGCAGATCAGCCAGCAGATCTCGAGCGACGAGCAGTCGAACGGTGGCACGCTGACGCAGGCCCAGGCCCAACAAATCTGGCAGTCACAAAACCAGGCCAGCCAGCAGATCTACCAGGCTGCGCACGGCGGTACCCCAGCGGCCCAGTGAGCCACTCGCCGAGCTGGAACAAAATCGCGTCCCACTAAGAACACCGGTGGTTCTGGAAGTTCCATTACAAGTACTAGGCCCTGACAACCTGTTTGGAGCCGGTCGTCTGGTATAAAATAGGAGCCGATCAACGGCCGCTGGGATTGCTGTCTGCGAGCCACGCGTTTAACGGAAACTCCGATGCCATACCCGCGGCGTTGAGTCCACAGAGGGGTAGATACGAAAGATGACTCCAAGGCTCTCCTATATTCCAACCGTCTTATTGGCACTCGCAACCGTCCGTCCGATTTTGGCGCAGACCGCGGGATCGCAGCCGCAACAGCCGGTAAAGCTCAATCAGGCTCCGCATCCGGCCAAACAGATCTCGCCCTCGGACACGACCATTACCGGACCGGGATTTATCCCGATTGGTTCGCCGCTAGTCTGGAGCCCGACTAACGGGCCGGACACATTTACAGCTAATACCACCTTCAGTTCCACGCCCGTGCTGGTCGATAACGGCGCGGTCAAGATATGGCAACAGCAGGTACCAACCAGTTCCACCAGCGAGTGGGACCTCTTCTACATGCAAACCACCAACGGCGGCCCGATCGCCGGGGATATCAATGCTGACTGGCAGATCGTGATCAACTACACTCTGAGCGCCGCGGTGGATTTTGACCAGGTCGTCCAGCAGTGGACACTGAATGGAACCGCCGTCGGCCCACTCACCAATGGCATCGGCACCATCTGTTGCGCTGCAGCCACCAATCCGATCCTGCCCGGTTGGTCTTACTACAACTCCGGCTTTGAAGGCCCGTTGCCCGCGGGCGTCCAGACGAACTGGCGGCAGATCTATGTGGACCCATATAACTATGTCACTTCCGGCGGAATCGATCCGAGTACCGCGAACGGGTTTATCTTCGGCCTCCACTTTTCCTTGCAGCAGCCCGCGCCGGTTGTAACTGGAGTAATTAGTGCCAGCGCATTCGGCGCGTTCCCTGACTTCGCGCCCGGTTCCTGGATCGAAATCTATGGATCGAATCTGGCGGCCGCAACTCAAACCTGGGGCAGTAGTGACTTCAGCGGCGTGATCGGCCCGACCACCCTGGGCGGCACCAACGTTACGATAGCGGGTCTGCCAACCTATGTCGATTATGTAAGTTCCGGTCAGGTGAACGTCCAGGTGGCGGGAGGCGTCCCTGCCGGTCCACAGTCTCTCGTATTGACAACCGCCGCCGGTTCGAGCGCGCCTTTCGGCGTCACTGTCAATGCGACCGAGCCTGGGCTGCTGGCTCCCTCGGACTTCGATGTGAACGGTACTCAGTATGTGGTAGCTATCGAACCCGATGGCAGCTACGTCATGCCGCCGGGCGCCGTCGCCGGAGTAACTTCCGTGCGCGCCAAGGCAGGTGATACCCTCACCATGTACGGCGTCGGCTTTGGCTCAGTGACTCCCGATATTCCGCCGGGGCAACTCGTCGAGGAGTTGAACTCGATCGCCCTCCCGCTGACTGTCTCGATTGGCGGCGTCGAAGCCACTCTCCCGTATTATGGTCTCGCCCCCAGCTTTATGGGGCTATATCAATTCGACGTGCAGGTACCGAATGTTCCGGCCGGCGATACTGTTCCGGTGACGTTCACTTTGAACGGCGTCAGCGGGACTCAAACGCTGGCCATTTCCATCGGGAATTAGTTAGTCACAGCGATCCGCTGGCCCGAGTATTGCACAACTTTGTCTGGCAGTTTGGTCTGCCCGATTCCAGCGCCGTGACCCGGACTCACGAAGACCAGCCGGAAGGTGCGTGCTGCCCGCATGCCCGGAAACCGGCCGTTGCGATCGCCGATTGTTAGTCTGCGAGCCGCGTCATCCCAGTGTATCGGAATCGTAGCGTACACGCCCTTCTCGTAGTCGTAGTTGTCGTTCTCGTCTTCGTAAAGCGTGAAGTCCGCGTCGGCCCTGCCGTAGACGCGCAATTCGATCGGATCCGCAGCCTTCTCGTCAGAGTATTCGACGTCCGGTCCCATGGGTGCGATCGAACCCGCCCGGACATACAGTGGCATGGAATCGAGCGGCGCCGGCGCGTCGACCGTTCTGCCGCCGCGCAGTGAGTCGCCGGTCCAGAAGTCATACCAGGTGGACTTCGGCAAATACAGATGCCGGGTCGTAGCGCCAGGTTCGGTAACCGGGCTGACTAGAATGGCCGGGCCGAACAGAAACTGGTCGCCGATATTCTGCGCGCGTACGTCCGTGCGAAAGTCCATTACCAGCGGCCGCATCGGCGTGTAAGACTCGCTGGCGGTCATCCAGGCAAGCGAGTAGATATAGGGCAGTAACTCGTAACGCAGACGGTCGAACTTCGTCAGGATCGATTCCGCCTCCGGCCCATACGACCACAACTCATTCTGATTCGTAGTGCGTGTGCCGTGCACCCGGAAGATGGGACAGAAGGCGCCATATTGAAACCACCGCACGAACAACTCGCGATAAGCCGGATCATCCGGATTACCAATGAAGAAGCCGCCGATGTCTGTTGTCCAGTAAGGAATGCCCGATAGCGAGAAATTCAGTCCCGCCGGAATCTGCCGCTTGTAGCTTTCAAAATCCGAAAGGATATCGCCCGACCAGGCTGTCACGGCGTTACGCTGCGCGCCGGCGAAAGCGGAACGCGACAGGATATAAACTCGCTTGCGGTCACTGGCGTGGCGCTGGCCCTCGTATACCGTCGCGGTGGCCATTAGCGGATAAATATTCGCGTAACGGGCGCCGCTGCCGATGAACAGCTTGTTGTTCAACAGCAGATTCTCCTCGCGGCCTTCCGTTTCCGGCTCCGTGGTGTCCAGCCACCAAGCGTCCGCGCCAATCTGAAACAAAGATTTGTCGATCAGATTCCAATAATATGCGCGTGCCGCGGGATTCGTTGCATCATACACGGCCATGCCCGCTGGATGATACGCGCGGACTTTCGTCCGGTCTATAAAGAAGCCGCGCCGGTCCATATCGGCATAAGTGGCGGTGCCTGGATCGAAGTAAGGCCAGACTGAGATCATTAGATGAAAATGATCCCGGTGCAGATCGTCAAGCATGCCCTTTGCATCCGGGTAATTCTTGTTAAAGACGAATTCGCCCTTAGTGGTCCACCAGAACCAATCCTGTACGATGTTATCGACCGGAATATGCAGCCGCCGATACTTATGTGCGACGGCCAGCAGCTCTTCCTGCGACTGATACTTGTTCTTACACTGCCAAAAACCGTAAGCCCACTTGCCAAAAAGCGGCGCGGCCCCCGTGAGTTCCCGGTACGCGGCTATGATCTTATCGAAATCCGGCCCGTATAAAAAATAATAATCGATCGTATCGGCAACCTCGGAACTGATATAGAGCGAGTGTACAAACCGGTTGTTGAATCGGCTACGCGACGTATTATTCCAAAACAGGCCGTAGCCTTTCGAAGAGATCAGCAGCGGCACGGCGATGCTGGTGTTATCCTGCGAGAGATCCACCGACTCTCCGCGGTAGTTCCAGACGCCGGCCTGGTGTTGCCCCAGCCCGTAGAAGGCTTCCTCTGATCCGTAGATGGCCAACGCATCTTCGGCGTGGTACGTGTGCTCGCCGTTCACGGTGACGGGCGTCATGCTCTTGGGTCCCTCCGTCACGAGCTTCGTTCCGCCAACATCGCTATACGAAATCGAGCCGTCGCTGCGCGATATCGAGACCCGCATGCGGGGCGTGCCCAACACGACGTCATGCGCATCTGATCCCAGCGTCCACTGGGCCTTAGGCCAAACCGTCTTAGTAATTACATACTGCGGTTCCGATGGAATGGTGACTGCCGGTGAGTATACGACCCGAATAACTGAATCTGAACAAACTGCGATGCGCATCACGCCCGACTTCATTTTCAATCGGACGCCATCCGCTTCCTGCTGAACTTCCGCAACGGGATTAAGCGGAATCCACTGGCCCCAAAGGCAACCGCTCAGAGCCAGGAATAGAACGACCTTGTACATGAACGGATCGTATCAAAAGGCATTGGTCGCGCAGACAGCACCGCCTGCCGCTACCCCTTCCCGTTCTTCAGAATCTCAATGCTCCCGTTGTTGTTCGTCAGCCGCATCTCGCAAGCGCCTCCGCCGATATTCCCATTCAGCGAATCCGCGCTCAGATCCCCCGATACGGTCATCGGAAAGTCGGAGTGAATTTTCCCGAACGACGTCTTAGCCGCCACCGCATAGCTGGCATTATTCGGTACACGCACGCGCACCGCGGAAAAGCTGGTGCGAATACCTACCGGCCTGCAGGCCTGCCCCAGCAGCGACACTTCCACGCCGCCATTCTGATTCTCCACATCCACCGGTCCGGCCACGCCATCCAGCAGCACGGCGCCAAAGCTGGTCCGCACACTCGCGCCGCTGCGAATCCCTGACGCCTTCACCGCGCCATTGGAATCCTCCACCGTCAGCTCGCCGCCCACCCGATCCGCCGTCACCAGTCCGAAGCTGGTCTTCACCGAAGCTTCCTCGCCCACATCGGCCACCGTGATCGGACTGTTCCCGCCCACGATATGCACGCCTCGGCGCACCTCGCTCACATCCACGCGCCCGAACGAATTCTCGATAGTGGCCGATTCGCCGACCTTTCTGCCGACCACCGCGGCATTCGTGGCGTGCACCGTCAGGATCCTGCCGATGTCGCCAAAGCGCACCGTGCCAAACGTGGTTCGCAGGTCGGCCGATCCCTTCACGCCGTTGGCTTCCACTTCGCCGTTGCCGTTATCCACCGTCAAGTTGCCGCGGATGTCGTTCGCCGTCACCTTGCCGAACGAGTTGGTGATCCGTACGTCGCCGCCGGCGCCCGTCACTTGCACCGCGCCGTTGCCGTTCACGATAATCGCGCCGTGCCCCGGATTGGTCACATTCACGTTCGCGAAACGGTTTTTTACGTTCACCAGTCCCGTGACGTCTGAGACATCCACGCTGCCGTTGCCGTTGCGCACCGTCACATCGCCGGCATTGCCCGTGACCTCGACCGAGGCGAACGAATTCTCCAGGCGCTGCGTGCCGCGCCCATTGCGGAAGGTAAGCGCACCGTGTCCATTGGTCACGTCCGCGTTGGCCTTCAAGTCTTCAATCGTGACGCTGCCGAAGTCGTTGCGCAGCTCCAGCGGTGCCGTGTCCGGCATGCTGATCTCCAGGTTCACCGAATAAGAAAGGTCGTGAAATCCAAAAAAACCGCTGTGCTCTTCCTTCGGATACTCGGTGCGGATCACCAGCGCCGAACCTACCGCTGCCACCTCGATCTGGATCTGATCCGCCACCCGCTTGGCTTCGGCGTCATTCGCGGCCGACACCCGAATCGCGGCATGCACCGATACCTCCCGCCCACCGTGGGCGTGCACCGTCACGCTTCCCATGCGATGCTCGATGCGCACGCCCTGGCCACTGGCCAGAGTAACGGCTTTATCGAAATTGCGCGTGTAGGTCTCGCGCGCGAAGGCTGGCAGCGCCAATAGCAGCGCCAGCCCGATCTCAATTCTTTTGCGCACGTTCCAAAATCTCCTTCAAAGTGTCTTGCTTCTGCCGGTACAAAACGGCCAGCTCGGTTTGCAGCCGGGCATTAAAACGGTTCTGGCTGACGGTGGCGCGCACGTTCGTGATCTCGGAATCGAGTACCAGCAGCTCCTCGCGATCGGCAACCGTCGCTGCATCGTCGCTCTTTACCAGCCTGGGCTGCGCCAGCCGCGACAGCTTGTCGATCGAGGCGCGATAGGCCGCCTCGGTCTGCTCCACTTCCTTCAGCGTCTGCTCGGTCAGGAAATCAGCATCCTGCTGTTGCGCCGCAGGCGGTGCCGGGCGCGGCCGCTCCAGCACGAAAGCCGAAGCGCCCACTACCAGCATCGCCGCGATCCCCGCGATGATGCGCCAATCGAACCCGCGCGACTTGGCCGCCTTCTGCTGCGCCGCCAAAGCCTGCCGGATTTTCGGCCAAAGATCTGGCGTATCCCATTGCTCGCGCAAGCCCCGCGCCACGCTCGACATCTCGCCCCACAGCCACAATTCCCGCCGGCAAGCTTCGCAAGTCTTGGCATGCTCGCGCGCGTCCGGCAGCAGCTCCGGAACTTGGAGCGCGCGTTCCAAGTCTTTGCATTCGAATGTCATGCGCGGCTCTCCATTAACAATCGCTTCAACTCACGCTTGGCTTCGAAAAGCCATTTTTTCGACGTCCCCTCCGGGATCTCCAAAATCGCCGCCACTTCGGAATGCCGGAAGCCTTCCACCTCGAACAACCAGAACACCATCCGGTACTGCGGGTGGATGCGGTCAAGCGCATTCCGGATCGCCAACTGCAGCGGCACGTTGTTCGAGATCGCCGCCGGTTCCGCCGCCAGCGGCGTTTCTGCCTGACGCCGCCGTTTGCGTCCCGTGTCATAACAGCAATTCAGCAGGATGCGGTAGATCCACGGCGCCAGGCCGGAGTCGAATTGGATCGCCGCCGCTCCGCGATAGATCTTCAAAAAAGCTTCCTGCACCGCATCTTCGGCATCCGCCCGGTCGCGCAGCATATGATAAGCAATGCTCTTCATGCGCCCGGCGTGCGCGGTATAGATCTCCTCGAACGCAGTGAGATCACCGCGCTTAGATGCCTGAATCAGGTCGGCGTCATTACGGGCGCGTAGCCGGCCAGCGGCCATTGCCAGGGGCATTCTGATTGTTATAACGCTGGGGCGGGGCGGAACGTTCTACAGATTCTCGCGGAAAGCCAGCGGCCGCCGGCCGATCGACTGGAAGCGCAGCATGCGGATGGCGTCCTGGTTCTTGATGGCCACCAGGGGCATGAAGCCCTGCTCCATGACCCACTCGGCATCTTTTTCGGATAACAGCACTTCCGCGCACGGCTTAGCCACCGGCTCACCCTCCGATTGGTAGATGTGTACGGGCAGTCCGGTGATCAGCGTGGGGGTCTGGCCGCCGCTCGATCCCTGGCCCAGCAGGTAGGCACAGGCGAGAGACGGGTTCGACCACAAGTAGTCGGTGTGCGCCGGCGCGCCGGGCATCTCCTCGAACTGGAAGCTGTCGATCGTGCTCGTCTTGGCTCCATAGGGCAGGCGCAGCAGGAAGCGCGGAAGCGCCAGCCCGATCGCCGCCGCTTCCGGCGAAGCGGACAAAGCCTCCCACGATCGCTCCGCGTCTTTCGACGGCGGATCGTTCGCATCCGTTTCCGCGATAAAGACCGCACCAGCCGCGTGCATGATGCCGGCCAACCGCGTGAGCAGCTCGATGTCGGCGGCCGTGCGGCTGAAAACGTAATTACCCACTACCAGCGACCACGGCTCACCACTCGCCATCAGCAGGCGATTCAGCTCATGTAGGCTGACTTCAACATCGCCCTTCGCCAGATCGAGCACATACACCTTCAACAGCGGACCGGTCTCCAGCCCGCGCACCAGCCAGTCGAGCCCGCGCCACGCCGCTTCGAGGGCTTGAAAATCACGCTGATGCAAAATCGCGCGCATGAGCTCGCCAGCCTTCGCATCCGCCGCGGCCTTCTGTTGAGCTACGCGCGGGTCCTCGCGCGCCACCGCCCCCTGTGCGGCCGTGCGCTCGATGAACTCCTGCCAGACGTCAGATGCCGGCCGTCCCTCAGTCGTCTCGAGGACGCTATCCAGCAGGCTGCCTCCGGTGAGCGCGGCCACGTCTGGAGGAGGAAGCGGTATCGGCGCCGGCGGCGCAGCCGGTTTCGCGGCCTCCACCTTGGCGAAGATCTCGTGCCGATGGATGCGATCCGGATGAAAATCGTCCAGCTCGCGGAATCGCAGCACCGGCCCCCGCGCGCCGAGCTGCAGCTCCGGACGCATGCGGCTGATGACTTCGTCGAGCGTGTCCCGATCCGCCAGGTACGGTTTCAGCCGCTCCGGCGGCGGCTCGCCGCGATGCGCCCGCCCACTAAAATCGCCCAGAACCAGAATACGGAAAGGCGTGTCGGAAGCCGGCTCGATGCGCATCGGCTCGGCCTCCGCATCCACATCGATGACCACGGAAGAATAAGAGGACTTAGGCATGGGTTAGGGTTTTGCCACCTCCGATACGCACGCCAGGCGCGAGAAGAAGCCTTTCTGGAACATGGGCGCCGCAGCCGGAGTATCCAGTTCCAGTCGCACCGTGAGCGGCTTCCCATTGGGCAGTAGCGATGGCTTCCCAGCCTTGCCCGTACGGATGATCCAGTCGAAATATTCATTGCCGCCGCCGGCGGGCACGTCCTTGTCCGCTTCGCCAAACAACCGGAATACGGCCCAAAGGCCGCTGTTTTCGCTGAAGCTGGCGCCCTCCGCCGTGTATGTCCCCTTCGCGCTGTGAGCCCCGCCGGGTTGCCAGGTGAACTGCTTCGCCGTGGGAGTGCCGCCCGTGTAATCCAGCTTCTGACCGTCGATCTCCAGTCCGATGCTCTTGATCCCTTCGGTCTGCACCGGTTTCAACGTGTAACTGAAATGCGGATCCGGCGAGCCGCCCGAGTAGAGCAGCTCGGAGAACGCCGCGGCCTGGTTGAAGAACGCCACGAAGCGCGGCGTGATCGTCACATTGCTGCCGGGCACCGGCGCGTATTGGTCGCCCTGCTTGGCCAGAAACTTCTTCAGGTTGTCATTGTAGAATTTCCAGAGCGCGCCGTCGGGCTGATGCAGGATGGAGTTCACATCGGCGACGCTGGCGTCCTGCTGGCTGGCCGCGTTAAACGGATACTTGCTCAGCACCGCGCGGAATTGCCCGCACAGCCCCTTACCCGCGGCGTTCAATTCATCGGGGCCCAGTCCGCGCAGTTTCGCTTCCACATCGGTGATCGGATCAAGCAGCAGGTTCTGCACCAGCCGCTCGGGGTCCGGATTGAAATTCTGCGCGGCAAGCTGGTTGGTGATGTTACGCGCATCGCGCGCGTCGCTCAAAGCCTGGTTAGCCGCCGCGCTGTCGGTGCCCGCCGGCGAAGTCGCCACTGCATCCACGGAAGTTTGCAGCTTGATCAGCGCACCGACGTAGTCCTTGTTCTGCGGACCAGTGTAGCGGTCGCTGCCGGGCGGCTCGATATATTGCACCTGTTGTAGTTCTTTGGCGATGGTGGCATCCTCCCAAGGAATATTCTGTGACGCCAACGCAAACAGCGCCAACAGCGGCGACTGGCTTCCGGAAAGCATATTCAGCTTCGCCGAAGCGTCTTTGATGTCTTTGTACTTGACCACGCTGGCGCTCTTTAAATAAGCCCGCCACTCTTTTATGTAGTCCGCCTCATAGCGCGTGAGCAGCGGCTGGATCAGCGCATGTGGATCGGTATTCACCGCTCCGGTATCGCCGAGCACCCACGCTTCGCCATGCACGTAACGGCTGGGATTGCGGATGGCGTCGCTCATGAATTTCCATCCGTCTTTGGTGAACGGCCCCGCCACATCGTAGTTATCGACTACATATTCCCTCGACCCCGGAACTATGCGATTGAAGTTCACCGTGGTCTTGGGCGCCCCCGCTTTCATGGCTTGATACACGCGGTCGAGATCGCCGAACTGCTTCAGATAATTCCGCGCGCGTCCGACGGCCGCTTGATCGTTTTTGTTCGAGTACGGATTCGCAATCGCCAGCTCATCGCTGTAGAAATCAAATTGCTTCTGCGCCAGTTGCTGCCGGTCCGGATCGACGGTGGCCCCGCCGCTCCACGTCTTCATCAACGCCGGTGAAAGAAACTCGCGCGTGCTCTTATCATGATTCGAAGTCGTAATCAGATAAGCCTTCAGCGTGTTGTAAGCTTCGTCGTAAGCCGGCGTTGACGGACCGGGCGCCCCCGGCAATCCGCCCAAGAACGTAGCCATGCTATTTTGCGTCTGGCCAAACATCAGCGCTTTGAACCGCGCGAAGTAGAGCCGGCGCACATCGGGATACAGATCGTTGCCCACATACAAACCCCAGCGATAGCGTAGCGGCGCGCCTTCGCGATTATATACCGTCAGCGTCTGGAGTGACTGCCGCAGAGCTTCCAGCCGGCTGAGTGAGTCGACCGAGGCGAGACTGCCTGCCGCGGGCGCGGCGGCCGTACCCTGCAGCGCATCGTGTACCTGTCCTTCCAGGCCCCGATTCAACAGAAATGACACCGTGAATCCGATGGCCAATACCAGGCAGACGGCGGCCGCGCAAGTCAGCAACACGCGCCGCAGCACATCGGTCTTCGCGCTCGCGCCGCTCGCGCCCATCGCCGCGCGATCCGCCAGCAGCACGTGATTGAAAAAGTGCGTGAGAAACAGCCACTGCGGCACCTTGCGCGCGACCGGGGCACGCTGCCGCGAGGCAGCCGCCGCAGACTCGCCGCCGGCCGGGATGCGGAACATGGCGGTAGCTTCGCGGGCTTCCTCCCTCGGCTGCGCTTGCGGCGCGCGTGCCTCCGCCGGCGCGGCTTCCTGCACGATCACCGGCCGCACCGCCGAAAAATAGAAGCCGCGCAAGTAAGGCCCCACGGTCAATTGGCTCGGCCGGCACAGATCCACCAGAAACTGCACCAGCGAGCCCCGGAGCTTTTTGAACTCGCGCGGAAACTCATAAGTGCCCGGTAACTTCTCGGGGTCGTTCTCGCGCGACAGTAACTCCGGCCGCGCATCGCACAGCGCGTGAAAAATCTGGTCGAAACAGCCGCCCAGCCGCATGCTCTGTTCTTCAGCCCAGACACCCGTCACCGGACCGGGCATCGGCAGGGCAGCGCCCAGCGGTTGCACAGCTTCGTCATTAGTCAGATTACGCACGAAGTCGGCAAAGAACGACAACCGATCCGTCTTGGTAAACAGCACATAGACCGGCAACTGGATACCGAATAACTGGGCCATCTCGCCAAGCCGCGCGCGCAGGTTTCGCGCCGTGTTAGCCATGGCCTGCCCACCCGCGCTAATCCGTTCGATCTCCACGCACACCAACGCCGCCCGTGGCGCCTGACCGCCACCGCCCACCACGGCACCCAGCTTTCGCGGCTGCAGCGACCGGGCCAGTTGCGTGCGCGCCTTTTCGTCATCGAGTAGCTTGCCGCCGGCCTCCACGAATATCGTCTGGCGCGAGTACCACAAGTTCGCGCTGCGCGTGGTGGTGATGTTGCCGTCCTGAAAGACGTGGCCGGCCAGTAACTCGGGATCCAGGCCCGAGTGCATCATGATGGTAGTCTTGGTGCTGGAGGCTTCGCCCAGCAGCAGAATCGCCGGCAGATTGCCGATGTGCGCGCCTTTAGCCAGTTGCGCCGCTGCCAGCTTCCGTTCGGCGTCGCGCACCAGCACCGCGATCTCGTCGCCGCCTTCGGCCGCTTGCTCCGCCGCAACCGCCGCGCTGGCTTCTTTCTTCCCCTTGTCCCAGAAGAACCAAGTCACCACCGCCGCGGCAGCCAAGCCGATAAGCCACAGCGCCACGCGCAAGATCCATAGCTTGCCTCCCGCAAGACCGAGTAAGTTCGGCGTAAAGAAGGTCAGCAGCAGATAAGCAATGAAAACTGGTAAGACGATGGAAATTACTTTACGCATCGCTTGTCACCTACTAAGACACAATGGTCTGGATGCCGCTGGCGCCCGACCCCAGCACCAGCTTATATAGAACGAACAACACGATTGCCACGACCAGGCATGCCACGGCTCCGATAACAAATCGCCGCGTCCAGGGATCCTGGCTCTTGCGCGCCTGCTCCGTTGGCGGTTTCCAGGCCGGCGACAGGCCTTTGAAATCGCCGCGGATGCGTTGTATCTTGCGCGCCGTCGCGCTTATGATGGACTGCAATTCTCCGCGATTCCCCATGCTGTACCGGCCCGCATAGCCCAGCAGCATGCACAAATAATGCACTTCCAGGATATCCGCCAGGTCTTCGGAATCGTCGCGGACCAAAAGTTCCTGTAAGTTCTGAAAGAAGACTTCGCCCGCCATGTGCGTGCCGAATAACTCTTCCTGCAGCGGCTGGCGCGGCCAATTCGCGAACAGCGGATTCTGTAAGTTGAGGATAGTCTCGTCCATGAAGCCGACCACTGCCAGCGTCGCCTTGCGGATATCTTCGGTCCCATAGCCGGCCCGGTTGCGGGCCTCTTGCGCCGCCGTCTTGACCGCTTCGCGGATGTGATGCCGGAACGATTCCGCGTCGGAAACCGCCTGCCGGTTGGAGCGCAGGCGTTCGATCGCGGTGAACAGCTCCTGAAAAATCAGGGCCAGATTCTCCGCCCGGGATGGCGCCGGGGCCACTGGTGCTTGTGTCATACGGTGCTCCTATGTCTCCAGGACGACGAACAACTCCACCTCGGGATCCGGCAAATCCCCCGGGATGTAGATCCCCACGCGCCGGGTCTGCACGATATGATCCCAGAACGGACCAAAGCGATTGATGCCGAAATACTGCATCTCCATCTTCGCCGGTATCGCGGAGGGCGGCACCGGCTGATGCGTAAGTGTCAGCCCGGCGATGGCGCGTTTCACTAACTCCCCAACAAACTTGGCGGAACAGACCTTCACTAACTGCGTCGTCCGGCTGATTACTTCGGCTTGGCCCAAATTGGATCGCAAACCCAAGAACCAGGCGGCGCGTCCCAGGCAGCGCGTATCCGTGACCTCTCCCTCGTAGAAGGAATCCGCCACCTTTTCGAGCGGAATCGAGACGCAGTTAGTCGGTACTACGGTCTCCAGATGCGCCCGTATATGCCGGTCGAGCGCATCGAAGCACTCCGTCAGATGCTGATGATCATAGAGCGGCAGCGTGCGCGGGTGCGAGTCCAGCGCAAAAGTGCATAACGCGCCCGCCAGCCGCGCCAGTTCCACGTACAGCTCTTCCGGATGGCTGCGCTTCGAAATCCAGAGGTGCCGCAGCGGTGCCAGCGCCGAGTTGACCGCATGCTGCAGCCAGAAGTTGGCTATGTCGCGCGGCGAGAATTCTCCCTGAGACGAAGGCCCGCCGCGGATCGAGTCGCTTTTTTCCTCCAGAATTTCGACCAGCCTGCCCAGCAGCGTCATCAAACGCTCGCTGGCGCTGATCTCCAGGCAGGGCGGGATGAAATCCGGATCGAAGACAATGTGTCCTGTACCGTCGCGCATCACGCGCGCCAGCGGCAGCAGGCCTAAGCCTTGCGCCGGCTCCAGATCGAGCAGCAACGATATATTCTTCCGGCCGATCTGCACCGGCCGTTCGTCCGCCCCGGTCGTCTCGTCGCGCAGGACGCGCGTCTCCGCCACAAACCGGCCGTGATCGGCTGTGCCCGAAAGCACCGTATTCAGCCCCTGCGGCTTGCGCTCGGGCACGGCCAGCGACACCATGAGGCTCTGCCGTGTCGGGGGAAACAGATCGGCAATGGGCCGCGGGGAGGGCAGGGGATCGCATTCCGGCATCAGAAACGGCATGCCATCCGGAAAGACCCCGCGCGCGTGCACTACCGCCACCGTCCCGTTGCGCAGCGCCTCTTCATCCAATCCGCAGCCCAGCAGCCCGTAAGGCGCGTGCCAGAGTGACGAGATGGCAAATTGGATGGAGTCCTCGAAGTAGCGGCTCTGGGCCTGAAAGTGCTGCGGCCCCAGATACATGCCCTCGGACCAGACCACTCTGGATAAAAACTTCATACGCGGGCCACTAGCCCCGAATACTGTATCATACGCGCGAACAACTCCCTCGGCTATTGAACTGTACCAGTCCCGGTGACATCATAGTTCTGGCACGCGCCGTGTTGGCGGAAGGGACGAGACATGATTTTTCACGATAAGTACGAACTGCTGGCCCTGCGCGGCGGCGACGAAGAGATCGCGCTGCCGGGCAGGGAAATCTCCTCGGGACGCGATGTCCTCGTGCATCTCCTCTCGGCCGGATACACGATCGAGAATCGGGTCCTGTTGCGGGCCATCGACAAACTGCCCGAAGAATACCGCCAGAAGGTGCTGGACAAGGGCGATCACGACGGCATCCCTTACGTGATCACCGAGGTCCTCCCAGCCAAAGTGAAACTGCGTGACTGGATCGCTGAAGCGAAGGCTGCCCCCGCCCAGAAACTGCCCGATAGCCCGATTAAGAGCGGCGTTTGGAAGGTAGCGCCGGTGCCTGCGCCCGAGAAGAGTCCGCAGCCGGAAGTGGGAGAATTCACGCGGCTTTTCCAATCGGTGCAGGCGCCTCCCGCAGCGCCACAGCCAATGTCGCAGGATGATACGCCGACGGCAGCCATCGCCCTGCCGAAACTCGACGAAGCGCCACCCGGACCAGCAGCCCCAGAGCCCCAACCGGGCGAGTTCACCCGCATGCTGCGATCGGCCGCTCCACCACCGGAGACGAAGCCAGCACCTCCGCCGCCGCTGGCCGCGCCGCCCGAACCAGGTGAGTTCACCCGGATGTTTCAGGCGGCTGTGCCACCCGAGACCCGACCCGCAACTCCTCCGCCGCCCGCGCCTGAGCCCGCCGCAGCACCAGCGCCACCGCCCCCTGCTCCCGCGCCCCCGCCCGCCCCTGTGGCTGCTCCAAGGCCGCTACCCGCCGCCGCACCGGGCGAATTCACCCGCATGATGCAATCGCCTCTCACGCCCGGGCCTCTGCGATCCCAGCCCTCCGCGCCACCCCAACCTGCCAGCGAGTTCACCCGCATGATGCAGGCCGGACAGCTCCCGGATGCGCCGCCGCGCCAGGCTCCGCCACCGGGGCCCGCGCCGGCTGCGCGCGACCTTTCGCTCAAAACGCCCGGCGAGTTCACCCGTATGTTCTCCACCGATCCTGCGCCTTCAGAAAGCCTCGCCGCACCCGTCGAACAAGCGCCGTTACCGCAGGGCGGCGCCGCAACCGGAGCTTTCTCCAGGCGGGTCACCGCGCCGCCTCCACAAGCCGCTTCCGGACCGAGCGAGTTCACGCAAATGTTCGGCCGGCCCGCCGCCGCTCCCGCCCCGAAGCCGCCCGCGCCGAAGCCCGCCGCCCCGCCGCCCTCGTCGCCGGCACAGAAGTCATACCTGCCGCTGGTCCTCATCTTGGCCGGCTTGTTTATACTGGTGGTGATTCTGATCGTCGTATTCTCGCTGACACGCTAAGATAGGCCCGGAGGGAGATCATCTATGGCCGCGACAGGGCACCGTATCGACCCCAGCGATGAGCAGATTTTTCTCGCGCCGCCGGACCAGGACGCGGTGAAACATGCAAAGGATCGCATCCGGCAACAAATGAAGCTGTTCGCCTTTCTATACCTGATGCGCCTTCGCGGCATCATCGGGCCGGGACACCAGGCTTCCATCGGCGAGACCAAGTATCAAAGCGGAAAAGGCGACATAGGCGAGCAGGCGGCCCACAAGATCGTCGCAAGCTTCTGCATCGGCGACAAGCTGCTCGAAGACTGGTGCCACGGTGATCTGGCACTGAGAACATTCGTTATCTTCCTGATCTCACAAACCACCGTCCTTCCGCGCTGGTTCAACATGGCCGACGATGAACTCGAGAAAGACGGGCTGCGCGACTGGATGGTCACATTTGCCAATGAGATACTGGGTGCGGCTTACCCCGCGGACAACGAGTTATTGCGCCTGAAAACCTGTCTGGAGAATATCTTCAAGCGCCTCAAACCGACTTATCTGAATCTCTGTCAGAAGTGGATCAAGTGGAGCTGGCAAGGCGTCTCGGAAGCCAATGAAGAAGTAACCAAACTCCAGCTCAAGCCCGATGCCAAAACGAACACGTTCATCGTGAAGGCCATCGAAGACGCGGAGCGGAAACGCAAAGACTACCTGTACAAAGTGATTGCCTTCGATCTGTACGCGGAGGAAGCGGAAAAGATGGATTTCCCGCTCTCGGATCCGGAATTGGAGAATCTGTTCGAGGCCGCGATGGGACGCCGGCCGCACTAACCTGCCTGCGGCAGCACGATCACCAGCTCCATCTGCGGATTGGGAAAATCGCCCGGCACATACGCCGCCAGGTTGCGCGCCCGCACCACCGCTTCCCACGACCCGCCACTCTGGTTCAGGCCGAAATACTGATAGTTCAGCTTGATCGGAATCGCCGACGGAGGCGTCAACACATGCATCAGCGCCACCCCCGGAAGCGCCCGCTGCACCAGGTGCTCCACCGCATCCACCGAACAAATCTTGACTAACTGCGGCGTCTTGGCGATCAGGTCCGCCTGGCTCATGTCCGCGCTCACCGCCAGATACATGCGCGTCTGCTGCAGATACTTCTCGTTATCGATCGAGGTAGCGTAAATCGACGGCTGCACGCGCTTCAGCGGCAGTGAAATGCAATTACTCGGCACCACGGTCTCGAGCAGGAACCGCAGCTTCTCGTCCAGATCCGTGAAGCAAACTCCCAGATTGTCGTGGTCGTAAGGCGGCAAATCGCGCGGGTGGATCTTCACCGAAAACGTGCTCAGCGACCCCGCTAGCGAGAGCATCGCCGCATACAGCGATTCCGGATGCCCCTTGCGCGTTTCAAACAGATGCCGGAACACGGGCAGCGCGGCGTTCACCGTGTACAGCAGCCAGAAGCGCGGAATATCGGCTGAGGTGAAATCCGCCAGGGTTTGATTTTTCTGCCGCCGCGCACCGGCCAGCTCCGTGCTCTTTGCCGAGAGAATCTCCACCAGCCGCCGCGCAATCGAAACCAGGTAGTCGCTAGCCTCGAAATCCAGCAGCGGCGGCACGAAGCGCGGGTCTAGCTGAAACAGTCCGGCTGCGGTCTTGCGGACCCGCGCCACCTGCAGCGTAGAGCTGCCCTCGCGGTTTTCCGTCTCGGCGGCCAGCCGCAGGTTCTTGCGCGCCACCATGATAGGCTTCTCGGATTGGCCCGTATTCTCATCGCGTACCATCTCCACTTCGGCGCGATAGCGCGTCTCGGCGTCCCGCCGCGCGCTGGCGACATTGAATCCGCGCTCCCGGTAACTCGGAATTGCCAGGTACACGTCGACCGCTTCCACGTCCGCCTGGAAATGATCGGCCAGCGGCTTGGCCGGCGGGGCCGCGTCGGATTCCGGGATATCGAACAGCAAGCCATCCGGAAAAATGCCGGCGGCTTCAGAGACGACCAGGTTCCCCGCAGCCAGCGCCGCATGGTCCAGCCGCAGGTGCCCGAAACCCCACGGGCGAAACTCGAGCGCCTGCAGGTCGAACTGCAGGGTTTCTTCCAGAAACCGGTCCTGGCTCTGCAAGTGTTGGGGATTGAGGAACGTCCCCTTGGTCCAGATTACGGGCTCTAGCCGCCGCATCGCAGTCCAAGGTAGCAGAATCGGCCGGAACGCGCAAAGCGGCGCCACGTGCCACACTGGTGTATTATCAAAGCCGCGACCGTCAGGAAGCGGTGAAAATCGCTGCCGGGAATCTGTCCAGAAGACATGCTGAAGCCGCTCTCCCTCGCCGATGCCCAGCGTTTGCGCGAATTCTTCCGCCAGGCCAACTATACCCATCAGGAATTCGAAGGCCGCCGCTGGCTCGCGGAACTCCCCTCCCGCTCCGGCACCCTCCCGCTGATGCTCGATCAAACGCGCGATTCTACGCTCCAGAACTTGATCCTGCGGCTATTCTTTCTTGACGTGCCTGTGGACACCGCACATGCGGAAAGTCTGGCCCCAGCCGCTACGCTGGAAGCCCTGGTCGCATGCGGAATGCTGGTTCGCGGCCGCGATACCTTCTCCGCCACAGTCATGCTCACGCCCTGCGACGAGTGCCTGTTCGCTGCCGATCGCCCGGCCCGCATGGAATCGCATGCGCCCGACCTGGTGATCTGGCCCAACCCCACCACGCGTCTGCTGCACCAGTTCACCATCCGCCGTCCGTCACGTGCCACCCTCGATCTGGGCGCCGGTTGCGGCATTCAAGCGGTCTTCGCCGCCGCGCATAGTGAATCCGTGGTCGCCACGGACCTGAACCCGCGTGCTGAAGAATTCACCAGGTTCAATGCCTGGCTCAACGGCGTCTCGCATATCGAGTGCCGAACGGGTGATACGTTCCAGCCCGTCCAGAACCGTAAGTTCGATCTGATCGTGGCGAATCCGCCTTTCTTCGTCACGCCCTCCGGCGATCAGATCTACTGTGAAAACGAAATGGAACTCGATGGGTATTGCCGCCGCATCGCCCGCGAAGCGCCTGGCTATTTAAACGAGGGCGGCTATCTCCAAATGGTCTGCGAGTGGGTCCAGATGAGCGGCCAGCCTTGGCCGGACCGCGTCAGGGAATGGATCGAAGGCAGCGGATGCGACGCCTGGGTTTTCCGCGGCTATGCTCGTGACGCAGCCACCTACGCCCGCGAACGCATCCGTCAGACGGGCGCGGACGCCGGCGGAGAGACGTTACAGCGTTGGCTGAATTACTACCGTGAGCGCGGTGTGGAACAAATCCATGGCGGTATCGTGGCCATGCGAAGGCGCTCCGGCCGCAATTGGTTACGCTTCGAAGAAATGCCGCTCGATCCCAGCCAGCCATTTGGCGAGGCTATCTGCCTTGCCTTCGCTTCTATCGATCAGTTGGAACAGCACGGCTCGGATCAGGAGCTACTGGCGGCGCATCTCCGGCTTTATCCCGATACGCAACTCGACCAGCAGTTCCGTCAATCAAGTGGCACATGGCAGTTAAGGGGGATGACTTTGCGCTGCACCGGAGGCCTTTCTGGTTCTATGAGTTTGCAGCCTATGGTTGCCGATTTCCTCGGCAGGCTGGATGGCAGCCGGACACTTGGCGAGGTGATCGCAGCCTTTGCCGCCGGGGCCGCCGCTCCCCCTGAAGTGGTTCAGCGGGAATGTCTTTCTGTCGTACGCAGGCTGCTGGAGCGGCGCTTTATTCTGCCTTGAAACTCGAGCTTCCGGAAGGCCGGTGCTGAAAAAATGTACGATTGATCACTGAACCTATAGCGAATTCCACCCACTTGACGAAAACATTTTAGGGAAATATAGTGACTTAGCCGGAGTTTTTCGGCGTGGAGGGCAGATGGCAAGAGAGAGCACGCAACATAAGCTGGACCGGGTACGCTCACCCCGAGTACAAATCACGTATGACGTCGAAATTGGCGGCGCCATCGAGCTAAAAGAATTACCATTCGTCGTAGGCGTTCTAGGCGATCTCACGGGGCAGCCGGAAGAGCCGCTCCCTAAGTTGAAAGATCGAAAGTTCGTGGAAGTGAATCCCGACAACTTCGATAGCGTCTTGGAAGGCATGAAACCGCATCTGTCTTTCTCGGTCGAGAATAAGCTCAGCGAGGAAACCGACGCACCCAACCTGAAAGTGGACCTGCACTTCAAGAGCATGGACGACTTCGAGCCGCAAAACGTCGCCCGCCAGGTAAAGCCGTTGAAAGAGTTGCTGGACCTGCGCACCAGGTTGGCCGATCTGCGCGGCAGCCTGCAAGGAAACGACAAGCTCGAGGAATTGCTGCTCGATGCGGTAGGCAATACCGAGAAGCTCGAAAAGCTCAAGGGTGAGATGGGAAAGGGAGAGGGGACCAATGGCTGACACACAAAGCGCCGCCGCGCCGGCTACCAGCACGGAGCAGGTTCAGGAGAAGGGCCTCCTGGACCAGATCGTCGAAGAAGGGCGTTTTGGCGCCGAACCCGCCGCCAAAGAACGCGGTAAGAATCTGATCAAGGAATTCGTCGCGCAGTTTCTGGATGGTTCCATGACCATCGCGCGCGATGCCGAGATGATGATCAACGCGCGCATCGCGCAGATCGATCACCTGGTTTCTTTGCAGTTGAACGAGGTCATGCATCATGCCGCTTTCCAGAAGCTCGAGGGCACCTGGCGCGGCGTCAAGTATCTGATGGACCAGAGCGAGACCGGCGTCATGTTGAAGATCAAAGTCCTCAACGTGGGCAAGAAAGATCTGCTGAAAGACCTGCAGCGCGCGCCGGAGTTCGACCAGAGCGCGCTGTTCAAGAAAGTCTACGAAGAAGAGTACGGCGTGTTTGGCGGATCGCCCTTCGGCGCGCTGGTGGGCGACTACGAGTTCGGCAAGCACCCCGAAGATGTCGAGTTGCTGGAGAAAATTTCGAACGTCGCGGCGGCCGCGCACGCCCCATTTGTGAGTGCGGCGGCTCCGGATCTGTTCAACCTGCCGAGTTACACGTCGCTTGATGCGCCCCGTGACTTGGCCAAGATCTTCGACACCACCGAGTACGCCAAGTGGAAGAGCTTCCGTATGACGGAAGACTCGCGCTACGTGGCGTTGACCCTGCCTCGTACTTTGGGCCGGCTGCCTTATGGCAAAGATACCAAGCCGGTCGAAGCGTTCAATTACGAAGAACACGTGGATGGGTCGGATCATTCGAAATACCTGTGGATGAACGCGGCCTTTGCCCTCGCCAGCCGTATGACGAATTCGTTTTCGCAATACGGCATGTGCGTGGCCATGCGCGGCGTCGAAGGCGGCGGCCTGGTCACGGGCCTGCCCGTTCACAATTTCTACACTGACGAGGGTGACGTCGCCATGAAGTGCCCCACCGAGGTGCCCATCACTGACCGCCGCGAGAAGGAACTGGCGGACTTGGGCTTCGTGCCGCTGGTGCACTGCAAGGGCACTGACTACGCGGCTTTCTTCAGCGTACAGACCGCCCAAAAACCCAAGATGTACGACACCGACTCGGCGAATGCCAATGCGCGGCTCTCGGCCCAGTTGCCGTATATTATGGCCGTTTCGCGCTTCGCTCACTATCTCAAAGCTATGATGCGTGACAAGATCGGTAGCTTCATGTCCCGCACCGAGGCTGAGATTTTCCTGAACCGCTGGATCACCAAGTATGTGGTGCCGGACGATACCGCCTCTCCGTCGATGAAGGCGCGTTGTCCCTTGCGTGAGGCGCGCGTGGATGTCTCCGAAGTACCCGGAAAGCCCGGCGTCTACCGGGCCGTGGCGTTCCTGCGGCCGCACTTCCAACTTGATGAACTGACTGTTTCCCTGCGGCTGGTCGCCGAGTTGCCGGCGCCGGCTAAATAAGCATTCACCGTAGTTACGGCGAATGTAACAATTTTCCACCTCGGGTAACTATCAAGAGAAAAGGAGTACAAAAGTGGCTGTTAACGCGTACCTCTATGTCGATGGAATCGAAGGCCCAAGCACCAGTAAGGCCAATCATATTGACGTGCTCTCGTTTAGTTGGGGCGTGAGTCAGACGTCGACCTACGGAGCCGGCGCCTCCGGCAAAGAAGCCAAAGCCGGCCGGGCCGATTTCTCCAACCTCACCATCATGAAGGTCCTCGACAAGACCACCCCGCTGCTCTGCGACCATTGCGCGACGGGTAACATCCTGGCAAAAGTCTATCTGGTTTACGACAAGCCGGTGGGCGATAAGCAGGCGGACTATTTCCGTATTTGGATCAAGGATGCATTGATTACGTCCCTGCAGTTATCCGGCAGCAATGAGAATCCGACCGAGTCGGTGAGCTTCGCGTTCCAGGGCGTGGAGATCGCTTACAAGCCCGAGAAAGACGACGGGACTCTGGATGCCGCCATTCCCAAAGGCTACGATTGCACCTTGCTGACGGCGGACTTCGCCGCGGACACCGGCCTGTAGCCGATCGCCTTTCATGACGGCTAAAGAGCTTTTCGACGCCGGAGAGATCAGCAAAGCGGCGGGCGCCCTGGCCGCCCGCTTACGCGATCACCCAACCGACGCCGCAAGCCGCACGTTTCTATTCGAGCTCCTCTGCTTCTCCGGACAGTACGATCGTGCGGAGAAGCAGTTGGGAGTTCTTTCGCAGGGCGGCCAACACGCTGAGTTGGGGGCCGTCCTGTATTATTCGGCATTGCACGCCGAAAAGAGCCGCCACGAGTTATTCCGCAAAGAAGAGTTTCCCAATGTAACAGCGGCGGCCTCCCCGCCAGGTAAGTTGAACGGAAAGCCGTTTCAGTCGATCCGCGACGCCGATCCCACCATCGGCGCACGCCTGGAAGTCTTCGCCGCCGGCGCCTATGTTTGGATTCCGTTCGAACACATCGCCTCCATGCAGATGGAAGCGCCCCGCCGCCTGCGCGATACGTTGTGGTCTCCTGCCAGCGTGCTCACCGGTCCGGCGTTCAAGGACAAAGATATCGGCGAAGTGCTGATCCCCGCCATTTACCCGTTCTCCTGGAAATCCGGCGACGAGTCCGTATGGCTGGGCCGCAAGACCGAATGGGTGGCCGACGATCAGGGCCACGAGTATCCCGTGGGACAGAAGATGTTTCTGGTGGACGGCGAGGAAGTGCCGCTCCTCGAAGTGCGCTCCCTGGAGTTCGCTCCCGATGCCTCTGCGTGAAGACATCCTCAAGCCGATTCCAGGCGACAACCCCAGCGGCCCCGATCTCCGCTACGCTCCCGTCTACGACAAGATCAAAGAGGCTCGCCGCGAAGACGACCAGTTGGCGCAAGGCGCCTGGCAGATCGAACGCAAAGTCGCGGACCACGCCGCCGTCATCAAACTTGCCCAGGAAACCATCGCTACCGGTTCGAAAGATCTGCAACTGGCCGCCTGGGTCACCGAGTCGCTGCTCAAGACCAAAGGTTTCGCCGGTCTGCATGACGGCCTGATGCTGTGCCGCGGCCTCATCGAGGGTTTTTGGGATACACTCCATCCGGAACTCGAAGACGGCGATGCCGAGTTGCGCGCCGGTCCGCTCGATTACCTCGGCTCGAAGCTGGACGTGCCGGTCCGCGGCGTGGCCCTCTGCCGCGATGGCCACAATTATTTCGAGTACAAGGCGTCCCGCGGGATCCTCTACGAAGATCAGGCCAAGACCAAGGAACAGAAGGCCGCGCGCGAAGCGGCCCTTAAAGAGGGCAAACTCGCGCCCGAAATCTTCGATCGATCCTTCGGTGAGACCCCCAAGGTGTTCTACGCGGAGGCCGAGAAGACTCTGGATGCCTGCCTCCAGTCGCTGACCGATCTAGATAAGTTGTGCTCCGAGAAGTTCGGCGATACCGCTCCCGCGTTCGGTAAACTGAATACCGCGCTCGGAGAAGTCCGGCACGTGGTGCACGGCTTCCTGCAGAAGAAGCGCGAGTTCGAGCCGGACCCTGTGGAGGAAGCTCCACCTCCACCGGTGGAAGCGCCCGCGGCGGCAGAGGACGAAACGGCGCCCGCCGCAGGTGCTGGCGGCCTCCCGGCGCTCGATCTGAATTTCACCGTGCGCGCATCCGCGGAGCCGCCCGACCGCGCTGCGGCCATCGCCGGCGTAGCATCCGCGGCCCAGTTCCTGCGCAAGCGCGAGCCGCTCAGTCCCGCGCCCTATCTGATGCTCCGCGGCCTGCGTTGGGGCGAGCTGCGCGGCTCATCAGATCCCGCCGTGCTCGAAGCGCCACCCACCGAGATCCGCCGCCAGATCAAAGCGCTGGCCTTGAACAGCAAGTGGCCGGAACTTCTCGAAACCGCGGAAAGCGTCATGGCCTTGCCGTGCGGGCGCGCCTGGCTTGACTTGCAGCGCTTCGTCGTGGAGGCCTGCGTCGCGCTCGGCGCCGATTACGACGCCATCGCCATCGCCATCCGCTCCGAGCTGCGCGCTCTATTGCGCGATCTCCCGCAACTCTTGGACGCCACCCTCAGCGACGAAACCCCTACCGCCAATCCCGAAACGCAAGCTTGGTTGCGTGAATTGCTGGCCGAGCCCGCCGACGCCGCGCCGCTTCCCAAGATGCCGCGCGCGCCCGTGATCGAGAATTCACACGACCGGCAATGGCAGAAAAAATTCATCGATCCGCACGCGCTGGCCACCGAAGCCATGCGCCGCGGCCAGCCCCAAAAAGCCTTCGAAATCCTATATAGCGAAGTAGAACGCCAGCGCAGCGGACGCGGCCGCTTTCAGCGTAAGCTGCAGCTCGCCCAGATTTCCATCGGCGCCGGCAAAGACGCCATCGCCCAGCCCCTGCTCGAGGATATCGCCGCCTCCATCGAAACCCACAAACTCGAAGACTGGGAAGATCGCGAGATGGTCGCCTCCGTCCTCGCCTTCCTGTTGCAGAACAGCAAGAAGATCCAGGCCGATGCCAAGCTCAAGCAAGCCTTGTTCGAACGCATCTGCCGCCTCGACCCGGTGCAGGCGTTTCAGGTATAACCATGGCGCGCTCCATCAACGATTCGGCCACCTCCGTCACGCTTTCAACCCTCGACCGGCTGATCGACGACGAGCCTGGTACTTCCACGGAGGTGCCCCTGACGCGCTCTCAATCGGTCCGTCGTTTGAAAGACGCCCTGCGCCGCGATCTCGAGTGGCTGCTCAACACCCGCCGCATCGCCGATCCGCCCAGCGAATCGTTGAAGGAACTGAACCGTTCGGCTTACGTCTATGGCCTGCCCGATTTCACATCCTTCAGCCTGGCTTCCCCCAAAGACCGCCTCAAACTCGTCCGCGTGCTGCATTCCACGGTGAAGCTGTTCGAGCCGCGCCTCGCCAATATTCGCGTGGTTCCTTTGGACGAAAAGCTTGCCGGCACCCGCACCCTGCGTTTCCGCATCGAAGGCCTGCTGCTGATGGACCCGGCCCCCGAGCAGGTCTCCTTCGACACCGTCCTCGAGTTAACCAGCGGCGAATACGAGGTCCAGAATGCGGGATGACTTGCTGCTGTACTACGAACGCGAGCTGACCTACATGCGCCAGATGGGCGCACAGTTCGCCGAAAAGTACCCCAAGATCGCCTCCCGCCTGGTGCTCGAATCCTCCAAGTGCGACGACCCGCACGTGGAGCGTCTGCTCGAATCCTTCGCTTTCCTCGCCGCCCGCGTCCACCTCAAAATCGACGACGAATTCCCCGAGATCACCGAAGCCCTGCTCGGCATTGTCTATCCGCACTTCATCCGGCCCATGCCCTCCATGTCGATCGCCCAGTTTCATCTCGATCCGCAAAAAGGCAAGCTCTCGACCGGATGCCCTGTCCCGCGCGAAACCTTGCTCTATTCGCGCCCCGTGGATGGCGTCCCCTGCAAATTCCGCACCTGCCAGGATGTGACCCTTTGGCCGGTCGCCGTCACCGCCGCGAGTTGGACCACTCCCGATCGGCTGAAGCCGCCCCTCAAAGCCGCCGATGCCGCCGGCGCGCTGCGCCTTGAACTCACCTGCACCAGCCCCGACATGGAATTCTCGAAGCTGGAACTCGACCGGCTCCAGTTCTTCCTCGACGGTGAAAGCGCGCTGATCCACACCCTCTACGAATTGCTCTGCTGCAACCTTTTGCAGATCGTGGTCCGCGACACGCGGCCCGGTCCCCGTCCCCTGACGGTCACCCTTCCCCCGGATTCGCTGCGCGCCGCCGGTTTTGAGGAGAACGAAGGCATGCTGCCCTATCCGCGGCGTTCCTTCATCGGATACCGCCTGCTGCAGGAGTACTTCACCTTTCCCGACAAATTCTTCTTCATCGATGTCAACGGTCTGCGCGAGGCTTGCGCCGGGCTGAAGCGCACCGCCGAGCTGATCTTCTTGTTCTCGCGCTTCGAAGGCGATGAGCGCCGCCAGCGCCTCGAAACCGGTGTCTCCGCCAACACCTTCCGTCTCGGTTGCGCGCCGGTCGTCAACCTGTTTCCGCAGACTGCCGAACCCATCGCGCTCGACCAGCAGAAATACGAATATCCCATCGTGCCCGATGCCCGCCGTCCCCTCGCCATGGAGATTTTCTCCGTCGACCAAGTGGCCAGCCTGAAAACCCAGCAGCAGGAAATCGTCGAATATCAGCCGTTCTACTCTTTCCGGCACTCCGGCCAGCGTGATCGCCAGCAGACTTTCTGGATCGCTAACCGCCGCGCGTCTGTGCGCCCCAATGACGACGGCACCGAAATCGACCTGGCCTTGGTCGACCTGTCCTTTCAACCTACCCGGCCCGCCACCGATACCCTCACCGTGCGCACTACCTGCACGAATCGCGATCTGCCCTCGCGCCTGCCCTTCGGCAACGAGGCCGGCGATTTCGAACTGGAATCCGGCGCTCCCATCAAACGGATCGTGGCCCTGCGCAAGCCCACTTCACCCATCCGCCCGCCCCTCGGCAAAGCCATGCAGTGGCGCATGATCTCGCACCTCTCGCTGAATTACCTTTCGCTGGTTTCCGAGGGCCGCGAAGCCTTGCAGGAGATGCTGAAGCTCTACGATTTCACCGGCTCCTCCTACGCCGGCAAAACGGTCGAAGGCATCACTGCGCTTACCAGCAGCCGCCAGTTTGCGCGCGTCATCTCCGAAGAAGGCATCGCCTTCGCGCGTGGACATCGCGTCGAGTTGGAACTTGACGAAGATCAGTTCGTGGGCGGTGGCGTATACTTGTTTGCCAGCGTGATCGAATATTTCCTGGCGCTCTATGCCTCGCTGAACAGCTTCAGCCAGCTTACCGCCCGCGTCCGCCAGAGAAAGGAGGTCTTGCGCGCATGGCCACCGCGAGCCGGTCGCAGGATCTTGATGTAGCCCGCTCCTTTCTCGGCGAGGAACTGCACGGCCATCCTGGATGGTTCGACTTCTTTCAGGCCGTCCGCCTGGTACAGCGTATGCACCCGGGACAGGGCTTGGTGGGCCGCTTTGTGAATCCGTCACAGGAAGTGCTGCGCTTCAGCGCCAACAATATTCTCGCGTTCCCCACCAGCCAGATTCAATCGCTCGACTGGTCCGCCGGCGGCCCCGCGCGCATGCAGGTGAACTTCATGGGGCTGACCGGGCCGATGGGCGTGCTGCCCTACTGCTACACCGAGTTCATCCGCGATCGCAACCGTGCCCGCGACCACACCCTGCAGGATTTCCTCGACCTGTTCAACCATCGCATCATCTCGCTGTTCTATCAGGCGTGGGAGAAATATCGCTTTTTTGTCGCTTATGAACGTGAGGAGCAGGATCGCTTTTCGCGCTACCTGATGAGCTTCGCTGGTTTGGGCACGGCCGGCTTGCAGCACCGCCAGGCCATCGCGGACGAGTCCGTTCTCTTTTACTGCGGCCTCTTCTCCATGCAGCCGCGTTCCGCCGCGGCGCTCCAGCAGGTACTGGCTGACTACTTCGATGTACCGGTCGAGATCGAGCAATTCGTGGGCACCTGGCGCTCTCTCGACCCTTCCAACCAGTGCAGCATGGAAGGCGGCGTCCGCTATTCCGATCAGCTCGGCATGGGCGCCATCGCCGGCGACGAGGTCTGGGAGCAGCAATCTCGCGCGCGCATCAAGCTGGGGCCGCTTTCGGTGCGCGAGTATCTGTCGTTCCTGCCGACCGGCGATGCCTGGGAGCCGCTGCGCGCCCTCACCACGTTCTATTGCGGCGGGGAAATTGAGTTCGAGGTTCAACTGGTTCTGAAGCACGAGGATGTCGCGCCCTGCTCCCTGCGCGGCGACGGCGAATCGGCGCCGCTGCTCGGCTGGTTCAGTTGGATCAAGTCCGGACCGGCGTTCGCGCGCGATCCTGGAGACACGGTTCTGTTGCTGAATTGAAGCGCAACGGGCGCCCCGTTTTGCGCGAGTTAGGAGATCTATCATGGCAGTCAATCTTAGGTCCTTGATTGGAAAATTGAACGACACCACGCGCAACGCGCTGGAAGCCGCGGCCGGTCTGTGCCTCTCCCGCACCCACTACGACGTGGAAGTGGAGCACTATCTCATGAAGCTGCTCGACTCCTCGAGCGCCGACCTGTCCGCCATCCTCAAACACTTCGAAGTCGACAAGTCGCGCTTCGCCGCCGAGCTGACGCGTAGCCTCGACAAGCTCAAATCGGGCAACGCGCGCAATCCCGCGCTCAGTCCCACGCTGCGCAATATGATGACGGAAGCCTGGACGCTCGGCTCGATCGACTATGGCGCCCGGCAGATCCGTTCCGGCTTCACCATCCTGGCGCTCGCCACTAATGAAGATCTGGCGCGCATGATGCGTGAAGTCAGCCGCGAATTTCAGAAGATCAACGCCGATAGCCTGCGCAAGGATTTCGCCGCCATTACGGCCACATCCAGCGAAGAGGCCGAAGCCGAAACTGCCGCCGCTGCGCCGGAATCGGGCGGCGCGCCGCGCCCCATGGGCGGCAAGACCCCCAACCTCGATCAGTACACCATCAATCTCACGGGCAATGCCAAAGCCGGAAAGATCGATCCCGTCCTCGCCCGTGATTTCGAAATCCGCCAGGTGGTCGACATCCTCACGCGCCGCCGCCAGAACAATCCCATCCTCGTAGGCGAAGCGGGCGTCGGCAAAACCGCTGTGGTCGAAGGCTTCGCTATCCGCATCGTGCAGGGCGACGTGCCGCCCGTGCTGAAAAACGTCGAAGTCCGCACGCTCGACCTGGCTCTCCTGCAGGCCGGCGCGGGCGTCAAAGGCGAATTCGAGAATCGCCTCAAGAGCCTGATCGCCGAAGTCAAAAATTCGCCCACCCCCATCATCCTATTTATCGATGAAGCCCACACCATGATCGGCGCCGGCGGCCAGGCCGGGCAGAACGACGCCGCCAACCTGCTGAAGCCCGCCCTGGCGCGCGGCGAATTGCGCACCATCGCCGCCACCACCTGGTCCGAATACAAGAAGTACTTCGAAAAAGATCCCGCGCTGGCCCGCCGCTTCCAATTAGTGAAGGTCGAAGAACCCACCGAAACCCAATGCCAGTTGATGATGCGCGGCGTCGTCCCCGCGCTCGAAAAGCATCACAACGTCCGCATCCTCGACGAAGGCCTCGCGGCCGCCGTGAAGCTGGCGCACCGCTACCTGCCGGATCGCCAGTTGCCCGATAAAGCCGTCAGTGTGCTCGATACCACTTGCGCGCGCCTGTCCCTCGGTCAGAACGCCACGCCCGGCCCCATCGAAGATGCCACCCGCACGCTCGACGATCTCGCAGTGCAGGAGCGCATCCTCCAGCGCGAAGCCGCCGTCGGCGCCGATCACTCCGAGCGCCTCGCCGCCATCGCCCAGCAAAAGGCCGACACGCAGGCCACCCTCGAAGCCTTGCGCGCCCGTTGGGATAAAGAGCGCGAACTGGTAGGCCGCATTCGCGAGATCCGCGGCAAACTCGAGACCGGCGTAGCCCTGGCTGCAGGAGCGGCCGCAGCCGCCGCACCCGCGCCCGCCGCCGATGGCACCGCCCTCCGCGCCGAGCTCGATCAACTGAACACCGAGCTCGAATCCGTGCAGGGTGAAAAGCCGCTCATGCGTGTCTGCGTCGATTCCCACTTAGTCGGCGAAGTCATCTCCGGCTGGACCGGCATCCCGGTCGGCAAGATGCTCAAAGACGAAATCGCCACCGTCTTGAAGCTGGAGTCGCATCTCGGCTCCCGCGTCATCGGCCAGGACCACGCGCTCGAAGGCATCAGCCATCGCATTCGCACCGCCCGCGCGGGTCTCGATGATCCCGTGAAGCCTGTCGGCACCTTCCTGCTCGTCGGCCCCAGCGGCGTCGGCAAGACCGAAACCGCGCTGGCGCTCTCCGATCTGCTCTACGGCGGCGAACACAATCTCATCACCATCAACATGTCCGAGTTCCAGGAAGCCCACACGGTCTCGACCCTGAAAGGATCGCCCCCCGGTTACGTCGGCTACGGCGAAGGTGGCGTGCTCACCGAAGCCGTGCGCCGCCGCCCCTATTCCGTCGTGCTGCTGGACGAAGTCGAAAAGGCCCATCCCGACGTGCTCGAGCTCTTCTTCCAGGTCTTCGACAAGGGCATGATGGAAGACGGAGAAGGCCGCCAGATCGATTTCAAGAACACCATCATCATCCTCACTTCCAACGCCGGCACGGACACGCTCATGAAGCTCTGCGCCGATCCCGAAACCATGCCCGGCGCCCTCGGCCTGGTGAACGCCCTCAAACCCGAGCTCAACAAAATCTTCAAGCCCGCCTTTCTCGGCCGCCTGGTCATCATTCCCTATTTCCCGATCCGCGACGAAAACCTGAAGAAGATCGTCGTACTGAAACTGGCCAAGATCCAGCGCCGTCTGAAAGAGAGCCATCGCATCGACCTGACTTACGATCCGGCCCTGATCGATGAAGTCGCTCGCCGTTGCACCGAAGTCGAAAGCGGCGCGCGCAACGTGGATAACATCCTGACCAATACCTTATTGCCCGATATCTCGCGCCAGTTACTCGGCCAGATCGCGGAGGGCCAACATCCCGAATCGATCCACGTTGGTTTGGGCGAGGACGGAGCTTTTATATACTCATAAGACGATGTGGGGCAGGCTCGCAGCCTGCAGCGGCCTCTCAGGCCGCTCCCCTCTCATGGAGAAGGCGTGCCAGCAACTCAGATTGATCGGCCATTTCGCGTAAAGACTCCGCTCGGCGATGACGCCCTGCTGCTCGATAGCTTCGTCGGCGTCGAGCGCGTCTCTGAGCCCTTCCGTTTTGTCCTGCGCCTGCTGGCCGCCGATCCCAACATCGATATCCAGAGCCTGCTCACCAAGCCCGCCGTGCTCACGCTGACCATCGACGACAGCACCGAACGCCACATCCACGGCAATATCTGCCGCATGAAGCTGCTCGAAGTCGGCTCCGACGGCATGGCCGCCTACGAAGCCGAAGTGGTCCCCTGGTTCTGGTTCCTCACGCTCTTTCACGACTGCCGCATCTTCCAGAACATGAGCGTGCCGGATATCGTAGAAAAGGTCTTCAAAGATCGCGGCTTCTCCGACTTCCAGGCCAGCCTGCAAGGCACTTACAACCCCCGCGAATATTGCGTACAGTATCGCGAGACCGATTTCAATTTCGTCTCCCGCCTGCTCGAAGAGGAAGGCATCTTCTACTTCTTTCAGCACACCGAAGACAAGCACACCATGGTGCTGGCGGATGACCTCAGCGCCTTTGCCCAGTGTCCCGGTGACAGTCCCGTGCGCTTCATGCCGTCCGAGGGCGCCAACCTCGCCGAAGGCACTGTCATCTCGCTCGAAGCCGAATACCGCGTGCTCAGCGGCACCGCTTCGCTCACCGACTACGATTTCACCAAGCCCAACACCAGCCTGTTTTCCACCCTCGCCGGAACCCAGCCGGGTGAGACCTTCGACTATCCGGGTAAGTACACCACCAAAGACGACGGCGATCATTACTCGCGTATCCGCCTTGAAGAACTCGAAGCCGGCATCGCCACCGTGCGCGGCGAAAGCAATATCATGGCTTTCGAAAGCGGCTTTAAGTTCACCCTCAGCGATCACTATCGCGACAGCGCCAACATGGATTACACGCTGCTGATGGTCGATCACCGCGGCCGCAATACCAGCTATCGCGCGGGAGAAGTCGATCCCTTCGACTACCGCAACCGCTTCGAAGCAATTCCCAATACCGTCCAGTTCCGCCCGCCCCGCCGCGCCCGCAAGCCCGTGGTCGAGGGCACCCAGACCGCCGTAGTGGTCGGCAAATCCGGCGAAGAAATCTGGACCGATCAGTACGGCCGCGTCGTCGTCCAATTCTTCTGGGACCGCGAAGGCGCCAGCGACGAGAAAAGCTCCTGCTGGATCCGCGTGGCGCAAGGCTGGGCCGGCAAGCAGTGGGGATTCATCTGCATCCCGCGCATCGGCCAGGAAGTGCTCGTCACCTTTCTCGAAGGCGACCCCGACCGCCCCCTCATCACCGGCTCGGTCTACAACGGCGACCAGATGCCGCCTTACACGCTGCCCGACAACCAAACGCAAAGTACCTGGAAATCCATGAGCAGCAAAGGCGGCGGCGGCTTCAACGAACTCCGCTTCGAAGACAACAAGGGCAGCGAGCAGATCTTCATCCATGGCGAAAAAGACATGGATATGCGCATCAAGAATGACCGCCGCGAGTGGATCGGCGAAGACCGCCATCTGGTCATCACGCGCGATAAGCTCGAAAAAACCGGCCGCGACAGCCACCTCGACCTCACCCGCGATCACATCGAAAAAATCGGCCGCGACCATCACCTCACCATCAGCGGCAAAGAAGCTATCTCCATCACCGGCTCGCACTCGTTCGCCGTCACTGGCGACGTCATCGAACAGTTCAGCGGCAACCACAGCAGCCAGGTCACTCAGAACCTCTATCTCAAGGCCATGCAAGTCGTCATAGAAGCCATGACCGGCATGACCCTGAAAGTCGGCGCCAACTTCATCACCCTCGACCCCAGCGGCATCGCCATCAGCGGCACCCCCATGGTCCAGATCAACAGCGCGGGCTCGGCGCTCTCCGGCAGCCCCGGCTCGCTCGTGTCGCCGCTCTCGCCCACCGACGCCACTGACGCCGCCGACGCGCAAGCCGGCCAGACCACCTCCGTCGCCGGATCCAGCAGCACTCCGGCCGGCATGTCGCTCGATACCATTTCCCCGGCTACGCCGTCGAGCAGCAAGCAATCGGCCGCCTCCAACGCGCCGACGCATGATCCGAATTCGCCCGAGAACCAGACCAAGCAGCACTACATCGAAATCAAGTTGCTGGATGACGACGGCAACCCCGTGGCCGGCGAGCCTTACAAGATCACGCTGCCGGACGGCACTACCGTCGCCGACGGCACCCTCGATGATAAAGGCTATGCGCGCGTCGATAACATCGATCCCGGAACCTGCCAGGTGACTTTCCCCAACTTAGACAAGGATGCCTGGCATCCGCAATGAGTGCGTCGTGACTTATACTGTCTCCCAAGGTGATTGCATCTACAGCATCGCCGCACAATTCGGCTTTCTGTGGAAGACTATCTGGAATCATCCGCAAAATGCCGCGCTCCAGCAGCAGCGCCAGAATCCTGGCCTGCTCCTGCCCGGAGACGCGGTATTCATCCCGGATAAGACGCCCGGCGTGGAATCAAAACCCACTGACCAACAGCACGTCTTCGTCAAAGAAGCCAACAAGTTTGTCCTGCGCTTGCAGTTACTCGATCGCAATCACAACCCGCGCGCCAGCCTGTCTTACGTCCTCTCGATCGACGGCACGCTGAGCAACGGAACCACCGATGAGGAGGGCCGCATTGAGCAGCCCATCGCGCCCGACGCCAGCCAGGCCGTGCTGACTCTCCAGGACCAGGGCGACTCCGAAACTTACAACATCAATCTCGGATACGTGAACCCGATCGATGACTCCACCGGCCATCAGCAGCGCCTGACCAACCTCGGCCTCGGCGGCGGCCTGGCCCAAAAGACCGCCCTGATGATGTTTCAAAAGAAGAACGGACTGCCGCAATCCGGCGAGATGGACGCCGCCACCATCGCCTGTCTCAACAAAATTCATGGCTCATGACGGTAGGGCAGCCTCTCAGGCTGCGCGAGGCTCTCAGCCTCGCCAAACAAACTTATGACCTCTGAAGAATTCCACACGCGCATCGCCCAACTCGCCCCCGGCGACCAGCCGGGTTTAGACGCCCTAGCCCAAGAAGTAATCGATGATGCCCGCGCCGCCCCCGACACAGCCGTCAAGATCTGGAAAGAGGCCGGACCCTTCGCGCCCCAAGCCAAACTAGTCCTCGCAGGCCTGGAAGATGTGTCGTTAATCCCGCTAAGTTCAAAAGCCGATCCCGCCGCCGTCTCCGAAGTCATCTGGGCGTTGCGCACCGAAGGCCTGCGCATCGCGGAGCTCGATCGCAAAATTGTCAAATACTTCGAGGCCCACCTGGCCGACAAACGCAAGATGCCGCCCCGGCGCGATCTCGGCCCCACTGAGGAAAAACCGCCCGTCGTACGTGTCTGCGACGAAGCTTATCTCCAAATGCGCCGCCTCCTCAACCTGGAAGAAAGCACCGATCAGTACCTTCAAAATTCACGCGCCTATCTCAGTCTGACCGAAGCACAGAAAGACGACGAAATCCAAAACGCGCGTAAATCCCGCGCCTGGGCCCGCCTCGCGGCCCGCTGACCTGGAGACCTCCGATGCCCAACGGCGACAACACCACCCAGCGCACCGCCAGCCGCCAGGCGCAGGGCGATACCGCCTCCACCGCCATCGCGCCCGACTATGAAGTCCGTAACATCACTCTGGCGCGCGGCGTCCAGTTCCACAATGACTCCGCCGGCCAATACGCTATCCCCGATTACTTAGTCTCTAAAATTGGCTCCGATGTAGAAACTCTCGATGATGGCACCATCACTTACAACAGCGACAAACAGCATGTAACATTTATCATTACCCAAGTGACTGCGAAAACGGATTTCAAAACCGCGCTCGAAACACCTGGCATTCACGTCATCTATTGCGGCCACGCCCGTTTCGGCGAAGGCATGTGCTTCGGCGATAACGACAGTCCCGGCGAAGTCTGGGGGAAGGGAACTGACTCCACCAACGGCCTCTGGCGCACCGGCTTCCCTTACATCGGCCTGCCTCTGGCGAGCGACATCCTCGAGCACCAGTTCACCGTCAATCCCGTCACCGGCGACCAGGACAAGCCGGCCTCGAGCGACTGCCACCCGCACGTGCGCAACGTCTATAGCAAAATGCAAGTGCTGGATGCCTCCAGCTTCGACTCCAATCTGCTCTCGTACATCGGCTCAACCGATACCAGCAACGGTTTCTGGGGCTACGACGCGCATAGCGAGGCAGGGAAGTACGAGCGCCACATTCTGGTCAACTCCGGCTGGACCTCCACCGACGTGGACCCCATGGACCTGGGCGCCACTAACATGTCCTGCAAGGTGTTCTGCTGCATTGGCTGCAGCACCTTCATCCACAATTACCCCATCGTGCGGAAACTGAAGGGATGGACCCACAGTGGTGACGATAGCTACGCTTACTGGACCACGAATGTCACTTATAGCTCGCCCATGACAGCATTCTATCTATACCGCTTACTGACTTACCCAACCCGCAATGACTACAAGCCTTGGGCAAACAGCCTGGCCTATGCCGTCCGCATGGCCAACCAGGACTATGTGAACATGGGCCCCGACGTTACTTCGCAGCTTTACTAAGGAGTCCTGAAAAAGGGCCGGAGCCGCGCGATCAGGCGGGAACGTACGTCAACCGAATCACGTCATCGGCAACGAGATCACTGGCCACAAGGCGGAGCGGCGGCCGGGGGCGGGCGAAGAACGGCTTGCCGCGGCCAACCACGATGGGGTGGAGGTAGATTCGATACTCATCAATAAGACCAAGGTCGGTTAGGCTTCCTGCCAAGTCTGGCCCGGCGACCTCAATCTCCCCAACGAGCTGAGCCTTCAGCCCGCGTAGAACCGCCTCGATGTCATCTCCGACAAGTGTGGCATTAGGCCCGGCGGACTGCAGCGAGCGCGACACAACCCACTTCGGCTTGCTCCGCCACGCTGCCGCGAAATCGCGTTCCGCCGCGCCCCACTCCGGACGGTCTTCATCCCAATAACGCATGACCTCGTAAGTGCGGCGGCCGTACACACTGCCCGTCAGGCCGCGCGCTTGCTCTATGAAATGACGAAAGAGCTTAGGGCTTGGGCTAAATGCAAGGTGGTCGACGTAGCCGTCCAGCGACTGGTTCATTCCAAAAACAAGCTTCGCCATGCTACAAGATCTCCATACCCGGTTCAGAATACCATGCGCCGAAGTTTTGCAGAAAGGAATGGGGCACGATCTGCGCGCCCGCATTGATTTCGCCGGAGGAATCTGTGGGTCAGTGAGATGACCGGGTAAGCGCTCCGGCGTCAGGCCGCGGCGGCTTGTCTACGTCGAAATGCGCATGTCAGGTCTTGTCGCAATGCTGCCATCCTGCGTCCCCTCAGTTCTCTCCTTACGTAACCGCCAAGCCGATTGTTCCAAAATCCGGCGGGGAAGAGTCGACACCTTTGCGAGCTTACTGGTCGAAGAAGAGAAGTCCGCCGATCAATTCAAGGGGGTTCCTAACAAGTGACCCATCCACTTAGGACGCCGCCGCCGGATTTTAACTCCGGTTAGTATTGCTCAGTTGCCGCGCTGTCGGGCAAAATGCTTGGCATGCGCTACTTACTCTCCCTTGTGGCACTCACCGTCCTGGCCCAGGAGCCGCCTCTCGACAATCTCCGCGTGGCCCAGCTAACCAAGTCCGGAGTATCGGCGTCAGAGCTATCCCGCCTGGTGTGCGCGGCCCCGGAAGCCAGCTTTGACCTCCAGCCAGCCAGCTTGAACTCTTTGGCCCAGGCTGGCGTCCCGGACCAAGTCATCAGATCCATGGCCGCTAGGATGAACGGCAACTGCGGCGCGGCTGGTGCTGTCATGGCGGTACCGCAGACAAAGACAACGCCGCCGGCAGCGCCGCCGATCAAGCGGGCGCAACCAGGTCCGGATCTGTTCGCGGGCTATTCATACTTCGATGCGGATTCGGGCCTGGGTGCCACGGTGAGCGCGAGCGGCTGGGAAAGTGCAGCCGCGCTTCCGGTCTTCGGCCCGCTGGCGGTCGAAGGCAACGTCTCGGGCTATTACAAGACCGTCGATGGCGTGCGCGGCTCGGAATACATCTTCGCGGGCGGCCCGCGTTTCTCGCACGGCGCTTTGTTCCTGCATTCCCTTTTCGGCGCGGATCACGCAAGCGCGGCTACCGCGATCATTCCGGGCGTCCCGCTGTCGATAGCAGACAACGCCGTCGCGGTGGTCTTGGGCGGCGGTGCAACAGTGAAGACCGGGAAGAGCTGGGGCCTGCGCTTCAGCGCCGATTACGTGCTCACGCACCATGCCGGTTACTCTCAAAATAATCTTCGGCTGGGTGTTGGCCTGGTGTGTTTCCCCCATCATCAGTTTTGAGGGAAGCGGCGAACCTTCGGGAGATGCTCAAGCCCAGCGACGGGCACGGAAGTGACCGGCGCAGCAGTAACATAAGAATCAGTGAAGGCTGCTATCTATGCCAGAGTCTCAACCAGAGACCGAGGCCAGGACACCGAGAACCAACTCTCCCAGCTCCGCAGATATTGTGGCAGTACGTGCAGACTACCGTGATCGGCGTGGGCCAGAGTTCCAACTGCCCCCGCTCGGTTGGCGTCATCGTGTCCATCTACTTCTCCTTCGCGCTTTAGAGCCTCGCGGCTGTTTTCTGATCCGCTCTTATTGTACTCAGCGGTGCGTAGAATGTTCAATACTCAGCGCTCAGTATCGGGAGAAATAAAGTTAACTTTTGGGTACTCAGCGCTGAGTATGCTACAATCTGTTCCGTGAGGGACAAAGCGGCAGCAGAGCTAGGCCGAAAAGGCGGAAAAGCGACAGCAAAGAAACGCACGGCGAAACAGAGACAAGAAGCGGCGCGGCGGGCTGTTCAGGCACGATGGAAGAAGTACAGGCAGGAGAAGGGGCAGGAGTGAGCGCGTGGACCGTCGGTATAGTTGCGGTCGTGATTCTGGGGTTGCTGTTCCTGGAGCGCATCGCCACCTCCTCGACCCGTGTCGCCGAGGACGTCGCCCATCTCGCGGGAAGGAAGGAACCGGCGGGCGCTTCGTCGCCATGGTTTATGATCGTGGTACTTTGCGCATTCGTGGCAGCGGCGGTCTGGTGCTTTCTCCGGTGAGAGAAAAGTTTAAGACTGCCCGGTCCAGAGTGACCCCTAGTTAACTCCGGTGAGTATTGCCCGTCAGCCCGCTCGTGGCGGAACCTAAGTCCATGATCGCGAGGTTTGGCGGCGCCGTCTTGGCAGTGCTTGGGTGCGCTGTTATTTGGCGGGTGGTTTCTTGGGAAGCCGCTGGCCCGAGCGTTCAGAGTCGATCCGCCGTCACATTTACGGTCAAAGCCGACAGCTCTTTGGGTGCAAAACTCGGGATGGAATATTCCACTTATCGCGTCCATCGCGCAGACAGCGAAAGCTGCTTACACGATCACGACGTGCCCGAGTTGTTCTGCATCGGGTCTCCAGGGGCGCGGACGGGTTCGTTCCTCACCGTCGCCACTGTAAAAGTTGAAGCGTACTATCTCACATTTTTTCGGAGTCGGCTTGTTGAGATTGAGTATCATTTCGAGGACTGGTCAGGCGCGGAGGACACGCTCCGCACAGCACTTGAGGAGAGATTCGGCGCTCCAGATGAAACGCGCAAGATCACAAAAACGCTGACCGATTATGTGTGGAGTAGCGCGTCTTCTTCTATGGTCCTCACTGACGGGCACCTCAACGGATCTGGATGCCAACTGTCAATGCAACTTTCGCGGGAACTTGACGCCCTGATCGAAGCGCGGCAGCGCGCCAGGAGCGCCGCTGCGAGGCGAGACTTATAAGGGCTTCTAATAATGCAGACTGGCTTACCCCTCCAGGACGGAGGGGGTCTTTCGGCAGGCTCGACCTTTAGGGCGAGTTTACATAATATCCATTATCAGAAGTTCTTTCAAGCTATCTGCGTGACCGGCCCAGAAAGCGCGCCCGGAAAAAGCGCAGCGAGTCGTAGCCGTAGCCCCCGTCACCGCTGGTGCACCCGTAACCGGAACCGGCTGAGGCAGCGCCACGAACCGGGCCGACGCGTCGCGCGGCTCTACGCCCAACTTCGTCTTCACTTCACCTCTTGCCGCAAAATGGACGTTTTGCAGGTCTTGCCATCTGGATCGACCACCCACAGATCGCCCTTTTCCTGTGCAAACCGAATGTCCTCGCCTACGATGAAGCGGCAACCGTGCTTGCGGCCTGAAAGCGCATTCATCAACGGTGCACCCGGAATGCGGACGCGCGAATCCATTATCAGGTAGAGATACTTGTCCCCGACGATCAGCAACTCGTTCGACCGCACGGCTACCCGCTGGATTGCCGTATAACTGCGGGATTGGCTGGCCATGGTGATGCTACCGCTTGCGAGAGTCGAGGCGTGCAGCGTCGTGGTGTTGCCCACAGTGTTGGCCGTACCCATAGTGGTTGCCACCCCGAACCCAGACGCGGCTCCTGTAGTAGTTGTGTTTGTGACGGTCCCGACAGCGATCAACTGCTGCCGCAAAGCTTCGTCCACAACGCGACCCACCTGCCAGTCCCTCTCCTTACCGGAAGCTGCCGACATTAAGACGCAGATCAACACGATTGCCTGCGCGATAAAACCTGTTTTGCGCATTTTGGACATGATCCCCTCTCCCCAATCTTCAGCAAGTCCTCCAAGGGAATCAAGCCTGCTTTTCGATAGCGCCTTCCGGCACGCAACGATTGGTAGTGGTAGCTCATGCGAAGTAAAGGCGGCCCCTTTTCCAGGGACCGCCCGCCCCTCTCACCAAGGCCGCAAATCCGTCACCCCCGTAAACACCCCGCCGCTAATCGTCGCCGACCCCAACGGCACCACCCCTGTCGGCATGCTCATCACCCCGCACTCCACATTCACCACGCCGCTCGTCTGGTAGCTCCCCACGGCGCACCCCGCCTGCGCCAGCCCGTACGTCATCATGTTCTCCCGGAGATAAACGAACACCGTCGGCGCTGAGAAATAAACCCACGTCAGCGACACGCCCCCCGCACTCACATATGCGCCGCCGTTGTAAGTCCGCCGCGCCGTATAGGTGCCGCATTGCGCGCACACATTCAGCTTCGAACTGTTCGTCTGGCTTATCGTCACCAGGAAGTCCGTCGGGTTGCTCGTGTCACTCGCCGGCCACGGCCCGCTCAAATGCACCGTGCCCGTGAAGCTGTTCGTGAACGTCAGGTCTACCTCATACGTGTTCGCATCCACCGTCCAGCTCACTTGGTCCAGTGTCAGGCGGTTCCCGGAACTGTCCGTGCATACCGCGCCGATATTCGGCGAGTTGATCCCGTGCATGCCCTCCGTCACCGCTACATACGTCACTCCGCTATACTGTGCACTCCAATTCGTCATCGCCTGCATCGGCCCAACCGCCGCCATCGCCGCTATCGCCAGAAACACCGTCGTCTTCATCAGCCGCCTCCCAGCGGGCCCGCAGCCGGCGCGCACACTCCCGGCCGCCTCGCCGAAACGGCCGGCCGTAAAGTGCAGCACGCAAACTGTGGGCGGGTTTTTTGAGGGAGCCGTTTCCGCGCCGCGCACCAATCATGCGCCAGGCAGACCGCTCGCCTCTGCCTCTCGAAGTGTCCGCCCCCGGCGATGTTTCTCACTAAATCTGCGTAGCCATCTCGAACCCGTACGGCTCAATGCGCCGTGCCGTGTCAGCGCCCGCATGAATGCCGAATCCTTCAACAGTGCCCGCCTGCCCATCCACAATCACGAACGTAGGTAGTACGTCTACCCACTTCCCCGGAAAGCGCGCCCCCATGATCGGCCCCGGATTGATCGCCAGCGTGCGCCCCGCGCGCGCTACGTTGAACTCGTGGTTGTGGCCGTAGCACACCATGTCGTACAAACCCGAGCGCGCAATCGGTCGCGCGATGTAATCGAAATGGTTCACCGCCACGCGTTTTCCATCCATCTCTGTCTCGAAAAGCTCGCCGTGTACCATCACCCGCTCCGAAGACTTCCGCGTGATCCGAAACAAATCCGCATCGTTGTTCCCGAACACAATGTCCACCTGCTTCGGAAAGCGCGCCAGCACGTCCATCACGAACGGCGAACACAGGTCCCCGCAGCAGATCAGCCGCTCCGCCGCGCCGCTCGCATAATCGATCGCCGCCGCCAGGTTCCACAGGTTGTCGTGAATGTCAGAAATCACCGCCACACGCATATAGCGTCATTCTACGATGCCCGCCGTCAACTGACTTTGGTCGTGCCTGAAAGATGCGTTGATGACTTTCGCCGGTGGTTGACGGGGGCGATGGGGCCTGCACAAATTCTTGATATTTCCTAGCCATCGGTACCCGCGCATTGCCCGCAGTGCCTTCCAACTCGGCTATAGCGCCATGCAATTGCATGCCACTTGTCGCACTGAATGGCCGAACGACCATGCCGACGTGTACGTTCGGGTGACCAAATTCACTGGTTCGATGCGGGCACAGCCGGAGCCCTCTGGGCAGCCGGGACGGGCTGCCTGACAGAAGAAGATCCTCGTTGGCCAAAGGTTAGAGGGCCCACCTATGACACGCGACACACTGGCGATGTATTATAATCGGGGTGCCAGTGCCCAGGAATGGTATCCTTTCCACGCGGGCTGGCGACATCTTAAACCAAGGCGGATGAATGGGTTAGCCGTCTGTCCAGCAAGGGGGAGTCTTCGGCTGTGGCCCGGGAGATTTGCCCAAGCACGGCTCGGCCGCGAGGGTGTCCCGGCGAAATACATTAAATTTTCCACGAAGACAAGCCGATAAGGAAGAGCGGCGAGTTTCAGGACGAGAGCACCTAAAATGTCCCTCGGTGTCATGATTAAGGGTTCGGAAGGTCTTGTGTTGGCGGCAGACAGCCGCGTCACGCTTTTTAATCAGTTCACGCCGGATCCGGCCACTCCTAACCAGACGTTCTTAATGCCGGCGACCTTCGACAATGCGACGAAGTTGCTAACCGTGAGCGGGCAGAAATTTGTCGGCGCTGTGACTTACGGCCTAGGGGCATTCATGACGGCCGATGGGCCTCGCACGATGCACAGTTTTATCCCCGAATTTGAGAAAACTCTCTACGAAGAGAACGTTAGGCGGCTCTCAGTTTTAGACTTCGCCAATCGCCTGAGTGATTTTTTCTTGGGACAATGGAACACACTTATCAACCGCCCCCCCTACCCAGGAGAGGAGATTTATTTCTTGGTCGGCGGTTACGATGAGGCTGCAGCATATGGAAGAGGGTTTCAATTCCAAATCCCGAATTGCCCAGCTCCGATAGAACAAAACGCGGGCGCGGGTCAATTTGGTATCACCTGGGGCGGGCAAAGTGAAGTCGTCTTCCGTCTCCTCTATGGCTTCGATGCGGGACTCCCTCAGGTAGTACGGGAAACCCTCAAGCTGTCAACTGAGCAAGCCGCCGATCTAGCCCCGGCATTACAGCGATTCGCGCCAGCGATTCCCTATCAATTCTTACCGTTACCAGATTGTGTGAATCTCGCGGTCTTCCTCGTCAAGAGTACAATTAAGTTCCAAACATTTACAACGACAGTGCGCGGTGTAGGCGGGCCGGTCGAAGCTGCAACAGTGACGAGATTGGACGGCCTACGGCGGATTAGACATCGACCGGGCGCTTGGGGAACGGGAGAACTGCCAGACAACTCTAGCTAAATTCGTTACTGGGAGGATTTAAATGAACACGTTTTCACAAGGAACAGCTAACTGGAAGGAAGTAACCAAGAATATGAGAATTTGCACCTACAATCCAGTACCGCCATGGGCGGAACCAACGCTGCGAGTTGTGGCGCCAGAGGCGCAAGAGAACACCGAAGGAGACTGGCCATTTATGCGCACGGAGGTAAACTCGCAGTCGGCTCGCATACTCCGAACGCTAGTCACTCGTCGCGCCTAAGAGCGAGATGTTTATCGAGAATGCGGACATGACATGTCTGCGCCAGGGCGATATCCTCAACCATTTACCCTTCCCCCTGCTACGCTCGGGGAAGGTATCTTTCGTCGGCAAGATCGACCCCCCAATGCTGGCTCCCGATTCCGTTTTTGTGCCGCAATCCGAGGAATCGAGGGGACGTCTGTACTCGATCCAGACGCCCGCCCGAATCGTATTTGCTGCTGTCATTTCACAGTGTTGCGACATTGCGCCTCGGCGGGGCGGTAAGATTGAGGGCCAGCACACGATAGCTCTTGCGCGCCTAGTGCCTGTACCTGATAAAGCACGGACCGATCCAGGGTCGCTGGCGAGCCTCAGGGAAAACTCCAACCCTCTCATCCCGGGTGCGTCCTATCTGGGTTTGTTTCACGTCCCTGCCCACCCATCTCTGAACAACCAGGAGTGGGTCGTCGACTACAGCCAGCCGTTCTGTATTCCAGCGCCAGAGCTGCCAGGCGCACTGAGGCGCAAGGTATTACAGATGACTGACGAGTCGCGGATTCGGTTTAAACTTAAACTGTCCGCCTTCTACGGCAGGCTGACGGACGAAGAAGTAGCCATGGGTCACGAGTGGCTAGGTCCGACAAATTCTTGAGGCCTGCAGAATGTCTGGCATGCTTTAATGCCCAAGCAGGGCGAAACCAAAACTGAGCCAGATGTTTCGGCTTCAACGCACGTCTCGTGCACCTCCCTGACTTCCCTTCCAACTCCCTACGTTATAATTAAGCCATGCTCACACCTACGCGACACATCTGGCACAACGGACGTTTCATTCGCTGGGAAGACGCCACCATCCACGTCCTCTCCCACGTCGTGAGCTACGGAACCAGTGTCTTCGAAGGCATCCGCTGCTACGCCACCCCCGCCGGACCCGCCATTTTCCGCCTTCGCGATCACGTGCGCCGCCTCGCCGACTCCGCCAAAATCTACCGCATGGATCTCGGCTACACCCGCGAACAGCTCGCCGAAGCCATGCAGGAATTGGTCCGCGTCAACGAAATGGAGTCCTGCTATATCCGCCCCATCGGTATCCGCGCCTACGGCGACATCGGCGTGAATCCACTCAACAATCCAGTCGACGTTTACCTGGCCTGCTGGAACTGGGGCAAGTATCTGGGCGAGGAAGCCCTCGCCAAGGGCGTGGACGTGTGTGTCTCCAGTTGGAAGCGCATCGCCCCCAATACCCTACCCGCGCTGGCCAAAGCCGGCGCCAATTACATGAATTCCCAGCTCATCAAAATGGAAGCCCTCACCAATGGCTATAGCGAAGGCATCGCGCTCGACGACGCCGGCTACGTGAGTGAAGGCTCCGGCGAAAACATTTTTGTGGTCCGCGATGGCCGCCTCCACACGCCGCCGCTGGGCGCCTCCGTGCTCCCCGGTGTCACCCGCGATAGCGTCATTCGCCTGGCGCATCATCTGGATATTCCGCTGGTCGAAACCCTGGTCCCGCGCGAGATGCTTTACATCGCCGACGAAGTATTCTTCACCGGAACCGCGGCCGAGATTACGCCCATCCGCTCCATCGATCGCATCCAGGTTGGTAAAGGACAGCGCGGCCCCATCACGGAACAACTGCAGAAGGAGTTTTTTGCGATAATCAACGGCACGGCTTCGGATCGCTATGGATGGCTGTCGCCGGTACACGCGCGACAGCCAGTGGGCGTTGACAAGTAGGTAGCTGCATGCACACCCCGGAACGCCACCTCCCCCGAGATTTGCTTTCCGGGATGCGCCGCAGCCGATGGACTATTTCTTTTTAGCCTATGGGCGCCGTGGATCGCCAGACGGATTTTTGATTTTGGTGCCCTTTTCAACAGCTTTGTTCCGTCGCAAAATGTTATGCTTGCCGGAAACAGACTGTGGCAATCCTGTGTATAAAGCAGACCCTGCATGAATTGTCTTGGAATTGAAACTTTCGCCGGAAAACCCGTCCAGGTCACCTTCGACGGCACGATCTCCGCAGTGGAGCCGGCCAGCGTCCCCGATAACCTCTATATCAGCCCCGGCTGGATCGACTTGCAGGTCAACGGCTTCTTCGGCCTCGACTTCAACGATCCCAAGTGCACCATGCCGGAAATCGCGCGGTCAATTCGCGCGCTCTTCTCCACTGGTGTCACCCGCTTCTATCCCACCGTCATCACCGGCTCGCCGGATGACATGCTCGGCGCGCTCCGCAATCTCCGCTGCGCTAAAGAGAATTTGCGCGAAGGCGTCGCCATTGACGGTTTTCACGTCGAGGGTCCGCACATCTCGCCTGACGATGGCCCCCGTGGCGCGCATCCCCGCCGTTGGGTTCGTCCGCCCGATATCGACGAGTTCCATCGTTGGCAGGAAGCCACCGATCACAATGTTCGCATCGTGACCCTCGCGCCCGAGTGGCCCGAAGCCCCCCGCTACATCGAGGACGTTACCGCCGAGGGCGTCGTCGTCAGCATCGGACACACCAACGCCACCGCGCAGCAGATCGCCGATGCTGTCAGCGCCGGTGCCACCCTCTCCACCCACCTCGGCAATGGCGCCCACGCCGTTATGCGCCGCCACCCGAATTACATCTGGGAGCAACTCGCCGAAGACCGCCTCATGGCCGACTTCATCGTCGATGGCATCCACCTCTCGCGCTCCTTCCTCACCGTCGCCCTGCGCGCCAAGACACTCGAACGCTCCGTCCTCATCACCGACGCCGCCGCGCCCGCCGGATGCAAACCCGGCCGCTATTACCTGGGCGAGCAGCCCGTCGAACTGACCGCCGATAATCGCGTTGTGCTGCTCGGTCAGGAGCGCCTCGCCGGCTCTGCACTCCGCATGGATCACGGCGTCCAGAACCTGATGCGCATCGCCGGACTGACTCTTGCCGATGCCGTCCGCCTCGCCACCACCAACGCTGCCCGCGCCGGAAATGTCCCCGGTAGAGCCAATGGCATCGCCCCTGGCGATCGCGCCGACTTGATCCAGTTTTACTTTAATAAAGAAGAGCTATCAATAACGATACAATCAACATATATTTCAGGAGAAAAAGTCTACGAAGCCTGATCTCCTGGCTTTGTTTGGGTTCGGATGGCTGATTCTTCCTCTGCTCGCGCAGTCCCCCGGCCCCGGCGTTTCGCGCGACCTGGCTCGCTCCCGCGCCGCCCAGATCTCCGAAGTCCACTACCGCCTCTCCCTGAAACTCGCGCCCGATTCCGACAGCCTCCCCGGCCGTGAAGAGCTGACCTTCCACCTGGCCGTCGCCGTCCCCGTCATCCTCGACTACCGCGACGGCACTGTCTCGGACGTAACCGTGAACGGAGCACCAGTCGAACCGCAGCGCCTCGACGGCCATCTGATCTTCCCCGCCCGCTACTTCTCCGCCGGCCCCAACACCATCGCCCTCGATTTCGTCTCCGGCATCGCCACCGCCGGACGCGCCGTCACCCGCTACCAAGATCGCGACGACGGCGCGCAATACATCTACTCCTTGTTCGTCCCCATGGATGCCAGCCAGGCTTTTCCGTGCTTTGACCAGCCAGACCTCAAGGCGCGCTTCAACCTCGATGTCACCGCTCCGGCCAATTGGACCGTCATCTCCAACGCGCGCGTCAAGAGCGTTCAGCCGGGCCGCACCGAGTTCGCCGAAACCCTGCCAATCCCGACGTACCTCTTCGCCTTTGCGGCCGGCCCATTCCGCGCAATCCCTGGCGAAGGCTTCCGTCTCTTCGTGCGCCAGTCGAAATACGACCGCGCCCTGCAGGAAGGGCCCGAAGTGCTCAAGACCGCCCGCGAAGGCGTGCGCTTCATGGCCGAATACTTTGCGCGCCCGTATCCCTTCCCTAAATACGATCTGGTCCTGATCCCCGGCTTTCCCTTCGGCGGCATGGAGCATGCGGGTGCCACGTTCCTGCGCGAGGAGTCCGTGCTATTCCGCTCCGTGCCCACGGCCGGCGACAAGATCCAGCGCCAGGCGCTCATCCTCCACGAAACCGCGCACCAATGGTTCGGCGATCTCGTTACTATGCGGTGGTTTGACGATCTGTGGCTCAAGGAAGGCTTCGCCCAATACATGGCGTACCAGGCGCTGGCCGCCCTACATCCGACGGACGAAATCTGGGAGCGCTTCTACCAATCCTTCAAACCCCCTGCCTACGCCATTGATTCCACCCAAGGTACGACTCCCATCCACCAGGACATTGCGAATCTGAAGGACGCCAAGTCAGCCTACGGCGCCATCGTCTATTCGAAGACGCCCGGGATCCTGCGCCAGCTCGCCTTCGTGATCGGCGATACCGCCTTCCGCGATGGCGTGCGTCTCTTCCTGCGCGAGCACGCCTACGGCAACGCGGAGTGGGACGACCTGATCCACGCCTACGAGCGCTCCTCCGGCCAGTCCCTCGCCGCTTGGGCCAACGCTTGGATCAAGCAGCCGGGCATGCTGCAAATAGATGTCGATTGGTCTTGCCAGAACGGCTTAATCGATCGCTTCAGTCTTCACCAAAAAGACGTTCTAGACAAAGGTCATCTCTGGCCCATCCGCACCCAGATCTTGCTGGCCTACAACGGCGCGCCATCGCTCGCCTTCCCGGCGAGCCTTGCGCAGTCCACCGCCAATCTGTCCGGCCCAATCGGCAAACCCTGTCCCGCCTGGATCTTCGCCAATGATCACGACTACGCCTACGGCCGCTTCCTGCTCGATCAGCGCAGCCTTCAATACGTGACCGCGCACATCGAAGGCGTCACCGAACCCTTCCGCCGTGCCCTGCAGTGGGGCGCCGCATGGGACGGTGTCCGCGAAATGCAACTGGCTCCGTCCGTCTATATTCGCCTCGCCATCCGCGCCCTGCCCACCGAGACCGACGAATCGCTCACGCAAAGTGTCCTCGCTCACGTCACCACGGCGTATGAGCATTACCTATCCACATCCCAAATCAATGCGCTCGCCCCAGATCTCGAAGCGCTACTGGATCAGCGCATGCAATCCGCGACCGATCTCAGCCTCCGCATTCTCTATTACCGCGCCTTCCGTTCCATCGCCACCACTCCCGCCGCGCTCGCCCGTTTGAAAAACCTGCTTGCCGGCAAGTCCGAAGTGCCCGGCCTTGAGATCAAACCGCTCGATCGCTGGACCATGATCGCCACCCTCATCGCGCACTCCGACCCAGAAGCCGCCGCGCTCTTCGAAGCCGGGCAGCAACGCGACCAAACCGGCGACGGCCGCCGTAACGCCTTCGTCTCCGCCGCCGCCCGTCCCGATGCCGCCACAAAGAAGAGATATTTCAACGATTACCTGCACAACTCTTCATTGCAGGAAGACTGGATTACGCAAAGCCTCGCGGCTTTCAATTATTGGAACCAATCGGAGCTCACGCTGCCGTACCTCGACGCGGCTCTCTCTGCTCTGCCTCAGATCAAACGCGATCGCAAAATCTTCTTCCTGCTCGGCTGGCTCAATGCTTTCATCGGCGGTCAGCACAGCGAAGACGCTGCCAGCCGGGTGCATCGATGGCTGGAAACTCATCCAACCGATCCGGATTTAGCACGTAAGGTTTTGGAGGTGTTAGATGAACTCGATCGCACGGTCCGTATTCGCGCGCGCTTCACTTCTTAATCTTCTACTTCCAGTTTTCTGCTTTTCCTGCACCCTGGTAACCGAGCCCGACCAGGGACTCAGCCCCATCTACAGTCTCATCAGCTCGGCTAAAAAAACCATCGATATGACGATGTACGAGCTCACCGACACGCAGGCTGAACAATTACTTGCACAAGCCGCCTCTTCCGGCGTGACCGTGCGCGTGATCCTTGATCAGAACCTGGAAAAGAAGAACAACACCGCCGCTTACAATTACCTCAGCTCGAACGGCGTCCAAGTGCATTGGGCCAACCCCACCTACTCGGCGACCCATCAGAAAACGATCACGGTGGACGGTGCAACCACCGCCATCATGACCCTAAACCTGACCTCGCAGTATTACTCCACCTCTCGAGATTTCGCCGTCATCGAAAACGATCCGAACGACATCGCCGCCATCGAGGCCACCTTTAACGCCGATTTCCAGAACAGCTCCATCACGCCCGCCACCGGCGACGACCTCGGCTGGAGCCCCAACAACTCGCAAACGGCAATGCTCGCCGTGATCAACGCCGCCCAACACACCCTGCTGGTTGAAAACGAGGAGATGAGCGACACCAACATCATCAACGCGCTGCTCGCCGCCGCCCAACGCGGCGTGCTGGTGCAGGTCGCCATGACGAATACCAGCAATGAATACGCCAGCGAGTTCGGCCAGCTCGTAGCCGCGGGCGTCGAGGTTTCCACGTATGCGTCGACTGCCTCGCTCTACATTCACGCCAAGGTGATCCTGGCGGATTACGGTAGTCCTGGCGCGCAGGTCTTCGTCGGCTCGGAAAACTTCTCGAGCGCTTCCCTCACCAAGAACCGCGAGCTCGGCCTCACGCTGACCGATCCCGCGATCATGCAATCCCTCGCCGCCGCCATGACCAGCGATTTAAATGGAGGCACAGCCTGGACAGGCAGCAAGCCCGCCTTCTCCATCGTGGCAAGCTCCCCTGCCCTGACGGTCAGTCCCGGAGGCTCTGTCACCGCTACGGTAACCGCCGCCATCTTCCAGGGCTTCAGCTCTGCGGTCGCGCTCACCGTCAGCGGCTTGCCGGCAGGCGTCACCGCCAGCTTCACTCCGTCTTCGATCGCGGCGCCGGGATCCGGAACCGCGATGCTTCAGTTCACCGCCTCCGCAACGGCCACCCCCGCCACCGCGGCCATCACGATCACGGGCACAGGTGGCAGCCTGACCGAAACCGCCGGTCTCACCCTGACAATCGCCGCCAGCACTCCCGCCCCCGCAATCAAGGCGATCGTCAACGGCGCCGGCTCACAACCGGGCTTTGCCTCCACGGCGTGGTTCACAATCTACGGAACGAATCTTGCGCCTGTCACCGACACTTGGGCGAATGCCATCGTTGCCGGCAACCTGCCGACATCCCTCGATGGAGTCACCGTGAGCGTCGGCGGCCAGCCGGCCTATCCGGAATACATCAGTCCGACGCAGATCAACGCCGTGGCTCCGAACGTCGGGATCGGAATCGCGGCTGTCACCGTGAGCGGCGCGAACGGCACTGGCACGGCAATGGTTGCGCCCCAAACGGTCCAGCCGGCGTTCTTTGAGTGGGGAAGCTATGCAGTGGCCACGCATCAGGACTTCAGTTATGCCGCGAAGAACGGCACTCTGTCCGTCGTCACGGTGCCAGCCGCGCCAGGCGAAGCGATCATCCTGTGGGGAACAGGTCTTGGTTCCACAACGCCGGCCGCGCCAGCCGGTTCCGTGGTTCCGGCCGGCGCCGCTTACTACACGTCGAGCCCCGTAAGTGTCATGCTGGGCAGCACGGCCGTCACCGTGTACGGCGCGGCGCTCGCGCCCGGATTCGCGGCGCTCTACCAAGTGGCGATAGAGATTCCGCAATCTCTTTCGGCAGGCGATTATCCAGTCGTGGCAACCGTCTCCGGCGCACAATCGCCGCCCAACGTCCTGCTCACGGTGCAGTGACCGCCAGCAGGCCCGTCTGATCGTAAATCCTGCGCAGCGCGATCGCGACGCCGATGGAGCCGATCTTCAACTCCGCCTCCGGACCCTCGAGGTCGCGCAGTTTCCACGTGCCATCCGCCTGCCGCGTGAACTGCTCGATGCGAACCTGATCCTGATTCACCAGGATGTAATCCTGCAGGGACTCAATCGTACGGTAAAGCTGAAACTTCGCGCCGCGATCGTACTTCTCCGTCGTAGGCGACAGAATCTCGAAAATCACGACTGGATTGACCAGGTTATCCTCGTCGCCTCCCGCGACAGATTGATCACACACGACGGAGACGTCCGGATAAGTGTAAGATTCCCCCGAGATCCGAACGCGCGAGTCCGAACCAAATGGCTCGCAAGGTCGGCCACGCAACGCTAATGCCAATTCGACCATGATGTCTCGCTGCAAGCGCCCGTGCCGCTTCGAAGCGCCGGCCATGGCGAACATCTCGCCATCAACGAACTCGCTGCGAAACTGCGCCGCCCGCTCAATCGCGAGGTATTCCTGTTCCGTCAACTTGGTGATCGGATCGGATGCCATAGAGTACCTGCCCGCAGTTTACCACCCCGTCACACACGGCTGATATCATAGTGCGAACCGCATGCCTATCTTGGACCTGCTGTTTGGTTCTCCTTTGCCCACCAGCGACGAACGAGCCGAACGCATCGGCCCGGCGGCGGGCATTCCGATCTTCGGGCTTGACGCGCTCAGTTCCGCTGCCTATGGTCCGGAAGCCGCCCTCACTCTGCTGATTCCCCTTGGAGCGGCCGGCATCGCCTACATCCTGCCGATCAGCATCAGCATCGTCATTCTGCTCTCCATCGTTTTCTTCTCCTACCGCCAGACCATCGAAACCTACCCGGGAGGCGGCGGCTCCTATACGGTGGCGCGCGCCAACCTCGGCGTATTTCCCGGACTGCTTGCCGCTGCCGCGTTGATGATCGACTACATCCTGGTGGTGGCCGTGGGCATCTCGGCAGGCGTCGGCGCGCTGGTTTCCGCGATTCCCAGCCTGCAGCCGCACACGCTGCTGATCTGCCTCGCCATTCTGATCGTGGTCACGCTCGTCAACCTCCGCGGTGTGCGCGAAACCGGCGTCGTCTTCTTGTTCCCAACTTACTTGTTCGCCGGAACGATCCTGTTGACGATCGCCATCGGCCTGGTCAAGACGCTCCTGGCCGGCGGTCATCCCATGCCCGTCGTAACGCTGCCCAAAGCGCCGCAAGCCATGGCCGCGGTCAGCGCCTGGCTGCTGCTCAAAGCCTTCTCGAGCGGCTGCACGGCCATGACCGGCGTCGAAGCCGTCTCGAATGGCGTGAAAGCGTTTCGCGAACCTGCCGCCGAGAACGCGCGCCGCACCCTGGCCATCATCATCGCGTTGCTGATTGTCATGCTGGCCGGCATCGCTTACCTGGTTCAGGCTTACGGAATCGCGGCCACCGACCCGGGCGCCCCTGGATATCAGAGCCTGCTCTCGATGCTGGTGGCCGCCGTCACCGGCCGCAGCGTCTTCTACTACGTCACCATCGGCTCGATCCTCCTGGTGTTGGCCCTCTCCGCTAATACCGCCTTCGCCGACTTCCCGCGTCTGTGCCGCACCATTGCCCACGACGGATTCCTGCCGCGCTCGTTCAGCGCGCGTGGACGGCGGCTGGTTTATTCGGAAGGTGTGTACGTTCTGGCAGCGCTGGCCGGCGCCCTGTTGATTATCTTCGGCGGGGTAACCGACCGCCTGATCCCGCTATTCGCCGTGGGTGCGTTTCTGGCCTTTACGCTCTCGCAGACCGGCATGGTCTTCCATTGGCGGCGAAGCGGCGGACGCGGCGCGCACCGCAGCATGCTGGTGAACGGGCTGGGCGCCGCGGCGACCGGCATCACCACTCTGGTCGTCCTGGTAGCCAAGTTCGCCGAAGGCGCCTGGATCACCCTGTTGCTCATCCCCGCCCTGCTGGCGCTCATGATTGCGGTCCGCCGCCAATATCATACCGTCAGCATGTCCGTCGGATGCCAGTCCGCGCTGGACCTACACAAGTTTCAGGCTCCACTGGTGGTCGTGCCAATCGAGCGCTGGAGCCAGATCGCGCGGCGCGCCTTGACCTTCGGACTCACCATCTCGCCCGACATCCTGGTGCTGCACGTTGATTCCGGCGACCACACTGTATACCTAAAGAAGCAATGGCCGGCCTTTGTCGAGCAGCCGGTCCTGCAGCTTAGTATGTCGCCGCCCAAGCTGGTGGTCTTGCCGTCACCGTACCGGTTTGTGATCACGCCGATCGTGGATTACGTGCTCGATCTCGTCCAGAAGACCCCCGATCGCCAGATCGCCGTGGTCATTCCCGAGGTCGTGGAGCGCCATTGGTATTACCACCTGCTGCACAACCAGCGGGGCACTGCCTTGAAGTCGATGCTGTACTTTAAGGGCAATGGCCGCATCATCGTGATCAACGTGCCGTGGTACATCGAGGAGGACTGACTTACACGTCCGCCCAGCGCCGCAGCAGATTGTGATACACACCGGTCAGTTGTACCGCCGCCGGATTGTCCTGCAAGCGCTGGATCGCCACGTCCAGGTCAAATAACAGAGTCCGCTCGCCATCTTCCCGCACCATGCTCTGGATCCAGAAGAACGATGCAATCCGCGTGCCGCGTGTCACCGGGCGCACGTGATGCAGGCTGCTCGCCGGATACAGAATCATGTGGCCGGCCGGCAGCTTCACTTCGTGCGCGCCATAAGTATCTTCCACCGCCAGTTCCCCGCCGTCGTATTCGCCGGGCCCGGTGAAGAACAGCGTCGCCGAAAGGTCGGTGCGGATGCGGTGCGGCGTGCCGGTTACCTGGCGGATGGCGTTATCTACGTGCGTGCCGAATGACTCGCCGCCCTGGTAGCGATTGAATAGCGGCGGAAACACGCGTGCCGGCAGCGCCGCCGAAATGAAGAGCGCGTTTTGTTCAAGCGCCTTCAGAATCATCCCGCCGATCTCACGCGCCGCGCGCGATCCTTCCGGCAACTGCATATTGTTCTTGGCGCGCGAAGATTGATGGCCGGCAGTTACTCTACCGTCCACCCATTCTGCTTCCGCGAAAATCTGCCGGGCTCTTCGCACCTGGTCAGCCGTCAAAACATCCGGGATCGGGATCAGCATTAGAATTTGAACCTCAGGCCGGCTAGCGCCGAACGGCCGGGACCCAAAACAATATGCGCCGGATGTAACTCGTCATAGTAATAGCGGTTGGCAATATTATAGACGTTGATCTGTAAGTCCACGTGCTCCGTCAGCGGATGCCGTGCCATGGCGTTGAATACCCAGTATCCCGGCACTTCCTTGATCAGGCCGGTTACCGGGTCGTAAGGCGCTGTCGAACTGGCCGTGCGGCTAGAGACAAAGTTGGTTCCAAACCCCATGTCCCAGTGTCCTGGCAGACGGTAGTCACTCCAACAGTTGAAAGTACTCCGTGGAACATTGGCCAGCGGAGCGCCGATCGATGCCGGATAGTAATTAGAACTGATCACCCGGCTATCCAGGTTCGCATAGCTAGCCAACAGATCCCAGCGGCGGGTCACATGGCCGCGCGCTTCGATCTCGAAACCATCGACGCGCTCGTTGCCCGCCAAAACGTCCAGCAGCGAATTCGTAGGATCGGGCTCCCGGGCATTTGTCTTCACCGTGCGGAACAAGGCCGCGCGCAGCGACAGCTTGTCGTGCGGTAAGTCCCACTTACTCCCTGCTTCGTAAGTCCGGTTCTTCTCGGGCGGCAGGTTCGCCGTGGCAGCGCTGAGCGAGAGCGTCTCGGCTGATGGATTGAACGAAGTGCCCGCGGCTACGTAGAAACTGCCGATCGGCGCAGGCTTGTAGACCAGCGCGGTCCGCCAGGTGGGCATCTCATCCACGCGCTCGAATGCCGAAGCCGGCGCTGCCGATTGGGTGTAATGCGTATCGAAGCGGTCCCAGCGGATGCCGCCCGTCAGGTCCCACTTCTTGCCTAGCCGCATGGTGTCGAGCACATACGCCGCCGCGGTGACCGCCGTCGTGTGCACGTTCGACGTAATCGTCTCGGTTCCCGAGAACGCCTGATACGGGTCGGGATCGAGCAGACTGGTCGTCGGAACGTTGGTCCACGCCGGCCGGATTGGATCGGACGTTTCCCGGCCGGCCTCCACGCCGCTGACCAGTGTGTGGCCGATGAATCCGGTCTGAAAGTGTGCGGTCACATCCAGTTGCTCATCGAGGAATGACTCGACGCTGTTCACGCCGATCTCGTGACGAGTGACAGTGATGTCATCGAGCGGTGTGCCCAGCGTGACGGTCGATGGGATCTGCGGTTCGGTGATCAGTACATCGCGCACATAATTGGCGTAACGCGCCTGGTCGCGCACCGTGACATGCGGATTTACATCATGCTCCACCTTCGCGGTGCCGATGTCATCGTAAGTACGCAGATAGTTGCCCTTCTGGAAGCCGTAATAGTTGTCGTGCGGCACTGGCGCCGGTCCATTGAATAACCACGGAATGCCGTAATCGGGATTATCGTCCGCAGTCTGGTGGAAGTAATTGAAGGTCCAGCGTGTCGCGCTGCCGAGTCCCAGGGACAGTGACGGGGCAAGCCCAAACCGCCGGTTCTCGGCGATGTCGCGCCCGGCCACGTCGTTCTCATCGCCCATCACGTTCAGGCGAAACGCCGCGCCGGAACCAAGCGATGGCAGCGGCTTATCCAGGTCGAGCGTCAGGCGGCGCGTCAGATCCGTTCCCAGATCGAGATCGCCCGAGATGAACGCGCCGAGTCCCGGGGTCTTGGCGGTCTGATTCACCACGCCGCCGGTCGAGCCGCGCCCAAAGGTCACCGACGATGGCCCTTGCAGCACTTGCACTTCCTCAGTGTCGAACGGATCGCGATAGTAGCTCCCGAAATCGCGCATGCCGTCGATGAACAGATCGTTGCGCGCGGTGAAGCCGCGGATGGTCAGGTTGTCGCCTTGCGCGCCGCCTTCGCCCGCTGCCAGGCTGATGCCCGCCACGTTACGTAGCGCGTCGCGCAGGGTGGTCGAACCTTGCTGTTGGATGATCTCCTGCGGCACGGAGCTAATCGTTTGGGGAATATCTTGTAGCGGCTCCGCGTATTTAGGTGAACTGGTGGCCAGCGCATCGACCGTCGCGGTCACCTCGACTGCCGTGCTGACCGATGCCAGATCGAGCGACACCTGCGCGGCCGAATCGAAACGATAACTCACGCCCGTGCCTTTCAGTAACCGTTCGAGCGCCTGATCGGCCGTGCAGAGCCCTTTCACGCCGGGTGACTGCAGCTTCCCAATCCCCGCCTTCGCAAAGCTGACGCGCAGCCCAGAGACTTGCGCGAAGCCTTTCAAAACAGAATCCAATGGCCCCGCCGGGATATCGAAGCGCAGCACGGGCATCGATCCCTGTGTCTGTGGCGCGGCATTGCCCAACGTCTGCGCACGCGCCACGTTGACGGTCCGGCTGCCCACGGCCGAGTAAGCCACCAACGTTCCCATGGCCGCCCAGCGATAGGCGATCGGCCAGTTACCCTGGCCAGTCCTGTCTCTTTTCTTCTTTCCGGTCTTCACAGTATTCTCCCTGATGGATTCGCTCGGAACCGGAATAGCGGCGAGAATTGATGCTTATAATGAGAGGGTCGCCGTCCGTCCCGGATCGTCGATACAACGGGTCCTCGCGGCGCTTCGCCAAAAGTAAACCGCGAGGACCCGTTCGTTTCACAACTAAGCGCTCAAACCGGCCTCGCTTTCCTGCTGGTGTTCCGCCTTGCCATCGGCGACGCAGTCCGGACAGAGTCCTCCGACTTCCAGCCGCGTGACCTTGATGGTGAATCCGGTCTGTCGTGCGATCTCCGTCTTCAGGCCCTCGAACAGATCGCTCGAATACTCTTCGATCCGTCCGCAGCGCAAGCAAGCCAGGTGCAGGTGATCGCGGCGCGTGCGGACTTCGTAGTAATGCTTCTCGCCTTCGAGATGCATGAGGTCTAGCTCATCCACCAGGCGCAGCTTCTTAAGCAGCTCGATGGTTCGGTAGACCGTGGCGCGGTCAATGCCGGGCTCGCGCTCACGCGCGAGAGCCAGCAGGCTGGCAGCGTCCAGGTGGCGGCTGGCCCCCTGAATCACCTCGATGAGCGCACGCCGCTGCGCGGTCATGCGTACGCCTTTCGAACTGAGTTCTTCGAGCAGGGCGCGGCGCTCGAGACAGGGGCGTGTCACGACCATACTTCAGTTGCAACTCGGTCGCAACAATGCCGACAGGAAGACACCTGTGGCGGGCTTGTAGTTGCGATCGAGTCGCAACAATCGACAAGTAGAATCAGCATCCGGGCCTCTCTGGCTATGTTACGGAAGGGCCCGGCTCGAAGTCAACGAAAATCAGCAACTGAGTTGCAAGTAGAGGGTTCAACCGCCGCGCACTATTCGGGCGTCAGCTCGTAATGGTGCGGCTTGGGCTGCGCGGCCGCGCGCTGTTGCACGACCACATCCTGATCGAGCGCATCCAGCGCTTGTTCTGCCGCGTGGAGATGCGCGGGATCCACCTGCGCTTTTTCGAGGTTCACATCCACCAGCCGCCAGCGCGCGAAGTGTACGACGTTGTGCCGCAGCGTCAGATCGTGGACTTCCGCGGCCTGCTTGGACATGGGGGTTGCCTCCCGCGCCAGGTTGATCCCCACCGCCAGTGCCTCCTTGGTGAACGTTCCGATCGGCTCGCCGTCGATCTTCAGGTTGTAGCGCGCGGCGCGCAGTCCGGTGATCTTCAGCGGCTCCTCGTCCATGGCATCCATGAAATCCGAGGCCTTCAGTGCCAATTGTGTGGACGCGTCCTTGAGGTCGAGCGGCATGGGAAGCGCGGCATCGTTCTGGGTCCACGCGAGACGACTGCCGATCGCCACAAACTCGGGCACCTCGGTATTGATCGCCGTTACCACTTTGGGCGCGGCTGCATCGATCTCTACCGCAGTGACAATCGGAGGCGCTTGCCAGGCCTTCAGCAGCGCTTCGGCCATCAGCAAATGGCCGGCGGGACCCGGATGCACGCGATCCGGCAGCAGCTTCTTGGCCCCCTCGGCATCAAGCTGTTTGGCCTTCTCGAGCGCATTCACCACCGGCGTGTTGAGATCAGCCAGGGTCAGACTGTCCTTCTGTGCCAGTTCTTTGACGAAGTCGCCATAGCGGACGAGCACCTTGTTGTATCCGCCTTCGAACATCGGCGGGCGCGTCACGTCGTCATACGGAGACGGCTCGATCACGGTGATGCGAATCCCGGGCAATGCAGCTTTCACGGTATCGATGATATGCGCGTAGCCCGAGGCGAAAACATCGAAGATCTTTTGATCGTAAGCCCGGTAGCTGCCGTCGTTCATGCCCAGCATGATGGTCATCACGGTGGGCTTGTATGCGACCACATCGCGCGGCAGGCGCACGTCGATGGGGCCGGCCCCGCCGCCGGTCACGCGATCGCCGCCCACGCCCGAGTGCACGAAAGTCACCTTCAATTGCGGGAAGCGTGTCAGCACGTAGGTTTCGATGAACGTCGTATACAGGCGCTGGTCGGTGATGCTGTCTCCGTAGAAGACCACGCGGTCGCCATCCTTGAGATAGAAGCCGCTCTGCGCCGGCAGGACTCCGAGAAACACGACCGGCAGCAGGGCCAGTATTGCGGTTCGCCGTAGAATTCGCATGATCCACCAGTATAGGTATAAAACAGCGTAGTCTGGTAATGATGCCTAAAGCTCTGATTCTCCTGATCGCGCCTTTATCACTGCTTTCCTACGACCTGATGCCTCTGCCGGCCAAGATCCAGCCGGGCGAGGGCCGCTTGCATATCGATCAGAATTTCGCCTTTGTGCAATTGGACGGATACCGCGATGCGCGCCTGGAAGCCGCCGCCGCGCGCCTGGTGCAGCAGGTCGCGCATAAGACCGGCATCCGCATGTTCCCCGCCATCGGAACGCACGCTACCGGCTCGCCGCTGGTGATCTACTGCGATCACGCCAGCGCGCACGTGCAGAGGGTGGATGAAGATGAATCCTACCGGCTGACGGTGACTTCGCTGGGTGCGCGCCTCGACGCGCCGAATCCACTCGGCGTGATGCATGGGCTGGCCACCTTCGTGCAACTCGTGGACCTGGATACGAGCGGCTTCGGCGTACCGGCCGTGACTATTGAGGACCATCCACGCTTCCGCTGGCGCGGCCTGATGCTGGACGTCGGGCGGCATTGGTTCCCGGTCGCCGACGTCGAGCGCACGCTCGACGGCATGTCCGCCGTGAAGCTGAACGTTTTCCACTGGCACCTTTCCGAGAATCAGGGCTTCCGCATCGAATCCAAGCGCTTTCCAAAACTGCAGGAATTGGGTTCGGACGGCGAATATTATACGCAGGACGAAGTCCGCGAGGTAATCGCTTACGCACGCGACCGCGGCATTCGCGTGATTCCCGAGTTCGACATGCCGGGCCATTCGACCGCGTGGTTTGTGGGATATCCGGAACTGGCCAGCGCGCCGGGGCCGTACCAGATCGAGCGGCAATGGGGTATCTTCGATCCGGCCATGGACCCGTCGCGCGAAGAGACTTACCAGTTCCTGGATGCGTTCATCGGCGAGATGGCGGCGTTGTTCCCCGACGAGTACTTCCACATCGGCGGCGATGAAGTAAACGGCAAGCAGTGGGACGCCAACCCGCACATTCAGGAGTTCATGCGCGCGCACGGCATCAAGAACAACGCCGAATTGCAGGCCTACTTCACGCGGCGGGTGCAGGCCATCGTCGCCAAGCACGGCAAGAAGATGATCGGCTGGGATGAGGTGCTGACCCCCGACATGCCGCACGACATCCTGGTGCAATCCTGGCGCGGGCAGAAGGCATTGGCCGATGCGGCGCGGCAGGGCGTGGCCGGAATCTTATCGAACGGTTATTACCTGGATCTCGGTTACTCGGCGGGGCGGCATTACGCGGTCGATCCTCTGGGCGGCGGCGCGGACAGCCTCACGCCCGAGCAGCAACGCCTGGTGCTGGGCGGCGAGGCTTGCATGTGGTCGGAATTTGTGACGCCGGAGTTGCTGGACCCGCGTGTGTGGCCGCGCCTGGCAGCCATCGCGGAGCGCCTCTGGTCGCCGCAGAACGTGACCGATGCCGCGGATATGTATCGACGGCTCGGCGGGGTCAGCCGCGATCTGGAATGGATCGGCATCGAGCACGTAGCCAATTATCAGAAGATGCTCGAGCGCATGGCCGGCGGCGGTCCGGTGGCGCCCGTGCGCACGCTGGCGGATGTGGTCGAGCCGGTGAAGGATTATGCGCGCGAGGATGCACGTCCGTACAACGCGTTCACACCGCTCAACCGGCTGGTGGACGCCGTACCGGCCTGGAGCGAGGCGGCGCGGCAGTTCCAGGCGCTGGTGGACAATCTGCGGCCGGCCGATTTTCCAAAGATGCGGGCATGGCTTACTGTCTGGCGGGACAATGATGCACACCTGTCTGCCTTGATCGCACGATCCGCGCTGCTCACCGAAGACGCGGCGCTATCGAAAGATCTGTCGGAGTTGGCTGCCGCTGGATTACAGGCTATCGACCGGCTGGACGGCACTCAGCCGCGCACCTCCGGCTGGTTCGAACAGCAGAAGCCGTTGCTCGATCGCGCGGCCCAGCCGCATGCGGAGTTGCTGCTGAGTGTCGCACCGCCCATCGCCAAGTTGATGGAGGCAGCCAAGTAGGCTATTCGATCTTGAAGGTGTGGCGGGCCTCGAACGTCTGATGTCCAATGCCGTCGTGTGCGGTCAGCACTACGCTATATTCGCCGGGACGGGTGTTGGGTTTCGTGGCCAGGCTCATCACGGCGGGCACATAGCGCTTGGGATAAAACGACGTGCTGCGGTCGGCATCCGCCCGCGGCTGCGAGTAGAGCACCTTGCCATCGGGAGCCAACACCGCGACGTCGTAACTCACATCGATGGCGTTGCCCTCGCCGTACTTGAAGCCGATCATGTCGAAGCGCGCCCATACGGCATCGCCGGGACGGTAAGCGGGAGTCTGTAAGGCTTGCCGGTCGTCCTCGCTGCGGTAGAAGCGGATGTTGCGGATTACCAGCGTATCACTGGGGTCCACCTGGCGCCCGTGAACCTGGAACGCCAGCTCTTTGGTGGCGGTGGTCTGCCCAATCGCGTCCGCAAGCGAGATGGCGATCTTGTAGGTGCCCGATCCGGCCAGCGGCGGAATAGTGATCTCGTCGCGTACCACCGGCTTCCAGTTTTTATCCTCTGGAGCCAGCGCGTCCTCGATCTCCGCGGCCACCGGCTCGATGATCCGGATGCCACGCGGATCGAGGACGTCCATTTTGTAATTCAGATGCACCTTGCTTGCGGGCGAGGCCGCGTAGCCCTCCACCTGGAAGCTGAGGAACATGGTCTCGCCGGGATCGTGTGCGTAGTCCTGCGGAAGCGGCGCGCCGCCATCGCGATCGGAAATCACCGCATTCACGATGGCCAGCGGTTTGGCGGCGCTCCATAACGGCAACGCCGCCGCGGCCTGGAGCCAAAGCGCCACGCCGATCGCGGTTTTCAAACGAAGAGCTTTCATTGCACTGAGGGTACGGGAATATCCTGCGCGTCGGAGGTGAAGTTCAACGGCAGGTCGATATCCCGCGACTTCTGCGCGTTTTCGTCCGTCACGCGCAGCCGGTAATGTCTTGGCGGCACGTCGAAAACCACGTTGCCCTCCAGGGTTTCAGCCGGCTTCACCTGCCGGAGATAGCCGGTCCAATTGGGGACGCCCTCGCCGTCTGACAATTCGGAAAAGGTCTGGCCCGCATCGTTGAGCAGTAGCATGGGCGGAACGGGCAGTTCGCTGGTGCCGCCGTTGACGATGCTCACGCGCACCAGAAAAAACCGGTCCCGCGGGACGCGCGGGTTGTCGCCTTCGCCGAGCTTGGCCTTCCACTGATCCTCGAAGACGTTATAGACGAGAGAGCCGACGGTCACGCGCTCACCCATGCGATGGATTCTGGTCTCGGACGTAACCGGGGGAGCGCAGGCCGTCCAAAGCGTGGCGCTGGCGAGCACGGCGGCTCCCGCAAAGCACTGTAAAGTGTGCATAGAGGAATCTTGCGCTGCCGGAAGATCCGCTGTCAAGCGCGGGCCGCGGGCCGTGGCCGGCGGTCCTAACTGTGCTGGCGATCCTTGATCATCTTCTCGAATTTGACTTTTTGTTCATCCGTCAAAATCGCGAGGATGCGGGCCTTGCCATCAGATAAAACGGTCTGATAGTACTTAGCGAAATCATCCAGCACGCTCGCCATTTGGGCCTCCTGCGCGGGGGTGAGGTCGAGTTGCCGGGTGATGCTCTTCAGGTATTCCGCCTTGGCGCTGTTGTCCCAAAACGGCCGCGCATGCAGGGTGTTGTGGACGCCCAGATTCATGGCCACGGCCCCGGCCACCGCGCCGCACAGGAACACGAGCAGCAGCATGCTGAGGCCGGCAATTTTCGGAGAGACCCAAGCTGGCGCGCGCGAACTCACTACCAGATTATGGCTCATAGCTCGCGAGGGTCACCAGCATTTGGCCCGCGTTGGGCGAACCGGTGTCGGACGCCATAGCCGCTTCAGGGGTGGGCGGTTCGGGTGCGTACGACTCTTCGCGCGACACCAGGACGGTGCCCAGCACCGCCAGAGTCAACAGCGAGGCGAATATCACTCGCCGCCCGAACGCGAAATCCCCGAAGGGACTCCAGAACGTCAGGGCCGGCCGTTCCACGGCCTGTTGCATGACGCGAGCCGTGAAACCGGCTGGAGGTTCCATGGCCCCGGCAGGTTTCAACTCGGCAAGCCATCCGGAGGCATCCCGGATTTCGCCGACTTCCCCGCGGCATGCGCCGCAGGCTTCCAGGTGAGCTTCAAAGCGGTCGAGAGCCGTTGCCGGCAGACTGCCGCTCAAATACGCCTCTAGATCATCAATGATTACCGCGTGCATAGCTTCTTCCCTTACAAAGCGATCTCACTACGCTTCCCCGACGGGTCTTTTACCATCTTGCCCGTTTGCGGGGGAACTACATCCCTTTTTGGGGGTCAAAACCCTTCCATGGACCTCACGCCAGACTGGGCGCCACACCGCTTCAGTCTGTGGAGTTCCTGCCTATTTGGAGCAACACGGCCCCCAACACTCAACTGGCGATTGCTCCAGGAGCCTTATCTAGACGTTGCGCGGCCTTCACTAGTTTCTGCCGCGCGCGAAACAATTTAACTTTTATGGTATTCTCGTTCATCCCGCTCATGGCCGCCAGTTCTTCCACCGAATAACCTTCGACTTCTTTCATCATGAGCAGCATGCGCTCTTCCTCAGATACCCGGCTGAGCAACTTCACAACATAGTCCCGGCGTGCCAGGTTCAGATCCGCGGCCGGCTGGCGCTCGACGGCCGGATCCGAGTTCTCCACACGGCGCACCTCGTCCTCGCTCAAATCGCTCTCATAAACCAGCTTGCGGACTTTCTTTTTGCGCAGGTAGTCGAAGCACTCGTTCACCGTAATCTTGTAGATCCAGGTGATCAGCGAACTGCGGAAATCGAAGTTGCGGATGGACAAGTAGACTTTGGCAAATACCTGCTGGGCAATGTCTTCCACATCGTTGCGCTGGCGCACGATGCCGTGAATGATGGAGAATACTTTGGACTGGTACTTTTCTACTATTTCGCGAAAAGCGGCTTCCTCGCCGGCCTGAGCGCGGCGGACCAATACGCCTTCCTGGGTGTTCTGGTAGTCCACTCTCGTTTTCGTTGAAACCCGGGTACCGAAGACGGGAAGCGGTAGGGCACCAGTCATTGATCCCATACACCGCTTCCGACGCAAGCCGCGCGTTGGCGGTTTCAACTTCCCACCCCAAAAATAGCAGATTGCCGCAACTTAAGCGCTTCAATGTCATCCATTAAGGTGACACGACGGACCCGTTGTGGCCCCCGCGGCAGCCCTTGGATATAATGGCAGGCGTAGCGGGACAGTTCTCCAGAGGAGGAGTTTAAATTTTCTATGGTGCAATTGACGGAAAAGGCTGTAGGCAAAGTGCGGGAGATTTTGGACACTCAGGATCCCAAGCCAGCCGGCCTGCGTATCGCCGTGGTCGGAGGCGGATGCTCGGGTTTCAGCTATTCGATGGCGTTCGAAAACCAGCCCAACATGCTGGATAAGACGTACAGTTTCGATGGCCTGAAGGTTTTCATCGATCAAGCCAGCATGCTGTACCTGGATGGCGCCGAGGTCGATTATGTGGAGACCCTGGAAGGCTCCGGCTTTAAATTCAGCAATCCGCAAGTGAAATCCACCTGCGGGTGCGGTAGTTCCTTTAGCGTCTAGTGCAGCCGCCAGCCCTGGGGTGGCGCGGCGGCAGCCCGTCAGACCAGGGCCGCGAGCTCATCGGCTACCCGTTTGAGCGCGTGCGATTGGGTGCTCAGTTCCTCCCCGCAAGCTGCATTGTCCTCTGCATTCTTGGCCGTTTTCTGGGTCACTTGGTCAATCTGGGACAATGCTTTTGTGATCTGCTCGATACCGCGGGCCTGCTCGTGATTTGCCACGCTGACCTCGTTGATTAATCCCTGCACTTCCGCGGCGCTGCCGGTAATCGCCTGAATGGCTCCAGCCACCAGGTTGACCTTGCTGGTTCCCTGCGTGGAAAGCGACGTGGATTCCTCAATCAAGCTGGCGGTATCTTTAGCGGCTTGTGCGCAGCGTTGCGCCAGATTGCGAACCTCATCTGCCACTACGGCGAAGCCCAGCCCGGCTTCTCCGGCCCGGGCAGCCTCCACAGCGGCGTTCAGCGCCAGGATATTGGTCTGGAACGCGATGCCATCGATCACCTTGATGATCTGCGCGATCTTATTGCTGGAGCCGCTGATGGCTTTCATGGATTCGGTCATATCCTGCAGGCTCCCGTTGGCCTCGGTGATCTGTTGGTTGACATGGCCGGTGGTGGTGCTGACGGTCTGGCAGTGCGCGGCATTGCTTCGAGTGGTGGCGTGCACCTGCTCGGCTGACGCGGAGGTTTCTTCGAGCGAGGCGGCCTGTTCGCTGGCTCCCTCCGCCAGGGACTGGCTGGAGGCGGCCAATTGCCGGGCGGCGTCCGTGATATGCCCACTCATGGTGACAATTTCGCCTACGAATTGCCGCAAGACGCGATTGACACCGCGCACGATCCATTGTACAGCCGCGCCTGCCAGCAGACAGAGCGCCATGAGGACGATCGCCATGGTGCGGCTGTGGGAGACCCGTGAACCGGCATCCCGGCTCGCCGATGCCAGCAGCGCCTCCTGTTGCGCGGTGAGTTGCTTGGCGGCCTTATCCATGCCTTCGATCAGCGGGTAGATTTTGTCCAGCATCACGTCGTGCGCCCCGGTGTAATCGCGGCCGCCCATCAACTGCAGATATTGATGGTAGAGCGAGACCCATTGCGTGATTCCGGCTTCGATGGTCTGCTCGGCTTGTTTCTCGGCGGGACTGGCCATTAAGGGACGCAACTGGGCGGCTTCCGCGGTCACTCGGTTGGCCGCGGCTTCGAAACGCTGCCGCTGGGTATCGACGGTGTCCGGGGTGTGACAGGCGCCGCATGTCAGATCGCTGTTTCGTTGGCCTTCCGCCAGCCGCCCGATGATGATGTTATTCATCGAGATCTCCACCTTGGTGGCCTCGGCGCGCATCTCCTGAAAGCCGGTCTGCAACTCCCCGACCAGCCGCAACTTCTGCGCGCTGCCGTTCACGGCCCCATCGAGCGCTTTCCCGAGACCGCTGATGGCCGACCACGACGAATAGCCCAGCGCGCACACGGCTATCATGACAACAATGAATCCGGCTAACAGCCGGCCGCTAATTTTCTTGAAGAGTTTCACTCCCCCTCCTAACTCGTCTTATCGGCAGAAATTGGCAGTAAAAACTAGACTCCGGCAGATTCCGGCGAAATGATATAATCGCCAAACGCCCGCCACCCTCAGGGATTCTTCATGATGAAAAACACGACAATTGTTTGTCTTACATCTGTATTAGTAGCTATCGTAACAGCGCCGGTACAGGCAGAGTCGACCGAAGTCGTGCTGCACACCTTCGCAGCTCCGCCGAGGGGTGCCAAACCTACGTCAGGCTTGATCGCCGACTCGTCGGGCAACTTATACGGCACCGCCTCTACTGGCGGCGCTTCCAATAACGGGGTCGTATACAAGCTGAGTGCCGGGCAGTTAACGGTGCTTCATAACTTTGCCGGCGGGGCCGACGGGGCGAATCCGACGGCTGGACTCGTACGAGATTCTTCCGGGAACCTGTACGGAACCACGTCTTCGGGCGGACTCGCGGATGCCGGCGTCGTGTTCGAGGTGGATAACACAGGGCAGGAAACCGTGTTGTACAGCTTCACCGGTGCTAGCGACGGCGGACATCCGCAGGCAGGTGTCATTCGCGACGAGGCGGGCAACCTTTACGGTACGACGGTCACCGGCGGCGCCTCGTATTCCGGCGTCGTGTATAAGCTGGACCCGACCGGCCATGAAACCGTCCTGTACAACTTCACGGGCGGCACAGGCGTAGATAATCCGCCCTCTGGGCTCGTGCGAGATAAAGGCGGCAACCTGTACGGGACTACATCCACCGGCGGCGCGTATTATGGCGCCGTGTACAAGCTCGACCCAAGCGGCAATCAGACCGTCTTGTACAGCTTCACGGGAGGCATGGATGGCGGTTTTCCGTATGCGGGGGTCATCCTCGACTCGGCTGGGAACCTCTATGGAACAGGTGGCTTAGGTGGTACATATAACCAGGGCGTCGTGTATAAAGTGGACCCCCAGGGCCACGAGACAGTATTGTACTCGTTCACCGGGTCAGGTGATGGGAGCGACCCTTATGCTTGCGTCATCCGCGATTCGGAGGGGAACCTTTACGGCACTACTCTTTACGGTGGAGTGGGCGAAGGGGTCGTTTACGAACTAACTGCCTCCGGCCAATTCAGCGTTCTGTTTACGTTCCCCGGCGGTGCGGGCGGAAATTGGCCCTTCGCCGGGGTCATCCGCGACGGCGCCGGCAATCTTTATGGAACGACTACTTACGGCGGCACCGGGAACATAGGCGTCCTTTATAAGCTTTCAACTAGCGGTACCGAAACCCTGCTCTACACTTTTCCGCAAGCCGATGGCACACAGCCGTTGGGCGGGCTGGCCGGAGACTCATCCGGCAAGCTCTACGGCACCACGAGTAATGGCGGGAAATATGGTTGGGGAATTGTATACATGCTCGATTCAACCGGCCATGAAACTCCGCTTTACAGCTTCACGGGGCTGAGCGATGGAGGCTGGCCCGCCGGAGGCGTTATCCGCAGTTCATCGGGTAACCTATACGGAACAACTATTTTTGGCGGCTCGGCCGACTTTGGAACCGTCTACAAAGTGGATGCCACAGGCCACGAGACGGTGTTGCACAGCTTTGCCGGAGGAACCGATGGTGCCAGTCCAGCCTCGGGAGTAAGCGCCGATTCAGCCGGCAATCTTTACGGAGCAACCTCCATTGGCGGTAGTGGCGGCTTTGGCGTCGTCTACAAATTGGATCCCGCTGGTAACGAGACGATTCTGTATAACTTTACCGGAGACACTGACGGAGGCTTTCCATCTACAGGCGTGATTCTCGACCCGGCTGGTAACATCTATGGGACGACCTCATCTGCCGGGACTTACGGATGCGGTGTGGTTTCCAAGCTGGACACTGCTGGCCATGAAGCCGTGCTTTACAGCTTCACGGGCAGGTCTGACGGCGGCTTCCCCAATGGCCTGGTGGTTGACTCGGCGGGCAATCTTTATGGCACCGCAAGTGGGGGCGGGGTGTTCAATCAAGGGGTCGTATTCAAGCTGGACACGGCTGGCAATGAGACGGTGTTGTACAGCTTCAGCGGCGAGCCGGACGGCAGCATCCCCGCAGGGATCATTCGCGACTCGGCCGGAAATCTTTACGGAACTACGAATGGTGGCGGCATAGCAAATTCTGCCGTTGTGTATGAACTGGACCCCGAGGGAAATGAAACGGTACTGTACAACTTCACGGGCGGCAACGACGGCACCGTCCCCAGCGCGGGATTGCTCCGCGACCAGGCAGGTAACCTGTACGGAGCGGCATCCGGCGGAACGGGTTCGAGCGGCGTAATATTCAAGATCAAGCCCTAAGGACTACTCTTACGCCGCCACGGGCTGGAACTTCACCGAGACCAACTTCGATACGCCCGGCTCCTGCATGGTGACACCGTACATGGCCTGGGCGGCTTCCATGGTCTTCTTCGAGTGCGTGATGACGATGAACTGCGTGTGCGCGGACATCTCCCGCAGCAGCCGCGTCAGGCGCTCGATGTTGGCCTCGTCGAGCGGGGCGTCCACTTCGTCGAGGATGCAGAACGGGCTCGGCTGGTAGCGGAAGATGGCCATCAGCAGCGCCACGGCGGCCAGCGCCTTCTCACCGCCCGAGAGCAGCAGCACGTTTTGCAGCTTCTTGCCTTTTGCAGCTTCTTGCCGGGAGGCGACGCTACGATGTCGATGGTTAGTGACTTAAATCCCCAAGATTGAGCTTGAACGAGCGCCTTTCTGTGTGTTCAGCTCCAATGCCCGCGTATATGCCAGTGATCTCAACATCAATCGCGTCACGTCGGACGACCACGTTGGCGGTTCCTCGGGTGGTCCATTTGGCCGCGAGTTTAGGCGTTCCGCGCTCGAAAACGATCGCAAACACCTGGTCCCTAGTCGCACCACCGGTCTCGATCACGAACACGTTGGCGCGCGCGATTTCCTGGACCACGCCGAAATCACCGGTATCTATGATCAGCGATGGGCTGCCAGCTCCCAATGACCACGCAACGATCTGGATCAAGCTCGTGCCTTGGGGCTCGCATTGTCTGATCTCAACTCGTGCCAGACGAAGCGCAGGCGCTCTAAATGGGAAATCCGTCACTAGTGCCCCTACGATGTTGCCACACGGTGCTGAGATGCCAGCCTCCGCTGTCTTCATCAGCCCTGGCGCCAATAGTAGAGGCAAAACCAGTACGAAGACGTGTCCCATAGCTCCTCTGCGGAGCAACTCAACACGGCGGAAACGGGAATGCCGGCGTAATATTCAAGATCAAGCCCTAAGGACTACTCTTACGCCGCCACGGGCTGGAACTTCACCGAGACCAACTTCGATACGCCCGGCTCCTGCATGGTGACACCGTACATGGCCTGGGCGGCTTC